>Ga0180433_10001387_pt1 | contig 40488 bp, 58 predicted proteins | sample SS_ome_8_FD_132980 | JGI IMG/M metagenome (GOLD analysis project Ga0180433, IMG submission 132980) | Hypersaline lake sediment archaeal communities from the Salton Sea, California, USA - SS_1_D_1 metaG | ecosystem: Environmental > Aquatic > Non-marine Saline and Alkaline > Hypersaline >... | reverse complement strand
TTTATTCAAACATTTCTCTCTCTTCGCTAAACAAGGTAAGTCTTTGGCGCCCCCAATAGGAATTGAACCCATATCTCCGCCTCGACAGGGCAGCATCTTAACCACTAGACCATGAGGGCTTAATTTCAAACCGAGCTGCGTGCAGGAATCGAACCTGGACACCGCTATTGCCTAGAGCCCGCGCGCTTTATAAGACTACGCTCTAGGCTCAGGCTACCATAGCGCAGCTCTAATACTTAATTTTTACCGTAGCATTCTTAAGCGACAGCTGTCCATCAAGCTTAGAAAGGATTTCTTCCATCTGCTCAATTTCCTCAGCAAGAAGCCTTTCATCAATATTAACAATGACATCGACATCTCCTGCTTTAGATGCTGTATCAACAACTTGAATGCCCTTTTGAGCTGCCTGGGTTCTTGCACTTTGTACTGTTGACTGAATAGATTCCAAGAAACGCTTTCTATTTGTAGCTAGCTCACGTCTCCAGATTAACCATTCTGCTATTGTCTTTGTTTCACCACAAATAGTGATCTCAGTAATAGCATTTGCTGTGTCAATTTGACGCTTGATGTTTATTATATTGTTTTCTAAGTCTTGTATTGCTTGACGCTCTTTCTTAATCAAGATGTGCGAACCGCCGTCTTTATCATGAGGGTCCCTTATTTGGTTTTGACGCCACAAATAGCCTCTGATAAACGAACGCTTCTTTTCTATACGCTTTAAGAGAGTCTTAATCTCTTGTAATCCTTCAGTAATTGTACTCATGTTTAACCTTTCAACTTTTTATTATGTTATATAGCTATTGTATACTACTGTTCTATTTTTACAATTCTTTTTTTAAAAGCACTCAATGGAATTGGATGCCCTTCCGTCTCGTATAACACTTCACCTTTATTGTTTTTTGTACAGCTACGATATGCAGGGTAACGTCTATAAATATCCCTTAACTGTTGAAGCTTGAAGAATAATAAAAACCAATTACCATCTACCTGCATTCCATAACAAACCTCATCTGCCTCTGAATCCAAACCCCAACCATGCGTACCAGTTGTACAGTTAGAGATTGTCTCAAAGAATATAGAGGGATAAGGTTTACGTGTTGCCTTTAATGAGAGTGTTGTATTTTTAATGCCATCATCAACAATAACGTCTATGTCATGTTTTCTTTGCATGGCTTCGAGCATGCTTTTTCCACCATTATAGTGTAGGAAAACGCAGTCGCATCCTTTCTCATTGTAGTGTTTCTTTACTACACGATAGAAGCGACTTTCTAAAGCGAGATCCTCGTGAAAGTTAGCCAGTTTCATTACCCCAAACAGTCCACTTGTCGCTATATTGCTGTCGGGCAAATAGCTCCAAGTATCTCCGCTCGGGATACATCTTCTCTAACATCTCATAAACAATGTCTGGTTTCTTACTATGCTCAGTACGTTTTTCTCTTATAACAGAAGAATATCTGTTCTCTGGTGCTGGTGTTAACATTTCTCCTTTAACACCTATCAACAGGTGTTCGTGCTGGATGCGAGCCCAATAGCCCATACCCATTACCTCTTTGTCCCACACAAATTGAGTTTTATAGATAAAGCCCCAAGCACTCATGACCTTGAGTCCGCTCTCAATCAATGGTGCTGGAACCCATAAAAACAACATAGCATTCTCTGAAATAGGCAATTCCAGGCTACATATATCATCAAGATTCATGGTGGGGTAGTGGTTTTCTATTTCACGAGATTTGGTCTCACAGAATGTATATTTCCATGGTGGATCGCACAATAGAACGTCATATTTCCCCTCTGGAAGAGGATTATTTTTATACTCTTTCTCGCGCTCTTTTCTGCTTTCAATTCTGCGCTTTTCCCTGTATAAACCTTTTACCGTATTTTCTCCGCGTCTTACTTTTTCTATCTCTTCAGGCGTAGCAAGTTCCTTTATCTTCTCAACCCTGTCTATTGTTTTACGTGAAACACCACAAAGCTTTCCTACCTTTTCTTTTATGCTAGACTCAGACTCACTTTTATTACTTTCGTTGCTATCTGTACTTGGTCCCGGGACCAAATCCAAATAGAGAGCCTTGAGCCTGATAGCTAGCTCTGCTTTTTCAAGCGGTATTAAATTTCGTCGAGCTATTTGGTTTGTTATAATCCAAGTCTTTGCTTCATCCTCGTTTTTAAATGCAAGCTTTCTGGTTTCAAATGGGATATCGTGTTTTTTGCATATTTCATATCTATTATGGCCATCAATTAATATATTTTCCCACAAAGTAAGGGGGTCTCTGCATCCTTCTTTACATATTGATTCTTCTAGCAAACTATATTCTTCCTCAGAAAGAGGAGAGATCAACTTCTTGAATACTTCTCTGATTACTATCACAGAAACTCCTATCTTTTTGTGCTTTTACTCTTCTCGTAATTATATCACAAATTCAGATTTGTGAAATCTTGGATGTATTTTCCCCACTCTGGAGATCTAACTGTGCCGTTGCTATATACCCTTCCAGCATAGGTTACTTCTCTACTTTTAAATTCAACTGTTTGTTTAACTTTTCCAGTCCTAGCAATCATTTCACTTATTGGAATGTAGGCTACTTTTCCAATGTCTAATGCAACAAAGGCAAAATAATCAACGGCTGCTTCTAAGACCCTAGTTCGACTATTTTTAGCTCGTCGCGTTCCAAATCTATATATATTTTTCGCTTTTTGACACGAGATTAAACCTCGAGTTGCCTTTGCTTGTATTCTCACAAGGGCTCCATTTTTCTCGACAACAATATCGAATGGCAAACCTTGGTCGGCAAGAAAGGCATTATAACCCTGTAATATTAAATCGCAACAAACAAAATGTTCACCCGCTTTTCCTATCTGAAGTTCCCTTGATAATCCCATCTTTCTCCAATCTAATCTGTCCTATTTCTTGCCTCAAGTCATCTATTTCTTTTCTCAAATCTCTCGTGTTCTTTTGTCTGCAAGACCTCTCATTGTTAATAAGCCTCAACAAAAGCTCTTTAAACTTTCTTATTGAAAGATAGGCTAGTTTAACTAACCAACCACCAACAACAGCAACCCCCACAAACAATAAAAAGCTAAGAATCTTGAGTATCATACTTCCCACCTATCAATTTCATAACATTCGATGCCATCAAAACAATCACAATCCACACCACAATAGGGGTCATCGTACCCAATGCAATCCTTCTTGTGGCCATTTTTAATGTCTTTTAAATGCCGTTCAATGTTTCCCTTTCTATTTTGTTCTCTTTCAACCTGTCTTATTATCCGCATTGCTTCTGCGTTCTTTTTCTCTTTCTCTGTCATAAAGTTGCGTAATAGCCTCCGATATAATTCCTGTTGTAGTTGGTTCTTTCTTGTTCATTAGCCTGAGTACTCTTATATAGCGTAAATTTGATATATCAGACTCAGTTAGATATATCGTTGTTTGTTTTTTCTTTTCCATTCTCTTCCTCCTTAGCCTCTAGTTTCTTAACTGGCTCAACTTTAATAAATGTATTCTTTAAATCTGTAATATACTCGTGTGTTTTCTCAAGCTGCTGGCAATAATTATCAAACTCTTCATTGTCACCATTAAGTTCAATCATAAAGAATGACTGTCTTCTCTGTAGCAAATTAAGAAAGTTCTCTAGTAGTATAATCTTTAAATGAATGTTTATATTCGACTCATATATCTGCTTAGCTCTTTCTCTTCTGCTTTGGAACTCCTCAGACTCTCTCTTTGCGCGTGTTACAGCTTGGTGTGATGTCTTTTCGGATGCCTTAACCTTACAAGCAGGACACAAAGGAAAGCGTCCACCTCTAAACTTAGTTCCAGGTATATTCTTTTCAAATCCACACTGACAAACGCAACGATACTGTATATGTTTACCTCTGTTTGCTGTTCGCTCTGGAAGCTCTTCAACTATTTTCCATGAGCCTATAACTAAACCTAGAAGCTCCATACTAGAAACACATGTCTTGCAGCCTAAAGAGCGTCCACGATGTAGCACTGTTCCTGTTACAATATCTTTAACACCACACTTACACTTACAAACGTATTGTTGATAGCCATTCTCGTCTTTTTGGAACAGTTTTTCTACAACAGTCCATAGCGTATAAACTGTACCTGTCGGTATTGTATCTAATCTCACTTGTTTCCTTCTTTCTTCATACAATTTGCACACATGTCATAATAATCTGAAACTGCTTCGAGTGCTTTATAGTTTTCATAGGCACCAGGAAGAAGTTCTTTGTTCTTTTCGAAGTATCCTTCAAAGTTCTCAAGAACGCGCTTAAAACTCTGTATTCTGCAACCAAATGAAGCGAAATCTGTTGAGTTAAGCTTCTTTATTTCTTCTATAACATCAAAACCTTCAACATCAGACTGCTTGAATGTGAATTTCATCTCATTGTCTATGTGTCCCATGAGTGCACCAATTAGATGGTTAAGCATTATTTGGTAATCATTTAAATTTTCCATATTAAATCCCCGCCCTTAGCTTAGAAGAATCAAAGTTCTTCATGGTTACAAATAAATCTATCTCTTTAAATAAATATCTCTCTTCAAGTTTTAATATCTCATCATCACAACACAACTTCTTCTCAAGCTTCTTGAACTGCTCTATAGCACCCAAGAGTTCATTAAGCTTAAGGTCTGCACTCTTCATCTTCTCAAGCTCAACCTTACGTCTCTCAGCATTCGAATACTTAACACGTGCAACTTCAGCAATAGCTCTTTGAACTTCATGCTCAAACTCTACCTTAATACCGTGTTCACGCTTCAAAAACGCTGCCTCTGACATGATTATTTGCTCTCTAATAATATGAAGCTCATGCCTCAGTTTTTGTCTCTTAGCTCTTAAATCCTTGAGCTTGTCTATATATACCATATTGACCTCCAAATTCAGTTGTCGACAATTTGTCGACGGTTGATAATCCTCTTCTATTAATAGTATAGCACATTTAATATTATAATGTCAAGGAAATTAATTGCAATAATGTTATAAAATTAACCCCCGGGAATCTCAACCCAGGGGAAAAGGAGTTCCTGCGTAATGAGACCACAGGAATTAGTAGTAATGAAGCACGAGTATTAATAGCCGCTGCGCGGATCTCGCAAGAAATCGTGGCCTGGAGAGTGGCCATAATAAGCTTCTCTGTAATTCTTCTCTATCTGCTCTGAGGATAGTCCGTCTTTAGTTTTAGGTAAAGAAACGCACAAATAGCGCATTGCATCAGCGTAATGAGAAAATTCATTGTGTAAAGGCCTTGGTTTATAGACTTTTTTCTTAGCATCGTACTCTTGCCTGTAGTTCTCTAGTGCTTTGATAAGTGGAGCACATTGCTTTTCATCTACCCAACATTTACTTAAAGTGGACCTGACAGCTTCAATTCCGTCCTCTACCCCAATTTTATCTGCCATCTGAAAGGTAATGCCAAGCTGTCTAGCTTTCTCCCACCTAGTTAAACCTGAGCCCAGTTCTCTAACACGTATGTCGTGAGGAGCGAAATGCTTGCCATAGGTGTACGGTTTTGAGTGGATTACGCTTACATAATGCTCTAAGCCTTCTTTAGACTTCTCGTAACAGTCGATTATACGTATGGTTTGGCCACAAATTTGATAGAAGATGATGGAAGTATTGTCTCTTATCCCCAAGTCCCAGGCCGTATGTACCTTAAATTGAGGTTCCCATGGAACTACCCCTATTTGGCCGCTAACTCTCATTTTGTCTAGGTATTTGGAGTAGTACGCTCCCTCAACACCCATGTCAAAGGAGCAATAGTACTCTTGCATAATGAGGTCCTCAGACATGAGTCCTTCAGCCTTTTCTTTTTCAATTTCAGCAAGTGGTATGTGGTTTGTTTCTTCTACGCTGAGTTTATAAGCAAACCAGTCTGGTGAGTGTAGAGCTATATTATATAGTTCCCACATATGATTCTTGCCCCTAGGGGTTGAGATAAATAAAGCCCACCCGTCATTAGCCAGGAGGATAGGCCGCAGAAACTGGTAGGCTAAGGGGGATTGGAGTGCGTACTCCGAAAAAACTACACCACGAGGGTTCGTACCCACAAGGGAGTCAACATTGTCCGAACCAACTAATTGTATAATGCTGCGGTTAGCTAGCGTAATTTTCATTTCCTGGCCATTTTTGCCTTCTACCCATGCAGGAGGAATATAATCTAAAAACTTCTCTCCTGTGTTGGTTATGGCATCCCAAATAACTTTCTTTGCTTGTGAATAAGTAGGGAATACGTAGTAGTAAACACCTACTGTTCTGATAGCCATACGGATCATTAAGTTGAAGGCTGTTATATCTTTGCCAGCACGCCTTGGCATTACACAAAGGACACGACGATATTCTTTATTCTCTATCGCATCAAATATCGGTAGCTGGTACTTTCTTGGCTTGAATTTTCTTAAGTGCAGCTTGTCTTCTACGTTCACGTTCTAATCTCTCTCTTTCTCTTTGTTCTACTTCTCTTACTGTTCTCTCTACTTCCCTTCTTGCCGCCTTCCACTCTGCTGCGTCCCACTCTGGAGTTCTTTTCATTGCAAAAAGGGGTAATACCAAAAAAATTAGGAGAGCCATGTATTTCACGCTTCATTCTCCTTGTATTTGTATGGGCCCATTTCCTCATCCTGTGTGTAGCAATTGGAAATAATAGCAGCCGCACATGTTATGAGTTCGCGCAGTTGAGCCTTAGCTTTAACTCTATTACATGCTTCGTCAACCTCAGATAGACAATTAACATTCTCTTGAAGCTCTACCAAATAAGTAATGCCTCCAGCTAGCTTTAACTTTCCTCCCTGCAACAAGTGGTCCTGCAATGAAACGAGATTAATTGTTCCCTCGTTTGTATATACTTGCTTTATTCCTTCATACACTAGCCTGTTCTTTAAACATGAGAAGTCGCCCCCTTTAATTACCTTCTCAATCTTTTTATAGCAGTTATCATCTAGCATGGCCCAGCCAAGCACTGCTTCTTCAGCTGTGATGTCTACTGGTAAATCTGCGCCTAAATAATGTTGGGCGTCAAAATCAATCATTTGTTTCCTTTCTCTTTCAGTCCGTGACATTTTGTCACGACTTGAACTTTAGTTGGGTCTACGCCACCTGCTTTCATGTAAATGTCACCACCATCAACGTGTGTCTGGTTTTCACATTTACACATTTGAAAGTCATGGCGAGACTTAGATTCTAAAACAGTATTACACACCAAGCATCTAACTTTTCCCATCCTTCTTTCCTCTTAAATTGATTATCCATTCGTCGTTAAGTATTTGTGGTTCTTTATTAATCTTAACTGGCTCAATGTAAAAGTCTTCTGGAGGGTCCTCAGCCTCATACCAGTAGTGATTATTTGGACCTCGTCCGTAAACTTCTACCCAGTGGTGACCTGGCTTAGCTTTGCGTGGTGGTTTATTTTCCATTTTTCTTCTTCTTTATTCCCTTCTTCTTCTTTGCATCCTCATAGGTAGCGTGCTTAAAGAGGGTGTCTATTGCGGTTTTATTTGCCTCTATTGCTTGGTAAGCTTGGCGTCTAAGTTCTAGTCTGTCAGTAAACTCTTGGCTCTCTCTTTTTGTTAGCTTGCTGTTAAGCTCTGAAATTTCCTTTAAGAGGTTGAGATTTTCATTCCTGCAGTTTGTCTGGACGCTAGCAATATGTGAGCTCACCTTTTGAATTCTTCGCTCTGTGACATATTCTAGTTCTTTGAGTTGCTTGTTACCACTCTTGTATGTGAATATTGTTAATACCATGTCAAAAAAAACAAGTAGGCCTACACCTAGAAGCATATAGTTTGGGTTCATTTCCTTTCCCTCCACCAAGAACTGTCTTCTTCTCTAATCATGTGCTCGAGTTTTCGTAATATTTTTGGCGAAACGTCACTAGTGTCTTTGTTTTTAGTTGCCTCTGCTTCTTTCTCTATTATTTCATCAAAGTTGTCCAAAAGGCATGAAGCTACGGGATACTGCATACGTCTAGGCACCTTAAGTTCTACTGACTTCTTATTTGGTACAACATACGGCTTTGAAACTATTTTACACTTCATGTTTTCTTGTGCTCTATTGGCCATGGCTAGCTTAAGTTCTTCTATGTCTTCAAAACTCATATAGCTATGATATGCTTCTGGATACAAACTTTCACTCATTTCTTTTCCTTTACCTCGTCAGTCTCTGGCATCTTGTCGCTAATGCCCATCTCTTTGACTGCCTGTATAAGTTCCTCAACGGAACGGTTCTTGTCATCTTTATTTTTCATGTCTGCGTTTCGTTTCTCGGATTTGTCCCAACCTGGGCTATGTTGGTATAGTGTTTGCGTTAGGGTGTGGGGGTTGGTTTTTCTTAAAACTTTTTGTCTTCTTAGCCCTATAATTTCCATACATAGTTTATACTTGGCTCTTAAGTAAGCACTCTTCTCGAGCCAGCCATGAAATGTGTCGTATGTTAGTCCCTTTCGAAGGTAGAATTCGTCAAGGTGTAGTATTTCTTCGTCGCTTAGTACGAAGTCTAACATGTCGTCTCCAGTCTTCTCCATGGATGGTATTGTAGCCTTACCTAGAGCGGACATGAAGAATTCCATGTTTTCTCTGCGCCACTCAGGAATGGGTTGGTTTTCTAGCTTCTTCTTTTCTATGCTATTCTTAGAGCTTTTTTTCTTATTACTCATTTTACCCTTTTTATTCTTATTTCTGTTCTCGGTCTGTCGTCATAAACTTTCTTCATTGTAGTCTTAACGATTTGACACTCTTTCTTAAAGATTATTCCTAAAAGGGAATGTTCACAAAAGTTAAACAATGAGAATATGCTAGGCTGTATTGCATGCTCTTTTTTAATAAGCTCGTCATGTTTATGTGCAGGATAAACTGTCATGTAAAAATTTATGGTTAGTTCTATAGGGCCGTCGATAAATGGTTTTTCGTCGTGTTGGTTTCTTAGTGCTTGTTCGTAATTAAACTTTCTCTGTTTGTAGTCGTCCCATATTCTGGGTGTTTCGGTTTCCGTTACTCGAGCGAGTGGGATTGGTTCACCTTTGACTACGTATTTAAATACATTAGACATTTCAACTCCTTCTTGCTTGCTTGCTTTATACTACTACTCTATAGCAGGGACGTCGATAATAACTTTCTCTTGCTCGTATTGCTTGTCTGCAAGGAAGGTGGTGGGGGTGTTTTCTAAATAATGTTCTTTAAGACGAGGAGGGATTTGCAGTATTCCAAGAGCCTTAGCTTTTTGTGCTTCGGGAGTTCTCAGGTAGTCTTCAAATACACGGAGTTCATCTTCGAGTGGTTTTAACTCAGGTTCAACGTGTTGGTATTCAGAGTACATGCCATTCTGGTTGCTATTCTTTTGTATTTTCTTCTCAAGGGGTACAAGTTCGTTAGTTTCTAGCATTGGTTCTTCGAGACTGAACTTTGATGCCCTCAGCGCTGCCTTACGCAGCTCGAGGTTCATCGGCAGTTCATTGTCTCGTGTGAACTGAGACGCTATTTTGCAAAACCAAGAAAAGGGATTGCGTACGTTGTTGCTAGCCATGCCGAGCTGAGTATTAGCGTAGGCTATGGCTGAAGCAGGAAACTTCATGAGTTCAACAATTCCACGTTTCGATAACTTCATTCTGGTAATTTTAGCTATTTCGCCAAGGACGTTGTCTTTGACATCCATAATTCTACTCCAGTTGAAACTTTTTTTAGAACCCCCCCAACTTTTTTTAAGAGGGAGTTTGTTGTTTCTAGATATATATTTTTTTTCTTCTTTAATTGGTGGGACATATTCAGATAGCCGTGCTTTTAAATTTATAGAGAACAATAACAACACAGGAAGAAATGTAACCGCGTGGAAGAAATAACGTAAACGACGTTTGACAGCCTCTACCTTAAAGATGTTGGACAACATATAGCTACATACTTTTCTGTGCAAATAGTTCATAGCCAGAAGTCCATCATTAATGAGTTCTTTTATGATTCTTGTGACTGTTTTCTTACACACTCCAGCAAGTCTTGCAATTTTTGTTTGAGACATTACAATTACAGAATGCTGAAAACTCTTTTTCAATAGCACTTTTAATACTAATTTATATGCTACAGTTTTCTTATTGAGGAATTTGTCAATATTTTTTACTCCTTTGTCCAGGAGCCCAAAAGAGAATTTCTTTTTTATTGTATTTTTTTGTTGACTACTCTTATACCCCTTTGCTATACTTTGTATAGTTTTTAACTTTGAAATCAACATTGATGATCCTTTGGTTGATTCCATTGGTGTCGGAAACTTAAATATGTAATCTGCCTGAGCCGGCTAGTACTAAGTAAGAGCAGTGTTAATATATTTTTCAATGTTTTCCTTTTTTTGTTGTGTGAACATTCGAAGTTAAAACTAAAAATTCAAGAGCCAGTTCGAAGCTGGCTTTTGTGCTTTTTGGATTTCTAAATTATTTCCTATATTTTACCACGATTCTGAATTGCTTCCAGGAGTTTCTGGAGTATTTCTCTCTCATAAAGACGCTGATTATTGATTGGATGCCTGTAGGGCTTAAGTTTGCCACTTCTGTCCCAATAAGCTAATTGATGCTTTGGCACTCCTAAGAATTCAGATGCCTCATTTATATTCATATAGTCAGAAAACTTTTTCATTCCTATCCTCTTTGTACGTTTCTACTATTCTTGTATATTCCTGTATTTCATATATACTAGTATACAGAAACAGAATATTATGTCTACTGAAGGGAGCATATGAGCATAAAGAAACTAACCAAAGAGTTAGAAAAAGCCATAAATGAGAAGATGGACCAATTTTCCCAGTTGGGAAAAAAGGCTAAGGCCGCGCAAAAAGTACTAGACAAACACTACCTAGAGATGTCTGAAATAGTAGAGGAGCTTAAGCCTGTTGAGTTTATAGTTCGACACCAGTACCCTAAACACTGTGAGCTGTTTGCCGACCTTATAGAGTTTAAAAAAAAGAAAGAACGACAGGAATTTCTGAACAAAAATAAGAAAGGTAAAGATGTTTGACTTTCTGTTTGGTAAAGACATAGACATCAGAGACGAGGCAATTATGGAGATGTTAAGTCTCTTGATAAACCATGCCCATATAATCCTTAAGGACTGGAAAGAAGACAAGGATGGCTGGGACAGGGAAGCTGTAATGCTTGCCACAGTGCCTTTAGTTAAACTTGGAGAACTCAAAGCCCTTCAAAAGTATTTAAAAACCTCTGATGTTGATGCAGTACAAGACGTTGGAGATGTTCTCATGAGAATTTCCAAAACATTTAGAGAAGAGTTTTTAAAGAAGGAAAAAGATGAGTAATGTATTTAGTTATATAAAGAAACAACTAAAAATAGAAAATGTTATAAGAGAGAATGCGCGTAGCCTCACCGAGACAGGCGAATACTTAAAATGTAATTGTCCATTTTGCGACAAGGACGAAAATCTAAGTATGACGGTATGTGAGCCAAAGCAAATATTCTACTGCTTTAAATGTCATATTGGAGGAGATGTTATAACATTTATAGCTAATCTATTTGGAATGACCCAACTAGAAGCTGCTGCGTTTTTAGAAGAGAAGTATGAAATAAATATACCAGGAGAACTTCTCCGCTCTATAAAAGAAAGTAAAGACGAAGAAGCACTCTATTTTGAAAAGATGTTTAGAAAGAACGCAAAAAGAATTATGGGGCTCCTAAACGAAGAAGGTAAGCAAAGGTATGCCGAATATATGGAGCAACATATAAAAGACATGCGTGAAGTATATAGTCATTACAGCGCAGATGTATTTAAAAAATATTTAGGAGACTCAGATGGACAATAAAGAACTGATTTCTATATTGGAGGCTATAGCAAAACTTTCAGGACAGGTAGCAAAACTCACAGAGAAAAGTGAGAAGCCACCAAAAACGGTCGCTAAGAAACGTTCTGATGAAATACATGAACTTGCCACCGCGTTAGCAAAAGCTCAGGGAGAAATAAAAATTGCAGGCAAGAAGAGTGAGAACCCATTCTATAAGAGTGCTTACTCTGATTTGGCAGAAGTAATCAATGCTTCACGCCCACACCTCACAAAAAATGGATTGTCAGTAGTGCATCAAATTAATCAAGATGAAGATGGAGCAAACTTCTTACATACAACCCTGCTCCACACATCAGGTCAATGGCTAGAAAGTAAAGTTAGAATTGTTCCTTCAAAGGGTGACATACAGTCATTTGGTGCTGCGGTTACCTACCTCAAGCGTTACTCTTATGCGGCTTTGGTGGGTGTGGTTTCAGCAGATGAAGATGATGATGGTGAATCTGAGATGGAAGTAACCAGGCAAGAATATAAAAAGGGAACAAAACCTAACTACAATTACAACAGAAAAAAAGAGTCGTTTGATACTATAACAAAAGAACAGCTAGAAGAGCTTAGGTACGAGCTCTCTGACCACCCAGAACTGGCGGAAGAAATTATGGATAAGCTTAAAATACAGCATTTAAGTGACTTGCCTAAGTCGAAGTTCCTTATTACAGTAAAACGTATTAGGGAAATAGTCCAAGCAAGAGAAGGTAAGTAAACCTAAGGAGTCTTTATGAAGATGATTACTCGATATAATTGCCCTACAAAATACGACAAGTGTGAAGCTGGGGTAATATGTAAGACACTCAAAGACATAGACATACCTACTTGGGACACACATGACACAGAACCACCACTGCCGAACTCAGAGTGTTTTGACCTTTATATTCAAGTTGGTCGTAATAAAGAAAACCCTAAATGGTTGCCTATAGGAGATTTTTTTAGAAAAGTATTTGGAGAAGCAATATATGATGCAGCTCTAACTGAGGAATTTATGAAGTTATATAAAGATGACGACTACAATTCTTTCTTAGCTCTCTCGAAGATTCTTAAAAAGAAGATTCGTTAAAAACACTGCTGCTTGCAATCCCTTACTGATAAGGTTAGGGATTCTCCCGCGTCGCGGTTAGACGGCGCGGGGTTTTGTTTAATTTATGTTAGACCATTTCTTCTAAACTGTCCAATTTGTCTTCTAAATCAGCGATACGCTTAGACATTTTCTGCATTTCATTGAGTAGAATAGCAGGAAGCTCATGGTACTTTACAGTTTCTATTTCACCGTCATTACTTCGAGCAACTAAACGTGGGAAAATTTTTTCCACTTCTTCCGCAATAAGTCCAAACTGTTGTAGTCCTGGGTGCTTTTTATACTCAAAAGTAACAGGCCGAAGTTTCATAACAGCTGAACTAGCGTCGTTCATGTCTTCAATGTTTTGTTTATGTTTTTTTGAAGATGACGCTGTTCCAAGCTGGTAAGAAGAGTCAATTAATACAGTTATTGCATCTGCAACACCCGTTGTAATTCCTCTAATTCCAGCTATAAAACATCTGTTTTGCTCGGCATTGGAAGAACCATGTATACCAAGACGCATTGTGTTGCTTTCCGCTGTAACACCGGCATTCATTAATACAATATTACTGCTTTCTGACGATGTATATGATGATCCTGCTCCCCCAGCTGTTCCGGCAGTTCTGTCACTACCTATTACAATATTGTTGCTACCTGATCTTAAATGTGGCAATGCATCATCGCCTATAGCAACATTTGAGTTTCCAGTATTTATTCTTCCTCCTGCCTCATCGCCTATGGAAACGTTCGATGAGCCAGTTGTTAATCCATTGAGCGCCTTAAATCCTATTCCAGTATTAAAATCTACGGTAGAAGTATGCGAGGTGTTCCCAGCGCCTTCCCCTAAGAATGTGCTACCTCCAATTGGTGCTCCCGATGGACTATAATTATGCATAAACCTTGTACCGCCTACACCGCCAGCGCCACCAAGGTAAATCATTCCCGTTGTTCCAGCACTATTCGTATCCGGCCAATGAATTGTTTCGTTAAGGTTAACAACTGTTGGAGCCGTCAGGTTTATATTTTCCCCAGCAGAAACAAATCCACCACCAATAGCTTCAAGATTGATAGAACCTGCGCCATTGGTTATTGCTATGGATGCTCCTGCAGACGTAAGATTGGACCAAATAGGGTTATTTCCTGTGACCCCTGTCAGCAGCTCTCCATCATTTCCAGAACTTCCAGAAAATACACCTGAACCATCTGCCTGTATAACTCCTTGCGAAAATACCGGAGTTTTTACTGTAACCGTGTTACCACTTCCTTCAGTGTCAATATTTAAACCACCCAATACATTTAAAACTGTTGCAGCTGGTGTTGCTGTTCCTGAGTCAGTAACATAACTTGATGCTACTGTTCCATCAACGTCAATAGTTACAGTGTTTCCAGCACCTGAGGTGGTCGCATTGGTTCCACCAAGAATTTCTAATATTCCCCCCGATGGTATAGCAGGTGCACCATCTGTGTCATATTGGTCTGCAATAGTGTCAGCATCTACATTTACAGTAATAGTATTTAATGTTCCAACTGTTTCTATATTTGTTCCACCCAGTATGTTAATTTCATCTGAAACATTCGGAATAGCGTTAATTCCTGTGTCAGGAACAAGTGCCTCAAGAATGTTTCCATATTGAAACTTCTGCCACGTTGCTATATGTCCATCTTTTTTTATAAGAATCCATACAGTTCCGTTTACACCTGTTGACCTGTCTAGCCAAATTGTGCCTACATTATAGTTGGCATAGTCATTAACTGTTGGTGTTCTTTCTGCTGAAAAAAATAGTAATGGAGCAATGGGCTCTACCCCCACATAGGCTAACGGATTAATACCGCTAAGCCTTGTATCTTTCCTGTTAGCCATAAACTTTCCCTTTTTTTAAAGCCCTAATTCTTCATCTCGAGCACTTCTGTCTTTATAATCTGGTTGTTCAAATACGAGCGCAGCAAAAGCATCCTTATTTGTTGGTATAGATTCGACGCCAGCCTTCTCTAATCTTGGTTCCCATTCTTTTTTTAGGCGAGCAAAGCATCGCTCATATTTATGATTAATCACGTGAAACATTCTTCGCTTAACATCTTCATCTAGAATATCTGCTTTAATATCATTTCTTAGAACTTTCTTTTGAATCTCTGTTAACTCAAAAAGATCTTTTCCGTCAACTTGTACTTTCATTATTATTCCTTCTATTAGCAAACCAAATAAACATTTAACTTGGTTCTTGTTGAGCTGCCAACAATATCTATAACTTTTGTTCCCCCAGAAATAGTTAATTCGAATGTTAAGGTGTCACTTGCATCCATATCGGCAAAACAATTTCCCTTAATACATAGCGGCTCACTAGCTGTATTTCTTGCTATAACATATGAATCAACTTGATTTAATAAATATGTCCTGTTGCTAGTAACAATTTCTAATACAGCATTATTGTGGTTTGAATTTTGATCTTGCGGCTGCATAGACCCTATTACCATATAGCGTCCGGTCACTGGTGCTGTAAATGTATATGTTCCGGTATCAAAATCATTATTTTGATCATATATCTCACTATCTAGTTGGCATGTCCATGTAGTGCCGTCGCCTGTTTTATTGCTGTCGGTTCCATCTAACGTTACTAAAACTGCTGGTTGTAATGGCAGTGTGCATTCACCAGCATCTGTCATGATAAACGTATCGTTTGTTCCTAAAGCAGAACCTTGTGATATACGAAATGAATCATCTGTGTCATCAACGCCTATACGAAATTCTCCTGTTGTATTTATATCAAATTGGATAAAGCTATCTCCACTTGCACCAGGATCTATTGTGAGTTCCGCTGATTCATTATTTATCGCATTTATTTTTGCCATATTTTTCCTATACTGCTAAAAAGCCTTGTAGGCTTGTCGATATTGGAGATACACCGCCTATAAGATCTACAACTTTTGAGCCGTTATCCACAATAAACGTCATTATCGCCGTGTCAGAAGCGTCCATGTCTGCTACGCAGTTCACTGTGAAAATCTTAGTTCCGCCACCCGAAGCAACGTATGGATCAAAGTGTTCTTCTAAATAGTTTCGATTGCTGGTTTTTATATAAGCAATGCCTGCAGTGTGACTAGATGTAATTCCTGAAGCTTCAACAGTGCCAGTCAAAAAATAGCGACCTGTTACTGGGGCTGTAAATGTGTCCGCTGAAAAATCACCATTCTGATCAAATATTTCTGAATCTAGGTCGCATGTATAGTCAGTTCCTGCCCCAGTGACATTGCTATCTGTGGTGCTGTTATACGCGCTAAATGCTGATTGCAAAGGCATTGTGCGCTCACCAGCTGCCGTCATAATAAATGTGTCTGTTGTTCCTAAAGCAGAACCTTGAGCGATTTTAAATGCATCAGAGGCATCGTCATCAACACCTATTCTGAATTCTCCAGTTCCGTTAATATTGAACTGGATGAAGCTATCCCCAGACGCGCCTGGATCTATTGTTAATTCTCCAGACTTATTATTTATTGCATTTATCTTTGCCATATTTTCCCTAAACTGCTAAATAGCCAGCAAATCGAGTTACTGTATTTCCACCGCCCTCTATGTCTATTGTCTTTGTGCTTCCAGAAATTGTTATAGACACATATGCAGTATCAGATGCATCCATATCTGCAACTATTAATCCTTGTTGTCCCCAGCCAGCTAAAAGTCCACCTGTAGCATCGCAATTACCTGGATCACAATTGTTTGTAAAATAGGTTCTGTTGCTAGTAATTATGCTGTTCTCATCATTTGTAAAAGATGAGCCTAGATCGTGAACCTTAATACTATACATAAGAACATAGCGTCCTGTGACTGGAGCTGTAAAAACTCCTGTGCCAGTATTGTAATCACTGTTTTGATCAAATATCTCTGTGTCACATATCAAGGAATATGCCGTCCCGTCACCCGTCTCGTTATCGCTAGAAGTCCCGAGATACGCACTAAATGCGGATTGCAGAGGCATCGTGCATTCTCCAGCAGCCGTCATCTCGAAGGTATCATTAGAACCTAAAGCTGAACCTTGAGAGATTTTAAATTTGTCAGAGTCGTCATCGTCTACGCCAATTCGAAACTCACCTGTTCCATTAATAGAAAACTGAACAAATGAATCGCCTGAGGCACCTGGGTCTATTGTAAGCTCTTGCGACTGATTATTTATCGCGTTTATTTTTGCCATCCTTCTCCTTTGTGTCAGGACTTAGGTCAACATCAAAACCTGTCTTTTCTTTAATGATTCGTTCGGCAGTTTCCTCAACTATATTGTCTGTTTTTTTAAATATAAAACGAGAGGCAACACCAACAACTACTGCTGCACCAACCACAAGAATTCCAACTAATTTAATCATACCTTCTCCTACACTATGGTTATATTTCCCTTAGAACTAATAACTGTCCATGTTGTATTTGCTACCGTACAAAGAACTTCAACTGCGTCATAATCATCTGAAGATTGTAAAGAACCACCCGTACCAACAGTAGTTGATGTGTCTTCATCCCAAATAATACTTTCTGATGCATTTTGAGCTAGTTTCCAGCCTCCTGCTCCTTTGCCACAAATTCTAACAACAGAGCCTAGCGCCGCTGTGTCAGGGAGAGTAACAGTAACGAGAGAAGCGTTATTTGTAATGTAACCATTATCAACCGAAGCAGCCTGAGATGTACCGGTAACCTCATTCCAAGTAAGCCCACCGCCACCGCCAGAAGCATTAATTGTAACAGTCGAACCGGCTCCCGAGGTTGTAACATTGGTTCCTCCTGCAAAAGTAAGTACACCAGACGATGGTGTTGCTGTTCCAGAATCAGTTGCCGCTGAGTCACATACAGCTGAGCCAACAGCCACAGTAACCGTTGAGCCAGCTCCAGAGGTGTCTATGTTATCGCCGCCCGCAATAGTTAACACGCCCGCAGCCGGAGTAGCCGTTCCAGAGTCAGTTGCTGCTGAATCACACACGGCAGACCCGACAGCCACCGTAACGGTTGATCCTGCTCCAGAAGTGTCTATATTATCGCCACCTGCAATAGTCAAAACTCCTGCTGCTGGGGTGGCTGTTCCAGAGTCAGTTGCTGCACTGTCAGTAACCGCATCAAAGTCTATATTTCTATCATCTATGGTCCATGTTCTGGTGGTAGAAGTTGTTATTCCAGACGCTTGAAATGCTAATTTTTTAGTATTATCGCCATCATCTATAATCCTAAATGTGTCGTCCGTAAATTCTGGGCCGCCAGCGGAAGAAGTAATAGTTACCGTTGAGCCAGAAGCAGATGTTGTAATATTTGTTCCACCTGCAATGGTAAATGCTCCTGCTGCTGGGGTAGCTGTTCCAGAGTCAGTAGGTATAGATGTTGCAACTGCGTCAAAGTCTATGTCTCTATCATCTACTGTCCATGTTCTAACCGTTGATGTAGTAACACCCGAGCATTCAAACGCAACTTTTTTCGTGTTATCACCATTGTCATAAACTCTAAACACATTATCTGCAAACTCAGGGCCACCTGCACCTGCTGCGTTAATTGTTACTGTAGAGCCTGCCGCTGATGTAGTAACGTTTGTTCCTCCAGCTATGGTAAGTACGCCAGCCGCCGGTGTAGCGGTTCCAGCATCACCAGCTGCCGAATCGCAAACTGCTGAACTTACCGCTATAGTAACGGTTGAACCAGCCCCAGACGTATCTATATTGTCACCTCCTGCCACAGTCAATGCACCCGCTGCCGGGGTAGCTGTTCCAGAATCCGTTGGAAACGAACCAGCTATTGAACCAGCAGTCTCAAGATTTAAAGTTCCTGCACCTGGAGTAAACGTAATAGTAGAGCCTGAAGATGTAAGAGAGGCTACCGCAGGATCGGTCCCGGTAGAGCCAATTATAAGCTCTCCATTGGTCATTTCCGTTGGAGGAACCCAAACTTTCGCAGTACCACCAGCAGCCACAGTCCTAGTACCTATAATTTCATTAGCGACTAAACGAAGCTCCGATGCTGCACCATTAACATTATATGCAACATTATTATCAATAAGAGACACATTAAGGTCTATAGTTCCACTTAATATGGCTATACCTGTACCACTTCCAGCGCCAGTGTCTAATATATGGTCAACACGTCCAACTATCGTTCCTGCATTTGCTCGCCCTACAGCTAAACCTGTTCCTGTTATATAAATATCTCCGCCTTGAATATGTATATGTGACAAAGCAGAAGAAAGGTCACCAATACCTGCTCCATCTTCAACATATAATTGCTTGAAGGCTATATTTATAAAGCCTGCCGTTGCCAGGACACCAATTCCGTTTCCAGAGCAGGTAATATTATTAATTTTTGCATTACAGTAGCTTGTTCCAGCTGATTTGGTTAATCCAACAGTTCCTGTCGCAACAATTAAGAAACCTATATCAATACAGGTATCGTCAGCAGCAACAATTGTTCCAGATATTGTTATGTTTGGCGCGTTCAAATCAACATATTGTGGCAATGTAATATTTTCTGTGTATGTTCCATCATCAAAGGCAACAATAGCTATTCTATTTGCAGCCCCTGGAACCAATGCAGTTGCGGCGGTAATTGCTGAACCAATAGTTAATTTTGCTTTTTCAATAGTAAGGCCGTCGTTCGCATCATTACCGTGTTTGCCAAAGTAAATAATTTGATCTTGATCTAATCCAACAGAAGAAAGATCTAAAGAGTTTGCTCCTGTCGTGAAACTTATTGTTCCATCTGTTGATGTAAGTGAAGCAAAATCCGGCGCGCCTGCTGTTGCGCCTATTAGAAGCTCTCCGTCTGTTCCGGGTCCGGCCCAACTCATAGCTGCGCCAGTTCCAGCTCCATATGGAACCGCATTTGCTGTTAAAACTCCTAGCTTTGCCTCTAGACTGGCGGGTGTAACTGCTAAAGTTGCAGAAGCTCCTGCGATGGTTTCAGCATTTGTAGCCAACTCAACAACACCTTTTTGCGCTGTGGTTGCATCATCTACAGTAATTGTTAAAGTCCATGCTGCTGGATTACCAGTAACTGTAATCGCTCCAGATCCAACTATATCTATATTAGAAACGCCGTCAGGACTGACAGCGCCCCCAACGTTTCCTGTCAATGTGCCAACAGCTCCTATTGATGCTGCATTTATAAATTTACCCATTTGTGACATAATATCTCCTAATCGTTATAACCATAGAAGACTGACACATAGACTGAGCCACTGGTTGGGGTTACTATTTCTTTTACATAAATCCTTGTACCTTCTGCAATATAAAGACCATGTTCTCTATTCTTGTTGGATGATACGTCTAGAAGAATATAACCGTCGCGAGCCAATGGAATATGATCATTCACTCCATCCCAAGAAAACATTAGTGAGGTATCTGTTAAATTTTGAATTACCAGTATTCTAACTGGATTATCAAAAGCAGTTCCAACACCCATGTAAGCTGCGCCAATTGAACCAAAGGCTAAGCTCCGTACGGTTTCTGGAACTAAACGTATCGATTGTGCCATTCTATTCCTTTTTTATTAATAGTATCCAGACAAATAGACAAGACCCGAGCCACCAGCTAACCCTGATACATACATTACAGTGCCCTGCCTTACTCTTACACCATAATCATTGGGTAGATTTCCAGATAATAAGTTTAATTCATATGTATCGCCAGACCTTAAAAAGTCGTGGTTTGTTGTGCCATCAAAACTGATAGTGACATCTCTATCACTATCATTCACCATTCGTATTTTAAAACATGAATTTGGCAATCCGGCACTATTAATTGCCTGTAAGTTTCCAGTAAAGGTTGCTGAGTCTATGGAGGAGATTGCAATTTGATTTAAATAATTCATTAATCCCCCTTATTGAGGTTTGCTTCTTATTCTTCTTCTTTTTTTTCTTCTTTTTTGGCTTTTTCTACTTCGGCCATAATTTCATCTCGCTTTGATTTATCTACTGCTTCTTTTGCCATCGTAGAGATTTCTTGAAGGAAATCAAAGGCTGAATCGTAAGCCTCACCAAAAGGAGAGCCCACTGGCATGATGAATTCATATAAGTTGTCGCCTTTTTTTACTTCAAGCCTTACCATCGCTTTTCTTGTCATATTGACCCTTTTTTGGAAGTTAATAATATTGTCACGTAATAGAATATAATTTCTAAGGACGGCCCACAATACAATAGGCCGTCCCTCTCAATATTTACCGTTAAGCAGCTATTATCCAGAATGTAATGAGAACATCGCCATTAAGAGCCGCTGCTCCATTGTTTGTAAGTGTTACTGTAAATGAACCAGCTGCCGGAGTTACACGAGTTATAGTCATTTGAGCATCGTTCGCACCCAAGTTGGCTGCGCTAACGAGTATTGCAGACCCAACTGTGGCTACACTATTTGTAATGGTAAACACCTGCGAAGCTGCACTTGCTGTTGTTTGACCTGTAAAGGTTGCAACACCAACGTTGGCATTAATTGTTAGGCCTACGCCAGCAACCGTAGCTGTAGCTGGAACCATATCAACTATACCAGCTGCCTCTATAGAAATACCCCCTGTTCCAGACTGTACAGTGGTTGAGGAGGTGGTGTTGGTCGAACCTAAAGTCAAATCACGAGCTGCTGCACCTGTACAAATATTAACAGGTTGAGCATCGCCATCATTACCAATATTAATAGCGCCTGCACTCGAGTTAAGTTCAAGGACACCGTCTGCATCCAACAACATCGTGTCGTCAGAATCAAGTGTAATATCACCTGTTCCCGTTGTAGCAACGTTAAAGCCACCGGTTCCAGTATTGACGTCAACTTGAGTCGCGCCAGTCACGTTTCCTAAAGTTAGGGTGTGAGCAACCGCATTTGCCCCTATGTCTACAGCACCGGTTCCAGCATTAAGCGTGAAACTTGTGGTTCCAGTACCATTACCAATAACTATATCTCTTTGAGCTGCGCCCGTTCCTATGTTTATTCCAAAAGCATCAGCGTCGTTACCAATGCCAATAATGCCAGCACTAGAATTAAGTTCCAGTACCCCATCGGCGTCAAGGAGAAGAGTATCATCTGAATCAATCGTAATATCACCAGCACCGGTTGAAGCCAGAGCGATGCCAGCTGTTCCTGAATTTAATACAACTTGAGATGCGCCAGAAACGTTTCCTATCGTGATAACTCGGGCTGCGGCGCCTGTGCCCACGTTTATATTTTGTGCTACTGCATCATTACCAATGCCTATAATTCCACCAGAAGAATTAATTTCTACAACACCTACCCCATCGATGGTTACAGCGTCTGTAGATGTCATTGTTAGGTCACCGGTTCCAGATTGAACTGTGGTCGAGCTGGTTGTGTTTGTTCCCCCAATTACTGTAGCGTGTGCTGTGGCAGAAGCACCAAAGCTTGCAGTTCCAGTTCCTACATCAACTGTAACAGAGCTCGCACCAGTCGCGTTTCCTATCGTGATTGCTTTCGCTGCGGCATCTGCGCCAAGATTTATAGCTCCCGTTCCAGTCTGAAGTGTGAATGCTCCGTTTGCACCATCTACAGCACATCCTCCTGAGCCAAAGTCTATATCGATTCCTCCAGCTGCGTTAGATGCGTCTATATTAATTGCATCAGCAGAAGCTAATCCTGAATCAAGGGTAATTCCCCCAACATCAGAAATAAGACCAATCGAAGCAACGCCTGTTCCTTGGTCAGCATGAAGCCTTATAGTTTCTGAAGTTCCGCCGTCTGCATGTAAGTAAATTACGTCCGCTGTGTTATCATCTGCGGTAATTGTGCAAGTTCCAGCAGACATGGTTAGAGTATCGCCCACTGTTATGGAACCAGCAACGGAAGGACTTGCATCCAAGTTAACTGTTACAGAGTTTCCTGCACCCGCTGTATTTATATTTGTTCCACCCGCAATATTAGTAGCACCAAGCAATGGATTTGCTGTACCAGAATCCGTTGGGAAAGAACTCGTTGTAGCACCAGAAACTTCCATATTAATAGTGTTTGAGCCGTTAGTTATAACCAGAGTACCGCCAGTAGACGTTATATTCGCCCAATCTGGATCGGATGCTGTTGATCCAATCAGGACCTGTCCATCGGTTCCCCCTGTTCCTTCTGCGGTCATAATTTGCCACGAAGACACATTTGCTGCAACTGCAACAAGAATATATCCATTCTCTGTAGTTTGATCAATCCAGATAGAACCTATTTGTGCCCTGTCTGATGCCGTTGGAGCTCTTTGAGCTACGATTGGCTCTGGTGGCAAATCAAATGTTGTATCACCAATACCGTAAACTCTATTTCTAAACTGTCTATCGACTGCCATTTTCTACTCCTTATAAGGATTAAAAAAATATTATCAATCAAAGTTAATAGTTTCTAACAGTAGAAATATATAAAAAACTTTACTTTTGTACGTACAAATGGTGACATATAAAAAACATAGGAGACGAATATGCCTAGAAAAGGACGAAAACGGCTGACAATTGATTTGCCAACCGTTCTATTTAATCAGGTAAAGTTAATGGCTCAACGACGAAATATAACAATGACTAGATACGTGATCAAATTAATATTTGAAGCAATGCAAAGAGAAAGAGATTTAGAAGGCTAACCAAAAAGAAGGGTTTCTGGCTTCTTTGGTCCACGCTTCTTACGTTTCTTTTTACCTCTTTCTACTATTTGACGTACAAACTTTGTAGGAATTGCTTCTTCAAACTTACGAATTAATTTTTCTTCTTTAGGCTTAACTCGCTTTTCTATTTCTCTTTCTAGCTTATCAAGCTTTATTTTTCCAAGACCGCCATATTCTTTAATAACAGCATCAGCAGCGTCTTTTCTAAGCTTATTTATTTTGTTCAGTCTAAGCTTTTGGTTTATAATTCGCCTTCTTCCTTCTCTGGACATCATTTCATTAGGAACACTCTTTAAGTACATTTCTATTTCGCTTTGTGTAATTCTAGATGTTCCAAGTATTTCTTTAACGTTCTTCATAAAGGAAGTAGCAAGTTTCTGCATTTCTTGTGTATCACCAGTTAATGCACGTGTTAAATCGAGAGCTGCATGAAACTTAAAAGGGAACCTGACATGTACACCTTTTTTAAGTTTGTTAACTATAGCAATACGTGTTGGATGGCTTAAATCTCCGAGCTCAGAAATGGTTAAAATTCTTTTAAGAGTATCAGATTCTGCTTCAGTTGCCTCTGTCATTTCTCTTATTTTTTTATAATAAGGGACTGTTTCTTTCTTTATTTTCTTTTCTTTTTGGAGCTCTTTCTTTTGTTCAGTAAGCTTTCTTGCTCTTTCTTCCCTAGCCTGAGCCCTTGTTTGTTTTGCTTCTTGTAAAACAGATTGTCGAGCCTTCAAAAGCTCCTGCGAGAGCTTTTTTGTCTCTTTCATGTAGCGTTCTCTTGTTTGCTTGGTTGGCTTTTCATCCTTGCCCATACCTAGTTTTTTCTCAACAGCTGCTTGAATATCCTTCTTCATTTGTGTGACTTTTTTTGTCAGGAGGTTTTTTGATAGTCTTTTAAGCTCTTCTGGATCTTGGATGCCAGTTCTTTGAGAAATCTTGTCTGCCATCTTTTCCTCAGCATACTCCCTATCTTCCTCAATAGCTCTAACCTTAAATCGTTTTTTTTCTGCCTCTTTAAACTCTTTTTCGATTGCATCATTTCTTTCTTTAAGTTCTTTTTTATCAAGCATTTCAAACTTCTTCTGCATGACAAATTTCGCCATTTTATCCCTGTTCTCTTGTTTATCCATGGCAGGCAAATATTTAATAGCATCTGTAAAACGCTCAAGGTCTTGTGGAGTCTTAATACTTTTGCTTAAACCTGACAAGGATAGACGATTGGCATCTGACTGGCGTTGTATTTCTTTATCAACTCCAACTCCTTTTTGGCGAGCTTCTTTATCAGACATTTCACGAAGCTCTTCTCGTCTCCTTGTTATATATTCTGCAGGCGATTCTTTTGCAACTTCTGGCTCTTCCTTCTTAAATGTAGCAATGCGTTCTAGTCTTTCTGGATTAATTGCTTGGAATGGAACATCCTGGGTTGCATCACTAACTCCATCTACAAACAGTTTGCTAAGCATGGCCTTTCTATCTTTAATCATTTCATCTACGCGTTGCTCTATGTCTTCAGGAATAACATCATCGTTGTCTTCTATGATTTTATCCATTGCGTTTTTCTTTAAGACGTTGCCATAGTTCATTATCATGTTGTTTTGTGCAACACGCATTCTTCCTTCGGGGGACTGCATAAGATTGGGGATTGTAGACATATACATATTAACTTCTGTGTTTGTAATATTAGATGTTCCAATGGTGTCTTTAATATTTCTCATGAAATCAATACTTAAGCTTCTCAATTCTAGTGGGTCAACATCTACAAGACCACTTAAGTCTACCCCTATTGCATCTCCAACAGATTCAGCAAGAGTGGCTTTTGCAGCAGACAAATCGTTTCCACTCTCTGTAAGCTTCATAATTCTTTTTAAACGAGCATTATCACTATTAGAACCACGAGCCATCTTTGTTGTCTTCTTATAAAAAGGCATGAGATCTTTTTCTATCTCTTCTTTTTTTGCCTCAGCTAGCTCTCTCTCAGCCTCCCTTAATTTTCTTTCTTTTTCCTTTTCTTTGGCATCAAATTGTTGGTTGTCTACTTTTGGTTGTAGTGCTATTTTTTCAAGTTTCTCTCTTTTTTTAATATTGGTTTCGTTTGGAAGTTTATCTATAAGTCTATCGGCATCTTCTGGTGTCTTTACCTTTTTATAGGCTTCTTTAATAGAGGGAACTTCTTTTTGTTTTCTCTCTTGCTCTTTTCGTTCTTCTTCTACTTTTTGGGCAATTCTCTCGAACACTTCTTTTTTGTGTTCAGCGAGTCGTTCTTTATAGTCGGCAAGTTCTTTTTTGTGCTCTTCCATTTCTTTTTCATAGTCATAGAGTTCTCTTTCTTTTTCTTCAAACTCTTCTTCTGTAGGAATGGGAATAAGCTCTTTCTTTTCTTCTTCGGTTAATACATCTGGCTGATCAAGTGTACCTGCTTTTCGCTCTTCTTCTTCTTTTGCAGCTTCTTCTGCTTTTCTTGCAGCTTTTTCTTCTTCTTTTTGTCGTTTTCTCTCTCTATGTTCTTCTAATAAGCGCTCAGCCTCTTCTTCTTTTCGCTTTGTTTCTTCTTCTTCTTGAGCTATTTGGTCGAGTTGGGATTGGTACCCATAAAAATCAGCCATCATTACACCTCAATATCCAAATTTATCCGCTAGCTTCATAGCTTTTTTGGGATTATTTTTTGTATTTTTCAAGAAATACCTTACCGCTTTTTCACTAAGACGTAGCCCAAGAATTGCCTCTAGCGCTTCAGGGTCTTCAAACCCTGAGTTTTGTATTACTTCCATAATTTGGTCTTGTTCAACTTCACCACTAGCGGAAGCTTCCATGATCGCTTCCCTTAATTTTAGTGCGTCATTAACGCCAGGTTTCACAGCTCTAGGAGCTCTTTTTGGAGCTTTCACCTTAGGTTTCTTTACCACTTTGGTTGGGGTGGCAGGTTTTTTGGTAGGGGGAGTTGGTTTTTCATCTCTAAAGCCTAACTCTGCTTTTGCTTTACCTCTGTAGCCTAGTCCTGTGCCAATTTCTGGCAATAGTTTTGGTCCAGCCATATTATTCTCCTATTGAGCAAAACTTCCCCATGCATGTTGCGTTACCTGTGGTTGGCCATACATTTGAGGGGGCTTAAATCCTAACATTCCAAGCAATTGTTGGGTTCTGAGTTGTTGTTGCTTTTGTTGTAGTCCAGCTCTTTGTAAACCAAATTGTCCCATTTGTTGTTGTTGCTGAAGTTGAAGTCCAGCTCTTTGGAGCCCTAACTTTGCCTTTTCTCCAGCCATTCTTCCAACACCAAGCATTCCCTCAAGGCCAAGTCTTCCTCTTTGCATTTCAAGGCCACCTAGACCGAGATCTCTTTGCATTTGCATTTGAGCGTCTCGCTGTGATATTCCAGCCTTTCCTAGCTCTTGCTCAAGGCCAAGCTTACCTCTTTGCATTCCAAGTGCTCCACGTTGTAAGCCATACTGGGCTTGTTTCATTTCCCATTCTGGAAGCATTTTAGCTTTAAGTGCTGCAAGTGAACCTTCAAGCCCAGCTCCTGCTGCTCCAACTGTTCTAGCAAAAGCACCTGTTCCCCTAGCACCAGCACCCATCGTAGTAAATCTCTCAGCAATTGTTGGCAATGTTTGTTGTTGAAAGCCCGCTCTTGCCTGAGCCTCTATTGGAGCAAAATCCATTGACGAAAACTTTGGCATCTCTGGCATTCCAGGTAATGCCTGCTCTTTAAACTGTGTTCGCCTAATATCTCTTACCTTGGGAGCTCCAGGCATTACGCCTCTTACATCTGCCATTGATGGTTGCCAACCCATTTGAACTGAAGGAATATCTACTCCTGCAGGCATGTCAGGAAGATCAATCCTTCCAGGACCTCTCGCCAAACCGCGTAATCCGTGCCTATACGCACCTTCCATTTGCTTCATTACAGCGGGAGAATACCTGGGAGCTTTGGTTGTGGTTCTTATATATCCACCGTCTGCCATTTTCTTACCCTTCTATTATTAATTGATTCGTCGTTCTATTATATTATAGTTAACCGAACTAAAGAAAGGAAAAGTATGGCAGACAATTCGAAGTATGGGTCATTTGTACCAACAACCAATATATATGATTTAGAAAATATTAATGATAAAGAACTAAAGCCGGAAGATATTAAAACTCTCCTGGTGAGACTCAGGCAGACAATCAACACCATATCTTTATCAAACAATATAAAAGATTCTGGTTATTATGTTCTAGAAGAATTTGTAAATGGACAACAGTTCTTTAAAGATCCAGCCTTGAATTCCACCACAGAAAAAGCTGCTGCTCATAGACAAGTCTATCGTAAAGTAATTAACTTTGGGGCTCTCCCAAACGATTCTACTAAAAGTGTGGCTCATGGTCTCACAATAGATAATACATGGACATTCACAAGAATATATGGAACAGCCAGCGATCCTGTTGCAAAGTCTTATATTGGAATTCCATTTTCAGTTAGTGGGTCTGGCGGAGCAATAGGAACAGGTACCGGTACCGGTACGGGAACATTGAATCTTTCTACCATAAAGTGGTCAGATACAACTGCTCCAATATCCACAACAGTAAACACTACAGTAACTATAGCTGCCGGAACCTCAGATTTCATAGGAATAGAGGTGGATGCTACAAATGTAGACATTACAACAGGAAGCGACAGGACAGCCTTTACCACATGCTATGTCGTCTTGGAGTATATAAAAGAGTAAAAACCCTTTACTTTAGGCGTTTTTCTGGTATAATTATAGGTGTGCCAAGATTTTGGCAGAGCTATTAATTCTAACCAAACGGAGGTTTTATGAAACGTATTCTATTACTATTACTTTGTGCTGCGTCTATGTATGGAGGCAGAAAAAGAGACAGACAAGAAGATAAGCCGACAGTTACCCCTGAAAAACAAACAATAATGCGGCTAATTACCCCTAAAAAACGTACATGTAAACGAGATAGGCTCCTAGAAAAGGTGAAATTGGCCAACCCCGGACAAAATGCAAGGCTCCTTTTAAGAAGCCCTATGCATTTAAGAACATTTTTCCCTGGTTCAGGAGTTTACACAGTACGTTAAAACGTATGTGTTTTCATAGCATATATTACCATTCCATGCAGCTCGAAATAACTTAGAGCAATGTCAGGATCGGTCATCATTGTGTCATCTAGATAGAGACGCATCTGAGTATTTTCACCCTCAGTTTGAAAGTAAATAGTATGCCAAAACCTATCCTGCGTTGCCTCTAATGGGCTAGACGCATAAGCTGTTGTTAACAGCACATTTGTCCCAAGGATTGCACCGCTAGTAGTCCCATCGTCAACCATTGAGCGAGTAGAAGAAGATGGAGAAGAATCAACCAAAATTTGTCCATTAGTGGTCTTCGTTACGTAAAAATCTACCTGAGCAAGGTATGTTCTATCTCCAACGGAGGTATAGAAATTATATTCCTTAGTGAGAATATCCACTTGGCTTACAAGAGTACATGTTCCTTGTCCTGCGTATGTTCCAGTTACTGCTGGTGGATTAACAAGGGTAAAACTATCATCATTAACTTTTGTAATTTGGTAAATATTATCATTAAGCTCAGTAAAACCTCCGGCGCAATTCTCTATAAGAACATATGCCCCAGTATTTAGGTTGTGGTCAATTGCTGTCACTGTTACAACACCAGCTGCTTCTGCTAAATCTGTAATTTGTAGAGCTGCTGCATTTCTATTGGTTCCCGTGTCGACTTTAAAGGTAAAGCCTTCTTGGTTCCCAGCTATTATTTGTTCATGAACAGAAGTACTATAACCAAAAGCAGTTATAGTGTCATCGTTAAGAGCCCATGAATTGTTTGCATAATTATAAACCAAGACCCTACTTGGGAAAACGTCGACATGATCTTTGTTGGGTATGGACCAATATACAAGTTCATTTTTATAATCCCTTATTCCCTGAACTCTAAACACACTATCAGTTGTGTCGTGAAAATCAAATACAGCATCAGGAATCTTGCTGTCTATTCTCTCCACGTTAACACCATTACAAGCATGTACTCCAGTGTTTCCTATAGCTAACATTGCTTTGTCAAAAGGAACAATAGAGAACGTAGACTCAGCTCCGAGTTCAATATTAATTTGTTGCCACACAAAAGGTAAAACTTGGTTCCCAGTATAAACGAGCTCCCAAGTGCTTCTCTCAAAGAAAACTATTAACCTATCTCTAAAAATGAGCGCACTAACTATAGCTTGTTTTATTGGAGCATCTATATGATCTCCCTTACCTGCTATATCTTCTCGCCATGCGTCACTTTGTAATGGGCTACCATTTTGACAAAATCGACATCTGTTTTCAAAGGCCTGAGTGCCTCCAGCTATTACGGTTTCAATGGTATTTAAAAATAAAAGCCTATCCTTAAAGGGAATAATTAACCTGCAAGATTCTATTGTTTCACCTGATAAATATTCGGGAGCTATGGTTGTCCACGTTGAGTTATCCCAATACCTAATACCATCAGCTTCATTAAAGTTGGTTGCAAATAAAAGCTCGTCATATGAGTTTGCTCCACGGTAGTTTGCCGCCCAGAAGAACTGTGTATCACTTCCCGTCCATACCGAAGTCCCAACTCTATCCCAGGCATTAGATTCAAATTTATAAGCAAACTGTGTATCAAATGCATATAGAAACTCTTCGTTTAAGTTAGATGTTTCATAGTTTGTGAAGCCCATGACAGGCTCACCAGGATAGAAATATACGTCTGTTGTAGCGGCTGCCCCAGCAAAAACATATGCCCCGGTTGTTGTATTGTATGTATGTGTAGTAACAGAACCAGAGTCAAGCATTACGGCTGGTGTTCCAAGAGCATTTACAGTAAACACAACTGCACCAATAGAAAACATTTGTCCAACTTTAAAGGTTGCTCCAGGTGCTGTGCCAGATAAATTCCCTGCTCCATCTGTTGTTCCTAGTTTTATTCTCAATCTGGAACTCAATGGTTGTTGCGCAGAAGGTAGCGTTGTATCCATAGCGGTTGCACCAAAGCGCTTTCTCACTCTTCCCCTAAAGGTATACGCATTATTAATCTCTTCAAATGCTTCATCAGGTATCAACCAAGGTTTCAAGTCTGAACGGACACCTTCATTCAGTGGAGCTATTAAAAATTTATCGTAAGCCATATTATACTCCCAAACCGATAACAATCCAGTCAAACGTCATTGCCTTTGCGCCAGTTGTGGTTCTTGGACTTCCATAATAGCTAAGTGTTGTTGTTGTTATATTTTTCAATCTAATAGCATCATCTGAATCACCACTTGCAGAGTCTCTTGGTGTTAATGCCGCTCTATATACTTCTGTAAATGCCGGGTATGCAGAACCAGTTGTAAAGTTAATAGACTGATCTCCCCCTGCAGTGTTTACAGAGCCCCACTTTATAAGTATTCCAGAGGGAAGGAATGTCCACCCATTTCCACTATTATATATTCCTGAAAACTCATTTGATGCTGTCGCTGGAATTTGAACACCATTACTTTCTCTTCTTATATATAACTCAGAGCCCTGAGCTGTTAATGCTGGATTTATGCAATATAAAGCTATTTCATTCGTTGTTGTTGAAGGGGTAGAAACCTCTCGCATTTGTATTGCATTATGCTTACCTTCGTGAGTTGCAACACCAATGCCTACATGGTTAACATCCCATGCAGTATCAATCGCTGCAAAATTGCCCCGTATAGCTGTTGAACCAACAGAGTTAAACACCAAATCGCCATTCGCTGGCTTAGTTGGATCCCATGCCATTATATATTCCTCCAACCAAAGCCTTTGAAGTCTTGGTCAAGTTGTTGAGTGTATATTGTTGACGTTCTTTCTTTGGTTTGTTGTACAATAGCTCTCCTTAAAACGAGAGCTTCTTGTTTTTTAAACTCAGGCATAAGCAAAGCGGTGCTCTCAAGGTCAGACCTATCTTCAAACACTTTCTTTGCAGCGCCATAAGCTATATATTGCCACCATTGTTCCAAATCAGGGGAGTTCCCAGCTGCCAGTAGTTCTGTAGGCCTAATATAAACCTGCAGCTCTACTCTATATGGCTTATCTGGAACTGGTCTCATTATAATTTCATTCTTAAAGTAAAGAATTGTGTCAGGTTGAGCCGCACGGTATGGAACTGTCTGACTTTCTATTGCTGTTCCTGCAGCCGGAGCAACACCAAAATTAAGAGTATAAGCGCCAGTGAGATAATTAATGGTTCCATTACCATCTCCAGTTAAATTACCTGCTCCATCGTCATGCAGCTCTAAACCATCGTTGGTAGCATCTATAGAGCTGAACATGACATGGTTTTTCAATACAGGAATTGCAGAAAGTGTGCCATTAAAGGCAACAGTAACTCCGTCTCCCGTAGTCCCTATTGAAGAAATTTGATTCTGTTTTGGGTACATATTATAAAACTGTTCTTGAGATTGCGAGAAAACGACAGGCCTTCCCGCCACATATACTGGCTTATCTGTGTTTATATATACGTCTGGATCAACTACGCCAGTTCCATATGTGTCTACATCTGGTTCCGTATAGAAAACAAAATTATCCCTTAAAGTGTGAAGTTTAAGGTGTTCTGGGAAGTCATACTGTATAAACGTGTTTACATATTCGTCTATATCAGCATTTGATAACTGGGTTGTTGAAGGGCTTCTTGTGAGTCTTCTTACCTTCGTTCTAACCGCAGCTAATGTAGAGTCTGCCATGTCTATTCTCCAATCTAATTTTTAAAATATCATAAAACGTTCTGCGTAGCGCCTCCTAGGTTGGCACTAACTTCACCTACAGGTAAAACTTGAGCAGAGGCATTTACATACCATGGAATTGGAGCCGGAATTGCAAATGGGTTAAACCCGGTTGTATCTATGTCTATAGTGAATGTCTTAGCTCCAGTTACATTTATTTTTCCTTTTAAGTTATGAGCTCGTCTCATACCATATGCGTCTGGAACTGTAAGTCTCACTATATCCCCGTCTTCATAATTATGGTCTGTAGTTGTTGTAACCTGAGCAGGATTTGCATTAGTAATAGCATCTATATGCTTAGCAGAGCGCTCAAATGATGGGTTGGGGTTAACATAAAACCTTGGCATTAACACTCCTATACATGTTCCACGGTTATTATTTCATCTGCTTTATTTGGGAGATCATCAATATCCATAAACTCCAAACTTTGGAAGCTAAACCTGTTTACCTTTTGTCCAACTTTTACGTGAGGTTTTCCGTCTTCACCTTGCATATGAGCATGTACTGGATATGAACCATTCTTATTTAAATGACGAGCAACACCCAAAGGAATCGAATAAACTTGTCCATCGACAAGGTCATATCTTTCTACTTTGTCCCCTTTATATTTCTTAAAGTTAAAGCTCATTGAACCGCCAGGCACTTCATGGAAATGAAATATACCTTTCACTAATTCACGCTCTTTGTCTCTTTGGTATGTAAGACTTTTTGGGTTTTTTCTTTTTCTGTCTGTTGTTACTGTAGTTGCTGTTGCCATTTGCTTATCCATATTTTTCCTTTTGTTATAGGGTTTTGTAGTTGGAGTAGATTGGAGTCCAATGGAATCCAACCCACTCCAATACCAATTAAGAAGAAAGTTATTCGTTATCCACACTGAATGCTTTACCGGCTTGCCAGTAAATTACATCACTTGTGTCTCCAGCAGGACTATCTGTTCCAGCTGCAAGTATCATACCGATATAACCTTGGTTCTCTGTAGCATCGTCAAGCAAGTTCTCATACCCTTCTGAAGCTGCCATACCAACAGGTAGCATCATTGCAGGTGTGAATGGAACTGCTGCGTTTGCAGGGAATGCAAATGCAGTGAATGCACTAGAATCAATATCAACAGTAACTGTGTTATTTGCTGTACTGATTGCAGTGATTGTTCCGGTCAAGTTGTCCATTTGTGTCATGCCATATGCAGCAGGCACTTGGAAACGAACTTCTTGCCCTACTGTATAACCGTGAGTAACAGTTAATGTTACAACTGCGCTAGCAGCTTGGGTTATAGCAGAAATAAACCTGTGACGAGGATAGAATTGAGGTTCGATGTTAACAGGATAGAAAGAACCTGTTGTTCCAGCCAATGCAAGCTGTGACATATAAGCAAGGGTGAAGCTAGTGTTAGCAACCACACTTCCAATGGTGAAATCAATTCCACCAACTTGTTGTGCGCTTGTTACATTAACCATTCTTACAATGTCACCATTTTGCAATGTGCTTGTCGATGTAGCAGATACTACAGGAGTAGCTGCTGTCGATATAGCGGTAACTGTGCTATTAATAGCACCTAGTGGATTTGCAGATGTGTCTACTAGTGTAAACCCACCACTTGCAAGAGTAACAGGAGACATGGATTCATCAGCTGCTAACTTTTGGTACTCAATACCTGTGTCAGCTGCCATTCCACGCATCCATAGAAACTCTACACCTGTGCCAGCACCACCAGCAGCAGTTGTTGTCCAGTTATATACACGCATCCAGTCTACATCTGATCGCAATTGAATTGTTTTGGGAAGTGCGTCAGAAGTAAATCTGCCTTGTTGGATAATTGTTCCGTTAGCCATAATTAACTCCTTGTAGCACGTAGGTTAATAACCCAAAGATCATTAGTAATCCTTGGAACTTCTGCAAACTTATACCCAACCGACGCGTTCAATGCCAATGGTCCACCTGCAATGTGAGGAGGTAGATACACAAAGCTAGCACTGTACTGATCTTGCTCTATACACGCATATGCTTCCATTCCTACGCAGAAGATATTGTGAACATCTGCTCCGAGGTTAGAAGATGTAGGTGTAATAGAACCAATAGAAGACACTAAGAAACGAAGGTTTCCAATGGAACCCCACTCAGTTCTTAAAGCATTCATTGGTGATGGATATTGGTTTTTATGAATGAACCCTGCGGTTGCATCCAAGTTTCCTGTAAGTTGTGTTGAACACAATGCAAAATAAGCATCTCTTACAGGAGCGGTTCCGAATTTGTCTTCACCTTCCATGTTATCGAGCACTGTATATGCATCGTTATTAAGGAGAGTTCTCACAACTTCATCAACGTCTGTACGTGTTATTTCAGTCGGATTATCGCCGTTCACCCCGCCTGTGCAGTTAATGAAACCGGCTGTAGCAGCCAACATATCACGTGTTAGTTGATCTTCAGTTTGACGAAGAGAAACGCCGAGACGCTTCGTTATTTCGTTGAGAACTGGATCCTGGTTTTGTAATGTTACTTGTTCGTTTAACATTACGTATGTTCCGTAGAAACTTACCTTTGCATCAATGTCCACTGCAGTAGCTTGCTGTGCAGGAGGGTTTACACCTGTGTTTCCTAGAGGAACCATAGCCGTATCAAGAGCATTATATCTCCTCATACGAAGTGTATTACCACCCTTTGCAGGCATACTTTTCTTCATTGCAGGTATTTTGTGGATCATTGATGGAACCGGTACAGACAAAAGCTTATAACTAAAACTTTGTTGTACTGGCGAAGGTAAAGTAGATGTGGTTGTAATAGGCATGATTATCCCTTTACTTAAAGTTTATAAGATTTCCAATCACCAGAACGGTGACAAACTTTAAGCTGGCGAGGCTCTATACGCCCGGGTTCGCGACACCCATACGCGGTGAGCTGGCGAGACTCGATACGCCTACGAATATGTTAACAGAAAAAATTATTGGGAGAAAAGAAAAATGGCCCAGCAGTTAACCAGGCCTTACACGAAACGTAAATTATTATAATCTCTTGGTTGCCTCTTGCAAGTCTTTCCAATACTTCTTTTTTAATTCATCAGTGAGAGGAGCATTGGCAAAAGCATTAGCCTTAGATAAAGGACTATCTCCTTGTTGTGGCGAAACACTTGTTAGTGGACGAGGTTTATTAGCATTATGTTCAGCCTTTTCCCTATCGCCAGCATACTTATCTTCTTTATATATTCCCTGTCGTTTAATTGCTTTATATGCAGCAGCGTATTGACTATAAGGGTCAGGATTGTATTGGATAGAAGCCATAAGGTCAGGGTCAGCCTGTTTAAGTCTTTCTAGGTTGTCATCCGATATAACTTTTTCCCAGTCTGGAAAGTTGGCTTTGAGTCGCGCTTCAGCAGTCATTTGGTATGACTTCTTCTCGCTCTCAGCCAATTTCTTTTCTAGCCTCTTTTGATTGGCCAATATAGCCTTGACTGTTTTTACTTCAACAAGGTCATCGTCATCACCAAGGTTAATTTCATGTGCAGGCTCTTCTACTGGCTGTTGTTTTTGTTGTTCTTGTTGTTGTCTTTGAGCTTCAATGTTTCTGATGATTTGCATTGCTTCGTCATTTTTTCGTTGGAGCTCTTCATTTTTCTTTCGCATTTCAACGAAGTTTCTATCTTCAGTATTCTGTTGACGAGGCGCTTCATTTGCTTGATTAACTTGCGGTGTCTCGCTATGTCCTGATTCAACATTATCAGAAACTTGTCCGGCTTCTGGTTGCACTTGCACATTTTCTGTTGTTTCTTCTGTCATATTTTTCCTTTATTTGATGGTTTTAACTTCATCTGCCGTTAAAATAACGTTCTCTTTCTCACCGTTCAATCTTTTTGCCATGTCTAGGAGTGTTCCGTCATTAAAATCTAATACAAAGTTTAATAACTCACGCTGTTCCTTGTCTATTGTAAGCGCATTATCTGTCATATATTGGCAAGTATCTTTGGATGGAACTACCCACAAGAACTCTAAGTGGTCACCGCCTCTATGGTACTTATAGACGGCCTGATCCCACTCTGGGGTTGGGCAGGTATATCGATGAAAGAAATAATTGCGAAGTACGTTATCTAAGACCCTCTCTTTCTTGGTCAAAACAACAATAAAGAAGTCACCAAGCTTTTCATTTTTACCTTCTTCTAAGCATTCATGGATATTAGCATCATAATTCTCAAGCTGTTCACGCATTTGTTCGGTTGGGGAGTGGGTATTATTTATCTCGTCTTTTTTAAGATCTGTAGCTATTTTGCCAACGGTCTCACGTTCTGCCATTGTTCTCCTTTCAAGTCTAGATATTCTGCTTGCACCTCAATATACTATTTATAGAGATGTCATGAAACCCATAAATGAGAGGAGGGCATCATGAATAAACACTTCTTAACTGTTATGTTGTTATCTTCAGTCATGTTTTCCCAAGCTCAAGCAATGCGCTCAAGAACAAGAACCCAGGTCAAAAAAGAACGTATTGCAAGGCGAGTACAAAAATACCATTCGCAGAGAGAAGAGATGCGAGAGCGACTTAGACGTCAACGGGATGAAAGGGATGCAACAAGGTGTTGTGCGAACGTGAATGCCAGGGACGTAGTGACCGTTCTAAAGGGGGTAGTCACCCTCGGAATAACAATAGCTAAATTCATTATAGAAGTAGCGCATTAAAAAAGGGGAGCCACTAAGCTCCCCCTCACAACTTGGAGAGATATGAAAAAAGAAATAATTTTTTATTGGTAGCCCCAAGGGGAATTGAACCCACTGTTACTGCCTTGAAAAGGCAGTGTCCTAACCACTAGACGATGGGGCCATAAAAAAAGACGAGGGAAAGACGGAGATCTTTCCACTCGCCCCTGTTTAACCTAACTACCTAACACGTGACGTTAATTCCTGGTTGAGCCGTCTATCTATATTACGTTCTGTTTTAGTTTTACTTTTCCGTATATTAGGGGGAGTACCAAGTATCTTATAAGCTAAGTTTGTGGCTTTCCCTTTGATTCGCGTCATGATAGGCATATTATCTCCTAATATTTTTCAGAATTAGGGCCTTTCTTGCCCTTTAGGTCGTCTCTCATTTGACGATCTATTCCTGAAATACCATCGTTAAGACCTTCAGGACCATTTATTGGTGCTTTAGGCCACTGGCTATAAACAACACCTTGAGGCATGTTGGCGATTCCACCACCACCAAGCATCTTAGCATCTCTTTCTTCCATCGCACGCCTTTGATCTGATCCGGCGTAACTTTCATAATATTTAGGCATATTATCTCCTTGGAAACCATTCCACACAAAGTGAAACAAGGTTAACTAACCTCTAACCAAAAGAGGTCTTAAGCTTTTTCGCTTCTAAATACTCTCTTAAGCCAGCCTGTTGTTTTCTTCCAGACACTTTTAATTAATGGCTTAACGTATTCATCAATTTCTTTCTTAAATATCTTACATACAATACCTGTACCAATAGCACCTACAGCTAAACCAACTTTGCCTTTATGGCAACTTAGTTTGTTGCATGTGCTGTGGTAATGCGAGCTCATCCAGCCACGTTTAACCGGAGCTGCTTCTTGCATTGCCAACGCTGATGATGCTGTAAGTAGTGATAATCCTATAATTAAGCGTTTCATAATAAACCCTTTAGTTATGTGTTTATAAAAATCCTCTAGGCCCCGCTTGACCAGGCTTAACAGGAATCTTACTAAGTTTTGACTGTTCCGGCAACGCTCCCGCAGACATGTTGACCTGGCCGGTATCTTTACCCAGCTTACCCATGTGTTGTCTGGTTTTTTGTTCAGTCTCACTCTTAATTCCAGCAGGTCCTTTGGTTAATTCTTTTTGTTGTTGGACCATCTGGGATATTGCAACAAGCTTCTGCATGGAGTCTAAATCCATACCCTCTAATTCTTTTAATGCTTTTATTAGAGAGAGGTACCCGGCGTACTTATCTTTCTCTGCTTCAAACATATTGCCAATTGCCATCGCTTCGTTTTCAGCAACTCTACTTGCTCTTTCTAGGCCAAGGCCTCTATCTGCAATTGCTCTAGCCTGTGCAAGCTCTGCACGTGCAGCTTGTTCTTGCATTGTAGCTTGTCTCTCTTCTTCTTCAGCTTGTTGTTGAGCTTGGTTTTGAGCTTCAATTGCCTGCATAAGGTCTTTCTTATTCTGCATAGTAGATGCTTCAAGAAGGACTGAGTCAGGAACTGTAACTCCAACCTCTTTCATGTTGAGAAGCTGAGCGAACTGCATTTGTTTCTGGGTTGTTGTATTGAGCCCCTCTTCAACTGCCGCGTCATAGGTTCCAAATGCCTTATTATAGAACTGAGGAGCAGGTTCTTCTTCTATAATTCTTTTTACTTTTCCAGGAGTAAAGTTTGACTGAACAATATCAATCATTAGTTTACCCAGTAACTTTTGAGACATGTCGAGTCTATCAAACAATATTTGAAGGGTTGTTAGGCCAGCGCCTTGGCGAAGCATGGAGAGTATACCTGCCTTATCGTCGACAGCTGAGCCCAACAATTCTTCATTAACACCCGATATCTCTTGAACTTCTTGAGCTAATATTTTTGAAAGTTCAATCATCGAGGGTGGTATTGCTGGGGGAACTATTTGCTCGACGTCCGTCATTAGAGCTTCTGTTTTAAGAGCAAGCCCTCGACCCTGACCACTTAAGAAGACGTCTTTAGGGTCGACTAAAGCGTTCTCTTTATATTTCCACCCAGAATTTATTTGACTCTCTAATATATCGAGCTCTATAATTTTTCTTCTGTTATATAGGTATTGCGCGTCCCTAAGGCCCCTAACAACGCCTTGAACACGCCATGGGAAGTAAGGGATTTGAGGAGTATAATATGCAAACACAGGGACAAAAGGATACTGATCAATCCCAATGGGGTTCGGACCATTGTAAAACACCTTGCCTTGTACTAAAATTGCCACTTTAACAGTAGGAACTTCATGCTCCGTAACTGTAATTTGTGGGTATAGTTTAAGAAATTCTTTTAATGAATCTTTATCTTCACTCTTCCATTCTTGTGTCTCTCCAGTTTGGCTATCAATAAGAATTTTCTGTGTTCTGTAGTCCCTGTAATAGTATTCGTCATAGGTTAAAAGACTTTGCATGCCATAATTATAATTCTCTGGCATAAACTCAAACTTATTGTCTCTTGTACTTTGCCCGCTAAGTCCCATTATTTCGTTCTTATGGTCTGGCAGGAGAGAAGTTGCTTCTTTCTTGGTCAAAAAGGAACGTTTCCATAGCCCATTACAATCCGAAAGGTCATGTTTTCTGAAAAATGGATCTATAAGGAAACTGTTATAGCTACAATTGTCCACTCGGACATTACCTGATACGGGGTCTGAACGGTAGTCTACCCATACTTGAAGTAGGTTCATGCCTGTAACTAAGGCGCCTTGGAATGAATCAGAGATGGTTTCAAGAACACCTTCTTGCCTGTTGATATGCATCATAATTTTTGTGAACTGGTCAGCAGTTAGCTCATCAGAGTTATCTACGCCAGTTACTATAGTGGATTTCCTGTTACGTCGCTGGTGTCCACTTATCATGTTTATGACACGTCTTATTCTATTGAAGTTGAATTGGTTTCTTCTATTGGAAGGCATGCTCGTATAGAGCTCATTCCAAATTGTTTGATCACCTGCTTCAAATCTGGTATCTGTATCAGCCTCGGCCCAAAAAGACTGGTTAACGGAAATAGACTCAGAATAAAAGGCTTCCATGCGCTCTTTGATGCCTCTATCTTCTTCACTATAATATTCAGGGCCAATTTGGGGGAACAAAGCCATACTATTACCCTTTAATTTTAAATAGTTAACTATCAGGTAATAGTTTAGAATTTTGAAGTATTGAACACAATACTAATTGAGTAGTAAGTCGGTTACCTTGAATTGCAGCCACCCGGGCAGGGAACATATATGTTTGTACATGCTACAAGCATCTCTGCTAGTATCACCCTAAATGGTGGATTTACATCAACTTTACACTTTAATTTTTCAACTTTAATAACTTTAAACTTTAATGTTTGAACTTTAAACTTTTAAGCTTGTTGCTTCCAATAAGCAATGGCTTAACAGGCCATTAATGATACAGGAATCGAACCTGTGACTTCAAGCGTTTAAGGCTTGCGCTCTACCCAACTGAGCTAATCATTTATTCAAACATTTCTCTCTCTTCGCTAAACAAGGTAAGTCTTTGGCGCCCCCAATAGGAATTGAACCCATATCTCCGCCTCGACAGGGCAGCATCTTAACCACTAGACCATGAGGGCTTAA
>Ga0180433_10001386_pt1 | contig 40494 bp, 56 predicted proteins | sample SS_ome_8_FD_132980 | JGI IMG/M metagenome (GOLD analysis project Ga0180433, IMG submission 132980) | Hypersaline lake sediment archaeal communities from the Salton Sea, California, USA - SS_1_D_1 metaG | ecosystem: Environmental > Aquatic > Non-marine Saline and Alkaline > Hypersaline >... | reverse complement strand
GTCTTAAAAAGAGGGCAGGTTTTCGACAAATTTTTTGGCGAAAAAGGCGTGTCCTGTCCAAGGGCAATGGGACCTATTATAACGGACAAGGAAAGGGACGTTAAGATGGCAACAAAAAAACAGGGGCCGCAGATAAAAACGATGAGACTGGTTGACATGAAGCCGGCGGAATATAACCCGCGGGAGATTGACGATGAGGCGCTGGCGGGACTGACGGCATCTATGAAAAAGTTCGGCTGCGTGGAGCCGATTATCGTCAACGTGCGCGGCGGGGCCAACACCATAGTCGGCGGGCACCAACGGTTCCGGAAAGCAATTTGCGAACAATGTTGCAGGCTGTGGAAGCAGGCAAAATGGCAAATATATGATTTTTTTGCTCCACCGGTGTCTGCTATATGCGGCACCGGCGGAGCAGTTTTGAAAGGGAAAGAAAATGTCGATTATTTATGAACCGAGGGGCAGGGCGGCGGAATACGCTCATCTTGCGATTAACCACTACAAGGGATGCACGCACGGGTGCCTTTACTGCTATTGCCCGAAGATTATGCGGGACCCGGCTTTTCACAGACATTTGGAAGCCAAAGAGAACGTGATAAAAGCGGTTAGAAAAGAGGCCGCATTTATCGCCGGGACCAATAGGCGCGTGCTGCTGAGCTTTGCGGGCGACCCTTACAACGGATTGGAGCCTGATTTCAGGCTTACCGAACAAATACTCAAAATTTTGCGTGCAATGGATATACCGTTCCAAATCCTGACTAAGGGCGGGCTGTTGGCGGCGGCGGACTTCGGACTTTACGGGCCGAAGGATGCTTTCGCGGCTACAATGACGCTGCTTGACGCCGGTCTATCCAAGCGAATCGAGCCAGGGGCGGCGCTGCCGGCCGAGCGGACGGCGGCGCTGAAGGAGGCCTACATAAGGGACATTAAGACATGGGTGTCATTGGAGCCTGTGCTGGACGGCGAACAGGCGCTGGAGATTATACGGCAGACGGCGCCGATAGTGGCTCACTACAAAATAGGGGCGCTCAACCACGCCGAGCTGCTGCCAGAGGGATGCGACATACCCGCCAAAAACTACAGCGCTGCCGACTGGCGGCGGTTCGGGGCCGAGGCGGCGAGACTGTGCGAGCGGTACGGACGAACGTACTGGGTGAAGCAGTCGCTGGCAAAGTTTATGGACGGAATAAGCTTTTACAACACGGATACGCGGACGGTAGATGGGTAAAAAAAAAAGAAAAAACGGCGAAGCCGGACAAAAACAGGACCCGGTCGAGATCGCACGAAAGCAGCGGCATATCCAGCTGCTCGACAAGGTCAGGCAGGGCCGGGCGCTGGGCAAGGCCGAGATAGCCGAACTTGCAGAGCTCGAGGCGGCGTCGCAAACGGCGGCCGGCGTGCCTGCCAAGCTGGACCCGGCGGACGTGTGCCGAAGCCAGGTCGAGGCGGCGGCGTTCACAGGCGTCACGCAGCGGACAATCCGCCGGTGGAAGGCCGAGGGGATGCCGGTCACCAAGTACGGCCACTACCCCAAGTATATCCTCATCGAGTGGGCGGCAAGGGGCAAGGACGGCGCCGGCGAAGCCGAGAGCGACAAGGCCCGGTTGCGAAGGGCGGAAGCCGACCTCAAGGAGGTCAAGGCCCAGCACGCCAAGCTGCTTTTGGAGATTGAACAGGGCGAGTGGGTCAGACGGGAGGAGGTGGAGACGAAATGGGTCGAGATGACGCTGGCCTTCAAGCGGGCGCTATTAGGCGCGGGCCGCAAGCTGGCCGGCAAGTGGGCCGGGCCGGCGGCGGAGAGGCGAAAGATAGAGGCCCTGATAAACGCCGAGGTCAGGGAGATTTTAGGCAGGCTGGCGAAGAAGTAGCGAGAAGCGTGAAGCGTGAAGCGTATTTCGTGGGTTGAAAAAAAGCAAAATGAGAAATCAGAAATTAGAAAGAGAGAAGCAATGAAGATTGCGGCTGAAAAGACAATAAAGTCGGCGGACAGGGAAATCATATACAGGATTGAAACGGAAACGACAGAGGACATCTGGCTGACAAGACTTAACGCCCTGCGCCTATTACTTGACGGATTTATCACGAAGGAAACCATGCTTAGTGAGGCTTGCAGGCTTGAAGACATCAGAGCACAGGCCGAGGAGGACCTTGAAAAAATCAAGAAATCAAGTTGAAAAAGGCAAAAGTAGAAGTCAGAAGTCAGAAGGCAGAAGGCAAAAGGCAGAAGGCAGAAAGGAGTAGTTATGAAAAAAATAGAGAAATATTACAAAAGCTTTCGATATAGGGCCTATCCCAATAAGGGCACGATAAGGCGAACAATCAAGATTATGGCGTATGTAGCCGCTCCAATATACAACAAGGCAAATAATGAACGAAAGGAGACCTATAAAGAATCCAAAATCGATAATAGTAAAAAGCCGGTGAACTCATATCGGCAGCAGTATCGTCTGGTAAGGAAACGTGACCATCCCGAATATGGCGGCTATGATGCGCAGATGCTCCAGAATGTTCTTGTCAGTTTGGATGCGGATTGGAAATCCTTTTTTACGTTAAATAAGCATGGCTTCAAAGATGCGCACCCGCCAGGCAACAAGGGGATTCATAGGAATTTGACGTTACGGCAATCCGGCTGGCGGATTGAAGGAAACAATTTGCTCATATCAACTATCGGAAAATTCAAGATGCGGATGCACCGGCCGATTGAAGGCAAACCCAAAACGGCAAGCATCACGCTTAAATCGGGCAAGTGGTATGTATCGATTTCCTGTGAATCGGAAAAACCGGCCGAAAAGAACAGAAAGAGGAAGCCTGTCGAAATATATTTTCCACCCGATACATTCATAAAGGATTCAGTCGGATTGGAAATCGATTTTCCGGAGTTTTATTTTTCGAGAATCGGCACATTAAAAAAATTATCCAGAGCATTGAGCAAAAAAAAAGGCTCTAAAAATCGAAGAAAGGCAAGATACATGGTCGCCAAATGGCATGAAAAAACAGCCAACAAAAGAGCATATTTTTTATGGCAAATCGTTTTTTACTATACGAATAATTACAGTGAAATCATAGTACCCAAACTGCCGTTGAAATACAGAATTCAATACGCGACCACCAGTAAGAAGGCGATGAAACTGTGTGATGCCAGTTACGGGCTGTTTATGAATATGTTAAGGCAAAAATGTAAAGAAAAAGGTGTAACATTTATTGAAAGAAAGGATGAAGAATGGGGAAGACAAATCAACAAGGCAGAGCAAGCGGCTCAGATGGAGCACGCTCAAAAGCTCTTGCGAAAGGCAAAAAAGGCAATGAAGTACCAGAACCCCGCTCACTTGAAGTCCTTAGAACGCGACCTCAAACGAGTACCGATCTTGCAAAGTTGATGTACGATGCGGTTTATGACAATCTTGCGGGCGCTATATCTGTGGGCCAAGGTAACCTCGTGCTGAACATGGCCGGCAAGGTTTTGCAGATCAAAAAACTTGAACTGCAACTCGGCTCCATGAGGAAAACCGTCAAGGACCAGGCATTTGAGTTGCCGGGCATGTAATGAACGAAACGCTCTTTGAAAAATGCAAAAATTACGGGTCGGTGTACGGCCCTGCCGCCATAAATCTCCGCCGGCACAGATTCGCAACTTGTTACAAAGCGGGGATTTGCGGCAAGACTACACACTTGCTGCTGCAAGTGACCTCGATTTGAGGGGTAGATACAACGCAAGTCGTAACATCTGCTCATAAGGTGAGCTGCAAGTGACCTCGATTTGAGGGGTAGATACAACTCTCGTCAGTGACTTGACGAAAATGTGCGAGCTGCAAGTGACCTCGATTTGAGGGGTAGATACAACCCGCGTGCTTTGCTGTGCGCCGCACCCGGCGCTGCAAGTGACCTCGATTTGAGGGAAAAAAAGAGATTTAAAATATGAGATAACAAATACAATTAAAGAGTGCGGGTCCGTCCGCGGCCAGTCGCGACAGCCAAGGGCGGGGCAAGAGTAAAAAAAGGGTTACACGGGAGCCCGTGTCTTTCGTGTGCCCTTTTTTTATTGCCCGCGAGCAAAGCGTGAAGCGTGAAAAGTGAAGCGTGAAGCGTATTTCGTGAAGCGAGATACGGGCATTGGGAATCGAGTAAATGTCACGGACGGCGACAATACTGCCGGAGGCGGTAAGGGAGGCACTCAGGCTGCCCTGGTCAGGGTCCGTAAGCGAGTGGGCCGACCGGCACAGGATACTTTCGGGTCCGGCCTGCACGGAGGCCGGACAGTGGCGGACGCAGCGGGCGCCGTATTTACGCGGCCCAATGGACGCCTTCGGTGACCCGGAGGTGGCCGAGATTATCATCGTAAAGAACGTGCAGTCCGGCGCCAGCGAGGCGATGCTCAACCAGATGGGTTACGCAATGGCCGAGGACCCGGGGCCGGGGATGCTGGTCAACCCGACCGAGGAGAATACCGGCTACGTGCAGAGGGACAGGCTAAGGCCGATGATAGAGGCCTCGGATGAGATGAAAAGGCACACGACAGGCAGGATTTGGGACCTATCGGGCGACGCCTTCCGGTTCGATGTGATGTCGCTTTACTTCGGCTCGTCAAACTCGATACCGAGCCTTCGGGGCAAACCGGTGCGCTACCTGTGGCTGGACGATGTGGACGCCTACGCGGCCTACGCGGGCACCGAGGGCGACCCGGTGAAGCTGGCAATGGCCCGTTCAACCGCCTTTTGGGACAGCAAAATCGTCCTAATATCGACCGCGACCACAATCAACGGGACAATATGGCGGGCGTGGCTGCGTTCGAACATGCAGCAGTATTGGATGCCCTGCCCGCGGTGCGGGGCGTACACAATCTGGACGTTCGAACAATTGAAGCTGCCCAAGGAGCTGCGGGACCCGGACGAGATTATCGAGAACGACGGCTGCGTGTGGTACGAGTGCGCAAAGTGCGGCGGCAGGATAGAGGAGACCGAGAAGGAGGCCTCGGTGGCGGCGGGCGTCTGGGTGCCAGAGGGCCAGGCGGTGGATGAGAGCGACAGATTGACCGGAAAACCGAAGCGAAGCCGGCGGGTCTGCGGCTTCCGGTACTGGGCGATAGTCAGCCCGTGGGTGGCGTGGACCAAGATAATGGCTGATTGGTTCGAGGCGAACACCGAGGAGGGCATAATAACCGGCGGCCTGCACGCATTCCTGAACAACACCCTTGCCAAGCCCTACCAGGAGACGGGATGGGAAAAGAAGCCGTCCGAATTTGATGCGCTGCGGGGCGAGTTCAGCCGGGGGACGGTGCCGGCGGATTGCGCAATGCTGGTGGCCGGGGCCGACTATCACAAGTCCGCCGGCGGGGTCGTTCGCATAGACTACGAGGTGCGCGGGTTCGCGCCGGGGCTGAAAAACTACGTGGTGACCAGCGGGTCGGTGGACAGCTTCGAGATGCTCGACCTGGTACTGTGGCGGACACCGTATCCGTGGGCGGACGGCACGGCCGCCGACAGGCGGGCGTGGCTTATGGTGCCGACAGTGTTCGTGGACTCCGGCGACAAGCCCGATGACGTCTACGACTGGTGCCTGACGCAGCGGGGAAGGGCGATACCGACGAAGGGCAAGCGCGGGCCGCTGGCCCGGCCGCTGCAGGTAACGGATGTCGAGAGCGCGACCGAACGCAGGCTGTCAAGGCGGGTGCGCAGAAAGTACAAAGGCCTTGCGTACATCGGCGTTGACACGCACTTTTTCAAGGACCAGGTGACCGGCTGGACGGAGCCGGTGAAAAATGCCGAGGGCGAGGTGGTAAAGCAGCCACTTACCCAGTTCTACGCCGAGATTCCGGACTATTACTTTGCCGAGTTCACCAACGAGCACAAGGTAAAGCACAGGACCCGGCGCGGGGACGTCCGCTGGGTGTGGGAGCCCTTGACGAGCAGCTCACCTACGCACTTTTTGGACACGGCCGTTCTGGCGGCGGCGGCGGCGTTCTACAAGGGCCTGCACTACCTGCGGGCGCCGGGCGAGAGGGGGACGGGGACCGGGCAAAGAAGGATTAAAAGAAGGATTGGGCGAGTTTACAGATAGAAAGGATGTATCGAATGAAACTGGAACAGAAACTGATCAAGAAGACCAGAGACGAGCTGGTCGAGCAATGCCGGGACGAAGAGCTGCCCTGCGAAGGCACGAAAAAGGAGCTTGCCAGACGAATTGTCGTCAAGAAGATGGGCAGCGCCGGGCACCATGAATTCGGCATGACCAAGTGCAAGGTCTGCGGGGCGCCCGTCAAGGTCAAGGGCACAAGGACCGAGGACTTGGGCGACGGCAGGCTGCTGTTCATCCGACAGGTGCAGTGCACCGGCAAACACCGGCACAGGTATCCGCTGAAGGAGGTCAAAAAAATCGATTAGAGTGTCACTTGACCCCCGCAAGTCCATTGCAGACAAGGGTTTAAAAAATACATTCCAACTCTGGAGTGTGCCATATTGCACTTGACGCGGCTGCGCCGTAGCCTGAAAACATGAGCGCAGCAGACCCGACACGGCAGGAAATGCTGACGGCGGTGAACGCCGCAATATACGCCATCCTTACGGGCGGCTACAAATCGCTTTCGGCCAGCGAGCGGTCGCTGACCAAGCTGGGGATTTCCGAACTCAGGGACATTAGGCGAGAGCTGGTGCGGGAGCTGCGCAGTACCGAAAACACGGTGAGCTTGGGAGATGTTTCAGGCAGTTAAGAACAGATTGTTCGGCGGCAACGGCGGCAACGGGGACAACGACAACGGTCCCGGCGGTGACAACGGCAGCCGTAGGATGCGGCGGCCCCGCCCGATAGGGGGAAGGGGCCGGATGCGCGGGGCCTCCGGCGTCGGATACGAGGTGACATCCACGAACCGCCGGCACCGGGTCTACGCCCTAATGATGGGGCTTATGGCCTCGGCGGACAGGCACCTTGCACGAACCAATCTGGGTAGGCTTCGCGAACTCTGCCGGCTGCACGACCGGCAGAGTTCGCTATTATCGGGCATCCTGGACAGGGCCATAGACAACGTGTTCGGAGCAAACTTCGACTTTATACCCAATACCGGTGACCAAAAGCTCAACCGCAAGGTCAAGGACTACATAACCCTGAAAATGCAGTCGCGGAACTGCGACGCCCGCAACTGCCAGGAGTTCGAGGACATTGCCAGGACTGCGCTGCGGGCGGTGTGGACGGACGGCGACTGCCTGCTGGTCAAGCGAAAGGACGGACGGCTCCTGCCCTTTGAGGCCGACCAGATAATGACGCCGGGAGGCGGACAGGAGGGGGTGCGGATAGTCCTGGGCGTGGAATTGGACGAGGTAAACAGGCCGGTCGCCTACCATGTCAAGCAGAGACAGACAAGGGGCGACTATGGCGGGCTTTACAAAACCGAGAACACCGAGCGGGTTGACGCCCAGTATGCGATAATGCCGGCCTACCGCAAGCGGTTCAACCAGACACGGGGCGTGCCCTACCTGGCGGCGGCACTGCAGCAGTACGACAGGACGGAGAATTATATCGACTACGAGACGCTCGCCGCCGAGGGCAACGCGATGCTCGGCTACAAAATCAAGAGGGAGGTGACCGAAGAGACTCTGCCTGGATTGGAGGACAACGAGGACTCCGAAAGCACGTTCGACAAGGTCCAGAAGATGGAGCCCTTCCAGATATTCGAGCTGCTTCCGGGCGAGGACCTGGACATGATAAGCGCCCAACGGCCTGGCTCGCAGTTCGAGCCGTATATCGTGTCATGCTGCCGGATAATCGGCGTGGCGGTTGGGATGCCGCTGGAACTGGTGATGTTGGACTTCTCCAAGACCAACTACTCCAGCGCCCGGGCGTCGCTGGGTGAGGCCAGGCGCAGCTTTCGTCGGTGGCAGAAGTTCGGGACCGACAAGATTTGCCTTCCCTGGTATCGCTGGCAGATTAGCAGGGGCATAGCCTTCGGCGAGCTGCCGGCCAGACAGGAGCTTTACAGGGCCCGCTGCCAGTGGCCGGCCTGGGAATATATAGACCCGCTGAAGGAGGCCAAGGGTAATGAAACGGCAATCAAAACGAATACCAAGAGCTTCAGCGAGTGCATAAGGGACAGGGGCGGCGAGCCGGATGAGGTATTTGATGAGATAGCCGAGGATATGGAAAAGCTCAAGACCAGGGGGATTCCGGTGACTGTATTCGAATCGAAAGGGCCTGGCAATGCCATATGAGAACGAACATAGCTGCCGACTGCGCGACCCCGATGATTTCAAGGAAGATTCCTTCCGGCGCACGCGGAGAAAACATAACGGCAGGCCATATTCGGTAATCATGGGCAGGCTCAAGGGCGAGGAAACGATGACAGAGCAGGCGTATCGATACAGGAAGCAGGACTGGTCCGAATCCGAGGCCAAAAGTCACTGCGAGGATCACAATGGCAGCTTCCATCCAGCGGCAAAGGACTCGGAAGGCCGGGCCGTATTCGGCCTGCCAATGGTCACCAACTACATAACAAAGGCGGACTGGGCGATGGAATTGGGGGCTTTGGAGAGGCTGACCGACGTGGTTAATAACAGGCTGCTGGGACTGCAAATCAGCGCCGAGACGATTGAGCAGATACGGGCCAGCAAAAAGCGGGACTCCGACCGCGGCTATGAAGTGACGGGGGGTGGAGTGGCGATAATACCGGTGACCGGAATCATCGCCAAGTACTCGAGCATGGTAAATGACATCAGCCTGCCGGCGGGGACATCGGTGGAGAAGATAGCGGGAATGCTGATTGACGCCCAATCGGATAGGGGTGTTCACTCCATCATTCTGCGGGTGGAGTCGCCCGGCGGCGTCATTGACGGAGTGCCGGACCTGGCGGATGCCATATACGAGGCCGGCAATTACAAGCCGATTCTCGGCTATGCGGACGACCTTTGCGGATCGGCGGCATATTGGCTGGCGAGCCAGGCGCAGTCACTCCATGCCAGTCAGGGCGCCGATATCGGCGGCATCGGAGTGTACACGGTACTTGTGGACTCCTCCAAGGCGGCCGAGCGGGAGGGCTTGAAGTTTCACATCTTTCGCTCCGGGGAGCATAAGGGTGTGGGCGAGGTGGGCATACCCATCACCAAAGCCAACCGTGAGGCGATACAGGAGAGGATTGAGCAGAAGTTCGAGATGTTTCTGGCGGGCGTAATAAGGGGCAGGCTGCCGGCGGGCATGGATGAAAAGGGCCTTCGCAATCTGGCAGACGGACAGATCTTTGTTGGCAGGCATGCGATCGGAAAACGGCTTATTGACGGCATCTGCACATTTGAGCAGATGATAGGTATAGCGGAACATGCGGAAATAACGGAACGAATGACGGCCGCTGCCGTGGCCGGCGACTTTAAGGAGAAAGAAATGGCAGAAGAAAAAGAGAAATTGGAACAGGATGCGGCAAAAGCCGCGCAGCAGGCGGCTACCGAGGAAAGGAATCGGATCGGCGCAATAACCGAGGCGCTTTCGGCGGAGGAATTCAAGGCGGTATGCGAAAAGGCGATAGTTGAGGGGATGAACTTGGCCGAGGCCAAGGCGGCGGCCTTCGACGCTGCAACCGAGGTTTTTGGCAAGAGGACCGAAGAGATGCAGGGCAAGCTTACTGAGGCTGAAAAGAAATTGGCTGCGATTACCGGCGGCGATTCTACTTTGAAGGCCCAGACACCGGAAGACATCGTAGACGAGCCCAAAAAGGCCGGCGGCAAGGACGATGGCAAGCCTGAAACCTACACGGCCGCAGTGGCCGACTTAAGGACGAAGGGCGAAACCAAGGGCAACGCCTATACCAAGGCCGCCAAGGAGTATCCGGAAAGCCATAAAGCCTGGGTCAATGCCAAGCATCAAGAGGTCTGAGCAAAGGGGCGTTTTGGCTTTGAAAAGTTAACAGTCCATCCTGGCCGGTGGATGCGAAAAAAAAATTGATGACTGCATAGGGGTCTGAAAGTTCCTGTGCAGTCTTTTTTTTGGAAATGAAAAAAAACAGCTTTTTAGGAGAGAAAGAAAATGAGTGGATTGGCAATTCGTAATGAGGGTCCGATTACCGGCACGGCAGGCGAGGCGCTGGCGGCCGACAGGTTGGTAAGAATTTCCGCCTCGACATTCGTCTACTGCGATGCCGCCCAGGAGCCGGTTGGCATAACGATGGATAACTATGCCAGCGGCGCAAAGGCGGCGATTTGGCCGATCAATAAGAGCGGCCTGGCGAAGGTGACCGGCTCGAAGTCGATTTCGGCCGGCGCTGCCATCTATCCGGCCACCGACGGCAAGGTTAGCGACGCCGCCGGCGGCGGCCGGCGGATTGGCACGCTCTGGGAGGCGATAACGGCGGACGGCGGCAAGGCTGCGGCGATGATAAACATATTCTCCGGCGATGCCCTGCTACACGACACCTCCGTTATACGTTTTCACGAGGATTTCATAACCGGATGTGCCGAGGATGGCCACAAGTTCTCCGAATCCGCCGACAAGGCCGACTGGCTGAAGTCCTCCACGGACGGCGATACGGATGGTGGCGATGTCTGCAAGGTCGCCGACGACGGGCCAGGCGGGCTGCTGCAGCTTACCTGCAACGATGCCGATGCGGACAATGAGAATGTGCAGCTCAACGGCGAATCGTTCAAACTGGCGTCCGGCAAGCCGCTTTGGTTCGAGACCAAGCTGGCGCTACTGGATGTGGACAAATGCGACTTCTTCATCGGCCTTGCCATAGCGGACGTGGATATTCTGGGCGCAGTCACCGATAGGGTGGGATTCCAGAATGACCATGACGGCAACATCGACTGCCTTACCGAGCAAAACAACACTGAAAATAACGAGGATACGACAAGCGATATCGGGGACTGTGCGGCCATTGCTAATTTCGCTGCCACGGCAGTGAAGCTCGGTTTCTACTGGGACGGCGTGGACAGCCTCAACTTCTTCGTGGACGGTGTGCTCAAGATAACGATGACCGACAACGGTACGACCATTCTGGTTCCGGACGATGAGGCCCTCTCGCCGGCCTTCCAGATCAAGACGCACACCGGAGCCGGCGCGGTGCAGACGGCCTGGATTGACTACATAGACATTGTCGCGGTTCGCTGAATGACAAGTGAATAGCGGGGTTCGCCCGCCTTTGGCCAGGCGGCGGTCGAGGCAAGAATAAAAAGGGGCAGCATGGGTGCCTATGCCATTCGTGTTGTCCTTTTTTATTGCCCCGCAGGGAACAAAAAAAAGACTTTTAACGATTTTTTAGGAGAGAAAGAAAATGCGACCAGAATCAACAAGTGTGGTTTTTCGAGAGGACCTTTCCGCGCTGGCAAGCGAGTTCGACGCCGCAAAGGCGGCGACCCGTTTCATCGGCCGCCGGGCGGCGCCGATTTTCACAAGCGGCATATGCGACGGCCAGTACCCGGTAATGAACCGCGAAAACTTTAAGAAGCCAGCCTCCGGTGACAGGGCCAAAGACGGCGCGTACAACCGCATTACGGGCGAGTTCGGAAGCGGGACTTTCGCCTGCGAGGAGCACGGCCTGGAATACCCAATCGACGACAGGCGGCGCAAAAGATACGCGAGCCTTTTTGACGCCGAGCGGGCGGCGACCGAAATACTGCGGTACCAGTTGCAAATGCTTCACGAGATAAGGGTTTACACGCTCTATTCCGGCGGCGGTTGGACTAATCACAACGTGAGTACCGCATGGTCGACAACGGCATCAGCCGTTCCGTTGGACGATATTGCCGCCGGAATTAACGCGATTTGCGATGCCTGCGGATGCCTTGAGAGCGAGCTGAGCCTGATTATTCCGCGGGCGGACCTCCTGGAGATGATACGCACCGACCAGGTAAACGACAAATTGAAGTACACCTATCCGGGAGTTCAGCCGTCTATGCTGACCGCCGCGCAGGTGGCTGCCATGCTGGGAATCAAGCAGGTATTGCGGGCGACCAGCGCCTATGACACCAAGGAAGAGGGCGTCGCCGAGAGTACCTCGCAGATATGGGCGGCGGGCGTCATGTGGTTGGCGTTGCTCTGCAATGAGAACGATTCGCTGGAGATACCGTCGGCGGCCAGGACAATCCTGTGGACGGCGGATGCGCCGGAGCTTCCCGTAATTGAGACTTACCGCGAGGAAAAGGTTAGGGCCGACATTGTCAGAAGCCGGGACGATACCGACGAGGTTCTCATAGGCGAGACGGACCTTTTCGTCTACCAGATTACCAATACGTAGTCGAAATGAAGGTTTGACTTTTTTGCCGGGCGCATTCGGGGCCGAGGGATCGACCCCGGATGCGCTATAACTTCATTTTGTACGGAAAAGGATGGCTTGGCGAACTTGAACGAAATTCTGGTCGAAGTCAAGGCGGTGCACAAAGACGTCGGCAAGCTGCTGCAGTGGCAGGCCAAAGTTGACGAGCGTTGTCGCAGCAGGGGCGAGAGATTGGAAAAAATAAGTGACACTCTTTACGGCAATCCAAACTCCAATCACGGCCTGATTGCCAAGGTGCAAGGATTGATCAACCGCAAGAAACAGATGACCGAGAGCCGCAAGTTCTGGCTTTTTATCCTGCGCTACATAATAGCCGCCGGGATTGTGGCCCTGATGACATGGTTGTTGTGGCTTTTCAAAGCGATTAGTACGTAAAACGAAAGGGTAAATATGAAACGCGCATTCTGCCAAAAACATGACACTTTCGGTTCCGTTTTACGGCGCCACGGCGGATGCCGAAGGCACTGTCGATGTGTTCGGATATCTATTTGATGCGTGATAAAAAAAGGGGATAAATTATGGCTATAATTTGGAAGGTCGAAATCACGCCTTTGAATGTGGACAAGAAGGAAGCCAATGTCACCGCAACACGAACCGATGATGTAACCGGCAATGTTGAGACGCATCGTGTTTATAATGCCCTGCTCGCCACACAGGCTCAAAAGACAACAGTGGTTAATACGTTGTGGGAGCTGCATCTGGCAGAGCAGCAGCATCAAATCAAAATCGAGGCTTACATAAGTGATTTGGCGGTGCAAGCTAAAGCTAATCTGGAGGCAAGAGAAACCTAATGGCAGATACAGGAATAAATTGGCCGGCATCATGGACTACCGAATTTGATGGAACATTAACTACTGGTGGTACTATTGTTGATATTTCAGACATCATTGACTTGGATATGAAGGCATCGGTCGAAATTAGCATCACCGCCGTTTACAACGACTATGCTAAGGCCACAGGCGGATTGTTCGTTTATATTTTGCGAACTACAAATGGCACCGATTTTGAAATTTCTCCCTATATTGATGCAAATAGTCAACCGTTCGGTTTTGAGATGGCATTTTCGCAAAATGGCGAGATACGCCGAACGTTTTCGCTTTCTGCTTTGGAAGTTTCGAAGTTAAAAATTCTTTTGTGGTGGAAAAACACAACGGCTAATAGTGCCGTAGCTGTAACAACGAGGTATCAGAGGTCGACTGTTCCGGTGGCGTCATAATAATGACAACTGCACTAAAACCATTTTTGGGAACGATTTTGCCAGGCGGAGCTTGGAGGCAAGACCCGCTTGCGCACGGTCTTGCGGGCTACTGGTCGGCAGATGGTACTAAATCTGCTATTGATTTATCCGGTAATAATAACCACGGCACGCTTGTCGGTGACACACACTGCGTCCCTGGCAAGTTTGGGCACGCCTGGGATTTTGACGGGACTGGTGATGGAATAAAAATCGCTGCTCGGCAGCATTTAGATAATAGGGGTACTTTTACTTATATCGCTGCTGTGTATTTAACTACAACAGCAACAAATGTGGGGGCTATTGTTAGTAAAAACGCAGGTCAGGCTGCCCCTTATGGCAAAGCATTTTCTTGGTGGATTGGCAAGACATATCATAATGACGTTTTTTATGGCCTTGTGAAATGTGCGACCACAAATGCTGAAGCATGGACGGATAATTTTTATGGTTTGCTTCGCAATGATGGTTGGCATATAGTGGCAATGACGTATTCATCGTCTGATAAAACCATACGATTTTATCTTGATGGTTGTGAGGTGTCAAAAGCCTCTGACACACCGGGTGAGGGTGCTGAATCGGACGATAATCTTGCCCAAATGTGGATTGGTAATGGTGGACAGTATATAAATCAAACGTTTAAAGATTACATAGGTTTTGTTTTGGCCTACAATCGTGCCCTTTCCCCCGCCGAGATTCGGACTCTTTATGCCCGTGGCGTCGACCCGTTTTTGGTTCGGCAGCGGCAATTCAGGCTACCTTTGATTGTGGCTGCGACAAGTGTGGCGGGCGGTGTTACTTATTACGAGCTTGGCTTGACGGTCGAAATTGATGGGGTGGTTGAAAAAACTGGCGTGATGTCTTTTGTGGATTCATTGTTATTGGCTTCGGTGGATGCCGCTTCGGATAAGACCGATGCTGCGACGTATACGGATGCTGTCACGGCTATTGTTGAGGTCGTGTGCAGTAAGGTTGATGCGGCAGCGTTTGTGGATACAGCTTTAGACGTAGCGATTGCGGCTGTAGCTGCGGTGAGTGATGTACAGGCATTCGTTGACGGTCTTATAGCGGAGATAGAGGCAGTTGTTGATGTTGGTGATGTGCTATTGATGTCCGATACTTTATCGGCAGAAATAGAGGCGGTTGTATCCAAGGTTGATGTCTTTGGTGCTGTTGATACTGGCCTGCAAACGGTTGTTGTTGCTGTTTTAAGTGGAGAAGACATTGCCGCTTTTGTGGATGGTGTAACTGCCGAGGCTGCGGTCGTTATTGGTGCCTATGATGCGATGGCCGATGTGTTTAAAGTATATTGGGCTGCGAATGTAAATCGAATAATTGAGTAATTTTAGGGGATAAAAAATGGCTTATGATATGGTCCAAGAAGGTTTGCAGTGGTTGCTGGAGGTGGCATTTTCCGAAGAACAGGCTGTACCGGCGAACTTCTATTTGGGGCTTAGTCAGTCCGATGTAGCAACGCTTACCGAGACAGCCACGCTGGCTTCGATAAATGAGGTTACGGGTACGGGCTACGCACGGCAAACTGTAGCGTCGGACAATGTGGACTTTACATCTGCGGTTGCCGGAACGAACGACCGAAAGCAGACTACCAAGACGGTGACATTCACGGCATCTGCCTCTGATTGGGATGATGCCGAAAGTGCTTTTCTTGCGACATCAAGTGATGGCTCCGGTAAACTTGTGGCTATTGTTGATTTGTCCGAAACAAGGTCACTTGTCAATGGTGATAGTTTGGAAGTTTCTATGGTAATACAAATTAACGGATAAGCTATGTTCCTGAAAAACACGGCGCAGTCTTTATATTTTATGCTGATTTCTGCAACGGACGGTTCGGTTGTGACCGGCGCAGACGTAGCGGCTTATGTAAGTAAAGACCAAGAAAACCAGGTAGAAGCCGCCGGCAGTGTAGTTGAGTTGGGCAATGGTCAATATCGCTTTGATGGCACGGCTGCGGATTGGGCGGGTGATGAGTTAGGTTTTGCATTTAAAACGGTTGGAGCTATTGCGGTAAGCCTGTCAGTCAGTACAAAAATTGATGAGAGTTTAAGTACCTGGTATGTCTCAAAGCAGGGCAATGACGGCAATGGTGGTCATTCTTGGGCCGATTCACTTTTGACGATAACTCAGGCAGTAACGAATGCGGCAAGCGGGGATAAAATTATAATTGGGGCAGGTACTTATACTGGGGATGTTAACGCATCAGCAAAAGAATTGACCTTTATCTCGGCTGTTCGTAGGGCTGCAATTGTTCAAGGAGATACGGATAAGGCACTGTGGCTTGATGATAATTCGACTGTTATCGGCTTGCAGATTATCAGTGCTGATTTAGCGATGGCTCAGGGAATTTATTGTGCGAGTAAGAGCAATGTAAGGATTATAGATTGTTACGTCTGGGGGAAAGCCGATGGTGTTTGGGCAATGGCGGCGCAACAATTAAGAATAGAAGAAAGTTACATAAAGAGCGAATACGATGGGCTACTTTGTAGTGGCGGCAGGAACATAATAAGAAATACGGTTGTCGAGACGACAGGTGTTGATACTAACGAGGTTCGAGCAATAAAAACGGGTGGAGCTACTCAAGTATTTGAGAATGTGCTCGTAAAGGCGGCCCGCTCGGCAACAGCAAGCACGAATGTTTTAGGATTTGACATCGATGATGCCAGTGTTATTCTGCGTGATGTTTCTATAGTAGTGGATTTGGGTACAAATGCAAGTGGTGATGCAGTTGCATTGGATATTGAGGGTGTCACAACTGCGTCAAAAGTGGTCGCTCAAAATGTTATTGTTAGGACAAGTGTCACACACGTAAGCTCGACAGCTTACGACATTGTTTTGGCGGCTAATCAAAAACTTCTTGTGTCTGGATGTTTTTATGATGAATCAAAAGTTGATAATTCGGGTGAGATTACTCAAATCAATTCCGGCTGGGCGGCGGCGGTGAATGCCGAGGTTGATACGGCTGTCAATAGCGTGCTTGGTGCGGATATTACTGCAATCAAGGCCAAGACCGACAACCTGCCAGCCGACCCGGCCGACGACAGCGACATAGACGCCCAGTTAGCAACCATTGTCGCCGACACGAACGAGATTCAGACGAAGCTGCCGGCCGGCGATTTGCCCGACGCCGCCGAAGTGGTGGCGGCCCTCATGGCCGATACCGGCATAACCGCCGGCGGGACCTACACCTTCGAGGACTTCTGCAAGGCACTGGGCGCATTCATACTGGGTACCTGGCAGGACAAGGGCGGTTCGAGTACCGTCCAGGAAATTCTGGACTGGGAGGACGACTCGACCGTGATACTTGAGGTCGAGGCGTCGGCGACGTCGCCGTACAAAAAGACTACGAAAAAATAATGAAGACTTTCGATGAAATTTTGGTTGACACGGCGCCGGCCTTCATGGTCGCCGAGCTGGGGGTCGAAGACGTTGTCTACTTAAAAAGGCGCTCGGAAATTTCGGCCGGCGATTTGAAGAAAATGGCGACCATGGGAACGCTGACCGGTGAGCCGGCCGAACTTGCCGCGGCCGGGATTCTGGCCAAGGGAGCGCCGGCGACCGAGGAGCGGGCCATCGAGGCCCTTGTCGATCGCTCACCGCCGGAGGGGATAGGGACGGCACCCTACGGACAGGGACCGGTGGCGATAATTCGCGTATTGAACGACGATGCGGATGGCATAACACCGGACGAAGTCGATCGGGGCCTTGACAGGGTGAGGCTCGCCTGGCCGTGCTACGGCGACGATACGCAGGACAGGCGCATTGCCGCGATTGTCGGCCAGGATGCCGGAATGCTGGCGCTGGAGGTGCGATAATGGATGCGGCTGAAACCTTGAAACTGATTGAGGAGCTGGGCGGCGAGACCGTTATTTACAGGCCGCGCGCCGGCGGCAGCAGGGAAGTGACGGCTCTAGTCGATCGGGACCGGCCAGGCGGGTTGGGCAATGCACCGCACGGTGAGAGCGGGACGGCCGAAATCCTTGTCGCCAACAGCAGCGAGATCGGAATCGCCGCCTCCGAGGTCAACCGCGGCGGCGACAGGGTCGAGATGGTGTCTCGGCTGGGCAGGAATGCCGTGGTTCGGCCGATAAAGAGAATCTTAGCACACGATGGGGGTGGTGTGAGATTGGAGATAAGGTAAAAATGATGCCGCAGGTTGAGGTAAAGGTCAACAAGGCCCAGCTTGAAAGGGTGCGGCGTAAGTTCCGCCGCGTGCCGCGTGAGGTGCCCGGCATTATGGCAAGGGCCATCAACAGAACCGCCCGCTGGGGACGCGGTGAGATTGCCCGAAAATTAAGCAAAAAAACGGGTATCACACAAAAATACGTTCGGTGGGGCATTTTGCTTCGCAAGGCGACTCGAAAGAAATGGCAGGCCGAGCTAAACCTCGGCCCCAAAAGCAAGATTGACGTCTATATTGGCAAGAGCGGAACGCACGGTATAAAGGTGGTATCGGGCAAGATTCGCCGCCACATTCCGCTAATCGCCTTCCGCGCACGACAGACGAAAAGGGGCGTCACATACGGCATTATGGGTCGCCGTGAACTGGTCAGGTCGGCCTTCAAGCAGACGATGCCGCACTCGTACCACAAGGGCATTTTCATAAGGCGGGGTAAGTCAAGGCTGCCCATCGACCAGGTTTACGGCCCGACTCTGGGCGGACTTTACGCCGGTGCGCCCGGGGTCGCCCGAAAGGTGAAGGCCGTCGCAAGTAAGCGGCTAACCAGGGAGATCGATAGCCAGGTGGACTATGTTCTGAAAAGGAGGGCAAACTAATGTCAACGCCGATTATAGAGAACATAGCAGCCAACGTCGCCGCCGCGGTCGGCCAGGTGACGGTCGCCAACGGCTACAACCAGGACCTGACCGCCGTCCGGCCCAGGCGGGTGGACTTTTCCGACATCGTGCCGGAGGATAGACTGGTGCTTGTCATGCAGACCGACAATGAGCCGACCGCCAGCCAGTTCACCGGCACGAAGCAGTGGCTACAGACCTTCGAGCTTCAGGCCCTTGTTATTGACAGTGACGAGGCAATAGGCTCGGTTGACACCAGGATAAACCAGATCGTCTCGGACCTGCGAAAGGTGATGCGGGTCGATCCGCATCGCGGCGGATACGCAATGGACACAATCTGCGGCGCCGACAGTCGATTCGATGACGAGGGATTTTCAGGCGCCGTAATTGAGATGGGCGTGCTTTACCGGACAAGGGTAGACGACCCGTATTCGCAGGTTTAAAAAATTGACAGTTAAATAGTTGCCCCGCCCCGCCGCCAGGCCTGGCGGCGGGGCGGGGCAACAGAAAGAACAGGGGCCGCATAGGGGCTTCAAGCCTCCGTGCGGCCCCATTTTAATTTTAAAGGAGAAAAGATATGGTTTTAGCAGCTCCTCTGGTTGAAAGATTGAGGGTGATAAAGGTGGCCCTTGAAGACTCAATGGGCACCAAAGTGGCCGGTACGCAGGCGATATTGGCCGAGAATTTGACAATAGATGATAACTCCGAAGTCATCGAGCGCAAAGGACCCGGCAAGTTCCTAGGCTATGCCGAGCCAAGCGTGTTCGGCCCGGGCTTGGGCGTGTGCAGCTTTAGTACCGAGCTTCGCTGCAGCGGCTCAGCCGGCATGGAGGCGGGCCTGGCGATACTTTTGCAGGCCTGCAAATTTGCCAAGTCGTCCGAGGTCTATACCGTGAATTCCAACCACGCCTCCGATAAGGCGATAAGCATAGACGCCTGGGAGGACGGTATAAAAAAGGGACTGGCCGGCGCCGTTAGCAACATAACAATTCACGGCGAAACTGGTAACCGGATTCTCTGCGATTTCGAGTTTAACGGCATCTGGCAGACGCCCAGTGACGAGGCGGTGCCCGCCTTCACGCCGAGCGCCACGCTGCCGCTGATGCTCAAGGGGGCCACTTTCACGCTCGACACAGAAGCTATCAAAATCGCCAGCTTCTCGCTCAATATGAATAGCAATGTAATCAGCCGGCTTGACGCCGCCGCCGACAGCGGCATAGCCTACGCGATGATTACCGACTTTGCGCCCATCCTGACGCTTCAGGTCGAGGCCGACAAGGTGGCCGGCTACGACTACTTTGCCAAAAAGTCCGCCAGTACCGAAGTTGTCGTTCAGCTTGTCGCTGATGACGGTACAGACAAGGTGACAATCGACATTCCCAAGTACCAATACCGCGTTTTGAAGTCTGGCGAGCGGGACGGCATCGCAGTTTACGACCTCGAAGGCCAGTGCAATAACAGCAGTGGAACGGCGGACGATGCGGTGAAGCTGACAGCAGCGGCGGTGGTATAGTTTTAACGATTATGGAAAGGAGATGCCCATGCTGGACATTGAGACTATCCGCGAGGCAATTTGCAGGCACCGGGGCGGCCACGAGACGACCCCGGGCGACAGGCTCAGGATCCTCTGGCGGAGCCTGCCGCCGGACCTGCGAAAAAAGTACCTGGCGGACCTGAAACCGGAAAAGAAGGAAGCGAAAAAAGTGAAAGGGACAGACAATGCCGCTGGCGACAAATCCGCGAGCAAGGTTTGAGGTCGTTCTTGAGAGCGACAAGGGGCTGCCTGAGGACAGAAGGCCGAAATTTATTTACCGATACTTGACGGGCCACCAACAGAAGGAAATCGCCGACATTATCGATTCGATTGGAAGGGCAAAGTTCGGCAAGGAGGGCATTGACCGAATTTTTAGGGCGGCCAAAATCGGTTTGATTGATTGGCAAAATATTTGCAATGGCGATGGCAAACCTGTCGATTTCGACCCGGAAAAGCTTGAGCAAATTCTGGGTATGACCGAGGCCCTTGAGATGGCACAAAAGGTGCTGGGGCAGGCTCCGGATTTTGAGGATAAAAAAAAATTAGACTCGCAGTCGCCCTCCAGTACGGGGCAATCTGCCGTGGATGTCCCGGCCTTAAAAAATGCAAAGACATCCCAAGTGCAGCCCAGCCCATCCGAATCCGGTGTCCCGGCTGCGGTGGTGCTGGATGCCGAGCTTGCCAAGCCAGCGGCAGAGTCCAAATCGAGCAGTGTCCGCAAACGCTGATAACGCCGGATGTCTGGCAGGTAATCGAGATGGCCGAGCTGTTCTACAAGGGCCTGCCGCCGGTGGCCGGCGGCGTATATGACCAGGCGGCGGTTTTCGTACATGCAGCCAGATTCGTGCGGGCCGAGCAGGAATATTACAAAGCCAAAATGTTGGAACTGGAGAATTGACAAGTGGCAATGACATCGAGCAGTGTAAGTGTGCTGATAAAGGCAAGGGATGAGGCATCCCGAAAATTCGGTCATGTCGGGCACTCCGCAGCTGCAATGGGTTCCGCCTTAAAACGGGTGGGCGGCATGGTGGCCATGTATTTCGGGGCCCGACAGATGGGGTCCCTGATTCTTTTCGGGGCCGCCTTTGAAAAGACAATGAGCCGGGTAGGAGCACTGGCGGAGGCGTCTGGAAAAGACTTAAAAAACCTTACGGATACGGCGAAAAGGCTGGGTGAAACAACCGAATTTACCGCCAATCAGGTAGCCCAGGGTATGACCTTTTTGGCCCAGGCCAGCTTCAAGACCGATGAAATCATAGCGGCCATGCCGCACACATTAAATTTGGCGTCCGCCGGCCAGCTTGAACTGTCCGAGGCCTGCGACATTACCGCCGGCATTATGAGGGGGATGGGACATGATACGACCCAGCTAAGAGATGACGTGGATTTGCTGGCCGTAGGATTTACGAAGGCCAACATGAACTTGTCAATGCTGGGTGAAGCCTTTGAATATATGGGTCCGCTCGGTCGAACTGCCGAGAAAAGTATGGTGGAGCTTATTGCCACTTTACAGGTTATGGCCCAGGCCAATGTTAGGGGCTCGAAGGCAGGCACTTCTATGCGCCAAATTATGGGTAGATTAAGCGGCTCTGTTCCCATCGCTACGAAGGCTATAGCAGATTTGGGCGTTGAGACGGTGGACGCGGCCGGAAAGCTGAAGTCCATGCCCGACATTATCAATCAATTCAATAAAAGCATGGCTGATATGGGACCGGCGGAAAAGACGGCTGTTATTTTGCAGATATTCGGCCAGCGGGCCGGCCCGGCAATGGCGGCCCTGGTGAACGAAGGTGCAGGGGCGATAGAGAATTACATGAAACTGCTGCAAGGATCAAGCGGAAGGGCTGCCGCAATAGCCGCCGAGCAGCTTGACAACGTCGCCGGCGAGCTGACCAAAATCAAGTCGGTTTCGTCCGGTATCGTAATAGACATCTTTATGAAGCAGGCTGAGGCACTGAAAAACTACCTGACCAAGTTTAGGGAGGGCCTGAGCGTATTCGGCGCCCTGATTGACAATGCCGGGCTGATTATGGACATTGTCTGGAATAAAATGTCGCTGGGCCTTTACGGCTTCTGGGAGGACATAAAGCATTTCTTTGGTTCCACCATTCCGGAATTACTGCTCTGGTTTGGTAGAAATTGGCGACAAATATTCACCGACATCTGGAATTCGACCAATACAATCGTAATGAATATGGGATATAACCTCAGGAATTTTTTTGTGTCTGTATGGCACTGGCTGAAGGGGGAGGGGTTCGACTACACCTGGACGGGCCTTCTGGAAGGCTTCGAATCCACTCTTGAGGAGCTGCCCAAGATAGTGAAGCGGGAAATGACCGCTACTGAGAGGGCGCTGCGGGAAGAGATAGACGAGCTGAAAGAGGAGCTTGCGGCCAACATAGTGGCTAAGCTTGAGGGCGACACGATGAAAGTTCCCGTAAAAGTCGAGCCGAAAGAAATACCGCTTGAGCCTGAAAGCAAGGAAATTCTCAAGCAGTTTACTCAAAAGGGAAAATTGGAGCCGATGATAACGCCGTACTTGACATTCGAGCCGGGCAAGAAATTCGAGCCGCAGGTCCAGGCCGCCCGGCAGACGGCAGAAAATACCCGCAAGCAGATAATGTTTTTGCGCGAGATGAATACCTATATGAAACGGCTGTTGATAGCGGTGCAAAAGGGCCTGCCGCCATTCCATAATCGCCAAACCGAGTCGGTCCTGGTGCCGGCGAACCTGGGATAAGACATGGCAATATTGAACATTAGGGAAAGCTGGGAGGACATGGGCTATGAGGCCGGGGTGGAATCGGCCTCGGCGCCCCGGGTCTTCACCGTCCTGTTCGACAATGCCGACGACCCGTTCACCCGGCCGGAAATGGCCTGGAACGCAGCCACGCATAACGTAAGAATACCTTATATTTACGAGCGGCACCCGAGCAAAACTTGGCTGTGGGTCCAGCGCAAGAGTGTGCGGGCTCTGAGCCCATGCCTGTTCGAGGTGTCCATCCACTATTCAACCCGTCCGGCCGGCCCGGCCGATGAGAGTCAGATTGACCCGACTGTGAGTCCGTTACAATTGCCCTGGCAGATAAGCTGGGGTTTTGCAGGTCGCGAAGAGCCCATAGACAGGGACATCAATGGCGATCCGATTGTCAACTCGGCCGATGAGGCGTTTGACCCGCCGGTAACGCGGCCTTTTTACGATTTGACTCTAGCTATCATCCGCAATCAGGCCGAATACAATCCGCTGTTGGCCGCCGATTATAAGGATACCCTCAACTCCGACTATTTCTATGGCTTTGCGCCGGGAATCGTCAAGTGCGCCGATATTTCCGCCGATTCGGCGCGAAACGCCGACTTGTTTTACTGGCATGTCCACTATCAGTTTCAAATGCGCAGAATCGGCTGGGCGCTGAAATTAATAGACCGCGGCTACCGGGAAAAAGTAGGCGTCGACGGCGAAGGCAAACCTATTTATGACGCTATTATGATGGGAACTTCGGAATCCGGCGAGGCCGATGACGACCAGAAAGTGCCCGTAAATCAGCCGGCGTATCTGGACGGTTCGGGAAGGAAAAAGGCGGATTCGGCGGCCATTACCGTTCTCGAATTCGACATTTTGGAGAGCAAGGATTTCTCCGTTTTGGAGCTGTAAAATTTATGGCTTATTTATTGAGTGAAAATGACGTTAAACTGCTCAAGAATGTGGTTTGCCGGTGGCAATCGGGCGAATTTGAGCGTAAATTTTATAGGCGACGTGCAGCGCCAACTTATGCCGTCGGCAAAGTTACCTGGGCAAAAGTGATAAATGGATTAAAATACGCCGACCCGGAGGGCGACCCGCCGGAAGGCTACAGCGAATACACAGTTCGCTTGCTGACAATGCAGTATGAAAAATGGGCGGAGGGGGTAAATTATGAGAAAGATGAGGAGTTGACGCGAAATGATTATCTGTATAGGGCTAAATTCAATCATGTTTCCACGGCTCTCAACGGCCCTACCGGTACGCCCGAATCTAATGGTTTTTGGCAGTGGGTAGAGACGGAAGTGCAGGTTTCGGGTATCGCAATGGAAGGCGATTATTTAAGTGTCGATTTGCGAAATTGGGTGCGATGGTTCGTCGAGGACGACATCATTCCGCTGACCAAACGAAGCGGTAATTATTATATATGGCAGACGTTAATTCCTGCCGGAAGTTCCGGTTTTATGAGCGTTAGATGGCATGAAACGGAAAATCGAATAATGGCAGTATACAAATGAAAGGGATTCTTAAATGGCGGACAAATACTGGTACGGCGACGGTGACGGAGACCAGGGCAGTAACTTGGGCAAGTGGGATTATGACGACTCCCCGGGCTATACGAGCAGCAACTGGCGGCTGTGTTCGGACGGTTCCGGCTGCGCCAAACCCGCCGACGGCGATAAAATTTTTATCGACAATCGTGCGTATTATAATACGACCGATGATCGCTATCAGGATATAAAAGACGGGATGACCGGAGCGGAGACGGGAACTCCGAACTTGGCCCTCTTGCGTGTGGCGGGCAATTACGATGGCAATATCGGGCTTGCCGGCGAATATCTCGAGCTCGAGATACACAGCGGCTCTAATCCTCAGTTTATCTGGGAGGGAGCCGGAGTCGGTTACGTAATGCTCTCGAAAGGCGCTTCGGCCGATGCTATATGCGACTTGCTCATCATGAATGCCCTGGGCGCATATCTTTATATCAAGGGCAAGGTCAATGATGCGAGCTACAAGGCCGAGATTACAAAATTGATAAATTACGCCGGAAATTTGAATATGGCCACGGAGGCCGATGCCGATATTATTGCTCCGAGAGAGGTTATTTGCAACGGCGCTAATGCGGTGATAATCATTGGCACCGGCTGCGAAGGTCTCAAAACCGGCGACACCTTCAAGACAAATTTTAATCTCGTCAAGGGCACTATCACCTCCGATAGCCCGATAGGCGATTGTGAAGGTTATGCGGGGACTTTCAACTGGGGAACTGCAGACTCGACACCCGCGGCGGATGTTGACCTGACGGGACTCTTGACATTATGGCAGGATTTTACCTTCAACTGGAGGGCTCACGATACCGGGACATCGGAGCTGTATCAATTCAAAGCTTACGGCGGCAAGCTGGATGCGAGCTCGGCGATCAACGCCGATGTTCCTAAACAAATAGGTTCGGGCGCCGGTGAAATCAGCGAGATATGGCCGTCTGCGGAGGTGAATCTAAACAGCGGTCTCGGCAATATTTCATTCGGCTCGGGCAGCAAGATTGCTTTTTACGGCGGCACCTTAAAGCCCTCTTACGGTCAGGAGATTAGTTGGTGACAAGCGGGACCGTAAGCTGGGAAAGCGAAAGCTGGCCGATAGAAGCCGCGGGCGAAATATCATCGCAGCATTTTGAGGACTTGCGAAAGCGGATATGGCTGCTGAGCGGCTGGCCTTTTCCTCACTGGCAGTCCGCCGGATTTAACGACTACTCGGGTTGGAAAATACGAACACATACCAATTGGGGTGATTCTCCCTTTTTGGCTACCGATCAACCGGCGCACCCCGGCAGCATAAAGACTTTTTTTAAGAACCCAAAAACCGAATTGATTCGCCTTTATAGTAATTATTATTACGGCTATAAGGACGCAATCAACCCCGATTGGGAATCGGACGCCTGTGATTTTCAGATGGACACTTTTTTTGACCTCTACGAAAAAGCGGGAAACGTATGGCTTAACTGCCCGGTAAACCCGGACGGTTCCGTTAACCCGAACTGGAGAGAGATACCCACGGGCAATAAGTATCACCATTTCGACCGCAACTCCGGCAAGTGGTTGTTGCATCACAGCAGCGGCAACACCGCTTATACTTGCAGTCCCTATGATGTCAAGCTGCCTGCATATAAATGGCTGCCCCGGCAGACAGACCCTTACGAGCAGGTGGTGCCAGTGAAAGATGATGATGCCTGCAGGAGGAGGTTTTTTCCGGTGGAATTCGCCAAGCGGCACATAACAAAGGGTTCATTAGCCCCGGAGAACATAACAGGCACGATCGGCGGCGAATGGAACCGTGCTTACGACCCTGAGGATATACCTGCCGAACCGAACGGCTGGAAGGGTATCTGGCCGGAAAAAAATAGCCCCTATATTGTGGACGACCCGCATCCGTTTGACAGCCGGCTCGCCGGCCTGAATCTGACTATGTTCAAGCACAGCTATAAGTTGAGCACCGCTTACCAGGAGTGGGTGCTGGCCGTTGCCGAAATCGCCGGAAAGCGATTCGTACTACCCGTCGATGATGATTGGATTGCCCAGTGGAAGAAGCGCAAAAAAGAGGAGGCCGTCGATTGGCAGGCAGGAACAACTTATTACCCGGGCGATATCAAAGTCAATGACGGCGAGTATTATACCTGCTATGTCGAAAATATAGACGTGGAGCCGGGCGTTCACGCCGACTGGCAGGATTACTGGCTGGTCGGTGTATATCATCCCGACAGAGTGCCGCAGCATCCGAGCTTTGAAAATTTTCTGGACGAATACTGGAATTGTAATTGCTCGGCGTTTGAACTGAGCCTGAAAATAATAGGTGAGTATGACTGGTATTGGGACCCGCAGACGCCTACAATGAATTTAGGCGTTCACAGAAACAGGTTAGACGCCTTCAGATTGGGTAATCCAACATCCCCTTTCCCCGAGGCAGTGGGCTGCTGGCGCCGCACTTGGAAGCATTCTATGGGTCGCGTGCGGCTGCAAGATGGTACGTATGCTAAGATGTGGCCGCAGGATATGGGGGATCCAAATGATTATTTTGGAATTACCAAAGGACAATATCTCGTAGGCAGCCAAAACATTTATGATGGTATCTATAGCGAATTTAAACATTTTTTTGAAGTCATAGATATAAATACTATGGCACAAAAGTATAACAAGGCTCTGAGTCAAAATGAGCAGAAGTTTATTAATCTTAGCCAGCGTCATGACCCGGTGCAAACCGAGCACGTTCAGGACGAAGGCGAATTTGTTGACACTTCTATCGCTATACGCTGGCGGCCGGGAATGATATGGCCGGAGAATTATCCCGTAGAGCATCACGGCGTTTATTATAAATTGTTAAAGGATGTAATTGTCGCCGATGTTGAGCCGCCCGATGCACCGGAGACATACAAGCCGATGCGAATTCCGGAATACGAGCTGCATCACGACCTCGTAAATAATATGCGGGAGATGCTCGTCCTGTTCAAATACGTGGACGCCGAGGAGTGGATAACAGGCTACACTTACCAGAGATTCCAGGGCGGAACACATAACCAGCCCATGCAGATACGGCCCTCTCGTCTGGACGCACTTAATTACGGCGAGGAGAGGGTAAATGCCGTTGACTTGCTGGAGTACAAGTGGATTTCTGCCGGCGGCGGCGGTTACGGCAAAACCGACTTCGCCGACTGCGGCTACGAGTTAGGTTCTACGACCGACAGTGGTGGGTATGTAGTGACGGGCATTCCTTCGGGCGAATGGTATTACTATGGCGATACCGACATTCCCGGAATCGGACAGATGGCAGGCGTCATAGTTTATAGCGAAGATTATCCGAAAATCTTCGGAAGGTCTCACCTGGCAATGAAGGTATGTTACCGGGCCTATACTTCTTATCCTTCCGAGGATAGGGACACTTGCCTGCTTGGTTTTGCGGATATAACATTCAAGCCGGACAAGGATGATGATACTGTCTATTTTGCTTACGCAGACTTAGGACCGCACGGCATAATAGAGGAAAGCTTCACCTGCGACCCGTCATCGGGCGAAGGCACATTGAGAAGGGGTGGAACCGCCGATGAGCCGATAACCGAGCGATACAGCGGCACGGAATGGCAGGCCGCGGAGCTTTACAAGACGGAATTGTTGAGCCCGTGGCCGCATAAAGGCGGAGAATCGCGGGATTGGCTGCTCAACGGCGAACCGGATCCTTACGGCGGTTTGAGATGGAGCAGAGAGACTATAGCCGCTGTGGCGCTCGACGCTCACCTGCCATACATAATCGAGATTGACTGGAATATTTACAGCGATGCGCCTGAGGGTGATGTATTCGAGCTGGATTGTGAAAATGCTGTCGAATTTGAGGATTAACGGTAATGGCGGACGGAACAGAATATGACAGGCTGATAGAGCAGAACCGGCTGATTATGCAGTTTATCACCGTCCTGGCCGAGCTGGATAGCTGCTTTAGTGACATTAAAAACCTGTTCGCCGCCGGCTCGGACGACCTGAGGGCGTCCGCCCGGACGCTTGCCCGGCTGAAGGCCGAGAGCTATCAAATCAAGGCCGCAATAAACGGCACATTGAACGGCGAAAAAAAATAGAAAATCCTATCGACAATTTCCCCGCCGAAATTTTCTGCAAAAATTTTTTGCCCAAAACTCCGCGTTTTTACGCCAAAAACGGCGATTTTGCAAATTTTTTAAGATTCTTTGGGTTTTTCCGTTGACAAAAACAAATATGCAGTGTATATTTGTATATAGATTGATAATTAAATAATGATAACCAAATTTGATAGGAGCGAAAAAAATGGAACGCGTAAAAGTTACAATTGAGAAGGAAACGGCGAAGGCATATTTGCTGAATGATTTCGATGGCAATAAGGGGTGGATTCAGCAGCGCTGGCTGGGGGCGGATAGTACCGTAAATAATACAACTTGGCAGAAGGCTATAAGTAACTATTCCGAGCGTCAAAGCGCCTGGCGGGAAGCCAAACAATGGTCACAAGATTATCACGTAATCAATAAAATCGACCGAGAAACTGAAAAAGCCGTAGCCGTGAAGGTGGCCTTTGATGCTTATAATCTGGAGCGGACTTTCCGGAGATTGATTTGGTTCCCGAAATCGATGGTCAAGGATATGGCTGTGCAAGGTTGGCTAATAGCTGCCAAAGTTCGAGAGGCTGGCGAGCAATTATCAGAGGAAATCAATACCGGTGTAATGTTTCTAACGATTGGGATTGAAGATTGTCAAACTATAATGTTATAAATGAAAGGGGCGAAAAAATGAAAGACGCAAGGGTAAAACTCCATTTAGAGTTGGGCTATCCGGAATCCTTTCAAGCTGACCATAAACGGTGTGTCAGTTTGAATGGTAGCCACAATAACATCGAGTTCCACCGTGTGATAATTTTCAAGGGTAGCCTTGAAGAATGCAAAAAATTTATCGCAAAGTTCAATGAACCGGAAATAGAATAAAGGATACTTGAAAGGGGCGAAAAAATGAAGACACGAGAAAAATGGTATGTATCATTGGCGAAGAAAGATTGGGAAACTTTGAAGAAAGAGGGAGTGCCGCCCTTTGATGGCGACCGAGGAGAATTCGAGATACACTCTTCGGGCACACCTTTAATAGGTTTTAAACTTCGGCGATCTGCTCTATCCTTCGCAATATGGGCTGGCCCCTGGTTGACGGCCCATAATAACGACCGAACCGTCAGTCTCGCATCGCCAGAATTCCATTATTGAGTAATTTTCGCTCCGGCTGGGGGCTTCGGCCCCCGGCCCGGGGCATATTTGAAAGGGCGAAACCTCACAAGCTCACATATGGTTTGACTTGTTAAACCTTTCAGGCAAAAAGTATAATAAGATTTTGAGTATTAAACGAAAGTATAATAAGTATCTAAATATAAATGAGTTAAAGGATTGCAAAATGAAGAAAAATCCCAAGCGGCACCCTGTCCTGTTGCCGGACGACCTGTGGGCCAGGCTGTGCCGCGAGGCTGGCCGGCGGCAGGCCAAGGAACAGAGGCCGGTAAGCCCGGCGCAACTGGCAAGGGAAATATTGATAAAGGACTTGAAAACTAAAAACTAACAACTAATGACTAACGACTAATCCCCCTCAGCCCTTAAGCAGGCAATAGACCGTGACGATTGTCACAAGGAAAAACAGGCCGACCACCGTGACGCAGTCCCACCGGAACAGCTTTTCGGCGAGTATTGCAAAGTTAACCATGATACCACCATGCGCCAAGCCTGTAGACAATCAGAATAACCAGGCCGATTATAAATCCGGCCAGCCCCTGCAGATAACTGAACCTGCCCGCACAGGTGACAATAAGCGAACCAACCATTACGAGGCCGCCGATAAACATACCAAGTTTGATCCCCTTGCCGGTCTTTTCGATTGTCTGAATACGTTTTGCGTTTTCTTTGGCCATTTCTGTGACCTATAAGTCACCATTTTAACTCTTTTGTCCATCTTCTACAGTCCGCCGGCATTGTCAAGCCTATTTTTTTTTTGATAATAATTGCCAGGTTTATCTTTTTAAGATTTCCGCAAAAAATCCGCAAAAATCCAATCAACACTTGATACTCCGCAAACGGCCGCTATTATAAAGGCGAAGGTGAAACTATGTCACATCCGAAAACGATAAACTTTGAGAAGGAACTGGCAATTCGCAAAATTATCCATGTTTTACGGAATCACGCGGATACTTCTTTTTGCCTTTCTTTGTTTCATGCATTATTTTCGGAATTGAAACCTCGGTTAAAATCTCATCCGTTCCAACAACAGCAGAAATAGTATCTATATCAGCCTTCATTTTTTGAGCAATTTTCTTGGCTTCTTTGTAGGAGATATTTTTGGCCCTATGTAAAAAAGCCAAGCGCTGTTTATCAGACATAGAAACGAAGCCCATAAGACTGGCTGAACACATTGGTTTCAATTTGAAAATGTTTTCAAAAAGTTCCGCTATGGGTTGGATATTATCCCAGAAAACTTCTTCTCTTTTTGTTGGCATTTCTATAATCTCCAAAATTTAGGAAAATTTTTCATATTGTAACTCTTTGTAATAAAAACAGTTAGATACTTTTAATTACATAAACTTACATTTCTGGACGTTTTTTACTTGACAAATTCCATCAAAACCGTATTTTTAAGGGTGTACTTTAGGTAGGAGTAATCGGTATGGCAGAAGTGACAAAAACTAAAACCGAAACCCAAGTCGAATTTGAAGACAAAAACTTAACGGCATCCGTGAAATGCTGGGCGGCATTCGATGCCTGGTGTGCCAACCGGGGCTATCGAACCCGCAATGAGGGCTTCCGTGCAGCAGTTGAAAAGCTTACCAACTTCAACGATGGAAGTCAAGACAAAAATCCGGAAAAAACCGGCTAATTATAAAAAAAATTAAGGCGGCAAGATGGCAAGAACGGACCTGATAAACCGAAAGCACTGCAAGGATTTCGCCCTTCGCTGGGCGGCCGAGAACCGAAAGGGCTGGCAGGCGGACAGGGTAAGTGCCCAGTTCCTTGACGACCTGAACGCCAAGGTCCGCAACGCCATTTGCTCGGCTATCGCCCACCATCCGACGGTGGGAAAGACGATTAAGTATCTTTTTTGACAAAGCGATCCTGGCGGGGCCTTGTGGGTAGGGCTGGCAGGTGGATCGAATACCTGCCGACCGATGGTGTCCAATGGCAGCTTGCCGAAATCGACCATGACCCGGACGAGACTGTCGCATTGACTACACCGCCACTGGGAATAGAGGGCCTGCGGAGGGCAAGTTTGAAGAGGAAAATAGAAGATGAATAGCGAATTTGAGGCGTTGGGTGCGAAGTACAAGGCGTTAAGATTGGCGGCAGATGCATTGTGCCGGACCGTCATAGCTGTGGTGGCCGATCTAAATAGCGGCATGCCGGCCAACTCGGATATGATAAAGGGCGAGCTGAACCGGAGCCTTGACGATTTTTCGATAGCTACCGGAGCTGCAAGCGAAAATCTGATAAGGGATTACCATGTCGGCCAGGGCGGGCCTGAGGACGTTCGTAAGGAATGAATGCGTCAAAGCGATCCTGGCCAAGGGCAGGAGAGTCTGCGATGAATGCCAGCGCAAAAAAAGGCGTTCCAAATATTATGGCAACGGCTAACAAAAGCCAATCCGACAGCCGACTCCCGCGACAATACCCGTATTTCGCACGAGGTTTGGTTCTGTTGACTATTTTTGCGACATGGCTACAATGGGCCTTATACGTAAATGTTAGCTTTTCATCACCCCCTCCGAAGCCAGCGGCTATTATGCCGTTGGCTTTATTTTTTTTAAGTGCAGAAAGGATAAATTATGATACTAAATCAAGTTATTGCTCTGGTACAGGGCAAAAAAACAAAAGCCCAAAACCTTTTGACGACAGTTCATCTACTTCTGCCAAAGCTGATGTGATTGTAGCAGGAGATACGATTCTTTCTGATGTTCCAGTTTCAGTGCTCTTATTTCTTGAAAAACAGCTTATTGATTTGCGAACACTGGCAAACAATTTGCCTACTTTGCCAACTGATAAGATATGGAAATTGGATGTGGCAAAAAATTGCTATGTTACCGAACCGGAACAAACAGTCAAAACTCAGAAAAAGATAGAGCCGATTGTTAAATACCATGCCACAAAAGAACATCCAGCGCAAACAGATTTGATTAGTGTGGATAAAACAATCGGCCATTGGGTAACGATTCATCTTTCTGGTGCGTTGCCGGAAAAAGAACGCGACACCATAATTGAACGTATTGAAAAATTGCAAGATGCTATCAAAATAGCAAGAGAACAATCAAATAGCGCCGAGGTTCTTAAAGCTGAAATTGCTGAGAATATTCTCGGTTATATATTTACAAGTTAATAGAGAGCAAGCATCTTATTGGTGCTTACAGACTTAGGCTTAGAGTTAGCCTGAAAAACCTGTTGCCGTGCAGGTTCGAATCCTGCCCTCGCCATTCACGGCGAGGTGGTGGAATTGGCAGACACATCGAGATTACTCTCGTTGGCAACATAAGCTTGAGATTATTGCTCTAAGTCTAAAACCTTGCGATGTTTGTTGGGTCGAAGGTTATCTTTTTATAACTGTGCAACGGTTCGATTCCGTTCCCCCGCTCCATGCTATTATATATTATATTCGCGGGGGTAGCTCAGTGGTAGAGCAAGTTATATTAGATTAAAAGATAACTTAAACGGAGAATACCAACAATTGCTAATCATCGCAAAATCGTGAATAGCCCCCATTTAACATGGGAAAGTTGATGGGGGCTCTTTATCAGAATTTTTTGACGCTCTTTGAAAATTGAATATGCCATAGGTGGTGCAGTTGACGGCTGGCGTGCAGTGCTGTAAACTGTTATGCGGTTTGCAGCCATGGCTATTTATGAAAGGAGGTGGAACATGTTGGATAGCCATTGCACGCTAAGAGAGTCAATAAAACTATATTCGCAGAAGCATCGGGAAGCCTGGTCAACCGGGCAGTTCAGGCGGCGGGCGTTCCGTTACCTGATTGAGTCGGTCGGCGATATTAAAATCGCCGAGTTCGACTACTGCTGCGCCGAGGATTTTCAGGGCTGGCTGGCAGGCAGGATGAGTGCCGTATCTGCTAACAGTTATGTTAAGATGGTAAGACCCGTTTTCTCCTGGGCCATTCGGCGAAGAATTATCGCCGCCGATCCGTTCGATACCCTGCGGCCTTTGCGGACCACCCAGCAGGACATCCGCGTTTTCAGCGAACCTGAAATACAGGCGATACTTGCAAGTAGCCCTAACGAATTGTGGCGGGCAAGAATTATCGCGTCATTGACGGCGGGCCTGAGGCGCTCGGAGGTCCTGAACCTGACAGTCGCCGACATAGATTTCGAGAGGCAGTTTATCAAGATCAGGCCAAAGAGGCGGACGGCATATACCTGGCCCTGGCAGCCGAAGAACTATCAGATTCGGACGGTGCCACTGTCAGCCCAGCTTTACAATTTGCTGCTCGGCGTAATCCTGCCGGGCCTGCCGGCGGGCCAGCCTTATGTAATGCTCGCTGAGAGAAGATACTGGTCGCTGCAGAAAAGAATCGGCAGTCTGTCCGAGCGGGTTTGCCTGTGTCCCGATGAGAATTTCTCAAAGCCTTTCAAACAAATTTTAAGAGCCGCAAAAATAAGTGATGGCTGCTTCCATGACTTGAGGAGAACAGCCATCACCAATTGGGCCCGATGCCTGCCCCTGCGTGACGTCATGTCACTTGCAGGCCACAGCAGCATCGAGACAACACAGAAGTACTACCTTGCCCTCGGCCCGGACTATTTGCAGGAGGCGTCACGCGCCTCAGCAAACCTAATCAAGGCGATCGGGGCGACAGGACTTGAACCTGCGACCTCGTGACCCCCAGTAAAACGGCAAAGTCAAACGCACAAGTCAAACGTTAAGCCATGGCTGCAAACCTATGGTTTTACGCGCCCACCGGGGGCCGTGTTTATTTCCTCCCCATTCCTCGAACATTGTTCAAATAAGCTAAACATAGCCGGCCTTCGGCGGGCATAATATCCATCCTCGCCTGTCGGCGGATTACTTCTCCTATTTTTTTTCCGCTAAGACGCCGAAGGCAACATACTGAATACTGAATTATGAAAATGATTAGGGTGTTTGCAAAACTTGTTATCGCATTCTTTCACGGCCTGTGGGCAATCCTGGTGCCGGGCGAGTACGAGAAAGAAACTGCCGCCGCGTCCGGGGGCAAGCCGGTCTGGGCGATAGAGGAGCACTTGTTGGGCATATTTATAGGCATTATATGCTGGGCTTTGATTGTATGGATTTTTCTTTGAGCAAAGGAGGCCAGGGATGGCCGGTGGGTCGAAATTTACACCGCTTTATGACTGGGTAATGGCAGATGAGAGATTGAGCCTATTGGATGGCCTGATTGTGGGCAGGGTGTTGCGTTGGGGCGGTAGCGGTTGTTATGAGAGTAACACAACACTTGCCAAGGCGTTTAATACCGACCGGCGGACGGTTATCAGGGCTATCAAGAGGCTTGTTAAATTAGGTTGGCTTGCCCCTTTGTATCAGTCAAAAGGCGGACGAATACTTTATGTCTGCCAGGAAAAACTCACAGCCGGACCTTTATTTGATAAAAAAAGTGGTGACAAATTGTCACGCCCCCCCAAAAAAGTGGTGTCAAATTGTCACTACCCACCTGTTAAATTTGACAAAAGTGGTGACAAATTGTCACGCCCCAGTGTCAAATTGTCACCAGTAGTAGTGTCAAATTGTCACCCTATCAGAGATATCAGAGAATTATCAGAGAAAAGGGTATCTCTTAAACTTAAAAAGGCCCGACCTTCGGTCGGGTTGTGGGGTGAGGCGTTTGACAGCAGACGAAGGGAGCAAATTAGCCGCCTGAAAGCGGAATCCAAATAAGTGAAAGGAGAAAAAATGGACGAGACAAAACAGTGGTATCAATCGAGGGCCGTATGGGCCGGCATAGTTGCCGCCATAGTCGGCATTTTGGGCACCTTCGGTGTCGAGGTGCCCGATTCGCCGGATTCTATCGCCGACAATATTGTCGCTCTCATAGTGGCCGTAGCCGGCATTATTACAATAATCGGGCGGGTTACAGCCAAGAAGAAAATAGTATCTGCTAACAATTCGTCTGCCAAATTAACTATACTGATTGTATTATTTACGCTGGTTTCTGGCTGTTTCGGGCCGATTACAGTGCACGACCCGGCATATTTAGTTGAGCTTGATAATGCAGTAGGCACAACTAGGGCACTGGCCGAGCAATGTTATGCCGGCCAGCTCGACCCTAACGAATGCTGCGACGGCCTGGATGCCGCATATAATGTCTTGAACGCCTTCAGCGACGCCGCGCACGGCAGGGACGTGAAAGGGGGTGACAAATGAGCAAGATTGATACCATTATAAAAATCCTGCCCGAATCGATACGGCCTATCGTGCGGGATTATGCATTTACGCTTATTACCATGTCAAAAGAGGATATTAGTCGGTGGATAGATTGGGCTGTGGATTCGCCGGATGCTGCGCTTTTGTATCTTGACGCCTTGGAGCAGACGCCGAAGGAAAAGATAATCGCATTACAGGTCATTGCCAATCGCGTAGCTGAGCTGAACCTAAAGCACACACAAAGACGGAATGAGGCCAAAGCGGTCATCGCGGCAATTTTCCAAGCGGGCATTCTGGCTTTGTTACAAGGATTGACTGATACGAAATGACCAAGCCGCTGACATACGAGCAGATTTGGGGCGAGCCGGAGATGGATTTGGGAACAGAGTGGTGCCGGCAACCGGCCGATTTCTGTCCGTATAAGGACGTGCAATGTCCTTATTGGGATGGGGGTTGCCAACCGGAATTGTGCGTGTATGAAATTGACGGGGGCGAAACGGGGTAAGAAAGTGAACTTGGTAAACGGCTTTCGCTTCATTACTAACGACAACAAAGGGCGAGTCCCCGGCCCCGCCCCCAATTTTTGTAAGTCAGAAAAAGGCGATGAATAAATGAAAGAAGCATACAGGGATATTTTAGAACGAATAAGTGAAGAGCCCAAATGGTACGATGCAAATGGCTGTCCCAGGTATGGGGATTTTTCGCCGGACAAGTGCCCGAATATTTATGCACGCGAGGCCGTCCTATTACGAATTAGCTGCCAGGAATGCGGCAGACATTTCGATGTGGAATTACATTCGGATATATACAGCCGCGGCATGGCTGAAGCTTTACGAATGTGGCAGGACAAAGCCAAGCGAGGCGATAAAAACAACTGGCCGCCGATACATTATGGCGACCCGCCCTGTCACGGTTGTGTGGGCGATACGATGAACTGTAATGATGAAAGAATCTTGGAGTTTTGGGTCAAGGAAGATTTTGACTGGAAACGAATGCCGGAACTGGAGATTGATTTTTGCGAAATATCTGATTATGGGTTCAAGGGGATTTTGAAAGACAGGGAAAATGGATGCAAAAAAACTTAAAATAGGGACAACATATTATTGCTTAATCGGTGGGTTGTGGTATCCAAACTTCGCAATAGTCAAAGCTAAATATATTAACAATGCCGGTTGGACATATAATAATAGATTAGTTGTTATGGAGCAAAATGTTGATGGGGTTGTACATCGATTTGAAACAACTGCAGAAAAAATCTATCCGGCGGACAAAGAAATACTAAGTGCAGTCTTACATAACGAAAGACAAAGACGACGAATACTTGAACACGATAAAGCTTTTAACCACAAAAACGCTAGAGAAAAAATTGAGAGATGGATAGCGACTCTTCCTGAAACAGACCAAAAAGCATTGCGCGTGAAATACCGTCAAGCGTATCCGGGGTTGGTGAAGAAGGACGGTTCATTTTTTAGCAGCAAATTCAACATGGCAAATTGGTATGACCTTATGAGTTTATATTTTGATTACAAATATCCAAAAGTGAAAATTCCAGTAATCAGCGAATTGAATGAAAAAAGAAAGCGAAATATTTGAAGAGTAAGGGATTGAAAAATGAAAACTGTGTATCTTTTTTTGCTCACGTTGATTCCGCTTATGAGTTCACGCGGATGTGGAGAGGGTCAAAATAATAATGCAGTTATGGTTGACAATATCCGAGTTCGCAACTATCTCGACCCGAACATTGCTGTTGACGCAAGCAGATTGGATGAGTGGGATGTTGCCGAGGACAATAGGACGGTATATTCCACATCTTTTTGCGTCGTCGTGTCACTTAAAGGGCCGTGCGGCGAGGACTTATCGTTGAGTGGGGTATTGATCACGGCAAAAGTTACAAGGACGTGGAGCGAATGGTGTACGTGCTTCCTTATTTTCCCCGAACACGGTGAACTTTCTTTCAGGCCCGCTGAAGGTGCGGGGGAGACTGAGGTGAGTGGTGAGAAGGTGGCCTTTGGGCGTACAAAGCATGGGCAAATATGGTTATATGTTACTGCCAAAGACTGGATGCCTTGCCTTATACACGGCACGGATTATTACGCAGAGGTGGAGGTGAGGATGCCCAGAAATAATCATCAAGGCAGCGGTGACATCGTAAAAACCATAACGGCAAATTTCAAGCGTGAACCGGATTCTGACTGGAAAAATGTCTATGCAGAAAGCCGAATGCTTCTGCATAAAGTCAAGCCGGACAAGGATTTTGCCGGCGATTGGTGGAGCGAAGAATACGTTTCGACAGAATCCCCGCCTCCCAATGTCGCCGCCCAGCCCAGATTAAGGCCGTATGATTACGATATGCCGATTATTGGTTCCTCCGACTGGAGTTGGCGACAGCTCCGGTGTCTTGCGGACGGCTCGTGGAGTTGGCAGGATGTCAACGACTTGGTTGTCATTCCAAGGATTGGTGGCCAGGATGGTGTTAATACCTGCGAGCCGTTCGCTTTATTTGTGAATTCGAGCGGGCTGTATGAGAATGACTTTTCGGTCAATGTGGCTGGAATGCCGCTCAATATGTATTATCTCGGCGGTGAAATGTATTGCTCAGGTTACATAATTCCCACCGAGGATGTTAATGAGCAGGGAATATGGGTGGATAAATGGGGCAACAACGTTATGGCTGTTGCCTGGCCTATTGAGTTTGGTTTAGAGAATTTTGCTTACGGCTGGCTCGGTCAATTCGGCGAGGATAATTACGATGCTGTTTATGATTTGTGGCCGGATGGCCATATAGAGTGGTTGGATTTTGCGAAGCTGGAAAGGACAATACAATGAGAATTAGGGTTACTGAGATTGCAACAATTATAATAGTAATTTTGTTGTTTTTTGGCGGATTTTTCCTCGGCAGACAAACCATCAGAAAACCCCAATACGTTATTTATGCTATTGATGAGGAGGGCAGTTGTAAGCAAGTTAATAAAGTAGTAATCGTGCCAAGCGGCTCAATTACTGAGCCGAATGACATAAAAAAGCAATGGCCGAGATATGTATATGTCGAGAAATGAACTGGCTGAAATATGTGTAGGTGAAATGGCATTGGAAATCAATAAGATTATCTGCGGTGACAAGATGGAAGTGATGCCTACCTTCCCTGATAACTGCATTGGTCGGGGGAACTGAAAAACAAGAGAATCTACCTTCTGTAGACCGGCTAAATCGGTTTTTGAGGTGAAATGGACTGGCTGATTGTTGCGATAGCTGTTGTGGGTGCGGGTTTTAATGTGTTAGGCCGCTGGCAAGGCTTTGCGCTCTGGATTGTATCGAACGGCTACTGGCTTGCCTATAACTGGCGGGCGGGCGAGTATGCCCAGGCGATCATATTCGCGGTCTTTTTGGCGATTGCGATTTACGGCCTTATTTGTTGGCGGCGAAGACAAAAGCCGAATTTATCGGATAACAGGGACATAATGAAGCAAATCGACTTTTTTCTTAAACGGATCATACGAGCCGAGCAGAACTTGAAAATCCAGGGCACCAAAATCAAGATAAACTGGCTGCCAGAAGAGGCCAGGCGGCTGAAAAGGCTTATGAGGGAATTAAAATGAAAGACACTAAGAATCAATTATTAACCGCAGGAGAATTAGGAGATATTCTTGATATTAGTAGTGGCACAATTATCAAATGGGCTAAAGAAGGAAAAATACCAAGTTTCAAATTGCCAAATAAACGATTTATATTTGACCAACAAAAAGTTCTTGATTATTTAGAAAAAAAAAGATTTAGAATTAAATCATTTAGTCCCAACTGCCAGGTATCTTTGTGTGCCTGTAAAATGGCTTCAACAAGAAGCGGATGAAAATAGAATTCCCCATATTAAAGCGGATAAAATTTTACTTTTCAACCCTCAAGCGGTAAAAAAATATTTGGCCAAAAGAGCAATAAATGAAAATGTCAAAGGCGACCCGTAAAACGCAGATAGGCTACGGCAAGATACTGACACCGAGCGAGCTGGGGCTGCTGATGGGCTATCTCTACGGCAGGCGCGCCAGCGCGCTGACTGGCGAGCCGTTCGATTGCCAATCGCCGGCTGCCAGGCGGATGACACTGATTGTGCAGATTTTGCTGAACACCGGACTGCGGATAGGCGAGCTTGCCAGGCTGCGGGTCAGGGACACGCCAGTCGTCATAGGCGAGAATGTGATAGAGGTCTATCGGGGCAAGTACGACCGCGACCGCACTATACCGGTATCGGGCCAATTGGCCGGGGCCATAGGGCGGTATGTGAGACGGGACAGGCCGGGTACGCTGCCGCGGTGGGCCAGCCCCGCCGACTACAGCAGGCCGGTCTTCTACTCGGACCGTAGACGACCGTACCTGCAGAAGGTGGGCGTCACGATGCGGTGCGCGAAGTGCGGGGGCGGGGGCTGCAAGAGGTGCGGAGGCAGGGGGAGGGGGAGGGTGCAAAGGCGGCGGGCATCGACTACATTGAACAGGATGTTTGCCGCTATCGGCGGGCACGCAGGGCTGGCAAAGAGACTGCACCCGCATATGCTGCGGCACACCTTCGCCGTGCTGGCCCTGGGCAGTGATAACATATACCAGGTGATGCTGTGGATGGGGCACAGCGACATGAAGATTACTGCCGGGTATTTGCACTTGGTGAACAGGGACGTTAAGGCCGAGGGAGAGAGGCTGAATTTCTGCTTTAACGGGCGGTTTGTCGGTACAAATGCAACAAATCTACAAGTAATGTATACTTAAACAATAAAAATTAACATAAGGTATCAAAAATAAGGATGTTATGAAACCGGAGTAAAACGAACATAAAAAAAAGGAATTAAAGGCGGCTACACTCCAATTTGTCATATATCGCTTTTTAAGCCAAAAACGAGGATTTGCTTTTTGGATAATATCCGTCCAATGTCCTATGATGTTGATTTTTAAGCCAAAAACGCATGTCATATCAAGAAAATATGTCACGGGTCCTTCCTGGCGGGGGTTGCATATGCGGTCTTAAAAAGAG
>Ga0180433_10001385_pt1 | contig 40504 bp, 28 predicted proteins | sample SS_ome_8_FD_132980 | JGI IMG/M metagenome (GOLD analysis project Ga0180433, IMG submission 132980) | Hypersaline lake sediment archaeal communities from the Salton Sea, California, USA - SS_1_D_1 metaG | ecosystem: Environmental > Aquatic > Non-marine Saline and Alkaline > Hypersaline >... | reverse complement strand
GGCCGTTTCCACTCCTCTTACGGCAGGAGCAGAAAAACAATCGCGTTCCATCATGAGACAACGCGGGAGAACAATCGTGACAAACATCCGACGAAAAGGACAACGGTCTTGGTTGAGACCAGCGGCCGTTTCTGTATTTCATTACGAAAATCGCTCCCTTATCAATGTTCGCTGAAACTCGTGAAAAATAGAGTTCTTCTCCGGATGAAGAGATCCATACTCCTCCGGATTCCTCATCTGATGATGATATAATACCCGGCGCGTACGGTTCCGGATTACATGCAGGGGGGTCTTTTGATATATATTCCCCGCGTAATTCCCGAAAACGGCCTCCCGAAACGTCTGCACCTCGCGAGATGAGTAACCGCGTTACCGCATCATGTTTAACGGCCTGCGAATAATGGAGTGGAGTGAACCCGGCGGCATCACGGGCGTCAATATACGCACCGCGGGCAAGGAGAAGCTCAATCATATCAGCATGACCTCGTGATGCCGCGGTATGTAATGGTGTCTGGCCGTAAATATTTCGATCGATAAGGCTGGCCCCACTGTCGATGAGAGCACTTGCCACCTTACAGATCCCTCCTTCAGACACGGCATGCAGCAGCGTACCACCATCAGAGCGACGAATCGATGTATCCTCGAGACTGGAAAGCGTGGAATCCACGAATATTTCCAGACCCAGCTCAGCCGCCGCGAAAAGGATCTCTACCTTTTCCTCATCCGGAAATCTGCAAGACGCCCCATGATCCAGAAGTACTCCCGCCGACTCCCGGTCACGGTTCATCAGGGCATACGCAAGGGGTGTTTTACCATTCTGATCCTGTGCCGAAAGTGGCGAACCGGATGCTATAAGAAGGCGCACCGTTTCCGATTGACCAGCCCGGGCAGCACGGTGCAACGGTATACAACCGCCGGAATCCGGGCAATCAACAGGGCTGCCGGAATGTATCAGGTGTCTGGCAATACCGGTATAGCCCAATTCACATGCAGCGTGGATCGGGAAGTTTCCGCTGTCGTCAGGGATCAGGAGCGCATCGGGCGATTCCTGTGTCATGCTGGCGACTGCTGATGAATCGGCAGACATCACTGCCTCGATAATATCTGTCGACGTATACGCATAACCGAAATGGAGAGGGCTGAAGAAAGCGGCAACAACGATGAACATCCATCGTCGAGATACGAAGAATTCAGTAGAGTACATACCCATCTCACCCCCCTGAAGCTCGATGAGAGTCTATAATAATATAGCTGTCCATAGTCGGGCACCAAAACCTTCGAGACAAAATAACATGATGATAAGATTTTCCTACGATTTAATTCACATCGATTGGGTAGCCCGCACTTTTTCTATCCGGTGAAATGTGACTCGATATTCCATACGATATTCCGAATACGGTTCAGGATTCTATGCAGATGCTACCATCCAACTCACTCCAAAGCATGATTTGACTCTCATCCCCGCAATGTACTAATTGGGTCTGACAATTCGGTCTGTGTGGGTGCCCCCAGGAAGGGCTGAGAGCATACCACTGGAACCTGATCCGGATTATACCGGCGAAGGGAACAGAACCGGGATTACGAGTAGTCGCTCCCGCGTTTTATCGCCGGTGCGACTTTTTTATTTGTATCATTCTGGAGAGTTCTTCGTTTCGAATAGAGAAGGCGGTATTCGGTATATTTTGAGCATATTTCTGCGCTTGCACGCATACGGAGGAAAACATGTCCGATCCTCCCGGTTCATCGAAACTCATATGATACAAACGATTCCCTCAGAAGGAGTAGCGTTGAATGGAACAGACTACCACGATGATTTGCGCGGCCCTTGATGACATCCGGGCACATAAACCGTTAATCCACAATATTACTAATTATGTTGTAATGAATTTCACCGCCAATGTACTCCTTTCGATTGGTGCTTCGCCGGTAATGGCACACGCAGAAGAAGAAGTAGAGGAGATGGCCGGTATAGCCTCCGCTCTGGTTCTCAATATCGGAACCCTGTCTCCACCGTGGATACGCGCCATGAAAAGCGCCGGAGAAGTCGCTTCGCAACGAGGGATTCCAGTCGTTCTGGATCCGGTTGGAGCCGGAGCAACACGTCTCAGGACAGAAACCGCAACAACACTCTTGAAGAAAACCCGCCCTACAGTAGTCCGTGGTAATGCCTCCGAAATCCTCTCCCTTGGAGTCGGAAACGGATCAACCAAAGGCGTGGATAGTACCCGGAGCGTACATGATGCCGTTTCCTTTGCTGCAGAACTTGCGCGAGAACATGGCAGCATAATCGCGATCACGGGCCCAACGGATTATGTAACCGACGGACAACGCTCATGTACCATTTCCAACGGTCATCCATTCCTTGGGATGGTTACTGGAACCGGGTGTGCCGCTACGACTGTAGTCGCGGCATTCTGTTCAGCGGCTCCGGATCCTTTCCTGGGTACAGTTGCCGGACTTACGGTGTTCGGTATCGCCGGTGAATTGGCCGCTCGGAAGGCTTCCAGGCCGGGTTCATATAAGATCGCGCTCATCGACGCGCTCAATGAAATTGACGGGACACATATCGGTTCATTGGCCCGAATTGAGGAGAACAACAATAGCGAATGAAACCAATCATTGATTACTCGGTCTACCTTGTTACTGATCGTTCAATGACGACCAGGCCAATGGAGGAGATCGTCAGAGAAGCAGTGACCGGGGGAGTCGGGATAGTACAACTCAGGGAAAAAACGGCGTCAACCAGGCAATTTCTGAGTCACGCCTCCCGAATCAGAGATTGCCTCGCTGAGTTCAATATCCCGCTGATCATAAATGACAGGCTTGATATCGCCCTTGCAATGAATGCAGCCGGAGTTCATGTGGGTCAGGATGATATGCCGTGTAGAAAAGCGAGAAAAATAATCGGACCGACAAAGATCATCGGTGTTTCCGTGAGCACGCCGAAGGAAGCCATAGCGGCAGAAAGGGAAGGGGCCGATTACCTCGGTATCAGTCCGATTTATGCCACGCCAACAAAAACGGATACTCCGCCTGCCGTTGGTCTCGATGGTTTGAAAACCATACGCACCGTAACAACGCTTCCATTGATCGGTATCGGCGGATTACACGCCGGTAATGCCTCCGATGTCATCAAAGCGGGCGCAAATGGAATAGCCGTGGTATCCGCGATTATGACTTCGTCGGATCCGTGCCGTACCGCTCGGGATTTACGCGATGCAGTCGATCGGGGCCGTACCTGATCATGAAACTCAATGAGCTTGGAGAGTTTGGTTTCATAGAACGGATATCACCGGATCACATACCCCGGCCAAATCATGTAGTCAGGGGCATAGGTGATGATTGCGCCGTAATCCGTACCGGCGATCCCGATCTTTACCTCATCACCACCGACCTCCTTATTGAGGGCATTCATTTCACAAGAAAGACGACAGATCCTCGGCGACTCGGTAGAAAATCGATCTCAGTGAACCTTTCGGATATTGCCGCCATGGGAGGAGTTCCTCGCGACGCATTTATTGCAATAGCCGTCCCTGAAAATCTGGATGTCGAATTCCTGGATGCATTGTATGAAGGTATCCACGAACGCACTCAGGAATTCCAGGTGAATATTCTCGGTGGGGACACCACATCATCGTTACGGGACTTCATGATATCCATCACACTGACCGGAACATGCCCGGATTCGCAGGTTCTCTTTCGGAATACGGCGAGACCCGGCGATCATATTTTCCTTACCGGTCCGGTCGGCGACTCGGCCGCCGGTCTCGATATTCTCCTCAATAGACCCGAATATGATCTCACCGGCAGAAACTCGCTCATACATGCACACCTGGATCCATATCCTCATATAGAACAAGGCCGGTGGATAGCCCAATCCGGATATGCTCACGCAATGATCGATGTCAGTGATGGTGTCAGCGCCGATCTTGGTCATATATGTGATGAGAGTTCCGTCGGATGTACCATCAATTCGCACGCGCTTCCCCTAAGTGATGAACTCCGGGAATATTGTCATGCTCTGAAAAAAGATCCGCTTGATTTCGCCCTTTCTGGTGGGGAAGACTATGTTCTTCTCTGTACGGGTGATCCCGCATTACTGGATAGTGCGCATTCCAGTCATATGGAACTTTTCGACATCGGAATAATCGAGGAATCTCGTGAGCGGTTCATCAGAAATAGCCACGGTATGAGGTATCCTTTTCAATCCCGGGGTTGGGATCATTTTTCGGGATCTCCCTGAATACTGGTAGCCCCTGATCCATGTGATACTCCGGATCCGGAAGAGCCTATACATCATCTCCTTTGACCTGTAAGGTTTTCATACACTTCATGACCTGCCATTTTCCTCTCTCAGGAACGGGTCAAACCCGTGTTTGATTCAATGCCCGAATTGAGCGATTCATATCATTACGGCGAAATCATCCGACGATGCTGTAAATCATTGCCTTGCAGAAGTAGCCGTAATTGGCGTTTCAACGATTCAAATCCGTGCATTAGAACGCGTTGAATATCCCCTGCCGGTACGATGATCCGTTTTTTATGGCATGAGACATGCAATTTCCATTATTATGTTCACAAGACACATCATTCCTACGTGCTTCATACGAAATCTGTTCAGGAGGTGACCCATGTCGCGGTTTGTAACGCCCTTACTCATACTATGCGTGGTATTCGGAACGAGCGTGAGTGTAGAGATTGTAACGATGGATTCATTTCTCGATACGCTCCGCTCGAATCACCCGGTGTTCACAAAAGAAGACCTGTCGGTTGAAATTGAGCAAAAGGCGAAAGAGAGCCTTCTCGGCGCAGAAGATTGGATGCTTAGCGCCGGGTTGACCGTTTTTCGAGAAAACCCGGAGATTGCAATTGGAGGTCCGGAAAGAACAGATGCTTTTTCCCTTTCAGCGGGTGTAAACCGTGCATTCTGGCGAACGGGTGGAAGGTTTTCCGCATCGATCTCCACTGGTGTGGGTGAAATGAAACTGGATCCAACCTACGGTTTCCCTGAATCGTTTCATCAACACAGGGTTGCGGTCAGCTATACTCACCCTCTCCTGAAAAACCGCGGCGGCATTCTCGATCGGTTGAGTTACGATCTAAAAGAATTCGACATCGATGTGGCAGCTATCCGATCACGTGAGAACCAGGAAATATTTCTCGCGGGTGTGGCAGGAGATTTCATTACTTTAGTTTTTCTCCTGGAACAGGAACACATTATTGGAGAGCGCCTTTCTCTCAGTCTCGACGAACTCGAAAGGACAAAACGGAAGCGTGAAGCGAATCTTGTTGACCAGGTGGATGTTATCCGTGCGGAGGACGCGGTGACCATCGCCCGGGAAACCCTTGTTCTCGTCAAATCCAGACGAAAAGCGGTGCAAGCTCAACTTGCCATATTGGCTCAATGGGATGATATGAATGAATTGAATCCGTCATTCGATTTGTATGAACAGCCTATGCTTCCCCCTTTAGACGCTGAGTTGGAACGACTTTCCGGAGCATCTCGCCTGCTTCAATCGATCCGAGTACGTAAAGAGCAGCTTCACGTCGTTCTCGATGCCTATGAGCACACACGACTCCCGGATCTGTATCTGACTGTTGAAGCTAATACCAAGAACTTTGACGATGATTTCGGCACATCGCTGGAAATGGATAAATACGATCTTCTTCTAGGTCTCGCATTTACTGTTCCACTGGAAAAAAGAGAAGCAAACGGTTTGGTGGAGAAAACAAGACTGGAACTCAAGCAGTTGGAATACGCGGAAAGGGAGATCATACTCGATATCAATTCGTCGCTAACAAACCTCCATGTGCAGATATCCGAACTGGACTCCGTTCTTGCTCTAAACCGGGAACAGATAGCATCCGCGCAGAAAAGGACGGAAGAGGAATTGAAACTCTATAATCAGGGACGAGGTTCACTGACATTCGTACTACAGAGTCGAGACAGCGAACAGGCGGCCCGGTTACTCTATGCGCAAAACGCTGCGTCATTACAGACGCTCCTGATTCAATATAAATCGCTACTCGATGATATTCTGTGATATTCGCGTCTGACAGCATAGATTCATCCGAGAAACAGGAGATGCAAAGTACGCTCGAAAAATGATGAAAGAGCAAAAAGACAAAACCATTACGATGATTTAAGCATCGTCTGATATAATAAAACCTGATGAGAAATGCGGATCAGTGCTCCCAATCGCTCCACGCCGGCACGCGGACTCGAATCGTTTCATCTCCTTGTACATTCAGACGTGAATTATCGGGAATCTCGCCGTCAGCCGTCAGGGCTTCTTGAGACCATGTTCCGAGAGTGAATTTATACTCCAGATACGTTCCCTTGCTGAACTCTAACGTTGTTGACCATGCTTTATCATGCTGGTCATCCAACTCTACGATTCCCGCCTGCCAGTTTCCGAGTTTTTCGTGGTTTCCACTGATATAGACGGTATCTCCAGGAGGAACTGCATCAGATTCAACCCTGAACGTTACAGAGCACAGAGATTGTGACGGTTTTCCATCATCACTTTTTATTAAACCAGGTTTCCATGCGGGGACGTGTAATGTGATCGTAGTATCACAGATCACATGGAGATACGAATTCTCAGGTACGCGACCATCTTCGGCGAGCGCTTCGGTATCCCATGATCCCAACGTGATTTTGTATTCGAGTTCAGTCCCGTGCTTTACGGGTACCCGTGTTATCCATGAATCATTATTTCTTTTTTCCAGTACCGTACCGGGGGCGCCCCAGTTTCCCAGAGCATCCACGTTACCCGTGATATACACCGAAGCCTCAACCGGCAGGTTCGCGGGAATCACGATAAACTCAACCGTGTACTCCGGCAGGAGGGCATTTGAACATACGGACGAAAGAAGCGGGAAAAGGACAACGCTCATCAAAAGCCGTACCATTGCATTCCTCCTCTGTAACGTATTGATTTTTCGGCAAGCAGGACAACTCCATGGGCAAAATCGTGGTCACCATCCGCACTACTCGAATCACTCTCGACTATGCATGATCCCGTCTACGGCCGCATGAGCATCCACGATGTGATCATGAATCCATGAATACCGGTACGCGCCGGTTCTGCCAATAATTCTGAGGTTTGTGAATCCGGATACATACTCCTCGATCAGACCAAGCGCGTACTTCGCTTCGAGTGATATCACGGGATACGCGTGACTCAATCGTTCGACGGCCGTATCAATAACGCGAGAGCTCTGAATCCATCCTATATCAGACAATATGCCTGTAATCCGTTCAGATATTCTCGTATCATTCATCTGATCCCAGGTATCACCGGAATCATGGGCAATCTCAACCACGAGACTTGTTTTCCCCACCGGGGCCATAGCGGCGCTCCTGTTCCTCGGTTCGGCAATGCGTGTGAACGGGATATCTCTGCTGGGGAAATATACCGTGGCGGCCGGGGTGATGGAAGGTTGATCGATGAATACCGCAATGAGCAATAGATCTCTGTAATGTAACGATTCCGAAGCCGAGATGATGCTGGACGGTGCGGGTGGATCTAAGGCATGAAGAAAACGGTGTAATGGAGTTGTATTCACAAGATATTCTAACGAGAATTCCTCTCCCCTGCCGGTACGGATACCTGTTACGCGACATTCATCATGGTATACCACCTCAATCTCGGTTTCGGTCAGAAAACGGGCACTCCGCGTTCGATTAATTATCGATTCCGTAAACATGCCGATGCCGAAGCGTGGATACAAAAAAACACCTTCCATATCCCTTTGCCCGGAACGTACGCCGAGAACCTCGGACATGATCCGCCGCATATCGAGCCCCTTCAGCCGACCTCCGGTGAGTTCCGGTGAGAGCCGGTCACACGGTATACCCCACAGCTTCTCCGTATAGTTAAGGAGGAACCGATCCGCTATGGTTCGTCCATACCGGCGTCTCGCTGAATGCTCGAAACTCTGTTTTCCGCGGATCGTTAAATTCTCCAACAAAATCTCGAGCCCCCCCTGGATTGTTTTCATCGGACCAAGAAGAGAAAAGAGATTCCGGAATGAGAACGGGAATTTCAGGAGATGACCGGAATCAAACACCTGACTCGGTCTATCGATAGTAAGCAGGTCATTATCAAGGAGTTCCGATGCCAATGCAGTTACATCAGTATTTTTATCGTGAATCCGATGAGCTCCTGAGTCGAATGAGAAATCACCCCGACGGAATGTAGTGCAGTTCCCGCCGAGTTTCTTATTCTTTTCGAATACCGTGACGGGAAGCCCTTCCCGTGACGCAAAATAAGCTATTGCAAGACCCGTGATACCGCCCCCGAGTACTGCTACCCCTGTACCCCCTGAATTGCCTTGATTCATTACGTAGTCTCATGGGGATCACGCATATCTGCGAAAACCCGCATCTCCTCGAACTCTATTCGAATCTCATCTTTGAATACAGGCAACGATTCATCCATATAAACTCTAAAGCTGGTAGTCTGAGGACAAAGTGGACGCTGAGATATTCCGCTATAAAAAGACATGAGTTGTTCCGGCACTTTCGGGATATAGTTGCATAGCAATCCGTTTTCAGCGGTTCCCGGTACGATACGTGAAACATATCCATCATTGAACTGAATATGTACAGGCGGTACCCGGTAGATACCTTTGATTATTTTTCCCGGAACTGAGTAACGCAGATAAATCTTCGCAAATACGGGATACGAAGAATACGGAATATCAACCATTTCATCGAATTGAGTAACGAGCGAGCCAATCGGTATCATTTCCATATCCCGGGGCATCGATCGGGAAAGAAGGAATCGATTCCTGGAGAGTGAGACGGGACGATAATATCTAAATATCGAACGGTGGGTTTCCGGGTTCCAGTACATCGGGTGCACCGCGTCGAGAATACTCCATCTGAAAAGAACATAGTCAGCCGCTCGAGAAGAAGAATAATGTGCTGCGGTAATACTATCCGAATATGCATCACGTATGAGAAAATGCTGATAAAACGGGCTTGGCTTCCAATACATCTGACCACAGAGAAGATCTGTGATATCATACGGTAGAAGATCCACGGATGCGGTACCGATGTGCTCGATTTCCCGTGTATGTACCGATAACCTGCGGATTTTCCTGGTATACATTTTTTTCTTTATCCGCTCATCGCGCTTCAGCGTGGCAATAGATGAAAAAATACGGTAATCCGGCACATGTCTCCAATTCCAGGGAACTATTGCATCGTACTCCACACCCGGGCCCAGGGAGCACAGTACGAGAATAACCGTAAAAAGAACCCCGGTTTTCCATCCTTTGAACAAAAGCACAGCCGATGATACGGCTACGGGAACAAATCCGAAGAAAAAGATAACATGGGTTCCGGCTCGAACAAATCCGTGTTTAAATTCCATAAAAACAGGTATGCCAACCAGACTCAACCAAACCATGCTCACCGCAAATGACGTTCTTTTACTGTTGATCGCCGCTATTCCGATGATAAGTACAAGAACTGTGATTGCCAGAATCAACTCTACCTGATTACCGCTCCGACTCATGATTTCGGAATTTCCCGCGGCAACTCGCCAGCTCCGTGAAAACCATGTGTAGAGCGAATAGGTGGAGGGAAAAACAAGGATCGCCATGCCCGCAAAAGTCAGAGCATATACACTTACTATTGCGGCACACTCCTTGAGTGACCTCATCCCCGCGAAATATGTTCCAATACAGTAAGCCCAAAAAAGCATAAAAAGTGAGACCGCCACATTGAATTTGAGAAAAATGAAGAAACCTGAGAGAATGGCAGCAAGTATTGCCGGCCAGAGCCATCCATATGCAACGGTGGTCATATAGAGGAGCAAGGGTATTCCGAGGAGATGAGATTCGCGAATCTTTGCCGTCTGGAAATGTGCGTAGAAAAGAAAGACTGCAATAATGATAAACGCCCTGCCGCTGTCTTTCGTACGAAATCCAACGGCACACATGAGAGCAAGAAAAACAACATTGATGATCATGGATAGAACTGTGGCATGGAAAAGTCGGTCATCGCCTGCAACAGGGTATATGAGCCGGCCCAACGGTCCATAGACGTGTACGATTTCAGTGCCGAAGGTAAGACCGTATTTGTCGAAAATATTGATCCCAAGTTTGACTGATGGATCAAGTCCGGGTGACAAACCAGCCGGGGGAAGACGAAGAACTCCGATATACAGAACGACTAGCCCGAGGATACCAGTTCTGAACCACGCGATTCGCTTCATGTCATAGGTCCAACTCACTTGTATCCGGTTTCTTGAGGAATCTTACCGGAATTCTGAGTACTGTTTCCCATTTTTATCCGGTGAAACAAAATAGCGCCGATGATAGCGGGGATCAGCAAGTTGATTACAAATAAACCGAACGAAGCCTGTACTCCGATCTCAGGTGGTATACCGTGTTTCGAGAGTACAAGTGCCGCCATGGCTTCCCGCACGCCGAATCCGGCTATCGTGAAGGGGATCGCGGCAGCGAGGAATATCAATGGCAGGCTCTGCGCGGCTACGGAGAAAGATACTGCATATATGGCATTGAGAAACAGGTAGAACTGGATAAGGTTGAAAAAGTAGATGATCACCGATAACAAACCGACAGCCAGGAATGTCCATGGATTCACCAGAAGAACAGCATTACCCGCGGACGCAATCTTTCCCGATTGTTTCGATAAAAGAGAGCCGAGTTGTTTGGCGATAAACACTGCCGAAACAGCAATGGCGGTCGCCGCTATTCCCAACCACCACTCCGTAATCACAAAAACGACCATCAAGCCTACGATCATCAGATCTGATAACGGATCGATGAGAGCCAGGCCAGATAATATGACACGACGATCACGAGGAAACAGAAGAGAACTCGTCACCTGACCGATGCGACCCGGTGTTATTACAGCACCCGCCGTTCCCACGAAAAGACTCTCCGTGGCCTGTTTCCACTCGATGTCGGGTACTGCGCATCCGGCCAATATCTTCCATCTCAGTATCTTGATTCCAAATCTTGGTATTCCGAGAACCAGGGCAAACACAACTGGTCCGGTGTCCATATTTTCGAACACCTGAAGAATTCGATCCGGACCGACTTTGAGCAAAATTATACACACGAACGCTGCCGTTAGCGCTCCGCGAATCGCCCATGTTAACCGAGGTGAGATTTTCATATCCTTAAGCCTGTTTTACTTGGCGCTGACACCTTCACACATCCATGGCGGGCGACGTCGCCCCCTCTGTAATACACGAAACGGGAGTATTTAGCATAAACGGAGAGTATAGACCGGACGAAACGGCCGTCACCCATACATGCAGCACATATTATTAGAGTTCCACGAAACGGTCATCTGAAATTCGTACAAAAATCGAGATCGATTGTTATCTGGGAATCCAGCCCCAAATCGGGAAAACTATGAATCCAGATCCTCTATTCGATCCATATCATCAGCCCGGATAATGAAGTACCGGTATCCCTGTTCCGTGAGAAACAATTGTCTATTCCCGGCGAAACGTTCATCTGATGTTCGTGCGGTTACAAGTGAGTAGAATCGGGCGGGACAACCGCTATCTTTCGGTCGCAGAATACGACCGAGACGCTGAGCTTCTTCCTGACGCGATCCGAATGTTCCAGACACCTGAATTGCCACATTAGCCTCGGGAAGATCCACCGCGAAATTTCCCACCTTGGATACTATCAATGTCCGGATCTCCCCTGACCTGAACGCATCGTATAATTCGTCTCTCGTTTTTTGAGGCGTTTGACCGGTTATCAAGGGAAGTGACGTTGATCGAGCTATTCGTCGGAGCTGCCTGAGATACTGTCCGATAATAAGAACGCGATCAGTTTCATGCCGTTCAAGAAGCAACCTGACAAGCTCATCCTTCGCGGGATTCGCTCCTGCAATCATCTGCTGGTGCCTCGTGGAAGACGCTATATATTCATCCTCCGCTTCCGGGGCGATATCCACGCGGATCTCATAGCACGTCGCCTGCGCTATCCAGCCCGCACGTTCTAAATCCTTCCAGGGAACATCGTATCGTTTCGGCCCGATAAGCGAAAAAACTTCGCCTTCTTTCCCGTCCTCCCGGATGAGAGTAGCGGTAAGCCCGAGTCTTCGTCGCGCCTGAATCTCAGAGGTAATACGAAAGACAGGGGCAGGAAGAAGATGGACTTCATCGTAAATGATGAGACCCCAATCCAACGTTGTAAACAGATCGAAATGCGGGAACGGTTCGGTTCTCTTCTTTCTGTATGTGAGTGTTTGATATGTAGTCAATGTCACGGGTCTGATCTGTTTCTTCTGACCCGAGTATTCTCCGATATCATCCTCGCGGAGACTCGTTTTATCGAGGAGCTCCCGTATCCACTGTCTCAGAGCGGTAACACCCGTGGTAACGACCAGGGTTTGTCGTCTGAGAAGCGACATGACTCCGAGTCCGACCATAGTTTTCCCCGCACCACAGGGAAGCACGATAACGCCACTTCCGCCTTTTTCTGAACCCGATGCATAAAACACCTCCGCGGCATCGGATTGATATGGTCGCAGCCGGAATGGAGTCCCATCATGCATGCGATCCATGAGCGAAATCTCCAGTGGGGTTCCGGGAGTGTATCCCGCAAGATCCTCCACGGGCCATCCCAACTGCATCAGCGAAAGTTTCAGCTTCCCTCTCATCTTCATGGAAATCACAAATCCCGTAGCGGTCCGCTCGCCGAGAAGTCCTGCGATCCTCTGATTTCGGGAAAGCCTGAGAAGAAGGATTTCATCCGGTGCACTGAGGATCAATTCGCCGCCCTCACGAATGAGAATCAATCGACCGTATCGCGTCATCTGCTCTTCGATCTCGAACGTGACATTCGTGGGAACAGGATATCGCGAAAACGACTGCAATCGGGAAATCAGCTCGGCCGGTTTGTTTCCCGCGGCGGCCGCATTCCAGAGTGAAAGCGGTGTAATCCGGTATGTATGAAAGTGCTCCGGACTCCGCTCAAGCTCGGCGAATCGTGCGAGAAGATCACGGGCCGATACATACTCCGGATTGTCGGTGGCGAGAAGAATAGTTCGGTCGCTTTGAACGATGAGGGGCTTTTCAATTGAAGTTTTCATGTGTAACAGCTGTTCTTACAGTTGAAAATTTAAGGAAATACTGGTATTTTGATTCGCTAGCGGACCCAAATCCCACCAAGGGTTCGGAGAGTTGGGGCATGGACATGACCCCAAACGGGCCAAAGTGCTAAGGAATAAGGAACCAATAAACATGAAGTCACTGAAGAAATATAGTATTGCTGTCATTGGTGCGGGAAGAGTTGGTACTTCCATGGCCGTCATGCTTGCAAAAGGCGGGCATCGGATCAGCGGCGTTGCGTCCAGAACGCGGGATGACGCCGAACATTGTGCGAAACTCACTGATGCTGGTATGATCTCAACAAATCCGGTGGATGTAGTTGTGGGAGCAAAGATGATTTTGCTCACCGTCCCCGATGACCAAATCGGCCCGGTATGCCACGCTGTGGCATCGAATAACGGATTCCGAAAGAACCAGATAGTAATTCATGCATCGGGGGCACTGAGCAGTTCAGTTCTTGAGCCCGCCGCGAAAAAAGGATGTCACGTGGCGTCAATGCACCCGTTTCAGAGCTTTGCAACGCCCGAACAAGCCATGGAGAGTCTCCCGGGTTCATACTTCGGTATTGAGGGAACCAAAGACGCTGTTTCGATATTGGAAAAACTTGTACCGGAAACATTCGGCGGTACGGTTATCATGCTCGATGACCGGACAAAACCCGTGTACCATGCGGCCGCCTGCATGGCAAGTGGATTCGTGGTCGTATTGACTCAGGCATCAGTCGAACTTCTCGTTCAGATCGGTTTAGAGAAAGAGGAAGCGGTTAAGGTGTTGACACCGCTTTTGAGAGGTACGGTGGAGAATATAGACCTGCTTGGTCTTCCAAAAGCGCTCACCGGTCCTATAGAGCGGGGAGATGTACAGACGATAAAAGAACATCTCACATCAGTGGAAGCACGACGTCCCCGTGTTGCGAGTCTGTATAAAGAACTTGGTCTAAAAGCGCTTGATATCGCGGTTGAAAAAGGTGGTTTACCCCGGGACAAAGTCCTTGAAATTCGGGGTATGTTTGAGCGTCAGCCGAAATAGCGGCAAGACGCGTCGCGATTTCCCGAATCAGTCAGGAGCGGTACTGTTATCAGACCGCTCCTTTTTTTCACACAGAACCGTCATGCTCAGAGGATACCATGAAACAATCGATCGTTTCCTTTGCGTTAATCATTATTTCCATATTTTACGGTATTACATCTGCCCGTGAAGTCGTTATTGAATTACCATTTACGAGCCGTAGTGATCTCAATACCGCGGTTGAACTCGGATTCGGTATAGATTACGTAAAGGATGGTAGAATCAGGGGTGTAATCCGGGATGATAATCTCGCGCGTTTGGAGAATACAGGTTTCGAGATCACTATCATTGCGCCGGATCTGCGAGATCTCCTCCCATCATTGAAATTACCTGATAGAGGTGAATATCACAGTTACACGGAACTGACGGCGGACTTTCAGGCGTTATCCACTACGTATCCCGATATCTGCCGATTGTTCGATATCGGCACGAGTGTACAGGGCAGAACACTGTGGGCGTTGGAAATCACGGACTATCCGGACAGCAATGAAATCGAACCGGAAGTACGGCTCATCGGTGCTCATCACGGTAATGAAGACATCAGCGTCGAGGTGCCGTATGATATTGCTCATCACCTTCTTGAAAACTATTCAACAGATCCCGATATCGCGAATCTCGTGGACAACTATGAGATATGGATCATCCCCATGATGAATCCGGATGGTCTCGAAAATGGATCGCGAGAAAATGCAAACGGTGTTGATTTGAATCGGAATTACGGGTATATGCGTGATTCCGGCGATCTTTCAGGCGCATACTCACAACCTGAAACCAAAGCGATTCGAGACCATGCTTTGGAACACAATTTCTGTTTCTCTCTCTCCTACCATTCCGGCGCGGAATACATCAACTATCTCTGGAACTATACACCTATTCGAACCCCCGACGATTCGTATATCGAAGCGCTGAGTCAGGCTTACGACGTATATGTCGACTACGGTATAACTGAGGGGTATGAATGGTATCAGACCAAGGGCGATTGCAACGACTGGAGCTACGGAACCTATGGCGGTATGGACTGGACAATAGAGCTTTCGTACGACTATGAACCACCTGAGTCCCAGATCGACGGAATCCTCGGTGACAACAGGCCGGCGGTCCTTGAATTTATTGAACAGTCCATACAGGGTATCGGTGGGATCGTGTCGGATGCAGCCACGGGTGATCCGCTTGATGCCACGGTTAATGTAGTGAGTCTCGACTGGCCGGTGTTTACGCAACTTCCCCTGGGAGACTATCACCGCTGTCTTCCAGCGGGTACGTATTCAGTCTTGATATCAAGCCCGGGATACAATGACACCACCATAACCGGAATCACGGTCTCCACCGGACAGCGCACACGGCTTGACGTTGAACTTACTTCGAACTCGAATCAGCAGAGACATGCCCTGCGCGTTGTGGCGGTGAACAGTACCAATTATAACGGCGCATACCCCTACCCTACTCATGGACATGACGCCCTCGGCGCTCCGGATTCAGACTGGTTCTCTCTCGGGAAAAACGGCTGGGCGGTTTTAGATCTCGGGGAGAGTTCAACAGCAGTTGACCGTCCGGGAGATGACATCACCGTGTATGAAGGAGCCTCAGACGGTGACGAAGGCTTCGAAGTTCTCGTGAGCATGAACTACAACGGTCCGTGGACATCCCTTGGAACGGGTTCGGGAACAACATCGTTCGATATGGCGTCAGCGGGTATATTCGAGGCACGGTATGTCTATATCGACGATGATAACGTGGGATCCTCATCCGGCACCAATCCGGGATTTGATCTGGATGCCGTGGAGATCATTCTCCCTCCGGATGAACCGTACCTTGTACTCGTGGAAACATCTGTAAATGATCCCGCACCGGCAAATGGAAACGGCCGGCTTGATCCCGGTGAGAACGCCGATCTGTACATCACGCTGAAAAATGTCTGGCCGGGAGATGCCAGTGCCGTCGCCGGTTCACTTTCGACATCGGATTCATACCTGACCATTACGAGCGATTCGTCCCCCTACCCCGACGTTCCGGGAGGCGACACCACAACGAATTCCGTAGGATTCGGTGTTTCCGCTGACGCCGGGACGCCACAGGCTCATCAGGCTGCGCTCGAACTTACCGTCACGGCCTCCGGCGGATATGAATGGACCGTCCCGATAACTCTCAACGTTGGTCAGCATGAACTCCTCTATGTAGACTCCGACAATGAGGATACCGAGGCCCGTTTGACCGCCGCACTGGATGCCTGGGGTGGTACCTACTCGCGATGGAATACGTATTCGGCAGGCGATGTACCGCTGGATACACTTCTTACGTATCGAACGATACTCTGGGCAAGCGGTGATCAGAACTCTTCGAGTTTGAACTCCACAAACCAGACAAACATGGCCACCTATCTCGATCAGGGCGGCTCCCTCCTCTTTTCAGGCGAAAACTACCTCAGCGCATACGGCGGGACATCGTTCACCTCGGATTATCTTCACGTCTCGAGTTATGAAACCAGCATCAGCGGTTCATCGGTGAACGGGGAAGCCGGGGATCCCATTGGCGATGGGATTTCCGTTACATTGGACTATCCATCGGGCCTGGCCGAATACCCTGATCGGATCAATCCCGATGGATCGGCGTCAGTTGTTTTCCGGATGCAGGGCGGCTCTGATCCTGTTGCCATTCGATATCCCGGTACAACAAGACAGAGATCGTATAAGGTGATATTCTTTGCCGCGCCCCTGGAAGCATTTCCCACAGGGGGATCGGATCCCGACAACATCGAAACCGTGGTCGCCCGCTGTCTGAGCTGGCTCGGATCGGGTGATGATCTTACGGCACCAACCGCGCCGACGAACGTCGCATTGGCTTCCGATGGTACGCTGACGTGGACAGCTTCAACTGATAATATCGGCGTAACGGGGTATCGTATCTACCGCCAGACCGTTCCATACTTCAACATAGGCAGCCTGATACCGGTTTCGACCATTACCGGAACTTCGGTTTCATTCTCCGGGAATATCGGCGACCCGTCGATCAATTATTATTTCCGCGTAACGGCCTGTGACGCGGCGAACAACGAATCATCCCCTTCCGAAACAGTGGGCGAGTTTGATTTTGAAGCCGAATGATTAATAGGAATTGATGATTGTAGATTACTACTCGACTTTACGAGTGGGGCTAAATCGATAGGATGATCGATTCTCCGATTCGGTGAAGTTGACGGGATGAATGATGAATGGCAGAGCACTATTCTAATGTTAGAATAGTGCCGTGAGTTTACCGTGTCTGATTGTGGAGGGCCACGTCCACGTCCGATCGTCGCCCTCCGTGGCTATGACGGACAGGCCTTCGCTTCTCTCCCGGCTTCATCGGGTTTCGTCTCTGCGTGGCCGGGGCAGGCGTATAAAACCAGACGCCATGTCTCGACTGCTATGGACGTTACGGAGAACGTCCCTCCAACAAATCATCAATCATGAGTGGTTATCAGTTGTCGGTTATTGGTTTTCAGTTTCAGAATCCAAAAACTTATCCTATAATCATGAAACCTCTAAACTCCCAAACTCATGATTCAGCATCTCGTCACGGCGGAGTCGTAAGCGCAGCGAAGACCTATACGGTTCATCAATTCTTACCCGTCCCTCCACCGCTGAATCCTCACCTATTTCTATTTTCATCTTCTCAGGGTGTCTCGTCCGCGGGATATGTCGACTAATGTTAGAATAGTACTCATATGCGAAAATTTATAATCAGTAACCTGCAATTCTTACGGGTTTTGTCGCGAAAATATGGAAATGCTTGTGATATCGAGGCATGCGATCGAAGCCCTCGGAGGCATATCCCCTGCGATACGTCGAGAAGGCTGATTGAGTATAACGACGATAGCGCAGGCAGTTCCATGGTTGCAGCAGAAAGTCGATGAGAAATGCGGGTTACATATACAATCCTCCCGTCTCCTCCATCCAGTCCGCAATCCTTTCAACCGCCATTGGGATATCGTTATCCGAGACATCGAGATATAATGTCCGGAGTGAAGATCTTTCTACGAGATCGCGCATGAGCTCCTGTTCTCTGATGAACAGTGAAAGATCGTCGTACTGGGACGGATTACCCGAGACCCTCAGTCGTTCCTTCCGTGCAGCAGCAAAAAAATCCTGAGTTCGATGGCAGAAGATCAACCTGAAATTCAGGGGATTGAGACGATCCTCGAGCCAGCGAAAATCATACTCCTTCCCGTATGTCATCTTCTGGTACAGTTGAGTCGAGAGATGGAACCGGTCAACGATCCACGAGTAGTAGCGCTGCAACTCAAACAACCTGACCCATGTCTGGTACGTCTCCGTGGCTTTCGCTTCTTCGGCCGGTTCAAAGTTGATGAGCCCCCGCCCCCAGGGAAAGTTCGTGAATGCACACCACTCCGCGGATATGATGGGAGAATGGTATCGGTACTTTCGTGGTCCGACAATCCGCGGATGTTCATTGAGAGCAAACGCAATCTCCGTCTTGAACGTCAGACGCGTCCCTTCTATTATGATCTTCGGGCAGAGCTTTCCGGCCATGTCGTGCTGTTCCTCTCGTTATTCCATGATTACGATTTCGCAGATTGAAGGTATCCATCTCAAGAGTCAATATCGGCTGAACTTGACCTGACGATACGGATACGACTTTATACAAGTTCTCAATAATCCTATTTAAAATGGGGGAATACGATGATTACATGTCGCATTGTATCAATGTTCGCTATCTTTTTTTTAATAATCCCAGGGATTTCCGCACATCAGCGCGCGCCATACCCCGGGCCGGTTCCCGATAGTCGAACCGAAGATTCATGTCCCGACCTTGATGTACTCCACTATGACCTGGATCTTTCCATCATTCCTGAAAATCAGATATTGGACGGGATTGTATCCATGAATGTTCGGACTGAGGGAGAGACCCTGGATGAGATCATCCTCGACCTCGTCCGTCTCAGTGTTTCATCCGTTCTGGAGGGAGCCAATTCAGTTACATACCGGAAAGAAGGCGACCTTCTCATTATCTCACCTGATGTTCCGCTCTCTCCCGGTCAGACAAGGACATTCACCATCGCCTTTGGCGGTCAACCCACAAACGAAGGATCCTTTGGAGGCTTCTTTTTCTCCGGGGGCGTGGCGTTTTCCATGGGCGTCGGGCTCTACACGGATCCGCCTTCCATGGGACGGTACTGGTTTCCCTGCCACGATCACCCGTCAGACAAGGCCACTGAACAAGTCATTCTCAGAGTACCGCAGAACTGGTACGGTGTATCAGGCGGAGCGCTCATATCAGACGTCCAGCAGGATTCGTTGCGTATAACAACCTGGGCCACGGATTATCCCATCACCACCTATCTCATGATGGTTGCGGCCGGTCCATATTCTCAGATTTCCGACGACCTCGGTCCCGTTCCCATCAGACATTATGTCAGAATGCAGGATGTCTCGAATGCCAATCAGAGTTTCGCGCGAGTCCCCCAGATGATAGACCTCTTCATCGATCTCTTTGGAGATTACCCATTCGAACGATTCGGCTATGTAGCTGCTCCAATCGGAGCCATGGAACATCAGACCTGCGTTACGTATCCCTGGCAATCCATAGACGGAACGCTCACTGACGAATGGCTCGCTGCTCACGAACTCGGACATATGTGGTGGGGTGACTGCATTACCTACGCAGACTGGACGCAGATCTGGGTATCCGAGGGCTTCGCCACCTACTGCCAGGCTCTGTGGGAAGAGGAAATCAACGGACCAGCGGGATACCGACAGGAGATGGTCCGGCAGATGCAGGAATACCTGGGCGGTGTAGCGGGCGAAGGATACTTCCCGTTGAATGCACCGGAAGCGCTCTGGGGCGTATGCACCTATGAAAAAGGATCGTGCATCCTCCACATGCTCCGCCAGGAGATCGGCGACAGCCTTTTCTTCGCTGGACTGGCCGAATACCGTGCACGGCATGAATACGGTAATGCCACCACCGACAGTGTGGAGCTGGCATTCGAGGCGGCGTCCGGGCATGAACTCACCTGGTTCTTCGACCAGTGGATCCGTGAACCCGGCCATCCGAGGTTGTCGTTCCGCTATGCCGTTGTACCGTGCGCGGACGGTTCAGCCATTATAGACGCTGAGATCAATCAGATTCAGACCATTGGTCCCGTCTTCCGATTCACGTTTGAGATAGCCGCTGATCTCGGAGACACAACATATCGGCATTCGTTCATCGATTCGACGGCGTTCTGTGTAACATCTTTTTCAGTACCCGGAACACCAGAGGAAGTCACGTTTGATCAGTATCATAAAGTATTATTCTCCTTCGAAGGTGCGGAAGAGATGGAACGCCTCGAGCTCATTTCAGTTGTTATTGATGATGACGGCGATAATGATGGCGGGTTGGATCCCGGTGAAGATGCCGAGATCATTGCAACTATCCATAATCCTCTATCCGAATTACAAGGTTTGACCATGACGCTCATATCAATGGATGACGATGTTGAAGTTATTCAGGAAACCGCGTCCATTGCCACGTTGCCGGCTTCCGGACAAAGCGATAATGCGTCTGAACCATTCCGGATTCACATATCAGGAACTGAAAACAAACCGGTTCACTTAGTGGTTTCAGTTGAACTTCAAAACGGTGGAATCGTTGACTTGCCCCTGGATCTGTATGTGGGTACCGCTCGTCGCCTGATCGTTGACGCCGATCTTCCCGAAAACGATTACGAAACATATTTCACAAGCGCGATAGATACACTCCCCGATGGCCAGGATTTCGAACTGTGGAGTACTGGCCTCCTCGGTCCGCTCTCTGAAATGAGGTTAGCGAAATACGCGGATCAGGGTATGGTTGTGTGGTTCACGGGCGATGCTGATTCAACCGCTCTTTCCCCGGCTGACTGCAGTAGTATTATGACGTTTCTCGATGCGGACGGGAAAATATTTCTCACCGGGCAGAACGCGGTGGACACCATTGATTCATTTCAGGAGGGGGCCGAGCTGCTCTCGGACTATCTCTGCATCGACGTGACGGATACCGATTTCCAGACGAACCGAACCATTGAAGGAGAAGATGACGATATTATAGGCAACGAATTACGTGGATTGATACAGGGTGATGGCGCAGCGAATAATCAAACATCTCTGACGCATATCACCCCGCTTCAAGGAGCCATCCCCGTTATGCATTTCTTTGGTCGCGAGGAACACTGCGGAACGAGAGCTGAGGAACACGGGCGTGTCGTGGTGTATTCGTTCGGATTTGAAGCTATAAACCAGACACAACCGCAGTTCCTTTCCCGCGAGCAGATGATCAGACGCGTGGCAAACTGGTTGGAAGGGGGCACACCGGCTGAAGGTGTGCCTGATGTGCCGATTCTCTCCATGAACATCCCAACACCGTATCACCCGAACTCGGCCATTCGAATGGATCTTCACGAAGAAGCACTCGTCACTGTAAAGGTATTTGATCTCGCCGGCCGTGAAGTCGTTGATCCCGTTTCACGGCTGCTACCTGCCGGAACATCGATTATCAGACTTCCAGATGAACTTTCTCCGGGAGTTCATGTGGTCATCGCCGAGGCTCACAACGAAAAAGTAAGGAAACCGTTGGTGTGCATGCCCTAGAGCGGGTCGCTTGGCAATCCGAGGCCGAACGAAAAGCGATTCAGATCCTCGGCATGGTCTTCGTTCCCTTCGGAATGTGGGGTGCTATTGCACTCGTTCTTCTCATACTCATCGACACGGTCCACCTGCTGGGTACCCGGCGTATTCCCATCTGGCGGGACCTCCGTGCACTGGGAGAACAAGGGGCCGGCCGCGACCATGGACCTATTCTCCTCGCCCTGGGGGGTGCCGTCGTACTGTTTATCGTACCGCAGCCCTGGTCATGGGGAATCTGTTCCATGGCATTTGTGGGCGATGGAATGGCGGCGGTAATAGGAAAAGCCGTTGGTGGACCGTATACCCCGTTCAAACCGGATAAGACCATTGCCGGCGCTCTGAGTTGCGCCGTAACCATCGCAGCAGTCAGTTTCATCGCCGGAATACCGTGCTTTTCTTCACTTCTTCTTGCAGCGACCGGCATGTGCGTGGAATATCTCTCACCTTCCGGAACAGACAATGTACTTCTCCCGCTCTCCGGAATCGGTGTGTGGGCGGTCATGGGATGAATACAGGATTGGATGATTAAATGACTGTTGGACAAAGAAGCGTGTTTCATCTTACAGCTCTCTCATCCTGTACTCCGCAATCGGCGATCAGAGTTCTGCAGCTTGTCTCTTCGAAGCCGGAAGAAACAAAGGAGAATATCGATCAGCACGCAGCCCCATCCTGCCATTCCTCCATGATGTTCCGACTAATCGAAATGGAACTTGGGAGATGAATCGCCTTGTTGAACAGATCCGCCGAATGGATCGCCGCTCGTATCCCGCATATAAGCAACTCAAAGGCCGACATGGAACACCACCTCTTGAGCTGTACATCGATCATGTGCAGGGCGATCCGTTCGCCGCTCCATCCAAGATCCGCATACGGTTGTATGTGGAGTGGCCGGATGAGCGATTCGGATCGGAAATCCGACGGACTGCACTGGAGGATTATCTTCATCGTCGAATAGCACGCTGGTTGCATACGCGGCGAGACAGGAGGTCGGGAAGCGGGAAAAGCGGCGGGATTTTCGTCACCACACCGGGTCAGGAGATACTCAAACGGAGTTGCGTGGTCGTTGAACCGGGATACGTGGAAATACGCCTCGCGGCGGGGCTCCCGGCAGCGGGCCGGAGAATTCTGGCACATGAAGCAATACGTCTCCTAACGGAAGACCTGCCTGCTCTGGCACGTGAAACGGTCTCACCGTCCCATGCGGATGGTGAGGATCTTGCAAAACATATAAGGATAGCGGAGGATTCGAAATGGCTCCGTACGGAACTCCAGAACAGAGACCTGGTTGCATTTATTCCTGATAATGCCGTCCTCCCCCGAAAAAGCGGTATTGATCCCCGCCCGTTAGATCGGGGTGTGAAACGTTTTAAGACCCCCCATTCCTTCAGAACATCATTTACTATGCCTTCGGGAGCATCTATTACCGGAATGGGCATTCCCGACGGTGTTACGCTCATCGTGGGCGGCGGATACCATGGGAAAAGCACGGTTTTAAGCGCGATTGAACGGGGGGTGTACGATCATATTCCTGGAGACGGGCGGGAATTCTGCGTATCGGAGCCGTCGGCTATGCGGATCCGCGCTGAGGAAGGAAGGCGCGTGGCATCCGTTGACATCAGCCCCTTCATCCGTGATCTCCCCGACGGAAGGTCGACAAGAGAATTTTCCACGGATGACGCCTCGGGGAGTACGTCACAAGCCGCCGGGCTCGTGGAAGCCGTGGAAGTCGGTTGCAGGCTCCTCCTCGTGGACGAGGACACCGCCGCCACGAACTTTATGATACGAGATCGTCGCATGCAACTTTTAGTGAACGCAAAACATGAACCGATTATCCCGTTCGTTGACCGTGTTCGTGAACTTCACCGATCCCTGGGGATTTCAACGATACTCGTTCTCGGAGGTTCAGGTGATTATCTGGATGTCGCGGATTACATTATTTCCATGGAATCGTACGAACCACACGATATATGCCAAAAAGCGCGTGAAGTCGCCGAAATGATTCCCACGGGACGAGAACAAGAACTCCCGGGACCACTTGTCCCTCCCCCGTATAGAATACCTGATCCCTTATCAATCGATCCGTCTCGCGGCAGGAAGCCTGTGGCTATCAAAACGCGGCGCAGGGATACGATATCCTTCGGTCGGGAAGAGATCGATCTGGGTTCGCTTTCCGGGCCCACGGAACTTGCCCAGGTGCGTGCAATCGGCGATGCCATCAACCGGCTGGGGGAGAAATACCTGGACGGAAAGAGATCACTGGTTGACGCTCTCGAGCTGCTTGAAACGGAGATGGAAACCAATGGTCTGGATATACTCCGACCATTCGGTTCGGTTCACGGTGAGTATGCATGGCCGCGAATCGTTGATATCGCAGCGGCGCTGAACCGATTGAGGACGTTGAGAATACTGTTCAGCGAAGCACGATAACGGGCCTGGTTTCCCCACCCGAGCTACTTTCAGCATCCGCTCTGAGATAATAGACACCGGATACAGGTACGCCCTGATCCGCGGTGGATAATGGTAGAAAAACGATGTTCTCTCCAGGCGGTTTTTCAAAGTTCCATGTCCGGATTCGCCGTCCCATGCTGTCATAGAGATCGAAATGCACCCGTTGAAAGTCATGGGATGCAGCGGAACCGAGGTAGTAGGTAATCGTCGCCCCTGTTCGTACGGGCATCGGCGTTATCTGCAGGAGTCTGATTGAGCCGGGAGTCGAGGAAATCGAACCGTTTTCGTGAACAGCCACGACATCAGAATGCGCATACATGAGATCACCAGCGGACTCACTGTAATACACCACGTGGGGCCGATCCTGGCTGTCCAGTACAAGCTGCGACCACCCGCCGACGCGGCCTTCACTGACAATAGTATAGGTATTCCAAACGTCGTCCTGCCGGTATCCGAATCGCAGATCCACATCCATACCATAAAAATAGCTGACCCGCGGATTTCCGTTAGTGTCGAGCGCGAGCGATGTATATTTCCCTACATCCCATTCTTCATCCACGGTCTCAACATGCCATCCGGTTTCATCCTTGAATGCATAGCGGATATCATCGGGGAGATTATCAAAGTACGTAAGATGCGGATAGCCGGCCTGATCCAAAACCATGGAATTATAAAGTCCGGCTTCCCCGTCGGGATCCGCGCTCTCGAAATACCAATCAGTACCGTCATGATGGGCATAGGCCATGCCGTCACCCTCCCATGATTGGTAACCGATATGCGGATTGTCGTCACTATCCACTGCTATGCTTGTGTACTCCCCCTGTGGCCCGAGAATCTCAACCACCCATCCCGTATCGCTTTTCGTGGCATACCTGAGAACCCGATAATCGCGATATGCAAGATGTGGTCGGTTATCGGAGTCCAATGCAATGGATGTAAATGCATTGAATCCTATGTCCTCCTCAACAATATCCACCTGCCACCCCTGATCGTTTCTATAGAGATAGTTCACTGTTTCTTCGTCTTCGTCCAGATAACTGATATGCGGATACCCGTCTTCATCTATCGCAAGATCGAGATCCACACCTTTGAGATCCGGCTCGGCAATAGCCCATCCACGGTCACTGGAAAGCGCGTAACGGATATGTCCATTAATCGAGTTCACATAGCAGACATGCAGCTGATCCATGGCGTCAATCTCAAGAGCGGAATAGGTTCCCACGTCACCCGCGCTGGCAACGATTTCAACTTCCCAGATTCCCTGATTTTTGAATGCGTAACGGAGTTCTTTTCGATCCTCGAATGAGGAAATTTCTTCATAACTTATTACAGGATTGCCGGTGTGATCGAGCGCTATGGAAGCATGATACGCCGATGCGTCGATTTCCTCGAACATCCACGTTGATCCGTCGTGAAACGAATACACGATCTCCGATGTGCCGCAAAAAACAACATGAGGTGTGCCGGGATCATCCAGCACGAGGGATGTCCAGTTTCCCCGTTCACCGAGATCATGGATCTGCCACCCCGATTCTGTTCGAACCGCATAGGCCACCGTTCTATCTCCGCGATCATAGTAGCTTATATGCGGCAGACCATCCGCATCCACGACTATTGATGAATACCATCCCGTATCATATGACGAATTGTCCACAACTTCCGTAGACCACCCGGAGGGACTGTGATAGGTGTACATGAGTTCGTCGTTGGATAAGTCGTAATGACTTATATGGGCATTCGCCGCTGCATCAAGGGCAAGTGATGTAAACCCTCCCGGTGCAATATCGGTTTCCACCACCTGAATCTCCCATCCGTCAGGAATTCTAACCGCATAATTAAGATCATCCGCCCGGTAGGCGATATGGGCTATACCGCATTCCTCAACGGCGACCGACGGATAATGTCCGCCTTCTGTATCTACTGTCTCAACGAACCAACCTTCACCCTCATTGAACGCGCACTTCAACGCATCATTTATTCCATCATAATAGGCAATATATATGTCACCGGATGGATCGATGGCTATTGACGCCTCCTCGCCGACACCTGGAGAGTAATCCACTGTTTCGATCATCCAGACCTCACCGTCGAGCCATGCATGATGCATATGGTCCTCTCCAAAAGCTATGTGAGGCCGGCCCTGAGAATCTACGCATAAACTCCGATCCGACATTCCGGTGAATTTCCTCGGCGCATCAATGGTCTCTATTTCCCACCCACGATTGGAGATTTCCGCAAATACGGACCCTGTGATGTTCAATCCGATCGAAATAAGGATAATACAAAGGAATAGATGATATCGACTCGAGTATTTCATCGATGAAACCATTTTATCGGGCCTCCTGGCAAGATAGTGGGATACGTTACTCTGAAGATGTAATCAGTCTCTCTTATCTACCAAAATACATATCCAAGAGTATGGTCGCATTATATTTCCGGTCTCTGGAACTCGACAAATGGAGGTATTCTATATCTACCTTCCGGGCGCACGCCCACAGATAAGGAGATAGAGCGGGAGCGATGCGGGTACCGATTTCTCATACTCCTCTGCGGGGTCATTCTCTCCATGCTCCTCCACTGCCTCAATACTGCACCCCGCATCAATCACCGCCTGTATATGATCAGCCACAGTCCAATGAAATTCATACTGTGACATTCCACCTTCCGTCCGATACGTATAGGGACCTCGATGGAAATATCGATTTCCAGGCTTGGGTCCATCGCTTTCATGCCACATCCTCCGGACCGGATGATACTCATTAATCAGGAAGTATCCACCGGCCTTCAGGATCCGAACGGCTTCACGGTAATACCGTTCAATATCGGAAATCCACACGGACATGTGGCCTCCCGTATGCACAAGATCAAACATGCCATCATCAAGACAGGCGAGATCCGTCACATCCGCACGTATGAAACGTATCTTCAATCCGAGTTTATCAGCCCGTTCCCGAACCGTTGCCAATTGACACTCCGATATATCAACCGAAGTCACGAATGCTCCCATACCGGTCAATGCGAATACGGCCTCATTGTCTCCGCTACCGAGAACACAGACTTCTTTGTTTTGGATTTCATTCAGATGTCTCATCTCATTGAGTGAAAAAACGAGGCTCGGATCATGAAGACATTTTTTCCAGAGATTGCGCTTTTCAGTTCGTTTACTCCACGACTCAGACCATGAATTCCAACACGCCCGATTCGACTCATGCAGCTCGTTCATAGTCTTCCAAACTGCTCAAGGATGCCCACCCCGTCCCACTGCCCCCACCGTTCTGTTATCAGACCATCCCTGATCCGAATAATCTCTATTCCGGCAAATGCTATCGGTTTGCACGTGGGTTCGGTGTTGAGAAAAAATCCCCGATGAGTCCCGGTTCCACTCCACCTGACGGATACCGTTCCTGTTTCTTCATCTATGACCAGGTCATCAACAATGCAATGCAGATCGGGAAACGCGCGGTACAAGTCGAGTATGCCTTTTCTGAATCCCTCACGATCATCGGGGCGACCGGCGGAATCATGATCCACGAAATCCGGAGAATGGAGTTCGTAAACCATGTCTGCGTTGCCCTTGCTCCAACCTTCCTCAATCCACGTATGAGCAATCCTGCTCAACGAATCCCTGTTTTTAACGTTCATATCCTCCTCCCATTATAGTTTTTCACCATGTATCCTATTCATATTCCATGGATTCACCAATTTTGCGGCGTCCAGTGGATTACGGTATATGACAGCATCTTGAGGACGTTCTATACCAATACTGTTTACACATGCCGGGTTCGAGATTCAAAGTACTCTTGCCATTATTGGTATGCATGACTATTTCAATCTTCATAAAAGTAATCCACTGCGAGGAAATAATGAAAGATCTTGAACCTTTGTTTTGTAATCTCTACGGTTCAACGGGCCCATATGTGATAGTTCTTCACGGGGGACCGGCAGCCGCCGGCAGCGCTGAACTTCTGGCAAAAGGACTTGCTGATTCATTCCGCGTTATTGAACCATATCAACGCGGCAGTAGCGATACTCCCCTTTCCGTTGCCCGCCACATTGCAGATATTCATGAAATAGTGGAAGAGATACCGGGCGGTGGCAAACCCGCCCTCGTGGGTGAATCATGGGGAGCCATGCTCGCTCTCTCATACGCGGCCGCCCATCCTCAAGCAATCGATGCTCTCGCGCTCGTTGGTTGCGGAACATTTGATAAAACTTCACGGGCCAGAATCGTCGAGATTCTCGAGTCCCGAATGGACGCGAAGATACGGTCGGAACTCAACACGCTCGAAACACAAAGCAGCGATTCTTTCGAACGAATGAAAAAAAGATATGCGCTGCTAACCGGCTTATACGATTATGCCCCCATCAAAACATCGGCTGATGAGAATAATAATCTCGACACCTTCGATGTCCGCGCTCACAAGGAAACCTGGGACGATATGCTCAGGTTACAAGCCAAGGGAATATATCCTGCAGCATTCTCCGCGATTCGATCACCGATAGCAATGCTCCACGGTTCATACGATCCGCACCCCGGACCGATGATTCGTGACAGCCTCCTCCCCCACATTCCGCATCTGGAATACCGTGAATGGGAAAAATGCGGTCACAGACCATGGATCGAGAAATATGTTCAGGATGAATTTTTCAGAGCGTTAAAGGATTGGCTTATCCTTCATTGTTCAAACAATATGTAGCCTCTGGCTACGTCAGGGGACAAAGGTCAATAGTCAGGAATCAGGAGTCAGGAGAATGAGTAAGATTGGAGAACATCGCACTTCGAACATCGAAGTGGAAGAATGTGCGATTGAACGAGTAGGATTGTCGATAGACTTCCGATCTTACTCTTGATTCTTGACTCTTGACTCTTGACCAATGACCAATGACCAATGACCAATGACTCCTAGCGCAGCCGTCGGCTGCGTTCTTCAACAATTCCGTAGTACTTCTCCGAGGCATCTCATGAGATGCACCTCTTCTTCCGGAAAAACGGTTCGAAGATCGATCAGTATCACATCCTGAGCTACCCGGACGAACACGGATGGATTCGAGAGTCTGAGTAAACGGGCAGCTGTTTCAGCTCCCATATCTTTCGGACGAACTGTTATGAGAACCGAAGGTAACTCCTGAATGGGAAATGCGCCGCTTCCCACTTTAGAAACGCCGTCCACCATCTCGATTTCATGTTCCGGCAACAACCGGACGAGCCTTCGTTTGAATTTCTTAACACGCGGAGCGATTTCTTCATACTTCATCGTTATCATTCGAATTCCGGGAACATTCCGTGCGGCATCAGCGGGATCAACGAAGTGCCGTAACGTGGCTTCCATTGCGGAAAGTACGAGTTTGTCGACTCGAACAGCGCGTGCAAGTGGATGATTTCTAAGCATATCCACTATGGCTCGTGAACCGATTATGATTCCGGCCTGTGGTCCACCGATAAGTTTATCTCCACTGAACGTTACTATATCTGCTCCCTGTGCCAGAGATTCGGCTGCGGTTGGTTCCCCAGAAAGACCAAATGGTTCAAGATCGATGAGCGATCCGGATCCCATGTCGTGGATAACCATGACGTCGTTCAATCGCCCAAGCACGGAAAGCTCCTCGATTGAAACCGATTCGGTGAACCCGAGAATTTTATAGTTGGATGTATGAACCTTCATGAGAGCGGCGGTCTGATCCGTTATTGCTCCGGCATAATCACCGATTTTCGTTTTATTGGTACAGCCGACCTCCCGAAGCAGAGCACCGCTTTGAGCCATCACGTCCGGGATGCGGTAGGATCCACCGATTTCCACCAGTTCCCCGCGCGATACAATCACTTCTTTTCCAGCACAGAGAGCGGACAGCGTGAGGAGAGTAGCTGCGGCGTTGTTGTTCACTACAAATGCGGATTCGCACCCGGTTATATATTTGAGTAGTTTCTCGACATGAGGGTCGCGTCTACATCGTTTGCCACTCTGCAGATCAGATTGAACGTTACAGTATCGCGATGACCACAAAAGAGCATCCCGCGCAGCATCGGGGATCGGAGCACGCCCCAGTCCCGTATGCAGGACAACCCCCGTCGCATTGATAACCTCTCGAATACCCGGACGAACGCGATCGGTCAACGTATCGACAATCCATGCAAGCAGTTCCTTTTTTGTCTTTCCGGGAGGTTCTTCGCCGTTGAGGATATCATTCCTGAGCTCATCGATAATATCCCGAACCAGATGTACAACCAGCGGTTGGGAGATCCCTGTATCCGATATATAATTATCAACAACATCATGAACAGCCGGTAATATACGAAGAAGGGCTTTATCTGAATTAGTTGCCACGACCGCACCTCCGATACATGTCAATCCAGGCATTGTTATAAGGAGATAACCTATTGATTATATTCTTGAAGGTCAAAAGATGCGAGTCAACCAGGTTTTACCTGCGGAAACCCCCATCTTGCATAGCGAATATGAATCTGATATTCTGTCTGACCAGCCGGTATTCGGCCGGGAATCACGGGCATCACAATGCCCGTGATCGGTATAGTTGTAACATCGTCTGTTGTGTACCGATTAGCCCACGGATTGGGCTTTTTCCGGAGGAGCTATGGTTTTTCATAAAAGACTGGAGTTCAAGACCGGTGGCGATGCCGAAATCATCGACCTTACCGGAGACGTGAGTGATATACTCAGGGAAACCGGCCTGGACTCCGGATTAGTGAACATATTTGCACCAGGGTCCACCGCGGGAATCACGACCGTTGAGTACGAAAGTGGACTTGTTCGGGATATCAGACAACTCATGGATGAGCTCATTCCACAGAATCGTGACTGGGCTCATAATATGACCTGGGGTGATGGAAACGGTCATTCCCACCTGCGCGCAAGTCTCTTCGGTCCATCATTGTCAGTACCGATTATCGACGGTCGACTGGTCCTCGGAACCTGGCAACAAATCATCTTTATCGACTTTGATAACCGACCGCGAAACCGGAGCGTTGTGGTAACGCTCTTTGGGGAGGAATAATCGTGAGACGTGAAACCCTTCGATGGGCGAATGACGCCGTTGAGCTGCTGGATCAGACACTGTTACCGCATGAAGTCAAATACATCCGGTGCGACACCGTGGAAACACTTTGCGAAGCAATCCGTATGCTCAGAGTTCGTGGTGCACCGGCCATCGGTCTCGCGGCGGCGTTGGGTATGGCCATGGCGGGACTCCAGAACACCAGGAAGGATTCCACCGGTTTCATAATCGAAATGGAAAATACATCGAGGCAACTGGCTGCCACACGACCCACTGCGGTGAATCTTTTCTGGGCTTTGAACCGGATGGAACGCATTTGGCGTTCCGAAAGGCTCGGTGTAAAAGAGAAAAAACAGAATCTGGTGAACGAGGCATGTTCGATGATTGAGGAGGATCGCCGGATTTGCAGATCAATAGGTAAACACGGCGCAACGCTTCTTCCTGATCCGTGTACCGTTCTGACTCATTGTAATGCGGGATACCTCGCCACGGCGGATTACGGAACCGCGCTTGCTCCAGTATATGTGGCGCATGAACAGGGCCGTACCGTATCAGTGTATGCGGATGAAACCCGGCCATTGTTACAGGGTGGTCGTCTCACCACGTGGGAACTCCACGACGCAGGTGTACCGGTGACCCTGATCTGCGACGATATGGCTGCAACAACTCTCGCATCGGGAGTCATAGACCTGATTATCACCGGAGCTGACCGAATAGCCGCCAACGGAGATGCGGCAAATAAGATCGGGACAATGGGTCTCGCTATCCTGGCTGAATACTTCAATATTCCGTTTTATATCGCAGCGCCCATATCGACTATTGATTTCGGTCTGGAGAACGGTTCCCGGATACCGATTGAAGAACGCGATGCCACTGAAGTAACACACATTCGGGGCAATCGAATCGCTCCTGAAGGGATAGGAGTATTTAATCCGGCATTCGACGTAACGCCCTCTTCGCTCATCACGGCGATCATAACCGAAAAGGGGGTGCATAAACCTCCCTTTGACGTATCTTTACGCGAATCGCTATAGCTGGTGTATTCAGATTCCTGTAACCATCGCTCTGTATAAAGAGTCGAGGAGGAATTCCAATACTCCGATGCTGACAGACGAAGTCCTTGAGTGAAATCGAAAGGCTGAACCGAAATACGGCGAGAAGGAGGAAGGGAGTATAACGAAGGTAATACACGTATGCCGTCGGTCATAGCAGATAACCGGCAAGAAATAAGCGAGAGTGGCGGAACTGGTAGACGCGCTGGACTTAGGATCCAGTCCCGCAAGGGGTAGGGGTTCGAGTCCCCTCTCTCGCACCAGTCCGAGTTGGTTTACTATTCCGGTTCCTGATTCGAATGATGAACGGGTATGGATGTATCCTCGTGTTCAGGCAGACGGACGGTACAGCTGGGTGTCTTGACTGTGGTAACCGATCGGCCGAAAATCCTGCATGTCCCCTGAACCAGGGTGACGATAAGCGCGATCCAGATTCAGCAGAAACGGTCTATGTTTCGTGAGAGTAGAGATTTCATTTCGCGCTCTTTTCGAGATAGGTGCTGATTCCACGAACCGCACGCAAACCATCGGCAATCGCTGTTATTGCGTCACCGCGCCCCGGTGTTATATCTCCGCCCGCAAAGATATTCTGAACGCCCGTATATTGATTATCGTCCACCACGATCTTCCCCCACTCAACGGTAAATTTTTCACCGATTTCTTCAGGAATCAGCCCCAGATCGGGCGATTGCCCGATTGCTACCAATACCCGATCCACCTCAAGTGTGTGTTCCGAACCTTCTATGAGTCGGGGATGCGGACGTCTTCCTTTGGGATCGGGAACCATTTCGGCATCACCGTAGATATACGCGAGTCGATTCTGTGAAAGCTCGATACGAAGAGGAATGGTTTGTGGTCGGAAATCGACGTCCTCCTCCATAGCCTCCTCGATCTCTTCATTATCCGCCGGCATATCCTCGATCCGTCTTCTATACGATAGAATAACACGAGACCCGAGCCGCCGGGCCACTCGAGAGGCATCCATGGCCACATTGCCCCCACCGACAACCACCACCGATTCTCCGATCGGGGAATGATCACCCTCTACATTCACCCGGCGAAGAAAATCCAGAGCTGAATTCACCTGGTGCAGATCTTCTCCTTCGATACGCAATCCCATGGAACCTGTTAATCCCACCCCCAGAAACACGGCGTCATACTCGCGTCGTATATGTTCAAAACGACTGTCATCCACTATGGTATTGTATGTGAATCGAATACCAAGATCGGTAAATACGGCCATCTGCTTTTCTATAGACGATGCAGGGAGTCGGTATCGGGGAATACCGGAACGAGTTACCCCTCCGCCAGCCTCAGCCGCCTCGAATACCGTGATTTCGTGACCGGACAATGACAGATAAAAAGCCGTTGTCAGGCCGGCCGGCCCTGCCCCGATAATAGCGACTCGTTTACCGGTTGGTTGAGCTCGCTCGAATCTACGGACGATCTCAACGAGGGAATCAAAGCGTTCCGTGGCAAACCGCTTCAACCAGCGAATAGCTATTGGCTCCCCCTGATGTCCAAGGGCACATGCGGTTTCGCATCGACGCGTACATACTTTTCCACATAGTTCAGGAAGAGGGTTATTGGCATAGAATATCTCCACGGCATCCACGAATCGTCGTTCCGCGATTGCCTGAAGATAATCTGGAATATGCATATGCGCGGGACATGCGGCTACGCACAGACCGCATTGGATACATCTTTCCGCCTCACGAACGGCCTCTTCTTCGAGATAGCCGGCTATCACCTCATCAAAGGAATGGATCCTCTCGGCTGGATCCATCACCGGCATGGGAATTCGTTCGCTCCCTGCCCAACCGAGAAGATCGGATTCTTGCCGGTAGCCGAGATCGGCATTATCCCATGATTTTTCATCGATACCGGGGATATAGATAAAGTCGTCGGCGTTTTTTGATGTCCAGAGATATTGATTGCTCATCCCAAGGGATCCCGTTGAGCAGACATCTACACAGAGGGCACACCAACAGCATCGTCCGTAGTCAATGCGAGGTCTGAGCCCCGAATCCCCTTCAACGAAGGTCGTTTTATCTGTTTCAACCATATCGATGGCCGCATTCTGGCAGATTTCAGCACAGCGACCGCATCCGATGCACGTTTCGGAATCATTGATATGGAATCCCCGATAGCGCGGAGCACCCGGCCGGGAGGTCCGGGGAAACGGGACAGTATCCGACCGTTGAATCGCTCGGGCCCATGCGAGAAATGGGGAGATGATCCGCGTAAATCTCAAATTTACCTCTCTATTTCCGGTGGACAGATCGTCAGGCTTACCATGATGTTGGATACATCAGCGATATTCGCTCCAACGAGCATACGCTCCAGAAGCGTCACTCCATGGACGTATGATGGACCCCTGACATGTACTCGCCGTGGTTTCAACCCGCCGTCACTGACAACATAGTACCCATATTCCCCTCTTGCCGACTCCACCTTTGTATACACCTCACCCGGTGGTACACGCCACCTGGTTAGATTCGGCAAAGAAACGGAAATCGGTCCCGTTGGCATCCGGTCCATGATCTGCCGGATCAGGCTCATGGACAAATCGATGTCCCGGCGCCGGACCACGGCTCGTGCATAGACATCTCCACCTTCTTCGGTAACGATATCGAAATCCAGTGTATCGTAAATCTCGTACGGATCGTCTTTTCGCACGTCACGTGGAAAGCCGCATGCGCGCGCTACCGGTCCGACAAGATTGAGTTCATCAACCCACGCATCAGGGATGTATCCGATACCACGAGTTCTCGAGTGAAATACCTCATTGTCGAACAGCAATCGATCAAATTCGGTTAGCCGTTCTTCAATGGTCTCGAGCACCCTGTCGATACGTTTGAAAAATCCAGTCGGCAGATCCCGTCGTACTCCCCCGGGTTGAATGTACATATGATAAATGCGACCTCCCGAAAGTTCTTCAAAGAGATCCAGTACAAAATCCCGGTATGTGATTCCCCACTGACCCGCAGTTCCCAGACCAATTGTACCTCCCTGCCCGCCCAGAGCCATGAGATTGACCCCGAGACGCGCCAACTCAAGTACGAGGACTCTGATCCATTGAGCGCGGGGCGGGATTTCTATCCCGGCAAGCTCCTCCACAGCTCTGGCATAACACGCCTCATTTATGTCCGGTTCCGGTACACATATCCGGCATACAAGAGGAAAATTCTGAATCCAGAGCCTCTGCTCCATGAGTTTTTCAAATGCCCGGTGTAAATATCCCACATGGGTAACGGCTTTGGTCACCTCATCTCCATCAACCCATAATTCCACACTCATATTACCCGTTACGCCCGGATGTTGTGGGCCAAAAAACAGGCGGACGGTCCTCCGGGGATCTATGGCGGATTTCATACGCTACTCTCCGGAAATCGACCGGGAAAGGTCATACTCCCCGACTTTTCTGCCAACATCCCTGCGAGTATCCTCCGAATAACGACCCGGACGTTCACCAAATCGTTCATGGGAAAAAGCTCGAGTATCAAACTTCCGGAGCATGGGAGGCGGTCCCTTCCAATCTTCCAGGAGAAACGATTCATCCTGACGGGGATTCCCGTCAAATTGTACGCCAAACATCTCCCGCAGCTCCCGCTCGAATGTTTCGGCGTGAGGCCAGATCGGGATCACGGATGGAATCACAATCGCTGTATCTTTAGCCATCCTGAACGACAGGAGAAGTTGTGTCTTCTCATTCTGGTTCCAGATGAGATACGTAATCTGAAAGACATTCTCTTCATCCCAGTCCACGCAAGAAATGAGCTGAAGAAGTATATAGCCCGTGTGATGACGAAGATAATATGCTACGGGAATTAGTTCGCGCTGATCTATCACCAGACTGATTATGTTTCCAGGTATTGTTCTTTGACGTATGGTTCTGAATCTTATATTCAAAATGTTGAGAAGTTTTTCCTTCTGTTCGGTCATCTCTGTGCCAAAGGACATGCCATTCCGATCTGCCTGACCCGTATCACTTTCGGTAAATGTTCTATCCATTATTACCCTCGCTCACCAGTTATATGTGGGCATGTCCCATCGGGGAATGACTTCATTCTGGTTCGAGCGATAATAGTCCAGATTCTCGATGTAGTGTTGCCACCCCGTTGCTTCCCCTGCCTTGATACTTTTCATAAGGACCGTAAAACCTTCTATAATCGATTCGGGTCTCGGCATACATCCCGCAACATATACATCCACGGGAAGATAGAGATCTAACTGATTAATCGTGTTATATGAGTCGAAATACATACCGCCGTTGATGGTACATGAACCGAGCGCGACAACGTATTTGGGCGCCTGCATCTGTTCGTATACCCGGATGACACGTTTCAGCGTTTTTACCGCCAGGTATCCGGAGATGATAATGACATCCGCCTGCCGGGGTGTCGGTCTCATGGCGATACCGAAACGCTCCATATCGAATCGGGCGGTGTGAAGTGGTCGTAGTTCAATCGCACCACACCCGGTCCCATATGCAACAACCCACAATGAGTTGGCTCGAGCAATCTCGGCTATGATCTTACCTACGCGCTGCCTCCCGGGGAGGGACGGGGATTGATTACAGTAAACTTTCTGTTCGCTCATGTAATTACCCTGATAAGCTCCACTAGTGCCAGGACGGTTGGGACCACAAGGAGGAATCGTACACTTTGCTCCAATCTGAAGCGCGGGAACACCGCACTGACAAAGACAGGATAGAGATAGAGCAACAATGTTTTCATCACGAGATCTGCTATGTTCGAAGCACCGCCGAAGAAAAGGTTCATAAACAGCACGAGTTTCGCCACGCCGAAAATGGAGCGACCGGCCAGCATCAGGGACAGAAACCTGCTCCCATATTCAGTGGGTGGACCAATGGGTATCTCCTGTGGTGCAAGCACAATGCTGAATGGATATGCCATCTGCATGGGAAGAAAGGCGATCATAGCCGCCGCTGTTGCGAACGGATAACGCACGAGATTCCACTGTCCGATACCTCCCGACTGCGCCGCAACGATATCTCCTATATTCAACGTTCGTAATCCCACGGCCAAAACGAGAACGACCATGGAAAATGACAATTCGTAGGTGGACATCTGGGCAAGTCCGCGAGACACGGCCATCACAGCATGGGGATGACCGGAATCTCCCGCACCGAGAGCCATGCCCAGACAACCGAAAAACATGAAATATACTACAAGAAGAAGATCTCCCGCGAATGAAATATTGACCACCGAGAATCTGCCGACAACAATGGGCACCAGGAAGAGTACTCCCAACCCCCCGGTCAAGCGGAACATAGGGGCCAGCCAGAACATGCCACCATGTTCAATTGCCGTTCGTTTAAAGAACAATTTCACCAGATCAGAAAAATTCTGGGTTACCGGGGGACCGATTCGACCATGAATTCGGGCCATAACTTTGCGGGATATCCCGCCGAGGAGTAACCCGTAACACAGACCGAGAACCGCGGTTGCGAACGCCACAAGAATCGTTACAGCCATCCTACAACCCCGCCTTTAAGAACGCGAACAAAACGGCCGCAAAAGCGAGAATATGTAACAGATATGTCCTGCCGTCGCCCGTGATCCAGATTCGACATATATCTCCGATCCCGTGGATACCGGATACGGCGGCACGGAAAATTCGTTCCGCAGGGGATGTGGGGATAAAGGATATCGCCCTTCCATAGTGTCGGAAAAAATTATGGGAGTACTGAATTTCTTCAGGAGGCGGTGGTACTTCGCCGGCAAATCCGATATCGAGCTGACGGACATGTTTTGGTTTCGGACCGCTCAACCAGAAAAATATAAATACGAGACCGAATACCGACATGACCATAGCTCCCACTGCAGTGGCATTCCAGCCTCCGAACGGACCGATAACGGTGGCTCCATCAATGACGAATGACCGGCCGGCTTCAGGCCATGGAAACAGAGTGCCGATTTCGGGAATGATTCGCTCAAGAAGCAGAGTCGGACGAAAACTCAGGACCATAATTCCAATCACGAGCAGTGCCTGGGGAACAAGAAGCGTCAACGGCGCTTCTCGAACCGACGAAAACCTGCGGGGGGGCTGTCCGAGAAAGACTGAATGAAGAAGCCTGAAACTATAGAGGAACGATACCACGGATGCGAACATTGCCACGGTGGCGACCCACACGTTACCGGAATCAATAAGCCCCTGGTAGAGAAGCCATTTTGCTCCGAATCCCGAAAGCGGCGGTACTCCGGCGTAGGCTATAACGGAAACAAGCGTAAAAACAAATGTGAACGGCATACGTTTGATCAATCCGCCCAAATCGTTAAAATGGCGAACGCCCGTCCGATACACTACGCCTGCCACACCGAGAAACAATACCGTTTTGAACAGAAAATGATTTACCGTGTGATACAGCGCCGCAGTCCAACCCAGAGGATTAAACAAACCAAGTCCTATCAGAACATACCCGAGTTGTGAAACGCTCGAAAACGCGAGTAGCTTCTTGGGCGTACCGGAGAAAGACGCACAGACAGCTCCCCCCAACGCCGTTATTGCACCAGTCCATAAAAGAATTGAACCGAGTGTTACCGCGGTGCCATGCGTATGAATAAATCCGAGTAAGCCCAGGATGAGCACATAAACCGCCGCTTTCGTTGACACGCCGCCCATGAATGCCGTCACGGTTCCCGGTGCGGATCTGTAGGCTCGAATCAACCATAGATGTAAACCAAATTGACCGAGTTTTATCATTACGCCGACTATCAATGGAATAAAAGCCGTCAACGTACCGAATCCGGATAAATTTCCATTTCCGAAAATAACTCCGGCGAGAATGAGGTATCCGGAAATCATGGCGAATACCGAATACCACAAAACTGATGATACCGTTCGGAAGGAACTGCGCCCCACAGCCAATACAAGAGCAAACGCTGAGATTTCCCAGCTCAGATAAAGTGAAAGCGGGGTTGCCGCGCATACTATTCCCACTGTCGCCGCCCCTGCGAAGAGCAACCAGAATCCATGCCCTTTTCCAAAGGGCCAGACATGTATCAGACCGGGGAGCACGAGTACGCCGCCAATAGCGCCCATGAGGAAGAATATCCAGGACATAGAATGTGGAAGGACATTCGGAAATGAGAATAGAATCTCCTGTGCAGTAAATCGAAAACCCAGGTATCCGGCCGCAAGGATGAAGAGAGTCAGTCCACGATTCCCCCACAATCCGGTTCCCTCTTCCTCATCATGAATACCCTTGGACCACATGCGCAGAAGGTATACGGCTTCAAAAAACAAACCGGCAATAACAAGTGGTACAAGGTGTGGCCCGAGTTTAACGAGCGTTTTCAGGAGTTCGTATTTACCCCAGAAAACGGGAAACGGTGGTAAACCGATAAGAGCAAATGTAAACACCCACCGCCATCTGCTTCCGATCCTCCGCCAGGTACTCCTCGAAAGCGTGTCGTCGAGGAGCAGAAAAAGGCCTGCCTTTGCCAGCGCCTGACCACCGAAAATAAGTACGACTAAGATGAGGATGGTATTTTCGTCGAATACAGTCGATCCCACTATGAGGAGCAGAGAACCGAATACCGTTGAAGAGTACCCGAGCAACCGCGAGAAATCCGCCTGCCTTAATCCTGGAAATTGACCTGCGACGAGACCCGCAGTTCCAATGATAAGTGGCACCGAGAAGTCATCCCAGGTCAGGACCGTGGGCATAATGCGCGCAGCCCAGACGAGTATCGCCAAACTCCAGGTACCACTGTACAGCGCGGCAAATGAACTCCCGATCCCCTGATAAAAATCGACTCCCCATCCCGAAAGGGGAAAGGCTTTTGCTTCAGTCATGATGATGGTCAGGAAGAGAACCGTTACCGCAATGGCCGGCACACCGCTGAGCATTGCCGCGGCCTGGAATGTCAACTCTCCTGTAACACGGTACACTACGGCGATCGCCACGAGAAACAGAATAGTAACGAGCCCGGAAACAAGCGCGAGTTTTACGGCCGCTTCCCAGGGATGTTTACCTCTGCTCGAGGCGGCGAGACCAATGCATACTATACTTCCTATTTCGAGGAATACAAAAGAATTGAACAGATCTGTCGCATATATCAATCCCAGGGACGCGGTAATCAGGGAGAGAATGAGAGGCAACCGCTTCCCGGAACCGTCGCCGAGGACGCGGTGC
>Ga0180433_10001384_pt1 | contig 40544 bp, 39 predicted proteins | sample SS_ome_8_FD_132980 | JGI IMG/M metagenome (GOLD analysis project Ga0180433, IMG submission 132980) | Hypersaline lake sediment archaeal communities from the Salton Sea, California, USA - SS_1_D_1 metaG | ecosystem: Environmental > Aquatic > Non-marine Saline and Alkaline > Hypersaline >... | reverse complement strand
GTGCTCACGATAACGCGGCACATCAAACTTAATACGGCCGAAAGCTCCCATTCTCCGTGACGTGATGTCCCGATTCTATCGGGACTCACATTTCACAATGACCGGGATCCTTTCGATTATCCCCATAAAGCCAGAGCAGTACGATAAAGCCGGTAAGCGGCATCACGGCTATAAGGCCGGCCAACGTGGGCAGCTTTCGGCCAATCTGTGTGCAAAGGACGATAATGCACACGCTAATAAACAGCTTTATCAAAAATCGCATACCAAATTCTCAACTTGAAAATGGTGCGATTCCCGTCCTGTCGAAGCGCCAGGCCGGACCTGGGCGGCATCGCACCCTACAGTAGTTACACATTATCGTTGACAATACCTTTGTTTCTACACGGCCAAACAACCCATTCGACTCCCTCCGGTCACTCAGGGCATGGTTTGACCGTGGCACCCTTATAAGGCTATATATATTCGGGTGCCACTGTCAAGCGTTAGCTTGGCAGTGTATTTTTTATCTGATTTTACACACGCCCTGGAGGTCTTATGTTCTTTCCCTTTACTCTGGTAGCAGCATCGCCGATGTCAGCTCGCATCTTATCTGCAAATGCAGTCAGTCGTTCCACTACATCGGGATGCCCGTCGGAGACATCGTGCTGCTCGCCGATGTCGTTTTCCAGGTCAAACAGTGACAGACCAATCCAGCCCTGGTCAACTTCACCGCCCCGGCCGTCAGAACCCGGCTCTATAACCTTATGATATTCATGAGGAAAGTGCAGCTTCCACTTGCCGCTTCTTACGGCCTGAAGGTCGTTTTCATGGTAGTAAAAGTACGCTTCGTGGGGAGAACGGGCACCGGCTTCGGCTGTCATCAGCGGCCATATATTTTTGCCGTCGATGACGCGGTCATCAGGGACAGGGACACTCGCGAGGTGAGCTATGGTCGGGAGGAAGTCTATGGTTCCGGCGACTTCTGAGCAGACTTTTTGGGCGGGGATTTTACCAAGCCAGCGCATTATACACGGAGCGCGGAACCCTCCTTCGAAGGTGGTGAACTTTCCTTCGCGCAGGGGTTTCGCCGAACCGCCGTGGCCGCCAAAGGCCAGCCAAGGCCCGTTGTCGCAGGTAAATATCACAAGTGTATTGTCATCGAGTCCCAGGCGTTTCAGTGTCGAAAGTATTTGTCCGACCGAGAAGTCAATCTCCATGATGACGTCGCCGTATATGCCCCGCTCCGATTTACCTTTGAATTTTTCCGAGGCGAAAAGCGGAACGTGCGGCATCGTGTGCGGCAGGTAAAGGAAGAACGGACGGTTTTGGTTGGCGGTAATGAATTCGAGGGCCTTTTCGGTGTAGCGTTTTGTCAGGGTCGATTGGTCGCACGGGTATTCGATGACCTGCTCGTCGCGCATTAGAGGGACCCGGTGACCTCTTGGCTCTTCTGTGCGTATGCGTTCAACTGTCATACCTTCGTTGAGCTTGATGTCGCCGGCGAGCTCCATCTTCGGGTCGATTTCCATATCGTTACTGTAGGGGATGCCGTAGTACATATCAAACCCCTGGCGTGTGGGCAGGAAATCGGGCTTATGACCGAGATGCCATTTACCGATGCAGGCAGTGGCGTAGCCGCGGGTTTTGAGCAGGTCGGCGATCGTGATTTCCTCGGGATTGAGCCCGATGTCCTCACCACCGGGGAATAGGACATCCGGGATGCTGACACGGGTCGGGTAGCATCCGGTCAGAAGTGAGGCGCGTGAAGGAGAGCAGACGGCATTGGAGGAATAAAAATCGGTGAATCGCATCCCCTCGGAGGCCATCCGGTCCAGGTTGGGCGTTGTAAAACCTTCTGCCCCATAACAGCCGACATCGGCATAGCCCTGGTCATCGGTGAAGATAATTACAAAGTTCGGCTTCGACCGCTCGGGTCCAGCCAGATTTTGCATACAACCGGGCATGGCAAGAGCAGCAGCGCCAAGCCCCATCGCTTTGACAAATTCACGTCGATTCATTTTATTAAATCTCTGATACTCGGTTACTTGATAAGCCGAATTGCAACAGGATACCGATAGGCCTCGCCCTTACTGGTTGCCACGCACGCCATGATTACGAAGATAAGGTCCGCAAGGCCTACCACCGCCAGGAGCAACAGGCCGATACATATCACAGATAGCAATCCTCCGACTATAGAAGCAAGGGTCACCGTAATCTGGAAGTTCAGGGCCTCTTTACCCTGCTGGTCAATATAAGGGTCGTCATCCTTCTTTATCAGCCATACAATCAGCGGCCCGATGAAGCAGGTGAAGAAACCCAGCAGGTGGCACAGCAGCGCCATATTTTTGGCGTTCTGTGAGGGTCCTTCAGACGGATTTTCATCGGCCTGGGGCGGTGTGGGTTCTGGTGGGGTTTGTTCGTTTTGGGCTTGGTTTTCTACATTTTCGTCCATTTTTTTGTCTCCCTACAATCACTGATATGAATTACAAAACGACAGTTTCAACGGTGGGCCAAGGCCCACCCTACCTTTTGTGCTACAAACGACCTTTAAGCCTTTTACACACAAATCTGTTTTAAGTCAAGCAAAAGTTTGGGCAGGTTTTTTCGTCTGTGGCTGCTTTACTTCTTCTATTTTGACCGGCGGCTTTTTTGGGCGTGCGGCTTTGGGGCACTCGCCGGTCCAGCAGTACGTGCACAGATTTTCTTTGTCTCTGCCGATTGCTTTGACCATATCATCAATAGTCTGATACCTGAGAGTTGTAACGTCCAGGTCTTTGGCAATCCACTGGACCATTTTTTTATATTTTTCGGATTTATTATCTATATACTCCGACACATCTTCAAGGTCCCGGCCTTCGAGGGCGCGGATGGCCTTTCGCGCGGCCAGTTCGTGTATCGAACGTGTGGACAGATTGAATCTGCACGGGAACATCAGCGGCGGGCAGGCCGGCCTGACGTGTATCTGTTTTGCGCCGCAATCCCGCAGTTTATTTATAGTGAAGTTTTTCAGTTGAGTTCCCCTGACAATCGAATCTTCACATACGACTATACTATTGCCCTTGATTACTTCTTTAATCGGTATCAGCTTCATTTTTGCAATCAGGTCGCGCGTCTCCTGCGAAGGCGGGGTATAGCTCCTGCCGTATCCGGGCGTGTATTTGACCAGAGGACGTCTGAAGGGTTTACCCGACTCCATCGCATAGCCTAATCCGTGGGCACACCCGGAGTCGGGGATGCCTGAGACGAGGTCGATTTCGATATCCTTGTCATGCCTGGCGAGGTATCGGCCACACCTTTCCCTTACCACTTCGACATTTATCCCCTCATAGCTTGAGGCGGGAAAGCCGGTATAAATCCAAAGGAACGCACATATCTGATTCTGTTTTCCCGCCGCCGGTCTTTTTTGCACAAGGCCGGCTTCATTAACTAAAACTATCTCGCCCGGTTCTATATACTTTAAAATCTGAAAGTCGTTATTGGGAAAGGCGCTGGTCTCACTTGTAACCGCCCAGGCATCTGCTCGCCTGCCGACAGCCAAAGGAGTGTATCCGAATCTGTCCCGCGCTGCGTATATTCCGTCTTTATGCAACAGCAGCAGTGAGCAGGAGCCTTCAATGGCATCGAACATATACTGTATGCCGTCTATCAAATTATCCCCCTGGTTGATGAGTTTTGCCATCAGTTCGGGTGTGTTCACAGGTCGTCGGCTTACCTCGCTGAAGGATATACCCTTATTTAACAGTTCGGCTGTTAGTTCCTCGGCGTTTTCCACAAATCCGCAGATTACGATACAAAACGGCCCGAATCTTGAGTTCAAATAGATTGGTTGCTCGTCATAATCGCTGATAACACCGATACCCTTGTTACCATGCATGGATTTGTAATCATCGAAGAATTTTGACTTGAACTGGCCCTGGGTCAGGTCGTGTATCTGCCGGGTGAAATCCTTGCCGAGTACCGCCAGGCCGCCGTATTCGGTGCCCAGATGTGAATGATAATCTGTACCGTAAAATAGTGTTTGGGCGCAATCCTTTTGAGACACCACTCCGAAAATCCCGCTCATATTCATCTCCTGTTGATATGCTTGCAAGTTTCGTCCTCGACGCTTAGCCGCCGTGCCAAGCATCACCATCACGCAGAATATCATAACCGTATTGAAAAAGCAACAGTGCCTCTGTACAAAATAGATGGATTCTGCAAAAAAATTAATGAAGTACTGAAAAGAGCGTCTGGAAAACCGGTGGACTTGAGCAGTGAACTCGTGTATCATCTTAGCAAAAGTATCATGATTAAAAATGTTCAGGATAGAACAGCAATGCATAACCTGAAAAAACTGGATACGGTTCAAACAAATCAGATTTTGGGTAACATTGATTTGGCGTTCCATACAGTGTGGCAGCCTCAAATCCATGGGATTTGGGGATGGCTGTGCCGTTTCTGGAGCCTCGCCATCCCCAAGCTGCGCTTGAGGCTGCCACCCGAAATTGAACCATTCCGAAAATCGCTCGTTTTGCTTGTGGTAATTGCAGTAGCAGCGACACTAATTGCCGGTTGTGATTCTAAGCCGGCTGGGGAAAGCAGCACGGCCGAATCCACCAAAGCGGCTCCAGCCGGGGATTTGAAAAAGGATTACAAGGACATTAAGGTCGGCGTATCTATGTACACCCTTGGGGCGCCGTATTTTTACGCCCAGGTAAACGCAGCCAAGAAAAAGGCCGCCGAATACGGTATGCAGTTTATCTCCACCGAGGCCCGCGATGATATGGTCAAGCAATTAGCTGACGTGGAGGATATGCTCACTCAGGGCATAGATCTTTTAATCCTGAATCCCAAGGACCCACAGGGTCTTATCCCGGCGACCAGGACGGCCACAAAAGCGGGCGTGCCTGTGATTGTGATTGACAGCTCTATCGACCCTGCCGCCGATTTTATTACTACCGTCCAATCCAATAACCTTGCAAACGGTGAGCTTATCGGCGAATGGCTCGTCAAAAAAATGGAGGGTGCGTATATCAAGATAGGTCTTCTTAGCGGAGTGCAGGGTAATCCTGTCGGAAAGGAGCGCAGGCAGGGTGTTTTTCGCGGTATTATCGAGCAGCAGCTTCGCTCAACCGCATCAATGGGCTTTGAAATAGTCGCCCAGGGGTGGGGCAACTGGTCGCATGAGGGCGGACTTAAGGCGATGGAGGATATGATTGTCGCCCATCCCGAAATGAACGTGATGTTGGCCGAGAACGACAGCATGGCCCTTGGCGCAATAGAGGCGATTAAGGAAGCGGGCAGACAGGATGATATCCTTGTCTTAGCCTGTGCCGACGGGCAGAAAGAGGCGCTTGAATTAATCAAAAAGGGCGAATATGGCGCAACCGGAATGAATAACCCGGTGCTTATCGCCGAGACCGCTATCGAAATCGGCCTGAAGGTGCTGGCGGGCGAGACGAATTTTCCGAAGAAGTCTTACACCCCTGCTGTATGTATCACTAAGAAGAATGTGGACAAATACTATGACCCCGATGCAGTCTTTTGAATACAAGATATCGGTGGGCCGTCCTCCCTCGCATAAATCTACGGAGGACAAGGGGCCTAACCTGCATTCTTTATTAAACCCCGCGTAAAACGCGGGGCTGAATATTTTCAAGATCGGGGCGCTGCCGGAAATAATGAGAGAAATCCCTTGAGTGCCGCCCTTTTCTGAAGAAAAGGGCGGCACCGAACAACAGTGTTAATCTGCGTTAATCCGTGTCTAAAGAATATATTAAGGAAACGGTGTTAATCCGTGTCCAAATACAGATACGGTCGGTCTGAATAAGGAAGGTTGCAAATGTCTGAATATCGCGTTGAGATGACCGGCATCGGCAAGTCGTTCGGTGGTGTTAATGCGCTAAAAGATGTATCCTTTAGGGTTAGGCCCGGCCGGATACACGCGCTGGTGGGCGAAAACGGAGCAGGCAAGTCAACGCTGATGAAGATTCTTTCCGGCGCATACTCAAAAGACGCAGGCTGGATAAAAATCGACGGCAAAGAGGTGAGTATCCCGAATCCGCATACGGGCCGAAAACTGGGTATTGCCATCATTTATCAGGAGTTTGCGTTAGCGCCCGACCTGACGGTTGCCGAAAATATCTACCTCGACCATCTCGGCAGCAAGAAAGGATTCATAAACCGGTCCAGGCTTTACAGAGACGCCGATGAGTTGATTAATAGTATCGGCTTCGAGATAAACCCCCGCAGTACTGTAGGTGACTTAACGGTGGCTTATCAACAGGTAGTGGAGATAACAAAGGCCCTGTCGGAAAAGGCAAAAATCCTCATATTGGACGAGCCTACTTCCGTCTTAGCCCCACGCGAAACAGAGCGGCTTTTCGAGGTTCTAAGAAGGCTCAAACAGCAGGATGTAAGCATAATTTACATTTCTCACCGACTCGACGAAATTTTCCGGATTGCAGATGTCATTACCGTTATCAAGGATGGTGTCGTTACCGGCTCGGTCGGCCCCGCCGAGGTGAGCACCGATGACGTTATCAGCATGATGATAGGAAGAAAACTCGCAGCTATGTTTCCCAAACGCGATTGTGCAATAGGCGACGAGCTGTTCTGCGTCGAGAATCTCACAAAAGGAAAAGAAGTAAGAAACTTCTCCTTTTCAGTAAGAGCCGGTCAGGTTCTTGGCATCGCCGGACTGGTCGGAGCCGGCAGAACCGAAACGATGCGGGCGATTTTCGGCGCGGACCCTAAAGATACCGGCACGATTACGCTTGATGGCCGCCCGCTTAAAATAAATTCGCCGACCGATGCCGTAAAGGCAGGTATTGGTTTTGTGCCGGAAGACCGCAAAGAGCAGGGAACCATACTTTCAATGTCCGTAAGGAAAAACGTAACTATGCCGAGCCTGTCCGAAAGATTTTCCGGATTCGGGTTCATAAAGCAGGCAGCGGAGAAAAAGAACACCAAAAAGTTGATTGAAAAACTTGCAATCAAAACCAGCAGTACCGAGACCGATGTTGCGGATTTGAGCGGCGGCAACCAGCAAAAGGTCGTCTTAGCCAAGTGGCTCGGCACCGATTGCAGGGTTATAATCTTAGATGAGCCGACGCGGGGTGTGGATGTGGGAGCGAAAGTCGAGATATATAACCTCATTAATGAATTGGCCGCCGACGGTTTAGCTATTATCGTTATCTCATCGGAGATGACCGAGATAATAGGAATTTGTGACCGGGTGTTGGTTATGCGAGCAGGATGTGTCCAGGGTGTCCTTGAAAAAGACGAACTGACAGAAGAAAATATAATGAACCTGGCAATTGTTAAACAACCGGCTTACGCTCTATAGAAAACTTTTGGAAATCGTCATTCTGAACGGAGTGCAGCGAAGTGAAGAATCTCTGGCGTACGAGGGAGTGAGAATCTTTGATGCGCTCTGTACCAGATGGTACAGGGCCGCGCTCAGAATGACAGTTACAAGGCTTGCTATGGGGCGCTGCTTGAAAAAAGGGAGATTGTAAGAAGTGAATAAAATCGCCAAAGCCGTCAACTTGCTGCTTAAATATAACACGATAGTCATCTTTGTTGCGCTGTTAATAGCGTCATCTTTTGCCTCGGATGTTTTTTTCAGTCAGCGAAATATATTCAATCTCCTTCGGCAAATGGCCGGCATAGGGGCCGTTAGCATGGGGATGCTGCTGGTTATATTAACGGCTGGGATAGACCTTTCGGTTGGTTCGATTTCGGCGCTGGCGAGTGTGCTCGTCGCTTATTTCCTCCTGCCCGATTCGGTTGTGCCGATGCCGCTGTTTGCCTCGGTCATCTGTACCATTATAATCGGAGTACTGTTGGGGAGTTCTTCGGGTTTTCTCGTTGCAAACAGGCGGATAGCCCCCTTTGTCGCGACGCTGGCTTTAATGACAATCGCACGCGGCCTTGCTTTTATCATCTCGAAGGGCAGGCCCATCCTGCTTACAGAAGCCGGCGAACCCTTGAAAAATTTCGGCAGCGATTACTGGCTCGGTATCCCCCAGCCGGTCTTTGTGATGTTTCTGATATTCGTTATTGTATTTGTGCTTTTGCGATATACGGTTTTCGGCAGGCTGGTAATTGCTATCGGCAGCAACGAGACAGCGGTAAGGCTTTCCGGCATTCGTGTCGCCGTCTATAAGTTCGGCGTTTATTGTATATCAGGCGGTTTCGCAGTCGTTGCCGGCATAATCAGCACAGCAAGGACCGGGGTAGGCTCTGCTGTGGTAAATCCGGGGATGGAACTTGACGCTATAGCAGCAGTTGTGATAGGGGGTGCGAGTCTTAGCGGAGGCAAAGGGACCGCCCTTAACACTCTTTTGGGGGTCTTTATTCTCGGAATGATAGGCAATATCATGAACTTAAAAAACGTGCCCGGCTATTCTCAGCAGGTCATAAAGGGCCTGATTATCATCTTCGCCGTGCTTTTGCAGGGTATCCGGAGCCGTTCAGAAGCTGCAAAAACCTCCTGACAATTCGGTAGCAACTTAAAATCCAAATGTACTTGCGGGAGTGAGGATTTTGTGGTAGATTATTCGTTGTGGGGCCTTAGCTCAGTTGGGAGAGCGCTTGCATGGCATGCAAGAGGTCGTGGGTTCGAATCCCATAGGCTCCATTTCGCGATTACCGAGAGGGTCTTCCGCCCGGTTTTTATATTTCGAGAAATATCGAATCATCCTCAAGAGTAACATATATTGTCTTTCGATAATCATCTCTCATTATACACATACGGACGTTATCACCGGGCTGACAGCCTGCGAGGTCGGACAAAAACTCCCTTAAGGTCCTTGTCTTTCGCGAATTAAAGGACATTATAACGTCGTCTTTTTGCAGGCCGGCTTTTTCTGCCGGGGAATCAGCCAAAACCATCTCAACCAGGACACCGCCGGCCTTAGCCGCTTCTTGGAGTTTTTCGGCCTCATCGCTGCCAAAGGTAACTTCAGCAACTTCAATCCCCAACCGAGGAAAAGTCTTGGTTACAGGCGTAAGATACGCCGGTCTTTCCTCGGGCACTGCATACACCGTAAGCCTGTAATCGTCTTTTGCTACACACATATAAACCTCGCCGCTCACCTCGCTGCCTGACAGGTCGCTTTGGAGTTGTTCAGGGGTTCTTATCTTTCTGCCGTTGAAAGAAAGTATTACGTCTGTCGGGGCAATGTCTGCCTTCTGGGCGGGAGAGCCGGCTGCGACGGTTTTTACGTATGCTCCTTCGGCTCTATCAAGTGATTTTCTTAGCGCTACTTCCAGGGTAACATCGGCAACCTCTAAACCAAGCCATGCATTACCCCATCGGTTCTTGAAAGTCTCATAATCAAGAGGCTCGGCTTTAATAAGATTCTTCTCATGGCTGTCGATTGTTATTTTTGAGTCCTGATAAATAATAAAGGCTGCAACGACGTTTAGGGCAAGCGATATAATTGTTACCGCGATTAACCGGTTTTTCCTTAACCAATATCCCATATCGGTTTTCATCAGAGCCTTTTCGATTCTACCGGGCAGGTTGCCGCACAGGTATTACACATAAAACACTCGCTTCGGTCGATGCTTGGCCTTTTTGACTGGTTATCATAACTGATAGCATTCATCCGGCATCCTTTTTGAGCCAGTCTGCACCCTTTGCAGTTATCCTGTGGCAAATTAACGCTTATCCGTCTTAGTCTTAATAAAGAACAAAAGCCGCTTAACAAAGCGAAAAAAGCACCCAAAGGGCAGAAATATCTGCAATAAAACCGCGAAACAAAAGCCGAAAAAACCAGCATCAATAAAAGCCAAATCCATGATATCAGATCGCCGTGCAGATTAAAAAATGTGGCAAATGGTTCTATGATTCCGGCTAAATAAATTGCAAGGATGTTGTTTGCAAACAAAAGGCCGATTAGAAGTAAAATCCCAAGATTGACGTATTTTACAACCTTGAGGTATTTGTCTGCCGTTCCGGTAATCCGCCACTGTGTCGGCACCAGGCCAAACAGCACTTCAGTAAAAGCACCAAACGGGCAAAGCCAGCCGCAGTAGAACCTTCCGGCTATAACTGTTGAACCTATTGCGATAACAACAAGGCTGTACCAGTACAGGTTGTTCAAAAACACAGGATTGTGGCCGGATAAAAGTCTTAAAATATCGTTTATGGAAAACCCGCCTCCCATCAAAATGCCTAAATAGGCAAAGCTCAGCCCCAGTATAAAGTAACGCAATGGCTCGTTCTTCTTGAAGAATGACCAGAACGCCAGGCCGACCATGCCCCATAAAAAGAAAAAATCCATCTGCCAGAGCAGATGCTGAAAAAATAAGTGCTCGATCGGGTTGTCTTTATCTACATGTTGGCGTAAGACCTGCTCTGTAACCAACTCAAGGCCTGCCTTTATCGAACGGGTAACCGCGCTTGAAGTTATCGTAGCACCTGTTATAGCGTCCACATCTGATTCGAGGATAAAGTTGTCACCTGCATCCATTTCTTCAAACTGTGTCAGAAACCAGCTTCCGTCGGCCAGCAAGCCTTTTGTGTATCTTGGACTCTCAAATTCGCTCAACACTTTTACGCCGGTAATCTTGCCCCTTGCGTCCACGCCGACAAGGATTGCTATCTGGTCGCGGTAGCCCCAACTTTCAGCTGGAACAACCTCTGTTGTCAGAAAAACCACTCCCATAAGATATCCACCGTCGGTAGTGTAACCAAGATAATGGGCGAAGGGTTCTGTCTTTTTGGCAAAGGCATCGGCAGCCGGCAAAACGTCTGCCAGATCTCTTTTGGTTACTGACTCAGCAAAGCACTCAGGCGTTGAATTCAACAAGGCCGGGATAAACAATAAAAAAACAGCGGCTTTTGCCAGATTTTTCTTGCCGAGCATAACTTGCTTTTATAATTGAATTGAGAGGGAAATAGCTGATAAGACTATTGATATTAAGATACTGCTGAAAACCACGGGCTTAAAATGTTGCTTGGTTTTTTCGCTAAGGCCGGAACCGGTTTCGATAATTAACTTAATCCCCATCGCCGCCAAAATACTGCCAACAACAACAGCGGCTAATTCGTCCATGAAAATAAAGCCTAACATCGATGCGGTCAGTCCAATTACAACGACAGTTCCAGAAACCAGGTTCATCTTGTTTTGCCATTGCGTGTTCTTGCCGGTAAGGACGCAATCTTTTGCAGCTTTATTTTCGCTGCTGGCTGAATATTTATATAGTCCGGCATAGACGGCTAAAACAACAAAAGCAACGAAAACAGTTATAAGGTCCGGCTTTTCTGTCTTGTCAAGCACAAGAATCATAAAATTGTGAAAACAAATAGCCATGCCAACCGTCAAAAGAAAAAGACCCATGTAATATGTTGCCCGTATTTCGGTCTCGACAACTTTTCGGCGGACTTTTTTACTTGTTCCCTTCCTGTCTATCCTGCCATACATCCGGCAATTTTCGCAGGCACGATAATTTATAATAAAAGCGATAACATCGGTCGTGGAATGAATTGCGTCAGCTATGAGTGCATTACTGTTTGCCAGTATTCCGGTGATACCTTTGCCTATCACAAGCAAGATATTGCAGACAAGCGAGACAAAAATTATATCTTTTTTTTCTTCAGGTGGTATAACAGGTTCTCCCGGATATTGTTTCTTTACTATATGCGGGGTGTAAGTTTGCCGGAGCAGGTTTGTTATTAATGGGGCGGGCTTTACCCCGGCAGGATTAGATTTAGCAGCCCCCCCACCACCAGGCTGGATATGACCATAACACCGGCGGACTTGAGCATATCTGCGATCCCCAATTCCCTGACAAGCGTTGCAAAGGTAGCCACGCACGGAAAATACATCGCCAGCACAACCGATGCTATAACCAGTTGTTTGACTGTCAGTCCAAGCGGAATAAGCATCCCCACGGCAACGTCCTTTCGCAAAAAACCTACTATCAACGCGCCAACCGCCTCCTGCGGCAGTCCGAGAATCCGGGTGACGACCGGGGCTGCAATTTTCCCCGCGAACTGAATTATTCCAAATGTGTACAGCAGGTTTACAATAAGTACTCCAAGCAGCACAAAGGGGATCGCCTCTTTAAGAAACCACTTTATCCTTATCCAAATCTTCTTTGCCAGGCTCCTTAGGTAGGGAATTCTGTAAGGGGGTATCTCTAAAAATATCTCCGGCGACTCGCCTTTGACGGTTTTGTTGAAGATAACGCCAAGCAATACCCAGACTACAAACAATGTTCCATAAATAATCGCGAGGTATCCGGCACCATATTGTCCTACAAGTCCCACAATCATCGCCTGCAGGGCCGCACAGGGAACTGCAATAGATAGCAGAGTCGCGGAAATGAATCTTTCTCTGCGGGTCTCAAGAACTCTTGTTGCCAATGCACCCGGTACATTACATCCAAGCCCGAGCAGCATAGGCACTATTGCGAAACCATGTAAACCGACTCTATGCATCAGGGTATCTACCATAACAGCTAGTCTGGGTATAAAACCTGAATCTTCCAGCAGTGACAGGACCACATAAAACGCGAATACATAAGGCAGGACCGCACCAATCGGAACAAAAAGCCCTGTAGTCAATAAACCGAAGGACTGTCCAAAATCTATTTCGCCGTCGATGAGCTGGCCTATGACAAGGTCATGAACAAATCCGCCACCCCCCATAATAGTCGAAAGTTTCATTACCACCGGCATCCAGAAATTTTCAAACAGTGGCTCGCCCACGCGACCTATCAGTCCTTCACCGATAAAGCGTATAACCTTAAACGCCAAAAACATCACTATGATAGCCATAGGAATGCCGGTAAGCGGCCTGACCGAGGCGTCTCCGAGCCTTTCCAGCCAGGTATGGTGCCGATGGGTAATAGTTTGCACTTCATTCACAATGTCGCCTATCTTTTGCCACCTCCGGCTGTCTTCATATTCAAAGTCGGAAGGCTTCGCATCCTCGAGCTTTTCCACCAAATGCTTGATACCTTCTCCGGTTACGGCACAAATCGGGACACAGGGCACTTTAAGAATCTGTTCCAACTTTTTATCATCAATTGATATCCCCTTGTGCTTTGTCTCATCCCAGAAATTCAGTGCCACAACAACGGGAATTTTGCTTTTAAGCAGTTGAAGTGTCAGATTCAGACTGCGCTCCAGGTTCGTGGACTCAACGACATTAATGATTACATCTCCGTTGGTATGCTCGTTGAGCATTTCAACAGCTATCTGCTCCGCTTTGCAGGTCGGCTCGAGGGTATATGTTCCGGGTACATCGATAAGCTCGACGCGCCTGTCGCTGAGCTTCATGCTGCCCTTCGTGAATTCAACGGTCGTGCCGGAGTAATTCGAGGCAATGACATTTGCACCGGTGATGCGGTTAAAAACGACACTCTTGCCGACATTAGGATTTCCCATAAGAAGGATTTTCATTTTTCATCCTCGGCATTAACTTCCACTAATACCCGCGAGGCCATACCAAATCCCACGGCAGCCTGCGTACGGCCCTGTTGCAAAAGCACCGGGCCTCTCATCAACTGCTCACTTATCTTTGTGATTTCTTTGCCTGTTCTGATTCCCAACGCTTCGAGCTTGCGGGCCAGGCCGTAGCCGCCGCTTATTTCCACTATCTTACCCTTCTGGCCCGGCCGCATCTGAAGCAGTGAGACCCTGTTAACTGCAAAGCCTTTCTTGTCGGTACCAGTACCTGTTTCGCCCATTCTTTATCTCCTTTTTACTCAAGGCGTCTTTCTTACACTACTATTTCTCACACCTTAGAATATCATTTGCGCTCTCAGACCCAATACGACCGCATCCTTAACGGTCTCATCGCCACCGGTATTACTTATATACTGAATACCCGGGCTTAAACTCAGCCAGGGTGCAACCTGTGCGTTGTAGTAAACCTCGAGAGCGTTTTCGTGGTTTTCGGTATAGTCTGCGCCGTCATTTGCACCGGCGTAATCGCTGAATATCCCCTGAGCGAAACCTATCCCGAGAATATCATTGTCCCTGCCGTAAAGCAGGCCCTCATACTGCAGACCTATACTCCAGAAGTTGCCGACGGGGTTAAGGTCGCTGTTGGCATAGCCGAACCTGCCGAAAATACCCAATCCCTGTGAATCATCCGGACTGTTGTTTTCCTTGTAAACCATCTGGTCGCAGCTAACGTAAACTCCGGTGTCGTCACGATAATTTCTGCTATTGGAAAACCTTCCCTTGTCCTGGCCGTCCACCCACATACCCACGCGATATGCACCCGGCATCAGGCCGTTGGTCGAATTAAGCTTCGGCGTTATCCCGGTCTCAAGAGCGTAGAAGAAATAATCTTCATCGTAAAAAGCGGTTCTGAAACCTGTTTCTCTGCCGTCGGCCTGGGCGTCGGCTACACCACCGGCCAGGTACAATGAATCGGTTATATCCCAGTTAAGGACTATGCCGAGACTATAATCGGGAAACGGTATCGTCGGGTTATCGACAAAAGCGGCGTTGAGAAACTGGGTACATTCGTCATCGGCGTAAGCACTTGCGTCAAATACACCGGTAAAATCTATCTTACCGAGCATAATAGTAAAGGAATCTCCGAATAAAGGTCCCTGATAGTAAAGCTCTTTGACGAGCATTGCATCATTGCCTATTGCATCGGCGTTTACCCCGAAGTAACTGCCTACCGAGGCCGCGTCAATACCTTCGGCATCCGGCCAGCCGCCCTCGACAAGCATATAGATACCGCCCGTCTCGAATCCAAGCAGTTTGTGAAGGTCCACCGACAATTCCAAATCATAACTGCCTGAATGTCTGCCCCTTCGAGCGCCGGTGCCGCTTCCACCCCTGACATTAACCTGATAAATACTGGTAATACCAAAACCCAACTCTATTCCCTCGTTTGTCAATTCGTTGTTTAGTCCCCAAAAGCCGTTTGTTAAAGTACTTCTGTTCCAGATATCATTCTCACCAGCTTGTCCCTTACAAATCCCCGCCATAGCCAAAAACACTATGGCGCAAAACAATACGCCGCTCCCTGACTCTGTAACTTTCATTTGTTTTTGTCTCCTTGACTTCCTTGTTAATTCCGTGCTTCATTTTTCACACATCGTACATTTACAATTTGAGTGACTGTGATTCTCATTCTCACTCTTACAATGATAAAATATCACCCTCTTTTTGTCAACTGTTTTCTCATTTTCAAAAATCACCGGATTGATTTACTCAAGAGCCTGGCTCCGGGTGTGACGACTTAACAGATAACTGTTTAATGCTCATAAGTGCATATAGGTTAAGATGATACATCGCGGCGAAGCATAATGTCTCAGTGGTATCAAGGTCGTCTGAATTCGGTGGTTTTTTCTCAAAAACAACTTCGACATCTCAAGCAGATTCATAAAAATTTGTCATTACCTCACAAAATGGTGTGAAAGATTTTTCCGCCAGTTGACGAGGTGTTGACACGGCATTTGGGTTATTGTAAAATCCGGCAAAATGAGATTGATAATTATGGTCAATTGTTCGCGGAGGATATATGAAATCTGCAAAGGATATTCTCAGGCGGTATTTGAAAAGCAACGGCTTGCTTTACAGCAGGCAGAGAGAGCAAGTTCTGGATATATTCCTGAAGACGGAGAAACACTCCACGATTAACGACCTTTACGAACTTGTCAGAAAGAAAAACACCAAAATCGGCCTTGCCACCGTATATCGGTCAATGAAGGTGATATGCGATGCAGGCCTGGCAAGAGAGACCGATTTCGGGGACGGCGCCAGGCGATACGAGCACAAATACAAACATCAGCATCATCACCATCTGGTCTGTATCAAGTGCGGCAGGATTGTCGAGATAGCCAGCCCCAGACTTGAGCAGATTCAAAGGCAGTTGGCAAAAAAACACGATTTTACTGTTTCCAGGGACACGATGAAGATGTTTGGCATTTGCAGGGCCTGCAAACGCAAATCAAAGTAAGGATTAAATGCCCATAGGTTACCTGCTATTCCCTTTTCTTCTGTTTGGCGACCTGCTCTTCGAGCTTTTTGATTCGCTCGTTCTGTTTGCCGACTTTCACCAAAGCTACGACCTCTCCGGTCGCAAGAGCCAATAATATTAATGCTCCAACAGTCATTGTGTATCCCCTTTTAATGTTTTTGCTTTTGATTCCTTTTTCTCATCCGAACCGGCCAGTTTTTTAATTCCCATAACAACTAAAACCGCCCCACCCGCCGCCAGTGCCGCTATTCCAAGCGGCCCCAGAATAGTCCCCGTGGCTGCATAGGCATGGCCGTTTCCTAATCCAAGTCCCAATCCGCTACCGGCAGTCAATGCCGAGCCTGTCTTAAGTTTTAAAGCCATTATTTTTTCCTCCCAAAACTTTGTTCTCTCAGCTTTTTGTTTTTGCAGGTGTCTTTTTTTCGGAGAAAATCTTCCTCCAGATCTTCATACTTGCGTATGCGACCCCGGCACCTGCTGCTACAGGGACTGCTACTGTGGTCCCCAGAGCAAAACCAGTGCCTGCAACTGCTTGAGCTGTCGCCACGCCCAAACCGGCGGCGAGCCCCAAGCCCGCAGAATCCTTTACGGTGTCCTTAGCCGCCCGTATCCCGGTTTTTTCGTTCTTTCCGTATTTAATCATATTCGATACACCATAAAATACGGCAGCTAAACCACCTGCAAATGTGCCTGCTGCAAGAGGAGCAACCGTAGCTGCTCCTGCAACAGCGCTTTGCCCAAGGTGCACTGTTGATGAGGTAGAGACAACCGTGCTCGAGCTGCCGCTGGTTAAGGTTACAGAAGCCGAACCGGTTTTAACGACGGCACTGCCTGATGTATTAACAATTGACGAGCCGGCAATACCGGACGGGTTTTGTGACACTGTTTTTAAAGGTGTCGAGCTTGCCTGAACCAAACTGGATGGTTTGTTTGACCACTCTTTCATAATGAACCCCTTTCTGTAATTAATTGAAATTTTGCATAATTTTTCTAATTAGTATCTGTTGCGGAACCTTTACTTCCCCGAAAGAATGTCAGCCCTGTGCAAGCAGGGGCAGGTATCCACTTTTCCGGCCGTTGATTTGCTGCTTTGGCAGGGGTGACAGAGCAAGGAAGTTTTTCCGCAACAGGAACTAATTAAGAGCCTGTAAAATACCCTGCAAAAACGATATATGTACAAAAGACACAGGTTCTTGTATGGTTTTGGGACAGGTTTTACGTTAACACTTTCCAGAAATGTACCGGCATTCGCCGCGCCATTTTTAACGCCCCGTTTGAGCCTGCAAAAAGCGGCTCATCAACCCGGCTTACCTGGCCGCCGCCTAATTCGTCCATCGCATCTTCAATTAATTCAGGCAGTCCCACCATTTGGCTGCCGCCGCCGGCCAATATTACATTGGAGCGCAAGGCTTGCTGAAACTCAGGGTCGTATGTGGCAATAAGTTTGGCAATCGAGCTGACCATTCCAGGCACTATGCTTTTGCAGGCTTTTCTCAATTCATCGGTAACATCAAATTCGCGAGGCCTGCCATCGACAGGGAATTTTGCCTTTACCCGGTCCGAGTTTTCCGAGACAAAACCATGGCGTTCCTTCAGTTTTCTAACCATATTTATAGAAAACTGTGCCTTTGGGTATTTCTTGCGGATAATTTTTGAAAGGGCATCATCAACATAATCACCCGCTTGATCCAATGTAATCTGGTCCTGATTTTGGGGCAGTGTTCCATGCAAACGGCATAAATCTACAGTTCCTGCGCCAATATCGATAACCAGTGCCTGGTCGAGAACGCCAAGCTCATAAGCCACTGTAAAAGGCTCAGAAACAATCATAACCGCATCGAGGATGCCACTGGCTGCATCTATAAGAATGCGTTTACTGGCGATACTTGCTCGTGCCGGTGCCCCTATTACACCATATACAGGTTGGCCGGGTTTCGGACGTGCTTTTTGCAGAAGGTACCGCACCAATTGCTTAGCAGCCGTCAGATACTTGTTGTTTCCAGATTTGCCGTTATTCTGGATGACACCATGTGCTAAAGGGCGGACAAGCTCTAAACTTAAGCGGTGTTTCAGTGCCGCATCTCCAAAAAGTGGCTTATTACCTAATAACTCTTCAGATATATTATCCTTGGGATAACCTACGTATGTGGGCATTACCTCCCGAACACCGTTGCTTGCTGCTATGGATGCCCGGGAGGTCCCCAGATCTATGCCCACGAAGAGAGCCTTGCCTTTTGGGGCAAAAGGAGAAGGAATTTTGGAAACCGAAGAATTTGGCCTGTTTTTTTTGCCGGCTTGTTTTGTGCTCCGTATTTTTTCGTGCTTTATAACCATACATTTTCTCCTTTATATCAGGTTTATCGGACATATATATTCAGAACTTTAATATCTGAATATTTTGAAACCAAACTTGCAGATATTGGTATATACACATAGCACATAGTATATATACGTTTAGATGCGTGTGTATTGCGAAGTAAACTATAAAGTGAATACATCTATCAAATTTGAAGAAAGCAATGTACCTGTATCCGCCGGCTTACGCCGGCAGGCTTCTGTTGTTATGAATAGCCGCCGGGTCTCTGTTATTCGTCTTCTAATGGTAACAATATTTAAATATTAACGTAAAGGGTCCACAACAAAGCTTTTTTAAAAAAAGGTTCGGGTTACAATCATAATAAAGAATCTTTGTCTGAGACATACTGATCTGTTAAACATTAACTGAGGGGATACCGTTGTTTCCGAACGGCCAAATCCCGGCGCGCCGGGATGGCACCGATATAGGGGATTTTAACGAATTTATCCGGGTGCCACTGGCAAGCGCAGCCTTGGCCGTTTAGAATAATTCCATCACTTTCGCCTTCGGCCCCGGGTCGATGCACGGGACAGGCTCCAAGGCTGGCACCCGCCACAACACAAATATAATGAGACACCAAGTGTGTCAGCCTCTGAGCCGGCAAGCTCATGGGATGGTTTGCCCGTGGCACCGAGGCAAATAACCGTGCCCAGAGAAAAAAGTGCAGCCGGGATATTAAGTAGAACAAAAATTCCCCAAAGTACATGTAACATAACACTAATCGGGCTGAGGCTTTTGAAGTTCGATATTATGCCTGAAAATATTTTCCAACACAGATTTTTCATCATCAGCGGGGGCTACAACCACCTCAAACGAATCTGATTTTTTTAAGATGTCTGCTTCACTATCAGTACAGGTGGTGCTCAGTTCGTAAATTTGAGCCTGCAGTTGTGCACCGGCGGCTTTTAACTCTTCGGTTTTCTGGCTGAAGCGTTCAGCTTGCCGGTGGCGCCTGGTTGTTTCGTCCCGGAGCTTTGTTGCCGCAACAGTTAATTGTTCACTCTGTTCCCTCAAGCGTTGGTCAAGCTTGTCGCAGTGTAACTTCAATTCGTCTTTCGCTCGTTCGTGTTTGCGGATTTGCCCCCGAAGTTGCTTGTTTTCTGATGTCAATTCAGCAGCCTGTTTCCTTAACTGCTCCTCGTCCTGCTCAAGCTCAGTTAACCGTTGTTGTAACTGTTCATTGGTGGCCTCTAATTCTTCTGTTTGTCGGCTGACAAGCTCATCCATCCGGCTGCGAAATTGCCTCAATTCCTCCTTAGTATGTTCCTGTTCGGTCAAATCTTCGGTAAAACCGACAAGGCCGGCGGCCTTGCCCCCATCGTCGTTGAATAATACCATAAGTATATCTGCCGCAAATGGAGTCCCGTCTTTTCGAAAGCATTCCAACCGGCCAGCATATTCGCCTTTTTGTACGGCTTTGTCTATGAACCCGGCTATATCGGTTTTCATCCGACCTTTGGTGCGCAAAGCGCTAATCTGCTTGCCAACCAAATCATCCGGCCCCTTATATCCGTACATCTGGGTCCAGGCCGTATTAACAAACTGAATGACTCCCTCGAGGTCGAGCGCAACAATCCCCTCCCTCGCTCGTTCGGCAGTTGCCTTGAGCCGGCGCAACGTTTGTTCGACTTGTTTGTGGACAGCAATTATATCATCCATGTTTACACCCATTTCAAGAAATAAACCACAATTCCAACCTTTATTAAACACCTGCCCATAACAACCTTACCCGCTTAATGAGTTCTGAATTATGGGCGTGTCGATGAGATTCGGCTTTTGAATCGCAATATTTTGCCTAAAGACAGTTACCAGTATAGCTCTTTCATCCTCGGTAAGGAGCTCGGTGGCTTTAAGCGAATCCATCGCTTCAAACATGTCTGTTTCACTTACCGGTCCACGAAAGCCAAGTTCGTTGATCTTCTCCTGAAGAGCCAGTATGGTATCAGCCATAAGTTGAAGTCGTTTCTCAAAATCAGTCCCTGAAAGTTCGGCTTCTTTGGCCGGCAAATGTGTTAACTCTTCAATCACGATAGCTCGGATTTTTTCACTTGAGTCCCGGGGTCGCAGCTTTCCTGCGGATTCTCTTAAGGCATTTCGGAACAAGGACAGGGCATTGAAACTTTTTCCGATGAATTTTCCCATGCCGTGGGCGAAATCACTAATAACATCAGTGAGACTCATATTAAGTCCTGCGGTTTAACTAAAGGCTCAGAAGTAAATGGCGGCAGGTCTCGGGCAGCCTTAACGGGCCGGTTTCGCTTTCGGTTCTGGCCACCAGTTTTTCTGCTATCAGCTTGATATCGTTTTTTATCGCTTCTCTTCTCCGTCCCGATGTTGTCTTTATCAGTGCCGCAAGGTAAAGAATCCGTGCAATCTGGGCCAACGTGGCGGTGCTGCAGAGCTTTTCGACTTCCTGGACTATAATGTCATCAACCTCGCCGATTTTGCTTAATTCCTCTGCGCACGGAGAATCCGGTTCAAGAGTCCTTATTCGGTTACGGGCGGTTTCCGTCAACAACAAACTCAACTTGTGCCTGATAGGATCCATCTATACTACCATTTATAAGGTTTCCACAAAGAATTCGATGGCGTTTTCCCCTGGAAGCTTCAAAATCACACAATCAACTATGCGTGCAAACCTTTGTTTTTACAGCCGGTTGCAATTATAAATACATGATTATGCAACCGGTGTTGCTTCACATTTGAGATGTCTTTTCACATTGCAATCCCATACCACTTTCGAGCTTGCGGTAACAACAACGCCTATCGCAAAGGGTACCAAGGCCGAAGTAGTCGCAAACATAGTTGACAATCTTGCAGCATTACTGGCCAATAAACCGAGTCCGGAAGCCACACCCAAACCTACCGCTTCACCTCCCGTGTCAAGAACAGCATCCCGTTTTGTCATCCTTCCCTGCCTGTATTTTTTGGCATTTATCAGAGCCGCTATGCCTCCCCATCCAAGGGCTACCACTGCACCGGCTTTAACGGGATCTACAGCTTGAATTGTGACGGACCTTACAGCCCCGACAGCCCGACCCATGGTATATCCAACCGTACTTGTTACGGTTGTCGGACAGTAGTAATCGATCGTTTCCATCTTTATCTCCTATGTTTGTATTCCGCTTCTTATTCTTATATCGATATATTATATATTACACTATTTTCTTTTTTCTTCCGATGAACCGTTTTCTGTATATCATAAAAGCTGCATTTCCCGAGTGTTCGATGATTTCGTGGTTTGAGTGAGCGCTTACCACCATTGACACTACAGGCAGTGCTCGAGGCACTAAACGTACAATCAGGGCGGCAGTCAGATGTTCGATATATTCTTCCAGGGCTTTTGAACCCAGAACCGAGACGCCTTTTTGGGTCGTGGTTTTTTTGCCTGATTTGCTCTTAATCGTTTTTAAGGAACCGATTTCTTTTAAGGCCTTGAATTTTACCTCCGAGCCGCCGACACCGATTTCGATTATTCTTAATATAATCTCTTTCTCGATAACTTCGTTGGGGTCGTAACCATAGCAATACGCTATTTCCTGAATCATATGAAAATCCTGAACTAATAGCGCCGTTATATCCGCTGTTGCCGTCAGCATGCCTCCAAGCCCCGCCGCTGCACCCTGAATGGCGCTTGCCTTTTCATGGAAGTTTATGTGCACCCGATTGCATTCGTCAAGCAACTCGAGGTTACATGTTTTAAGTTCCGACAGGTTTTTTATCATCACACCGTGTGCATGAGCCCTTTTTATCAAATCTTCGGGATCGACTGTAAAGGTTGATACGTACAGTAAGTTCTCAACGGTTTTGCCGATGGCGTTTTCGATTTTTTTTAGTTTTTCAGGGCCAATCTTGCCAGCCAGGTAATTCACCGGCCTGGAGGTAATATCCAGCACTTTCTTGTGAAGGCCCTTGTGCTTTTGTTTCTCCCATTTCCTTATTTTTTTCAAACTGATTTTTTCATATTCACTCAGTTCCATAATCCGCAATCCCACAAAAACTATAAACTGTAAGCATATTCCAGCTCGGCTTTTGTGAATTAAGGCTGGTTTTTCTGCTTAATTAGTTCCTGTTGCGGAAAACCGACATTACTCTGTCGCCTCTGCGAAGCCTGTCCCTGCGAAGGAATGTTACCCCTGCGGAGGCAGGGGCAGGGAGCAGGGGTCCACGGTCTAAAAAATGGATTCCTGCTGGAGTTTATGCCGTACTCCGATACGGTGCAGGAATGACAAAATAACGTTTCCACAACAGATACTAATTATCCTTTTTCGAATCTGTGCCGGATTTATCGGTCAGTCCCGGCTTGGGGGATCAATTTTGTCCCGCGAAACCGCGTCCTCTTCAAGAACAACAGCATCAACATATTTAGACCTGGCGGAGCCGATGATTGCTCCGAAAATGTTTACCAACAGGACCTTTTCTTCGTCAGTTAGTTTTTTAGCCGCTTCGATTGAATTCAAAGCTTGCCATAACTGCCCTTCGCTGACCGGGCCCTGGGAGTTTAAGGCATTGACTTTTTCATAAAAGGGCCCGGCAACTTCATCTATCACTTCCATTCGCTCCGAGACCTTGCCCAACACAAACTCAGCCTGTTTGTAGAGAGTGCGAGAGAGTTTCTCGAAAACGGCGTTGCGAATTTTTTGGGGCAGCTCCTTTGGATTCAGTCCTTGCGCTGAGTCTTCGAGCTTTTTCCGGGCCGAAAATAATATGTTACGGCCTTTACCTGCAAGCCGGCCCATATTATTGGCAACATCACAAACAATGTCTTCAAAACTCACCTTGGCTCCTTTACGTTGAACAAAGGACCGAACAAAATACCAGCGAAATAGTAACCATCAGCTTTATGAGGATATTCATAGCCGGACCTGAAACATCCTTAAACGGGTCACCCACCATATCTCCGACCACCGCCGCCTTATAGGCGTCTTCCATATCGTCCCCATCCTCACGATGACTCTCAATCCATTTCTTGGCGTTATCCCACGCACCTCCGCCGATAGACATACTAAGCCCTAATACCGCTCCTACAATCATTGAACCGACTAAAAAACCGCCCAGCGCCTCCACCTTCAAAGTAAAGGCCACGACAAAAGGCGAAGCGATAGCAATTACACCCGCGACGATCGTGGCCGTTAATGAATCACGTGCAATGACATTTACGCAACTGTCGGAATCCGGCTCGGCTTTACCGGTTGATAAACCTTTGATTTCTTTGAACTGCCGTCGAACCTCAATAACCAGTTTGTTCGCTATCCTGGTAACCGCCCCCATCGTCCAGGCGGCAAAGAAAAGCGGCAAAACGGCGCCGAGAAGCAAGCCCACAAGCACCGCAGGGGTAAATAACTCGGCGTCTGCTAATTTCGTTCCGCCGATATAAGCTGCAAACAAAGCCACCGCTGTTATTACACCGGCACCAATTGTAAATCCTTTGCCTACCGCGGCCGTAATATTGCCGGCAGCATCAAGCTTGTCCGTTATTCTTCGAGTTTCTTTTTCCGCCCGACTCATGGTCGCTATTCCGCCGGCGTTATCGACAATCGGGCCATAGGCGTCGATGGACATAATAATTGCCATTGTCGCCAACATCGCCACCGCTGAAAGGCCAATCCCATACAGCCCCGCCAGCAATAGTGTTACGGTTATAGTCGCACATATTGTAATGATGGGCAGCAGCGCACCGGTGAAACCGACCGCTAATCCGGCGATTATGTTTGTGGCGGCTCCTGTTTTAGACATATTCACAATATGTCTGATTGGCCATCCGGAACCGAAATACTCTGTCTCAAGACCGATCAAAAGCCCGCACAGAACACCGATTACAACCGTCAGAAAAAGACTGAATCGGCCTGTTACGGCAATAATTATCACCAAGGCAGCGATGAGGAACAGCCCGTTTGCGACATAAATAACATTTCGCAAAAAGGTCTGGGGATGGGCACGTCTGCTAAGAAGTTTACTTGCCGCGATGCTCAACAGACAGCAGATAAGACCCGCTGCAATCAATACGAGCGGCAGTACTACATATTTTAACTCGCCCGTTCTAAGTCCCATGATAATTGCTGCCACCGTAGAACTGGTATAAGACTCGAAAAGGTCCGAACCCATGCCGGAAATATCTCCGACGTTATCTCCGACGTTATCTGCGATTACCGCCGGATTACGGGGGTCGTCCTCCGGCAGGTTGTATTCAATCTTGCCCGTCATATCAGCCCCGATGTCGGCACTTTTGGTAAATATCCCCCCGCCCACTCTGCCAAACAATGCAAAGAAAGAAGCACCAAGGCAGAAACCGGCGACAACATACGGCAGTTCCCCCGGATAATCGCCGTTCAGTACGACAAGAGCATAAGTGCCAAGCCCGATGATGCCGACGGACGCCACGGAGATACCCATGACAGAGCCGCCGAGAAAAGCGACATTTAACGCTTCGGTCAGACCTTTTTTCCCGGCGGCCTGGCAGGTTCGTACGTTTGAGGTGGTAGCGGCTTTCATACCAATCCAGCCGGGCAGCATCGAACAGACCGAACCGGCAAGGAAAGCTATTGCTGTAGAAAGACACAGTGTAAAGCAAATTGCAAGAAATGACGCGAGCAGGAAAATCGCTGTTATTTTATATTCCTGTTTCAGAAAAACCACCGTGCCTGAGCGGATTTTTTCGGCAATAGACTGCATTTTTTGATTACCCGCCGGATACCCGAAGAGAGAAAAATAGCCCAGCAGCGCAAAACCCAAGCCCGCAACGCCGACTAACGGCACAGCCCGAAGCAGAGCTTCATATTTCGGCAACTGCTCAACAGGGACCGGCTCATCGGCACCACAGATGGAATTGTTTGTGTTTACCGAAGCCATAGATATATAACGAAACTGACCCAGGTTGTACACATCCAGAAGGGTTGTGTTGTCTTCATCGGATGCCGCTGCCTCAAAGAAATCGTCAATATCTGATATTGATTTTCCATTAACACCTACGATTACATCGCCGCGTGCAAGGCCTGCTTCGTCCGCTGCACCGCCGGGTACCACTGATACGATTATAATACCTTCGATATCGCCGGGAATATCGTATGTATCCCGCAGAGTTGAATTGATTGCCGAAATTGATATACCCCAATCGGAATCATCTGTAATTTGGGTATTTGTATCCGCTGTTTGTGCAGTTAGCACAATGGCGGGCGGCTCGATAACAGTTGCATACGTGCGGTTCTTTTTGCCGTCTCTTACATAAGTGATTCTGACGGTATCGCCCGGCTCTAATGACGCCGTAATTTCTTTGAATGTCTCTATGTCCTTTGCGGCGGTGCTGTTTATGACGGCGAGGACATCGCTTCTTTGCAGGCCCGCTTCCTCGGCTGGTGAGCCGCTTATGACACTATTTATTAATACTCCGTGTCCGTCCGATATGCCCAGTTGTTCAGCAATAACTTCATCCACCGAGACAATCGTTACTCCGAGAAAAGCACCCGGCCAAGCAGATGCCTGTTTATCCGCAACTGTTTTAATAATTGCTCCCTGTTCGATTGAATCTGTGAATTCACCGATAGCCTCGGCTCCGGGAAGATTAAGGTCAAGGCCTGTTACATTTGAATACAGCAGGTAAGAAAAAAAAGCGAACACCATACCTGCTACAACTATGGTCCACTTAACGTAATCCTTGGGGCATCTGTCAAATTGCACTTTGTTTCGGTTATCCAAAAGCTCAGCCCTTCCCGGCTCGCAGAACAAAAATGCCGAATTCGCCCAGAACGACGGTTTGCATATATTCTTCTCGAAGGCGGACTATTTATATAAAAGCCGGTCAAATCGACTAAATTGCGCCGTCCATATATTGAACCGGTATGTCTTGGCCGACCGGTACCTGTTCAATGGTAACTTCGGGGCCGTACACTTTAATTAAAAGAAAATGCCGTATCCCTGAATCCAGAAGACCGTCGGAAAAACTACCCGAGGTAATATAGCGGACGCCGTTGTGTGAAATATCCACGAAGCCGTGATAATGGCCCTGCAGAACAAAATCCACCTCATATTTCTCGAAAATCTCTATAAGCTGCTGTTTTTCTTTTGTTTCGGGAAATTTATATACTCCGTAGGAGTCGCCGTATATCGGCATATGGCTTACTACAAACACAATGGGTTGTTTATTGTTACGCAGTTGATTGTGAATCCACTCCATCTGTGCATCACCTATCTCGCCGTCGGCGCTGTCGATTACAACAAATTTGGCATTACCACCATTGAAAGAATATGCCGAAGGCCCGAAGTATCTCCAGTAATACTCCCATCCGTTGTTATAAATATCATGATTGCCCAATGCAGGGTAAGAAGGTGATGTCAGTGTGCTTATATGGTCAATAAAATTACTGTACTCGGCTTCTTCGCCAAGGTAAGTAAGGTCTCCGCCGAATATAACGAATCTTATTTGGTTCAGTTTTATCGCCCTGTCAAGGTCGTCAAAGCAGCCGTCTCCTTTTGAATACATATGAGGATCGCCGCAAAAAGCGAAAGAATAAACGAAGGTACCTTTTATTGTGTCTTTATAAGGTGATTTTATCGACGAAGACAAGCCGAACCTTTCCTCGACCGTTGTGTTTTGTGTTTCTCCGTAGCTTAGCAAAAACAGACACAGAGGAAGAAGTATCAAAATAACCGGAGGCCTTATGAGTAAAGCGATGAGCACCCTTTTCAACAAACTTTTTTTCTCTTCGGTCAGCTCAGTCATTAACTCTTTTTGACCTCCGGCGGCCTGTGGTATTCCCTGTAGGAAAGATAAAGAATCAAAAGTAACAACAGTCCTGTAAATAATACGGTATCGTTTGTCGAGCTTAACTGGGGCGGTACTTCCGAGGGCCTGTTCATGCCCGTAGTGCTGCTTGTACCGCCCGGTGTGCCGGGTGTCCAGTTTGATGTGCCGCCCGTATTTTCATCTCCCGGCACGGTTGAAGGCCTGTTGAAAGCGGGATTATCCCCTGTTGTAAGCCGGACGTTGTCCTGGACGAATTTGCCGCCTTTCGGCCCGTCCTCATCTCTATCTTCATCGGTTGCAAACGGCACTCCTCCGGCAAACAGGGCAAATATCTTCTCCCGCAACGTTGCCTGACTTTGCGTCTGGTCGCCTGGTTCCAAAATAACCGATGAATTCAGCGGCACATAACGTATAGTACCTCCACTGTAAATATCCAGAAGGGCGACATTGTCATTGTCGGATGATAAGGCGCTGAAAAAATCATCCATTCCGGATATGGGTGTCTTGTCGATGCCCGTGATAACATCACCCGGCTGCAAACCTGCTGCATCCGCTGTGCCTCCGGGTGCTACCGAAAGAATCGCCACCCCATCTATATCCGAAGGGATGTTGAGTAAGTCGCGTTGGGCCGAACCGAGCTCTGAAATCGATATGCCCCAGTTGGTATCGGTTGAGCCGGTATCCCCGGCTGTTTCCACAGTATCAGGCAGTTCGGTAAGCCGGACGTACACCGTATCCTTTTGGGCATTTCTTATATAAGCTATTCTGACGTTGTCGCCGGGATTGTACGCAGCTAAAAGTTGCCTGAAACCCTCGATGTCCTCTATCGCCTTGCCGCCCAAAGCAATCAAACAATCGCCTCTTTGAAGCCCCGCCTTTTGTGCGCCGGAGTTGTCAACTACGCCGTTTATAAGAACCCCTCGCTCGCCCGGCAGTGATAACTGCTCGGCAATCACAGCGTTAACTGGGGTAATCTCCACCCCCAAAAAAACGGATGGGCAAACGGGCGTTTCTTCGGCTGTTGTGGTTTGCATAATATTGGCGGTTTTCAAAATGCCGGTTGCAGTATCTGTAGTTTCTTCTGTGGAACCGGCCCTTAGCCTGTTGGGGGCGAATTCGAACAGGATATATACACCCAACATAAGTATTATGCCGAACACAAAGGCAAACAGAGCGCTTAACTTGCCTTTTGTTTTTTTCTCTTCCACAGTCTTAAGGCCTCCTTTATTCGTTGAATGAAAATAGATTATCAGTCCTTATCCGTCTATCGCTTTCAATAAAAGCGGTCTGGCCTTGTTTATTGGTATCGCGAAACTGATACCTGAAAAATATCCCGACGGAGATGCTATAGCGGTATTAACACCAACCACTTGGCCCTCACTGTTTATCAGTGCGCCGCCGGCGCTGCCGCGGTTTATAGCGGCATCCGTTTGAAATATATCTTCATATACGGCTTCACCAATGACGATACCTCGTTTGTTGTCACTGATAATGCCCTCCGTTACCGTATGTTCGAATCCAAAAGGCGAGCCGATTGCAAGAACCGTATCGGTTATCTTGACCATATCCGAGTTTGCCGGTTTCGCCACCGGTAAAGGCCACTCCGGTTCTATCTTCAGTATCGCAAGGTCGTTGGCGATATCGACATCAACTACATTTGCCTTATATATCCGGCGAACAGAGCCGAATACAGTAACGCTGACAATGGGATAGTCTTTTATCAAGTGATAGCAGGTAAGAATATACCCGCGGGAATCGACGATAATCCCCGAACCCAGCGTTTCATCATCCGTTTGCAGGGCCGTTGTTGACGGCATATCAAAACTCAAAGCAGGTCCGCCCCTTCTGTTCGAGGGACCGACATCTGCGCCGGCGACATCTATATTTACAACCGCTCCCCTCGCCGCCGCCACAGCATCTGGAAGGTCGTCATCGGAACACGAAACAAGCTGTACCTGCGACGACGTCAGGGTTAATTCGGCGCCGACGACATCAGAAGAGCCGTCCTGAACGGTGCCTGTTGTTCTGGTTCTTTGTTGCATCTCGAAGCTGAAAAAAAGTAACTGACATGCTATAAGAATGATAAATCCGACAACCAGTATAACCATGACTGCATCAACCGCAGAGCGCTTGCGATTTTCCTTCATTTTTTCGAGTTTGCTCTGTGCCATTAAAACACCTCCGCCTCATCCTTTTCCTTTCTCTTGTCCTTCGACGATGGTGGACCTCCACCACCTTCGTGCTCGCTTGTGCTGTCCTCAACGGCAGTCCCTGTAACGCTTCCGGAATCCTTAAGCCTGCCGTCAGTGTATATCTCGACAGCCTGCTGGACAGTACCCACAAAACCGGTATATACCTTGACCTTGAGGTCTTTAAGGGCTTTCAGGGCTGTTGCGCTTACGTTATTGCATATAACAACAGCGCCACCCTCAGAGACTATGAATTGAGCAATTTCGGTACCGGTTGCCCTTTTGTCCCTGTAATATGGATTTGGTACGGCGTCATACGTTCCCAGGCCGAACATCAAGAAATAACGGGCTTCGTCCATAAGTGGTGCGATATCGGATTTCGGGCTCCTGCCGGTTGACGGAATAACGACCTTTCTGGAGGCGCCTGCTACATAAACTATACTCGATGTTGAAGCAGCCGTTGTTGCCGCTGCTGTTGTCATTGCCCCGCCACCGGTTGTGCCTCCGGGCTCGGCATTAACCAACCGTGAGCCGCAAACAGGACAGGTAAGCGAGGAGCAAGGGACGCCGATTGGGTGTGTTACCGCTACATTACACATAGGACATATACATAATGTCGAACGGCCGCTCTGGGCCGCACCTGAACCGGCCTGGCCGCCGCCCTGGGATTGCCCGTCCACCGCCGGTCCCGCATCTGACGGGCCTACACCGGAACCATCCTGTGGAGGCCCCCCGGACGTAGGAGTCAAAGGTCCTTGCACGGTCTGGCCTAAAGGTGGTATGTCTTCAGGCTTGCTTGATACCGGCAAAAGGTAAAACGCCTGCTGGACAGGCGGTACATCATCCGGTTTACCACCTATCGGTATTACATAGAAGGCCTGTTGAATGGGGGGTATCTCGTCCGGTTTACTGCTCGTTTGTATCCCACCGGTCGGCATACCTGCGGTCGGGGTCATCGCACCGCCTGTTGCGCCTCCGGGTTCTGCGTTGACCAGTCGGGACCCGCACACAGGACACGTAAGGGAGGCACATGGAACGCCTATCGGGTGTGTTACTGTTACATTACACACAGGACAAACACACAAAGTCGCCCGGCCGCTTTGAGCGGCCCCCGCACCGGCCTGTCCTCCACCCTGTGACTGTCCGTCCACCGCCGGACCGGCGTCGGATGGACCCACACCGGCATTTTCCTGTGGCGGTCCGCCGGATACCGGAATATACACCACCTGTTGAGCCTGACCTGAAGGAACTGGTGGTATGTCATCCGGCTTGCTCGATACCGGCACTAAGTAAAATGCCTGCTGTATGGGCGGCATGTCATCAGGTTTACTGCTGGTTTGCATTGCGCTGGTTGAAACCATTGGGCTGCCGCCGGTTTGTATCCCGGCTGTTGCTGTTATCGCGCCGGCAGTCGGACTGGCACCGCTTACCATTCTGCCGCCGCAAACCGGACATTGCAGTGCCGAACACGGAACACCTATCGGATGAGTTACTGTGGTTCCGTCCAGCGGACATATACAAACTGATACCTGTGTGGTGGTAGCCGCTGTTTGTTGTACAGGCCGAACATTTTCAGGCTGATTGCTTAAAGCCCAGAGATTGTTTGCCGTCGGTATTGCCGAAATCCGGCTCGGTGTCCCCGCCGTCAATGATACAGGCCTTAGCTGTGTAGGTATCTGTGTTGCCGGAAGCTGGCTTGTTATATCCGTACCGGTAATTGAATCCGTTCCCGGTGTTGCGGTCATAAGCTGTGAGCCGCATACAGGACATACCATGTCGGCACACGATGTATTTGCCGGGTGAGTAACCTCGGCGCCGCAATTGGGGCAGACGCAGGTTTCAGGCCTGCTTGCTCGAGCGTCGCCCTGAGCGGTAAGTGTTAACTCGTCGGGTTTGCCCATAGGGGGAATTGTCAAAGGCTGACCGGAAAGACCGTCACTTTCATCTTCGGAATCCTCTGTCCACGGTGAGCCTCCCGCCGGGAGCGTTGCCGCCGAGGAATACCCGTATCCACCCAGGTTGGCTTCCTTTAATTGAGGCAACCTATCCAACTGATAATTTGTTATCGCGGTTCGCACGCTGCCGGTGGCAGGTCCGTAGATTTTAATCCCGGCTAAATAAAATGTGTCAAACGATTGCGGACCTATTGCGCCTGCTATTACGGCGTCAATCTTTTGTCCTATCAGCATTTGTGCTACCGTTATCCCCGTACCGCGAACCTGGGCGGCATACGGGTTCTGGATAGCGGTCGCTTTGCTTTCGGTAAAGTCGTACAAAATAAAATACCCAGCGGATGCGAACCGGTAGTAAACCTGCCCATCCAGACCCGCCGAATCAGATGGGACAACTATGCGGTTCGTTTTTGGTGTCTCCTCGTCAAAACTCATCAACACCACCTGTGGCGCCGAATCGCCTTCATCGGGAAGTGTAACAAAGAATCTCTTGTCCTCGTCCGGGGAATAAACATCCATCAGGACGCTCTCATCGTCCCGGAGCGCCTGATAAAAGGCCTGCAGGTTGGGTGTCGGAATCCGGTTAATGCTCTCAATAACATCACCCACTTCAAGGCCCTGCGAGTCGGCAAGCCCTTCCTGAACAACGGCAACAATGACAACTCCCTGCTCGGTAGCCGGTATGCCGAACTGCTCTTTGACCTGGTCGGTCAACGGAGAGACGGATATTCCCCACGGTGTCGGAAGCACCGGGTCGGCTGTTTTGTCAGATACGTCCGCTACCTTTTTGATATTTGTGTCGGTTGTGGCCGTGTCATCATCCGGCTTGACACCAAGTGTAACATAAACATTTCTCTTTGGGCCGTCTATAGTATCGACAACAAGCTTAACAGTGTCTCCCGGGTCAAGCCGGCCAATCTGGTCCTGTATCTGAAAGGAATCAACCGTCGGCGTTCCATCGAGGGAAAGAATAACATCTCCCCTTACAAGACCGGCCCGGTCCGCCGGTGAACCGGGTGTTACATTATTTACCAGAACGCCGTCTGATGACGTCAATCTCAGCGCGTCACTGATAGTGGCATCCAGGTCACGTATTTCCGAGCCGAGCCAGGCAATCTTTTTTTCCACTTTGCTGTAGTTTATCTCAAGCGAGCCGTCCTGGCCCCCTTTGAGAACGCGGTCAAGAAGATCCATTGCGAGCAGGCCGAAGGCCGCAAGAGCCAAAAAGCCCGTTACTATGGCCCAGCGCCTCAGTACACGCTTCTTGTGTTCGAGTAACTGTTCCGCTTCTTTATGTGTCATATCATCCGTTATCTTTTTATGTTTCACTGTTATATTTCCTTTAGCCGGGGTCCCGGGATGCGGGATACTATTACAACATCTCCTATCCCGTCGAACTGATTAATCACATTTTCCCTGATGACGTTAATTGTTTTTTTAACCTCGGATACCTTCATCTGCGGTTCAAACATCGCTTCGATATCAATCCAGAGCTTCTGCCCGACCTTTCGGCCGCGCAACTTGCTTATTTCTATTATGCCCTGCTGTTTTGTGACCATCCTTTTCAGTTGAGAAATCATCGCCTTATTGTCAAAAGCGCTGTCTGTTATGCCTTTGACGCCTGATGTAAGTGTCCCAAGGCCGTTTTTGGCGATCATAACGCCGACAATAATTGCTGCTATCGGGTCAAGAACCACAAATCCTATCCTTGCACCAAAGACGCCTGCCAGCACGGCAAGCGACGAATAAACGTCCGCCCTGTTCTCCCAGGCGTTTGCTGTCATTGCGGGGGAATCCATCTGCTCACCGACGCAGAGGGAATGCCTGAACATTATCTCATTTGCGACAACAGATATAGCGGCGGCCCAGACCGCCGGGATACCGGGGTTATATACGGCTCCCCGTATAATCGTAGCCAGGGATACGATGGTGATGGTTATCGCCGTACAAACAAGCAGCGCACCTATTATTGCCGATACGATAAACTCTATGTTGCCGTGTCCCCAGTGATGGTCATCATCAGGCGGGGCCGAAGATACCTTCAGACCCACGATAACCAGTATTGCTATTATAACATCGCTTAAGGAATGAACCGCATCGGCGATTAACGCCTGAGACCGGCCGAACATGCCTCCAAGAAGCTTAACGATAAGAAGGGTGATGTTGCCCCACAGGTTTATCCCGCCGACATGTCTTGCGCACCAGTAACATTCGTTGCAGGCAACAGTCATTTATATTTCTTTCAGCTCCGGCTCCGCTGCGCGGGATATAATTACAACATCAGCCACGTCCTCGAAGCGGCCCGTTACTTTTTTCTTCACATTGGCTATCGCTTCTTTCGCCTCACAGACCTTCATCTGAGGGTCGAATTTTGCCTCGATGTCAACCCATTTTTTTTGTCCGATCTGCCGGGCGCGCAGCCGACCTATATCTTTTATCCCCTGCTCTTTCAGCACAAACTCTTTTACCTTGGCAATCATTGCTCTGTCCTCAAGAGACTCATCCGTTATGCCCCTGACCCCCGAGACAAGAGTCTCAATCCCGAATCGGGCAATCATAAAAGCAACAACAACAGCGGCGGCGGGGTCAAGAAAACCGAAACCCATCCTGGCCCCGAAAACACCCGTCAGGGCGGCAATCGACGAGAAGGCATCCGACCTTTTCTCTCTGGCATTTGCTATCATCGCCGGGGAATTCATCTGCTCACCGACACAAATACCGTGTCTGTACAGAATCTCGCAAACGACAACGGCTATACATCCCGCCCATACCGCCAGAAGGCCCGGAGCGTGTGTAACGTCTTCAACTATTGACGTCAATGCCACAATCACGATGGTTATAGCCGCGCAGACAAGCAACGTTCCTATTACGATAGCTACAATAAACTCAACATGACCGTGACCCCAGTGATGGTCATCATCCGGCGGGGCTGCGGAAACCTTCAAGCCGACGATAAGCATCACCGACACAATAACGTCGCTGAGAGAATGTACGGCATCGGCGATTAAAGCTTCGCTGTGACCGAATATACCCCCTAAAAGTTTTATCAAAAGAAGGCCTATATTGCCTAACAGGTTCAAATTACCAACATGCCTGGCACACCAATAACATTGTTTACAGGCAACCGCCACAGACTAATACCCCAAGACAATATCAAATATTAAAATGCAAAAAGTAAATTTATGGAACTCATCGTATGGAGCCGGATTCGACAAATTCAATTTCCGATTTCTGCGTTTTTATTTTCTATTCCAAATACCCACTCGGCCCTGTTGTCCCGGGAAAAATAGGGTTCAAGCCCGAATCGCAGAATCCTTCCGATTATGTTGACCGGAAAAGTGCTTAAACGCGTGTTATAGACATTTACAGCGTTGTTGTACTCAATCCTCTTTTCGTAAATAGAGCTTTCAACCTGCCCTATCTTTTCGACGAGCACCTTGTATGGCTGACTTGAAACCAGTTGGGGGTAATTTTCCGCAACAGCCATAAGCTTTGTTAAACCGGACGGAGAAAATTTCTCTTCGCTTTGAACAAGCTTTGTCAAATCATTCGAGACGCCCATAGAGTTCTCCCTTGTCTCCATCGCGTTGGTAAATATGCCCTGCTCATGAGTTATAAACCGGTCCACCGCCGCGGTCAGGCTGACAACAATGTTTTGCCTCATTTGAATACCCGCTCCTACCTGTGCCCGCAGGTTTCCTATCTGCTGTTCCATCCTTATCAACTTATTGTAGTAATAAATATTGGTGTATGCACAAATAACCGCCGCCACGGTTATGGAAATAGACAGGTAATGTTCAAAGATAAACCGGCCCAACAAGTGCAGCCGTCGTTTACTTTGAAAATGCTCCGGCCCCAGGATAACCCGTACCTGCTCCCGACGTTTTGTACTGCGGGTTTTTCTAAAAGGAACCGCCATAATTTTTGCCTTCAGGTTTCAAAGGCCGAAAGGAGGAAACCGAAAAACAGAAATACAAAGCCGGTGGTCGGAAGCGGAAAAGTGATGTTTTTCATCCGTCTTCTGCTGTGCTCTGCCTGAGCAAAACGAAAATTCGGCCTTTCGAGACCGGCTGTTTTATATTTCTTCCAGTTCCATAGCCTTTTTGAAACATTCCATCGCATCTTCGCGCCGGCCCATTGCCTCATAGGTGTAACCAAGTCTCTTGTGGGCCTTGGAGTAATTCGGTTCAATCTTTGCGGCCTTGGCGAAGTTGTCCGCCGCTTTTTCATAATCCTTCAGCTTGTCGTAGGCAACACCGAGGTTGTACATAATGTCGAACGAGTCTTTGTCTTTGCGGGCAAGGGTACCGAGATACTTCACCGCCGCTTTGGCGTCGTCGTTCTTTATGGCCATAAGACCCAGTCTGTAAAGGGCATCGGTGAGGTTTTTGTCTGTCTCAAAGGCCTTCTTATAAGCCTCCTCGGCCTCGGCGTCCATACCTTCCCGCTCACAGCAGATACCGAGGTTGTAATAAAGACCCGCATCTTCTTTGCCCATGCCGACCAGTTTGTTGTATTGGTCAATAGCTTTTCCGTATTGACCGCGATGCATCAGTCCAGCAGCCTTTTTAGAGACCAGCTCTCTTGCCTCAACGGATTCTATTTTTGTCAGGCTGCAGTACGCATCAACAAGCCCGTCAAGACAGCCTTTGAGCTTGAGCAGGAAGCTCTGTGCCCTGAGAGTCAGCGGCACGGCCCGGACCTGGGTAGTTTCTTTCGTATCGTTTTTCTTTGTCATTTTTCACTCCTCCCGGCCTGCCTCTTTGACGGCCCATTTTGATTTCATACTGCGGATACCGCCCAGTATCGCCACTATTCCGAAGCACAGCAACACAAAGGGCACAATTGCAACCAGCATATCCTTAAACATATACCAGTTGCCCATTATCCCCCACAGACCAATCACGATCGCGACAATTCCTACAATTACGTGCAACATTCCTTGCTCCTTTCCTGCAATTTTTACGTTTCTCAAATATTTATTCTGCCGTCGCTTGTTTCAAGAGCGTAATCCCACGCCTTTATTCCCCCCGTCATGTCATACACATCCTTGAACCCGGCGTTTACCAGTATCCGGCAGGCGACCTTGCTTGTTATGCCTGTAAAACAATATACGATTATATCTGCTGTCTTATCCAGTCCGAACACGCGATAGCCCAATTCGTTTAAGGGTATGTTGACAGCTCCGGGTATGTGGCCTTCGTCATAAGAAGCGTTATCCCTGATATCGATGATTATGAAGTTGTCGTCGGATTTGTCTTCAATTCTGTCCCTCAATTGGTCTGCCGTAATCTCATAGAAACCGGTATCTTTGGGCTGATTAAAGATAAAACCGTCATCAGCATTGTCGGTAGCCGCGATATTAGCATACAACGGTCCCCAGGCCGCAGCCAATACGGGCAAAAGAGTTATTGCAATCAGGACAGCAGTAATAATGATGACAATTTTTTTTGTAATCATGCGATAATAATATTTACTTCCCGTGCAAACGGAATCTTCTCCATCAACTGCCGCCTCACACGCCGGGCGATATTGTCGGCTTTTTCCATACTCAGGTCGTTGCCGACGCTTATCCACATATCGATATGCAGCAGTGTTCCAACATAGCGGGCCTTTATGTTTACAATTTCTTTCACCTCGCTCACTTTTTGTGCATACGTCCTTATACGCTCCAGGATTTTGGGCGACGGAACCTTGTCCATAATGCCGGAAAAACCAAGAAAAACCATCCGTAGCCCCACAAAGAAAACAGCAATCGAGATAACAGCGATGCCGACCCTTATAAGATATCCTGCACCGAGACCGGCAAGTATTAAAAGCAGTAAAACGAAGGTTGAAATCCAGCTTCCATACCGGTTATACCGCCCGCTCATGGCGAGCATACCGTTCGAGGATTTTTTGCTCTTACCCCTCAGGTATCGGTAGAGTACCTCATTGGTTATTATTGATATCAGAGTTACCATTACCGCCAGGGTGTAAGAACCGCCCATTTTAAGCCCGGCCATCACTATCAGACTGTAGTAGAGCATGTGAGCGGCAAGAACCAGGCCGAGCAAACCCACAACGGCCATATTTATAAAAAGTATCTTGCCAAGGCCGTATGGATACCGTGAGTCGCTGCCTCTGTTTTCTAAGACCCGTGCCTGCCACGGAATCGAAAAAGCGGACACGGCCATAAGAGAGAAAAGACCGTCCATCAGAATCAGCTTATTTCCGCCCAGCAAGACAAATCCAAGCTTTAAAAAAGCAAGTGCCAGATTCCCAAAAAATCCCGCGAGAACCGGACGAATAGATTCTTCGCTATTTGAGTGTGTATTGCCTATATTCATTTGGGGTTAGTTTAGTCTCTGCGATTCCTTGAATTTTTTATAATTCCTGCAAAATACGCGGCGCCGTAACCGAGAAGAAAACTCAGAAACAAAAGAAAAACAGTTCTTATCTCAAAGCCTTTTCCAAAAGGCAGATTTACCTGAGTCGTGTGCATATTGCCTGCTATAAACAGAAAAACGAACAAAACGACTATTATGATTATTGCCGTTCGCCACATTTTTTTACCTGACAGTTTCTTTCACAATTGGTTTTACCCTGTTGATGGGAATTACAAATCCGACGCCCGCAAATACGCCGGTGGGAGCATATATCGCGGTGTTTATGCCTATGACCTCTCCGCTTACATTGATAAGAGGGCCGCCTGAATTGCCCCTGTTGATAGCCGCATCCGTCTGAATCATGTCTTGGTATGTCGCTCCATCTATAACAAGGTTTCTTGAATCATCGCTTATGATTCCCGCCGTAACCGTTTGCTCAAGCCCGAAAGGCGCCCCTACGGTCAAAACCCTGTCGGCCACCTTTATCATATCGGAGTCTCCGAGAACAGCGGCAGGCATGGGCGAGTCAGGCTCAATCTTCAAAATCGCAATATCATTTTCCATATCCTTGCGAATGATTACAGCCGGATGCACCGTTCTTTCGAATCCGAAGGTTACAACCTTTATATTTACGGCGCTGGCTACAACGTGAGCATTCGTTACGATATATCCCCGCCGGTCAACGATAATGCCTGACCCCAACGATGCTTCTTCGACAAATTGTATAGAAGGGTCGTCGAAAGCTACTGTGCCGGCCAAAGAAGGCCCGCCTCTTCTCGGTGTTGTCTTGTCGGCGGTAATATTGACAACCGCGGGCCTCACCGAAGCAAACGCGGATGCCAAATCATCGTCGGAACATGTCAATATCAGGTTGGTACTTGAAACAGAACTCGCACCCTTACCGGGAATCGCCGCTTCGCTACCGGCGGCTGTTGTAGTCCGCTCGGCAAGGGGTAATTTCTTGCGCCCAAGAAGATTCCATCCGAGCACCGAATCTCTGCCCCCGTAAATTCCCAGATTGACGGTGCCCCAATATACTATGAGAAAATTAATCACTACAAGGGCCACCAGCACCCATAAGATGTTTCTCAAAAGCCATTCTTTTATAGTCATCTGCACACCTTTTGGTTGGTTTAATCATCGTAACGCTGCCCGGATTCTTCGAGCCTTTTACATACCGGCTTTTCATAATCATCGTCTTCATTTATATGTTCGACAAGCACGACGTTATCATCGTCGGTAAATATGGAAATTATCCTGCCAACAAGGCCTGTTTGCCTCTGCCGGGCGGTTGCAGCAACAGCCGATGAATCCATTGCCACGAAACGCGACCGCCCCTTGCTGTAAATATCCAGAAGTGCCGCATCGTCATCGCCGGCGGCAATCGCCTCGAAAAAATCGTTCATATCTGTTATGGGCTTACCGTTAATCCCGACAATCACATCGCCGGACTGCAGACCCGCCTCATCGGCTCCGCCGCCCGGTTCTGCCGATAAAATTACAATCCCGTCGATATCAGCCGGTACTTGAAGCGAATCCCGCAAACCTGAACCGAGAACCGCCAGCGACACGCCCCAGTCTGAATCCTCTTTGCCTGATAAGTTTGCCGCAGAAGAAGCCGATTCGGAAAGGGCGGCATAAGCGGTATCCTCCGGAGCGCTTCTAAACGCTGTTTGTACAATCGGCTTATCTGTTTTCGGATTACCGGCCGCAGCGCTGAAAAAACTATGGGCGCCTTTTTTCAGATGCGAATATATCAGACAACCCAAAAAGCCGGCAACCATACCACAAATAACGCAGGCCGGCCGGATATACCGGCCCGGACTTTCACCAGAACGGGTTTTGTCAAAGCTCAAGCCTTTTGTCCTTACTCGTCGTCTTTGCCTTCCAGTTTATCGATTCGCCGCTCGGTCTTTTTCAGCTTGCTTGCAAGCCAGAATACCACAACAATCAACACCAAAAGTAACAATTGTCCAAGTGTCATACGATTACTCCTTACCTCGACTTTGTGTTTTATCTTCTCTTATTGGTCCCTAACAAACTGAGAAACTGCACTATAGCAAGAGCCAGTGCGATAATGTATGTAAGAGCAGCGGCCTTGAGCACCTTCTTAATCCCTTCAAGCTCTTTGTCATCAGCTACATCGTTTTCTTTTATATATCGCAAAGCTCTGGCTGATGCGTCCAGCTCGACAGGCAATGTTGCCAGGTAAAAAACGACTATCCCAAGGAATAAAAGCAGTGCAAGGTGTATAAAAAGGGACGACATTGCAACCCTGGACAGCAGGAGCCCCAAAAACAATAGCGGCAATATAAAATATCCCGCTTTTTCCACAATTGGCGCAATATTATTCCTGAACTTTGCCGGCGGATAACCTAAGCCGTCCTGTATTGCGTGCGCAGCTTCATGGGCGGCGATCCCAACAGCAGCAACAGAGGAATTGCGGGCAACACGGGCTGAAAGCCTGACCACCTTGTGGCGGGGGTCGTAATGATCCCTGAGTGTACCGCCGACCTCCTCGATAACAACATTATTCAGACCGGACCGGTTGAGCATAGTCCTGGCAAGGCGGCTTCCGGTGATTCCCTTTTTAACGGGTTTCCTTGAATACTTTTCGAACAGACGATTGACCTTAAAACGGGCGTATAAACCGTAAACCACCAAAGGCACAATTGCAAAGCCGGATATAACGTAAAACACCGTCAATATGTCCATTTCATCAGGTCTCTTTTTGTTTTGGCGTTAACTGTTCTTATACACAATCCCCGCTCCCGATGGGGGATTTGCCCACTCTATCGCTTCACAGGCCACCCGGCACGCGCCGCATTCGAGGCAGTTTTCATACCTGATGTCGATTTTCTTTGCAGCATCATCCCAGACATAAACCTGCGCCGGGCAAATATATGTGCATATTCGGTTGGAACACTCACCGCAAAAACGCTCGTCAAGTGTAATGTGCGATTCAGCAGGGAGCTTCCTGTGAACTGTAAAAAGCTTATCATCAAGGCTAAGG
>Ga0180433_10001381_pt1 | contig 40595 bp, 37 predicted proteins | sample SS_ome_8_FD_132980 | JGI IMG/M metagenome (GOLD analysis project Ga0180433, IMG submission 132980) | Hypersaline lake sediment archaeal communities from the Salton Sea, California, USA - SS_1_D_1 metaG | ecosystem: Environmental > Aquatic > Non-marine Saline and Alkaline > Hypersaline >... | reverse complement strand
TAGTGCGGCACTACAAGAAAAACTCGACGAGATTGTCCAGCGTCACCAGGAACTGCTGAAGTCACTTGCTGACCCAGAAGTTCTTTCAAACCATGTTCGATACCGCACACTGGCAAAAGAACACGGTACATTGAACAAGCTGGTCGATCGTTATAATCAGTACAGCGATTTGCTGAATCTCGAAGAGCAAGCCCGGGCTGTGATGGAAGAGAGCAAAGAAGACGAGGAAATGCTAGCGGCCGCCGAGAAAGAGTTGGAAGAAACTGTACAGCAACGCGAGCAGATTGAAGAAGACCTCAAGGGTATGCTCCTTGAGGATACAAAGGATGCTGATCGCGATGTGATCATGGAAATACGGGCAGGCACCGGCGGCGACGAAGCTGCACTTTTTGCGGCTGACCTGTTTCGCATGTACAGCCGCTACGCCGAAAATCGTGGTTGGAAGGTTGAAGTCGTTGACATGCGAGCCAGTGATCTGAGCGGATTCAAAGAAATCGTTTTCGCCATTCGAGGAGAAGAAGTATATCGACGTTTCCGCTTCGAAAGTGGCGTGCACCGCGTACAGCGAGTGCCGCTGATTGAGATCAGCGGCCGCATCCACACTTCAGCAGCTACCGTGGCTGTATTGCCTGAAGCTGAAGAAGTCGATGTCAAGCTGGACCCCGACGACATCGAAATGGAGTTCTATCGATCATCCGGGCCAGGCGGGCAGAGCGTCAACAAGACAAGTTCGGCTGTGCGGCTCTTGCACAAACCGACCGGTCTCGTGGCGACCTGTCAGGATGACCCTTCACAGCACAAGAATCGGGCAAAAGCAATGCGTCTGCTGAGAACGCGTGTCTACGATTTCTACCGCAGTCAAAAAGAACGAGAACGAGCTGAGAATCGCCGTGTCCAGATCGGCTCCGGCGATCGTAGCGAGAAGATTCGGACTTACAACTTCCCGCAAAATCGCGTGACCGATCACCGAATAAACCTGGATCTCTACCAGCTTGAAGCGATCACCGCCGGAAATCTCGATGAGCTTTTTGAAGCCTTAATCGCACGAGACCGAGAAGAGAGACTGAAAAAGGCGGAGGTCTGAAAGACGATTTCGCCATAATGGCTGAAGGCGACACCGAAAAAATGTGGTCCATTTTGGACCTGTTGAACTGGACTACCAAGTTCTTTGAAAAAAAGGGAATCGAAGCACCCCGGCTTCAAGCCGAATTGTTGCTGGCACATGTCATGAAACGCGAGCGGATTCAGCTCTACGCTCGATTTGATGAAGTGCCGGACGAGCAAACTCGCGCAAGTTTCCGTGAACTGATCAAGAAACGGGCGGCACATTGTCCGGTGCAGTACCTCTTGGGTAAGACTGAATTCCTATCTCGCGAGTTTGCTGTCGACAGTCGCGCTCTGATCCCGCGGCCTGAGACGGAGCAACTCGTCGAGATGGCAATAGAACGTCTGCGAAACTCTGACTTGCTGGACAAAGGACCTGTCGTTGATCTCGGCACAGGAAGCGGTGTCATAGCTGTAAACCTGGCACTCAGTTTGGCGGGTGTCGACCTGATTGCAACGGACATATCATCCGAGGCACTTGACTTGGCACGGCAAAACGCGAAAAGGCATGGAGTGGCAGACCGTATGCGCTTCCTTCATGGCGATCTGTTTACCCCTATTCGTGACGTCGGACTTGCGGGCAAGGTCGGTTGCATTGTTGCCAATCCGCCATACGTAGCGAAGACTGACTTCCCCTCGCTTATGCCTGAGGTTCGTGACAACGAACCGGAAGTCGCACTCAAGGCGGGACCAAACGGCTTGGATGTCTACAAACGTATCGCCACTGAAGCGGGCGATGTCCTATTACCCGGTGGCCTGCTAATGCTCGAGATAGGATTCGGTCAGTGCAAAGCAGTGACCGGTCTTCTAGTCGAGTCCGGGTCTTTCTCTAAGCGGGAGGTGCATAAGGATTTCCAAGATATCGATCGCGTGATCGTGGCGAAGCGTAGGTAAGGTCAAAAACCGTGCTAGCCTGGGAAGCTGGGTCATTGCAACGATTTCCAGTGAAGCAGATAAGCCTTTTCCACTGGAAATCGTCAGACGGGATTAACAGTGGACAAGTTTGTCATTCAAGGCGGTCGCCGACTGAGCGGTAAAGTGAAAATCGGTGGCGCCAAAAACGCTGCCCTCATACTGATGGCAGCATCGATTCTTGGCCGAAGCAAATCGGTAATCAGACGTGTGCCCCATTTGTCTGATGTCGTGATGCAAGGCAAGATTCTCCAAGAGCTGGGGATGAAGCTGAGCTTTGGGCAAGGCGGGCGGCTGGAAGTTGAACCGGAAGACTCAGCACCGTCTGTGGCCCCATACAAGCTAGTCAGAAAACTGCGTGGCTCGGTTTGCGTGCTCGGACCTTTGTTGGGGAGTCGAAGGCACGTACGTGTGTCAATGCCCGGTGGATGTATCATCGGCACTAGACCGATCGACCTGCACGTAAAGGGCTTGCGCGCCCTGAACGCGGATGTTCGTGTTGAGCATGGCTACGTAGTGGCCGACGCGCCAGATTTGCGCGGTGGCGAGGTCTACATGGGCGGACCCTTTGGGTCAACCGTGCTTGGGACGGCAAACGTCATGATGGCTGCTTCAGTAGCCAAGGGGCGAACAGTGATTCACTGCGCCGCATGTGAGCCGGAAATACAAGACCTCGCGAAGTTCCTTAACAAAATGGGTGCCCGCATCCGCGGAGCCGGTTCGCCCACGATCACCATAAACGGCGTCAAAGAATTGCATGGCGCCGAACACGAGGTGATTCCCGACCGGATCGAGGCCATCACTTTCATGCTGGCCGGGGCGATTACAAAGGGTGATGTGACAGTCACGCACTGCCGCCCTGAACACGTGAGCGCAGCCATAGACAAGCTGCAAGAGATGGGAGCGGCGGTTACGAAGGGACGAAACTGGGTACGTGTTGCCTGCAATCGCAGATTGAAAGCGGCTGATATGACGACACTGCCCTACCCGGGATTGCCAACGGATGCACAGGCACAGCAAATGGCTCTGTTGTCGGTTTCAAACGGCACCAGTGTTGTAACGGAAAAGGTTTTCCCAGATCGGTTCATGCACATTGCTGAGTTGAACCGGATGGGTGCAGATATTCGAAAAGAAGGACCGACCGCCGTAGTGGTGGGTGTTCCAAGACTGTCAGGGGCACCTGTGATGGCATCGGACCTGCGGGCGAGTGCCGGACTCGTCCTGGCCGCATTGGCAGCCAAAGGAAAGAGCGTCATACGGCGCGTTTATCATATTGATCGAGGTTACGAGAGAATCGAAGAAAAGTTCAAGGTCCTGAACGGCCGAATAAGTCGAGTGCCCGATGAGACGGGCAGCGACGACGAAGAATAGAGAACTATTGTGTTCGAATCAGTAGCAAATAGCCTGGAAACAGTTTTCAAGAAGCTCCGCGGCCGCGGTCAGCTTACGGAAAAGAACATCCAAGACGGCATGCGCGAAGTCCGAATGGCCCTTCTCGCTGCGGATGTGAACTTCAAAGTCGTGCGCGATTTCGTTAAGAAGGTCACAGCAAGAGCCGTCGGACAGGAAGTTGTAAAGAGCATCACTCCAGGCCAACAGATTGTCAAGATCGTCCATGATGAACTCGTCAATCTGATGGGGCCGGAAATTGACGCCACAATTCCGAAATTTGACAATCGCCCTACTGTGATCATGATGTGCGGCCTCCAAGGTCAGGGTAAAACAACGACTTCAGCAAAACTGGCAAGACTCGCTCAGAAGGGCGAGCGCAAGCCTATGCTCGTGGCAGCCGACATAAAGCGCCCGGCAGCCATAGCTCAGCTCAAGCAGCTCGGCGAGCAGATCAATACGCCCGTTTTTAGCCAGGAAAACACTCGTGCACCCGTAATTTGCGAAAATGCGACCAAACAAGCCGCCCGCGATGGTCTGGACCTGGTTATCCTCGATACCGCTGGTCGGCTTCACATAGACGAGGAGATGATGGAGGAAGTCCGAGAGATCTCCCGTCGCGTCAAGCCCGACATGACGCTGCTTGTGTCGAATGCTCAGACCGGACAGGACGCGGTAAACAGCGCGCAAGAGTTCAACAACCAATTGGAGCTGGATGGCGTTGTTCTGACAATGCTGGACGGTGATACCCGCGGTGGAGCCGCCCTTTCGGTCAAGGCTGTAACAGGCAAGCCCATCTTGTTCGCAGGTGTGGGCGAAAAAACAGACGCTCTTGAGCCGTTCCGTCCCAAAAGCATGGCGGACCGTATACTTGGGATGGGTGATATAGTCGGACTCGTTGAAAAGGCGCAGACAACTGTCGACCAAGAACAGCAGCTTGCATTTCAGAAGAAGATCAAAGACGCTTCGCTCACCCTTAATGACTTTCTTCAACAGCTTCAGCAGGTGCGCAAGATGGGACCGTTGAAGGATTTGCTCGAAATGATCCCCGGTGTCGGCAAACAACTTAAAGGCGTAGACATTGACGAACAGGATTTCAAGAAAATCGAAGCGATGATTCAGTCAATGACGCCACACGAGCGGGCTCATCCAGAAATAATCAAGCACAGTCGCCGCCGACGTATCGCGGCGGGCAGTGCATCACAACCTTCCGACGTCAACGGCTTGATCAAGCAGTTTAACGAAATGAAGAAGATGCTCAAGCGCATGGGCGGCGGAAAGATGAAATTTAGTCTACCCGGATTTTCTTGAGGAGAACAATGAGTGGTTAGAATTCGTTTGAAAAAGACGGGCCGCACACACAGATCCTATTTTCGCGTTGAAGCTTTCGACGGACGTAGCCCTCGCGACGGCCGCAGCATCGAGAGTCTTGGATCATATGATCCCCGAGCCGAGAGTATCGATGACAAGCTGAAGCTCAATCGGGAGCGAATTGTCTATTGGCTCGAAAAGGGTGCGCAGCCTACGGAAAAAGTCGCGGCTCTGTTGAAGAAACATGGCATCTACGCCAAGTAAAGAACGCCAATCGCCGCTTCGCGTTGACGTGCTGACGCTTTTCCCGGACATGTTCACCGGATTTATCGGTAACAGTATTCTGAACATTGCCCAAGAAAAGCAACTCGTCGATATCGGTCTCCATGACATACGAGACTATTCGACAGACAAGCATCGAACCGTGGACGATCGCCCATATGGGGGCGGCCCCGGAATGGTGATGAAATGCGAGCCGGTATTCCGAGCGGTCGAAGATGTTATTGCGAAAGACGTCCGGAAACCGCGACTGGTTCTGCTGACCCCAAAGGGTCGTGTCTTTCACCAGTCACTCGCACAGCAGTATGCGAGCGAAGAGAGGCTGATTCTTGTCTGCGGTCGATATGAGGGATTCGATGAGCGAATTCATCTCGCCTTGGACGCGGAGGAACTTTCGATTGGCGATTATGTTCTATCCGGCGGAGAGGCGGCGGCAATGGCCGTAATCGACGCTGTTGTGAGGCTGATACCTGGCGTTCTCGGCGACGAAAATTCGGCGGAATCAGATTCTTTCAGCAATGGACTGTTGGATTATCCGCAATATACTCGTCCGCCCGTGTTCAGAGGAATGGAAGTTCCGGAGATTCTTCTTTCCGGACATCACAAAAAGATAGAGGAATGGCGAAAACAGGAAGCACAACGGCGAACTCGCGAAAAGCGCCCCGATCTGTTTTCTGAATCTGAATAGGAAATTTTTTCAATAACGGTCAAGGAGTGGTTTGAGATGAATCTTATGCAAGAAATCGAGAAAAAGCACCTGAAAGAGTCGCTTCCCGATTTTCAAATCGGCGATACGGTCGACGTGCATGTGCGACTCGTGGAAGGTGAAAAGGAACGAGTCCAGATTTTCACTGGCACCGTCATAGGGCGTCGAGGCTCAGGAACCCGCGAGACATTCACTGTCCGTCGCATCGTGGCCAGCGAAGGTGTGGAACGTGTCTTTCCAATTCACTCGCCGTTCATTACGAAAATCGAAGTGCGACGCATGGGGAAAGTTCGTCGCGCCAAATTGTATTACCTGCGACAGCGCGTCGGCAAAGCTACCCGAGTCGCTCAGCGTGATATGTACAAGAAAACCAGCAAGTAATCCCAACGTCTCGGAGGGATCGCGCGCGTGAGCAATCCCGATGCCAAGTCATTTGCCAGGGAAGCAGAAAACGCAGCAGCAAACTTCCTTCGCAAACGGGGATATCGGATTCTGCATCGGAACTACACGACGAGAGTCGGGGAGATCGATCTGATCGCCTCTGACCATCGAACGATTTGCTTTGTTGAAGTTAAGGGCCGAAGCACAAAGGACTTCGGCTCCGCTGAAGCCTCCGTCACACCTGTCAAGCAAAAGCGGCTACGCCGGACAGCACAGATCTTTCTTGCGCGCAACAAACTGGCCGAGTCCGACTGTCGTTTTGATGTTGTGGCGGTGACGCCTTGTCTCAAGGGCAGTGGATATGACTGTGAGTTGATTCTAGACGCATTCTGAACATCACGGACCGCCCGGTCCGTGACGTCGTCTCGGCGGCCCGCCCATCCATTTGTTGTACAGCCTTCTGTGCATTTCTTTCCACTTCTGTGCCTGCTCTTCGGTAAGAACCTCGGAAATCTGCTTCCTATTCGCATCAAGCACTTCATTAATACGTGGCCGCACTTCTTTTCGGATTTGACGCAATGATTCATGAGTCTGAACCAGGATATCCTCAACCCGCACCGCCTGTTCTTCGGTGAGGTCCAACTTCTCAGTCAGACGCCTTGTTATCCTCGCCGGCGCATCATTTGGGTGTCTCACATGACGCTGGATACGGTACGAAATAGTCATCGCAACAACCGAAGCGCCGACAACAAATCCACATGCAAGAACAACAACGAAAAGAACCGGCAGGACCCAGCGTCTTCGCCGTTTTGGGCGTGGTGTAGCATTTGATTCCTGTCTTACAGTGTCATCTTCGTTCATTGCATAACCGCCTGACAAAGAGAAAACAATTCGGTCACCGGATCAAGCCATACACGCCACGCCTGAACCGCCAGCACAGCCAACACCGCTGCCGCAGCAGAGGAAACTGCCGTCACTGCCCACAGAAACACCGTTGGGGCAGTTTCGCGACGACGAATCCTTAGCATCACAGCATCAACAACGTCTACACCAGGCGGCTGGTCTCTATTTGCGGCAGATATGATCTTTCTGAACGCGTCGATTTCCTTCATTGCACGTCCCCCACTTCGCCGTCGATATTCGCCTTTTCCAACAGCTTTTTGAGCCTCTTGCGTGCTCGATACGCCTGGACCTTTACCATCGTCTGACTCCAACCCGTCTGCTGCGCGATCTCAGCTACTGAGTATTCCTCCCAATACAGAAGTGTGAGAACGAGACGATCTCTGGGATTCAACTGGGAAAGAAGCTTTCGCAATACTGCAGAAGTCTCTGACAAGCCGTCGGATGCGTCTTCCGTCGTCGCTCCATCCCAATCCTCAAGCGAAACCACCTGCCGGCCTTGCTTCTGCCTTTTCCAGTGCCGATACCCGGTTCGCGTCGCAATCGTGTTGACCCATCCCCCAAATGATCCTTTCCCCTTGTATCCGGAAAGAGAGAAATAAGCCTCCACAAAGACTTCCTGGACCAACTCCTCAAGCATCTGTCGATCGTTCGTAAATTTCCACATTCGACCCGCTATCTGATTCTGATAGCGTCGCACAATACGGGCATACGCTTCCTCGTCACCGTCAAGACTTGCCTGAACATCGGATAGGTCATCGGTATTCTCCTCCCGTCCGATTTGCTCGCCACGAGAGAACGCGTTGCTAGGGGAAAGCGCCAGAAGCCATGTCTCCGCAAAGGCATGGCTACTGGCATCTGCAAGGCTCAAGGAGATCACGCTCATTGGCTTTCTGACATCCTTTTCAGCCGTTCGTCGATGGCTGCTTCCTTCTCCGAGATTAGGCCAGTTACCTTAATGCGTTGTTCCGGTGTGAGAATGTTCATGACTTCGTTGAAGATTCTTGCCTTAACCAGCGCGGCATCGCCCATCGCAATGCCCAGTTCAATGGCAGCGGCGCGGACGGTTGCCTCATCGCCGACCTCTCGTGCAGCCTTATTCAGGTCTCGCCTCTTTTCTGCAGTCGATTTCGCTACTTCAAGAGCCTCTGTCTTGTTTGACTGCATGATGGCCCTGATCTCGCTTCTCTGCCCGTCTGTCACGCCGACTTCTCGGCAGAGTTCTCTCATGTGAATCCCGATTCCATTCATCCCCCCGCCAAAACCTGACCGCTTTCCATATCTTCCCCTTCCTGGTCCGGCAATGGCGGATGCCGTTGAGAGCGTGATTGACATGCCTACTGCCAGTAGAGCAATGACAGCTATACTCTTGCCATTTCTGTAGATCTTCATTTTCGAGTTCCTTTCAGGTTCCGTATTCACTATACCACACAAGCGCCAATTGGCTAATCCACAAAGCTTAGTGGTAACAGTGAGAGCACGGTTACATCGAAAATCACAAATCCATCCGACCATCGAAACGCCACGGAATCTGACTCAAACGACTTTGTCAATCTTTGTTGATTTCACGTCCAGAAGATGATGTCCTTGACGGTTTCGACGCCCCGTGATACGATTCGCCGTGATGACACACGAATCTGAAAATCTCACCTGAACGTGCAACGGAGACAAATGACCAAGGAAAAGACTCATTTCGTTTGCCAGCAATGCGGAGCTCACAGCACCAAATGGAACGGTCGCTGCCCGGACTGTGGGGAATGGAATTCGATGGTTGAGGAGCGTGAGCCTTCGACCAGGTCAGATCGCATCTCTTTTTCCTCTTCCCAAGGGCCACAGTCAATCTCCAGCATCAGAGCTATTGACAAGGTCCGACAGCAGACAGGCATTGGCGAATTTGACCGTATTCTCGGCGGAGGTGCTGTTGTCGGCTCAGTGGTCTTGGTCGGTGGAGATCCAGGTATCGGAAAATCCACATTGCTCCTTCAAGCATGTGAAGGCATCTGCCGCAGAGGGCTCAAGGCTCTTTATGTGACAGGTGAGGAATCCACGATGCAGACCAAGGTTCGCGCTGAACGATTGGCAGTGGCATCGCGCGACGTATTTGTCATGGCCGAAACAAATATTGACACAATCCTGGACCACGTCAAGGAGTCTGAGCCGGATGTGCTTGTCGTCGACTCCATACAGATGATGTACAAACCGCAGCTTTCATCCGCCCCAGGCAGTGTATCTCAGGTACGCGAATGCGCAATGTCTCTTGTTTACCAGGCGAAATCATCAGGCACAACAACATTTCTCATCGGTCATGTAACAAAGGACGGAGCGATCGCCGGACCACGTGTTCTGGAGCACATGGTGGATGCAGTACTCTATTTCGAAGGCGACCGTTATCATACGTATAGGGTGTTGCGAGCAGTAAAGAACCGATTTGGCTCGACAAACGAAATTGGCATCTTTGAGATGAGAAGCGGAGGCCTGGCTGAAGTAGAGAATCCATCACGAATGTTTCTATCGGAAGAACACGGTCATCTGCCCGGCTCTGTAGTTTCGGCGTGTATGGAAGGTACACGCCCCTTGCTGGTGGAAGTACAGGCACTTGTCTCGCGTGCAAATTTTGGCACGCCAGAGAGAAAAGTCACTGGTGTCGAGTATAATCGAATTTGCATGTTGATGGCCGTGCTCGAGAAGCGCGGCGGACTGCAGTTGGGAGGACAAGATGTGTTTGTGAACGCCGTCGGCGGCGTCCAGATCGGTGAGCCGGCGTGTGACCTCGCCGCTGCTGTCGCTATTGCGTCAAGCTTTTGCGACTGCGCGATTTCTAATGGCACCGTATTTATCGGCGAAATTGGCCTGGCAGGTGAAGTTCGAGCGGTCAGTCACATTGATGAGAGGACTCAGGAGGCTGGCAAGCTCGGATTCACACGTGCGATTGTACCACGCGAAAACCTGCATTCCCTTGGGCCTAACAAGAAAATCAAAGTCAAAGGGGTAAGCCGTCTTGCGGAAGCATTGAATGAAATGCCCCGTTGATGTATCTTTGGCATGACTGCACAGCCAATACTCTGTGAAAGGATCTATACCGCATAGCGGGAGAACAGATAATGAGAATTGAACACGCTTTCCAGGAAGAGCGCGACATTCTCGCGCATGCTCTTCATGTATCCCTCAACTGGAGGGGATACATCTATCAGGTTGTTGGGTTTGTGGGAGCGGTCCTGCTATTCAACCTGTTTCAAGAGATCGGCGTTGCTGCCGGCTTGACGTATGATCAGCCCAACATTCCCATGATGAAGAATCCTTGGTACTACATCTTTACGGTTTTAGGCGCAGGTCTCGGGTACTGCTGGCTAAGCGCTGCCAACTCAGCGGTTGTAAAGATCGCCGACGAAAGAATGTTGGGACACCTCGGGGTAGGACACGTCCTCGTCCAGCGTTTCTTGACGAAAAGCGCAGTTGCAGTCGTCCTTCTGCCAGCCGTCTGTTATGGGATTGCTCTCACCGCAACACTGCTCCTGTGCATATTTGGAGCTGTCGGTGAAGTTGAACACGCAGGCAATTTCCTACTGGCCGTTCTGATTCTGCCGATTTTCCTGATAGCTCTTGCCGGCTTCGTCGCGACATACGTTGGTTTATTCGTATTGCCGGCACTTACAGGAGGAGAAAGTACATCACCCCGTGAGACTGTGTCAGAGATTTTGTCCGTAGCTCGTTGGTCGCCTCACCGAATGCTTCTGCGACATGCCTCGGCCATCCTGGGCTCTCTTGTGATCGCGGCTCCCTTTTGCTTCGTTGCGCAAGGGGCTCTCTTCCTCATTGACTGGGCAATGGCGCAGGTGGTTGGACCAGGTGCTAGTCTACTAGGGTATGTTCAGTCTTTCGAGGGATTCTTGCCCTCTCTTCTGGCCAACAGTGCCCTGGGTATTGTGGCCGCGTTCGTATTTGCACTGCCCATCTCTTTCCTCAGCACAGCCTCGCTCTTGATACACAGAGCCGCCCAGGAGACCATTGACGAAAGTAGAGAGGCGTACCTCGAATGAAACGAACCGCTGTCTCGCCATCCGACCTCTGGAACACAGCAGCGGAGACAATAAGAACCGGCAAAGCCAAAGTGGCTGTGCTTGGTCTCGGGTATGTGGGTCTCGCTGTGATTGAGGGACTTTGTCAAACCGGCTGCCCCATTGTCGGACTGGACATAAATACCGAACTGGCTGAGTCGTATCGTTCAGGCGACCTACCACCTGACCTTGACGTATATTTGAAGAAACGCAGCCTACTCATAAGCAACGAATTCGCAGGACTGAAGAAATGCGACGTTGTGCTGATCTGTGTGCCCACCCCACTCGACCGTTCAAAAAACCCTGACCTCAGCTTTGTGTATGAAGCATCACGACACATTGCAAAGTATCTGCGAAAAGGGCAGTTGATCATTTTGGAAAGCACAACGTATCCCGGAACAACAGAGGAAGAAGTGAGGCCGATTCTGGAAGAAACCGGGATGCAATGCGGACGTGACTTCTTCCTTGCGTACTGCCCCGAACGTGTCGACCCCGGAAATCCAGACTTCAATGTGTCAAACATCCCTCGCGTCCTGGGGGGAGTGGATGAAAAGAGCGGACAGCTTGCAGCCGCATTCTACAGCCGATTCGTCCCGTCCGTGGCTATCCTCTCATCCGCTCGTGCCGCCGAGGCAGCAAAGATTCTGGAGAACATCTATCGCTGCGTCAATATCGCCCTCGTCAATGAACTCAAGATGCTCTTCGATAAAATGGACATCGATATTTGGGAAGTGATAGAAGGTGCCTCCACAAAACCTTTTGGCTTTCATCCATTCAAACCCGGACCAGGTTTGGGGGGGCACTGCGTGCCGATCGATCCTTTCTACCTCTCCTGGAAGGCTCGACAATTTGGCACAAGAACCCGTTTCATAGAACTCGCAGGTGAAGTCAACGCAACGATTTCTGAATTCGTTTTCTCGCATATCGTTTCCACGCTGAACTCGCATGGGAAGAGCCTGCGTAATGCGCGCGTGCTTATTCTTGGCGTCGCGTACAAGCCTGGCGTACCGGACACTCGTGAGTCCCCTGCTGGACCTATTCTCTCCCGTCTTCACACGGAAGGCGCCAAAGTCAGCTACAATGATCCTTACGTACCGGACTATCACGTGCCCGATTGTGACGGACTCAGTCTCCGCTCACATAGACTTACGGAGCGCTTCCTATCTCAGCAGGACTGCGTAGTGATTGTAACTGATCATCCCGAGTACGACTTTGAATGGATCGTGAAACATTCGCCTGTTGTTGTCGATACACGCAATGCAACAGAACACGTCAAAGTCCACCGAAGCAAGATCGTCAAGGCTTAGAGGGAACGCACGTTGCTCGAAAGACTATTTCGGCTGTCCGAAAACGATGCAAAGGTCAAGACCGAGCTTCTCGCAGGTATGACGACGTTTCTGACTATGGCGTACATCATATTTGTACAGCCCGCTGTCCTGACAACGGACTTCGCCGGCAAGCCAACCGGACTCGACAAGGGTGCCGTCCTTCTCGCGACATGCGTAGTATCCGCTCTGGCATCCATCTTCATGGGTCTGTATGCCCGATATCCAATAGCATTGGCACCAGGCATGGGTGAGAACTTCTTTTTTGTCTCAGTGATTATGGCACTCGGTGCTCAGGGTGTGCCTGATCCGTGGCAGGCTGCTCTCGCCATAGTACTTGTATCCGGCATCCTCTTCCTGATTCTCACGATTCTGCGCACACGAGAGGCCATAATAAATGCGATCAGTCCGAGCATGCGCAATGCCATTGCCGTCGGCATAGGACTCTTCATTGCATTCATCGGACTCCAACACGGCAAAGTGATCGTGAGCAATCCTGGCAGCATGGTGACACTAAACACTGCCGGTAATGCTGATCATCTGGCCAGCATTGCCGTCTTCTTCTTCGGCCTTATCGTGGCAGGAGCTTTTCAGGCACGACAGGTACGCGGCGCTGTTCTCTGGGGCATATTGTTTGCCGCTGCACTTGCGGCCATTCTGGGCAGACTGCAACTGCCGGATCGATATATCGGCTTTCCAAGAATTGAACAGCACGCTGCCTTTCACTTTGATTTCAAGCACGCCCTCACATGGGGAAGTCTGCCTTTCATCATCATATTCCTCTTTATGGATATGTTCGACACGATCGGCACGCTAATAGGTGTTTCCGAACAGGCTGGGTTCATCAAAAACAATAAACTCCCAAGAGCAAATCGTGCTCTGCTTGTAGACGCTGTGGGCACTGTTTCGGGAGCTTGTCTTGGAACAAGCACGGTAACAAGCTATATCGAAAGCGCAACTGGTGTGGCATACGGCGGTCGAACAGGCCTAACCGCGGTCACTACCGGGCTGCTCTTCTTGCTCGCCCTGATATTCAGTCCGATCATCGCGGTAATCGCCGGGTACGCACCGATTACCGCACCAGCCCTTTTCGTCGTTGGCGCTCTGATGATGAGTAACGTAAGGAAAATCGACTGGGATGATTTTTCCGAATCCATTCCCGCATTCTTGACGATAGTCGGCATCCCACTTTGCTACTCTATCGCTGACGGGCTGGCTCTTGGCTTCATTACACAGCCAATAGTCAAGCTTATGAGCGGGCGTGGTCGGGAAGTTGGCTGGCTAATGTATGTCCTTGCAGTTGTTCTATTCGCGTATTTGCTTCTGGTTCGCGCCAAGCTCCTGTTTTCCTGAGAAGGCACTTGCTGTGAGTTTGCCCCTAATCTGGCTTTTCCCGAAACAATCATCATGAGAGACAATTTCCAACCAGAGTCACGTTCTTCGACGTCATCGACGACAAATGGAGCAGTGAGTCGCTCTGAAGTATCCCGACGTGGAGCTCAGGGAATCGTGATTGCCGCGGCAGGAAGAATCTCAATACTCACAATGTGGATCGTCGCCGGATTCATCCTCCGAAGGCTACTCACGCCGGAAGACTTTGGAGTCGTCGTTTTCGCCACATCCATATCTCTCTTTTTGTCGCGCATCTACACGTGGGGATTTGATGACGCCCTGTTGCACCGTCAGGACAGTGAAGAAAAGGTTGCAAGCGCTCATCTTATGTGGCAAATCCGCCTGGCGGGTGTGGCCCTGATCCTGGCCTTCGTCCTATCGCTTTTTCTGAATCACTTCTTCGGCACGCCACGTCAGGTTCTTCACGTCCTCATTCTGCTGACGGCAGCAAAGATTATTTTCGTGGCCGGTTCAACTCCAAAGGTGCTTCTGGAAAAACAACAGCGTATCAAGAGCATCATTTTCGTCGAAGTAACTGGCACGTTCATGTCTTTCGTAGTCGCTATTACCGTTGCGTGGTTGTGGCCCGAGCATGGCGTATGGGCCCTAGTGGCTCAGCGTGTTGTTGAGATTGTGCTTCATGCCGGTGGTTTCTGGCTGATTAATCCGACCAAAATTCGTCGTGATGTAGACCCGGTTATCTCTCGATGGATGATCCTCGACTTCGGACTACCATTGTGGATTGGCAGTTGTTTTTTCATCGTGACCTTCCAGTTGCCAAATTTCCTTGTCGGACGAATGATTGGTTTGGCGGCGCTCGGAGTATATTCCACAGCTTTTCGTTTTGCGGAACTTCCTCGTGATCTCTGTGCTTTTCTTCCCCGAATTTCTTCTCCAGTCTATGCTCGCCTACAAGACGATCGGATTGCTCTGTCAGAAATCTTCGAGAAAATGCAAGGAATGCTACTACGAGGAATTGTCATCGTTGTCATATTAATAGCTATGCTCATACCAGATCTCATTGAAATGGTCGGTTGGGCGGATGATTGGAAAGATGTCGTACCTCTTATTCGCGTATTGGCGCTTTTCTCAATTTGTCATGCATTCTTCGTAAACCTTCCCGGGGTGGCAACGGTAGGCTTGGGAATGACCAAGATTCAATCCAAGGTACAGATTCTTCAAGGTGTCAGCATCGCCATTCTTTGTCCGGCGTTAATCCTTGCTTTCAGAAGAATCGATATACTGCTTGCACCATTCGGAGCGGCGATTGCCATGAGCGTAATGGTTGTTGTATCAACCATAGCTCTTTTGTGGATGATCGCCAGGCATATTGATATTCACTTTGGACGTATGATGTTGCCGCCACTGGTCGCCGGACTTGGCGCAGCAGCAACAGGATACGGTCTGGACTACTTGCTGCAGGAACAATCACCGTGGATGCGAGTGCCGCTCTTGTTCATATCAATTGCATTTGTGTACTTCGTTGTTCTTTTCTTGTTGGAGGGTCGAAAGCTGATTCGACTCATGGCTGAGTTCTGCTCGTTGCTCTTCAGTAGCTCGGATAATCAGACTGACCGAACTTCTGCGTCGCTTCATGACGGGCGATAATGGATTGTAAGGATGCCCAAGCCAAGAAGTATTCTCTTCATCAACGACATCGGACACCAGATGGGAGGAGCTGAGCATAGTCTCGTATCCTTTGTCAGTGCTATGGACCGAGATCGTTTTTCGCCCTGCGTCGTGCTCGGCGGTACCGGAATGCTCGCTAACACATTCGCACAGATGCAAGTGCCCACTGCTGTCATCCCAATGCCTGCCATCGGACGTACAAGAAATCCTTTTCGTATCATCATTGGCATCCTGAATCTCATTGTAGCGTCCTGCCGCATCTGGCGTTTCGCACGTCACCAGAACGTGGATATGCTCTACGCAAACAAAAATACGGCAATCTTCTACACATTATTGCCTGCTTTCCTCTTGCGCAAACCATGCATATGGCATGTGCGAAACAGAGCAACACGCTTCGGGCTCATCGGTAGGTTTGCCACACGCAGATTCAAGGCGCTTCTTTTTGTGTCAGATGCTATTCGTTCACCATTCGACAAAGCTTTTCCAAAGCTGCGCGACAAGTTTCATACCCTACTTGAAGGCATCGAGGCCAGGTCTTTTGCCGTCGAAAATAGAATGGAAACCCGAGTGCATGTGAGAAATGAGATCGGTATCCCGTTGGACCTGCCTGTAGTCGGCATGGTCGGGCGCGTAACGCCCTGGAAAGGACAAGCGGAATTCCTGAACGCCGCTCCCGCTATTCTCAATCGATTCCCCAACACACATTTCGTGATTGTCGGAAGTGTCATTTCCTCCGATGCTGAAGCCTCTTCTGACGAGGAGTATATGCGAAGGCTCATTGACGAAGTGAAAGACCTTGGCCTGAGCAACAACGTTCACTTCACCGGATATCGACGCGATGTGAACAACCTTATGGCTTCAATGGACATCTTTGTATTGCCGTCATGGGAAGAGCCTTACGGGTTAGTTGTGACCGAAGCAATGTCTGCCGGCATACCCTGCGTCGCTACTGGCACCGGCGGTGTGCCTGAGATCGCCAAGAACCGAGAGCACGCTCTACTGATTCCGCCCAAGGAACCCGGCGCAATCGCTGCCGCTGTGATAGAATTGTTGGAGAATCGACCAAATGCTCGGGCGATGGCAGAACGAGCACGTAAGCATATTTACAGTGACTTCAGTTACGACAACTTCGCCCAAAAGCTCCAGAACCTTCTGACTGACTTGCTTGTCGCATTTTGATACTTGCCTAATGAAAAAGCTGAAGATACTGACAGTAGCGAGCTGGTATCATCCCGACGCTGAGGGCGGCGCTCTGCGTGTAGCCAGTGACATTGCAACCGGACTTGCCAACCGTGGTCACGAAGTGCATGTGTTGACAAGTCGTCCTCGACCGGAGTTACCAGAAGTCGAAACAATTGATGGCGTCGTCGTTCATCGGTATTCAACGAAGGGCTCTCGGGGACATAAGCTATTTTTCTCTATGAGTCGCGGCGTACGTTCGCAATTGAAGGATCTTTGCAGCCAAGTAAAATTTGACGCGGTGCACGTGCATCACTTATTCTCCGCTCACGCGGCTGTAAGTGCTCGTTCATGCAGCAACTTACCGAGTGTTTACACAATGCACATGCCTTATTTCCTGGAACACCTTGACCGCGAAACGTATCTTGCCCATCAGGAGTTCCCTCCGCTCAAGGCACGTGTGCTTGCCAGAACGCTACGCTGGATGGACAGCCGCGTGCTTCGTGCAGTGGATCGGATTGTTGTGCTCAGTCAATTTGTAAAAAGTCTCGTGGAAAGACACTTTCCATCTGTATCGACCAAGGTTGTTCAGATTGCCGGTAGCGTCAACACGGAACGCTTCTGCCCTGGGGACAAGACGGAATCAAAACGCCTCGTTGGCCTTCCACGTGACAGCAGGATTCTGCTGACAATTCGTCGACTTGAACCGCGCATGGGAATCGAAACCTTGCTCCACGCAATGAAAAGCATCGTGGCGGTACATCCGGACTTGCTTCTCGCCATTGCCGGGCGCGGCTCACTGCAGGAAAACTTGCATCTTCTCACTGAAAAGTTGGGGATCCAACGCAACGTTCAGTGGATGGGATTTGTGCCCGAATCCACACTGCCGGACCTATACCGGGCTGCTGATGTTTTTGTTCTGCCCACAAGAGCACTGGAAGGATTTGGGGTGGCAACGCTCGAAGCTCTGTCATGTGGGGTGCCGGCACTAGGCACGAACGTCGGCGCCACAGCTGAAATACTCTGTCCTCTGGATTCCGATCTTGTCATCCCGACAGCAAAACCGGAGGACATCGCGTCGGCAGTGTTGAACTATCTCAGTCGAGACGACAAGGAGGCCCTCTCCGACCGCTGCCGTAACTTCACACTGGACAGGTACAGCTTGTCAACAGTAATTGACCAATATGAGCAACTCTTTCAGGAGATCGTATGAAGGAGAAAAGGACTCTCATAGCCATTTTCGTTATCGCCTTGGCACTCCGACTGCTATATGCGGTTTCTCTTCACATAGAGATTCACACGGTTGCCTCGCCCAACGGTTCAGATGAAGAAATCCAGATCAGTTGGAAACGGGGAGACCCTCAGGGTCCCGACGCACCAATGTACGATCTGCTCGCGCGAAACCTGCTTCAAAGGAAAACATATGTAGTCCCGGCTATTTTCGGAAAAGAACTACTGGCATTTCGTCCACCACTTTTGTCTTTTCTACTGGCAGGAATATACAGCGTTTTCGGACATAGTTATTTTGCCGCTGAGGTCGTCCTATGCCTGATCAGTTCCGGCACTTGCCTGCTCATGTATGGGATGAGCAGCGAATTGTTCGGGCGCAGGGCAGGTCTGTTCTCCGCCATGTTGTCGGTCATATATCCCAGTTTCATCTACTACAGCTCCACGATTTGCACTGAGACTCTCTACACGTTTTGCCTGGTCGGCGCAATGTGGCTGTTGCTACGGGCGGGACCGGATTTTCGCTCGCCTCAGAAGTGGGCAGCCGCTGGAATTGCCTTTGGCTTTGGCGTTCTGGCTCGAACCCAGCTTGTCGCTTTCTTGCCAATGATACTTGTGTGGGCACTGATATCTTTTCCACGAAAGCTCCCCGCCCTGTATGGTTGGGTTCTATGTGTTGCTTTGGCATTATTCACGATGATGCCATGGCTGCTTCGCAACTACCTGATGCTTGGTTCCGCCGTGCTGACAACTGATGGCGGCTATACATTCTGGTCAGGTAACCATCCTGGTTCCACCGGAGGAGGTGAGACTTTCATCCCTGCCAACCCCAGCCGATTTGCTCGTCTGCCGGAAATCGAAATGGATAGAGAATTTCTTCGCGCCGGGTTTGAGTTTGTTTATCAGAATCCGCCACGTTTCAGAAATCTGGTGTTCCTTCGTCTATGGAATCTGTGGCGGCCATTTCCTCATGCAGACCATGTCGGCTTCGGTAAATCCGTTGTCGGCGGCATCGAGTTCATTGTCGTCCTCGGTCTTGGCATCTGTGGAGCTTTTGTGCAACGATCGAGATGGCGCGTACTACTGCTTTTCATCCTGCTTTTCGTCTGTATGAGCGCCGTTCACATGGTATTCATGTCGGTCACCCGGTACCGGATCCCCCTAATGCCCTTCTTCATGGTATTTGCCGGAGCAGCGCTTGCTTGTCTCGCTGGGAAAAAAAGCAACAGCCCATAGTGATACTCTTTCCGCTTGCAATCTCAATATGCTATTGTATGTTCAAAAATCAAGCCGACTTTGTTCAAGGCCAACTGATGAACAATAGCAGTACTGTAAATCACGGACTCATTTCGCCAACCACAATCGACCTGCATCGGTCATGGTCCTGGGACGTTCTCGCCTTGATGTTGGGTGTCGCTGCTTTTCTGATCCTGACGGTCTCAGGACTGCAATGGGGAGTGCCCAGCTCAATTCGCAATGCACTCGAGCCGCCGCCAGAGGCTGCATCAGAAGTCCCGTCTGAAATGGTCGAACACAGCTGGGATTACTGGCGCACAAGAGATAGGGAGCCAGAAAAGCACGTCGGATACACACGAGATCTTTTCAACTCTATTCGCTCATATCATCCAGATGAATACATGACGTTGAAAAGTCTTAGCAACATGCGCCCGTCTCAGTTGAATTTCGACCCACATCTTTACACATACCCTGTTCTACACACCTACTGTGTAGGGGCCGGGCTCAAGCTTGCTGGCATGGTTGGATATGTCAGCCTTGTGAAAGATATGTCGTACTATTTCGAGCACCCCGGCCAAATGGCACGCATGTACGTAGTGGGACGACTTCTGTCCATACTCTTTGGTGTCGGGGCTATGATCACCGTCTTCTTTGCAGCACGTAGTCTTTTCGGTACCGCTGCGCTCGCAGTGCTATTCCTCGCCCTCAGTCCGATCTTCACAATTCACAGTCACTATATGACACGATACGTTCTCAGCGCGTTGCTGGCTTCACTGCTTTTCTTGTCCTGTATTCGACTCGCGAACACGGGTCTCCGACGATGGTACATTTTTGCCGCGGTCTTTGCAGGACTTTGCGCCGGAACCAACTACATGTGGCTGATCTTCTGGCTGATGATCCCTATTGCACACGCTCTTGCTGTTCGTAACGATCTTAGGCGGTGGCTCGATATGTGGCTCTTCCTCACGATTCCAATTCTATTCTCAGCATTTCTTATCGGCGCGGGTTATGCATTGTCAAAGCCGGTCACTATGCTAAACGACTTCCGTTCCGAAATCGTGCACTGGACGATATCCAGTGTCGGATCCCGCTTCATTACATTCTCGTGGGTACTTCACTTGGTTCGCATGCTTCCCGCAATGTTCGGGTACCCGGCAACAGGGCTAATAGTCGGCGGGATTATCGCCACATTGTATGAAGCCTTTACCCGGCGCAATCATTTGGATGTCCTTCTTCTTGCCTGGCTTGTACCCGTGTGGCTAGTAGTAGGGATAGATAGCCGGGACTATTCAAGATACTATGTGATTATTGCGCCGGCTATAGCCATGATCGCAGCGCAAGCACCGATCTTCATCTGGCGGCATACGACAACCTCTCGACTGCTACAATTGTGGGGACGACGCACAACGATAGCGCTTGTGACTATAGCCCTTGTGAGCGCCTTCGCTACCTCGCTAGTCTGGTCAAATCTTTTCGCAACCGGCAATATACGAACCACCTCAGGTCTCAGCATAATGCAGAGTATCAATCAACACAGCACTATTGGAATGACCAAACCTGCATGGCAATATGAGATGCCTCCCATTGACCCCCAGAAGTACGACATTGTTGTTACGGGAGAAGACTTGAAGCGCCTGGCCTTGGAATGTCCGGACTACTTCGTCGCCAGTAGCGCACAGTATGGACCGGTCCTGCGAGACCAGAACAGTCCAGCGGTTTGTTTCTGGAGCGCACTACTTAACGGTCATACTCGGTACATGGTTGAAAGACGCTTTGAGCGCGCTCCGCGGCTAGGAGGCATCGAAAAACTGATCGGCTGGGTGCCAGATGGCATGATTCCTGAGGACATGACATATGTGAATCCAACGATCCTTCTCTTCCGGCGACTCAGGGAGTGTCACGATTGAAGAACCCGGCCGTTATCACGTTGCTGACTGATTTCGGAACGCAAGATACTTACGTTGGCGCGATGAAGGGCGTCATATTGGGAATCAATCCCTCGGCGAACATCGTGGATCTGGCACACGACTTGCCGAAGCACGACATATTGGCCGCAAGTTTCGCCCTGGAATCTGCATATCATTTCTTTCCAGCCGGCACAATCCACGTTGCAGTAGTGGATCCAGGTGTCGGAAGTAAACGCAGAGCCTTGGCAGCACAACTCAACAACCATCTTTTCGTTGCGCCCGACAACGGCATTCTCACACCAATTCTTGAAAAGCGCAAACCAAAGGAACAAGTTATCTCCCTGGAAAATCGAAGCTTTTTTCTTCCACGCATAAGCGGAACATTTCACGGAAGAGATATCTTCGCTCCGGTTGCCGCACATCTCAGCATCGGTGTCAAGCTGAACGCATTCGGACCCGTTGTCACTGATCCTGTTCTACTTCCATGGCCAAAGACGAAACAAGCAGCGAATTCGATTTCCGGCGAGGTGATTCATGTGGACAGATTTGGTAACCTCGTGACAAATATCACACGAAACTGCTTGGTGGCAATCGGAGTCAACCCGACAGGCGACGACAAAGCCATGACCCAAATCGGCCGTTCAAGACTCCGGGAAATTGTTGGGTCGTATTCACAGAAACGTCGCGGACAACTATTGGCCATCATCGGAAGTGTTGACCGACTTGAAATCGCGGTTCGAGAGGGTTCGGCGGCTTCCATTCACAGGACCTGGCGGCGCGGCACAAAGGTGACCGTGAGCAAAACAAACAATGCCTGATAATACGTACGACATCATCGTTGTTGGAGGTGGTCACGCCGGATATGAGGCCGCGTTGGCAACTGCACGCATGGGAATGAGCACACTGCTTCTGACCATGAACATTGACACTGTCGGTCAGATGTCCTGCAATCCCGCTATTGGCGGTCTGGCAAAAGGTCAACTGGTACGCGAGATTGACGCCTTGGGCGGTGAGATGGCCAAGATAACCGACGCAACCGGAATTCAGTTTCGCATGCTGAATCGCGGCCGCGGTCCCGTTGTTTACGGACCTCGGGCGCAGTGTGACCGACGTTTCTATCAAACAGAAGCAAGGCGACGCGTCGAACAACAGCCTGGACTTGTTCTGCAGCAGGGAGTTGTGGAGAAGCTGGTCGTTGATAGAAAGAGCGTAACCGGGGTTGTAGTACGCTACGGCCTGGAGTACTCTGCAAAGGCTGTAGTCCTTACAACCGGCACTTTCCTGCGCGGGCTAATTCACATGGGGACGTCTCAACACGCTGGCGGCCGTGTGGGAGAATCTTCGGCGGAGACTCTGTCCCCGTTCCTCGCGGAGCTAGGTTTGAAGCTGGGCAGACTGAAGACAGGAACACCTCCACGCATAAACGGTGACTCTGCTAAGCTTGATACACTAATTCCTCAACATGGCGATCCCGATCCAGTGCCTTTCTCATTCTTCACAAGCGGACTAGACCGTCCCGACATACCTTGCTACCTGACAACAACAAACGAGCGCACGCACCAAATCATACTTGATAACCTGGACCGTGCCCCGCTCTACTCAGGTCAGATCATTGGTACCGGCCCAAGATATTGCCCGTCGATTGAGGACAAGGTCGTACGCTTTTCCGACAAACCGTCCCACCAAGTCTTCCTTGAGCCGGAAGGGATTATGACCAACGAGATGTACTGCAATGGGATTCCGACGAGCCTTCCAGTCGATGTGCAACAAGAACTCGTGCGTTCCATTGCGGGTCTCGAAGAGGCAGAGATCACTCGATTTGGCTACGCCATTGAGTACGATTTTGTCCCGCCCACACAGACACGATCATCGTTAGAGAGCAAGATCGTTGATGGCCTCTTTCTGGCGGGACAGATCAATGGAACATCCGGCTATGAAGAAGCAGCTGCTCAAGGTCTGATGGCAGGCATCAATGCCGTCCTCAAGTTGCGCGGCGAGCCACCATTCACTCTCGACCGCTCGGAAGCTTTCATCGGGGTACTCATTGATGATCTCGTGACCAAAGGAACTGAGGAGCCGTATCGAATGTTCACTTCGCGAGCCGAACACCGCCTCATGCTGCGACAGGACAATGCCGATCGTCGCCTCATGCCGTACGGACACAAGCTCGGCCTCATTCCTGAATCAATGTGGCAGCGCCTGCAGAAGAAGGAACAACTAATCGCAGACACTCGCAAATACCTTGAACGTAAGCGAGAAGGAAATACGCCTCTCGCTCAGATTTTGCGACGGCCACATACATCATTCGCCGAAATAGAGAGGCTCGACAGCGAACTCGCTGCACAACGCTTACCGTCCGACGTCAAGGAACAGCTCGAAATCGAAATGAAGTATGCCGGGTACATTCGACGCCAGATGGCACAAATCGAACGGTTCAAACGTATGGAGTCCCGCGAGATCCCGCCGGAAACCGATTATGCCTCTATCAAGGAGCTCAGCAACGAGGCTCAAAGCAAACTCGCCGTTGTTCAGCCCAAATCACTTGGGCAGGCATCGAGGATCAGCGGGGTGAGTCCAAGCGATATTGCAATTCTAATGGTCCATATTCAGGCAGGTAGTTCACGAGAACACCAACAAGCTTTGCCAGAAGATTGAGGAGATACTAATGAAACGATCTGTCTTCATACTGTCCGGCACTGCCATTCTCGCATTGGTCCTGTCTTGCGCCTCACCTGAAGAACGGATGAAGAAGACCGTCCTCAAGCTTGCCAACGCGATCGAAAAAAAAAGCCTCCTGGGAATCGAAAAGCACATATCTGCAAACTATCAGGATGAGTATGGATTCGGAAAACGAGAGGTGTTGAGCGTTTTCAAGTACGCCTTTGACACATACAAAGAGATCACCGTCAGCGTCAAAAACGTGACTTCGGAATTCAACGAGGACATCACCGAATCGACGGTCTCATTTGAAACCACAACTCTACTGAGACTACCAGGCGACCGTGGCTGGGAAAAAGTCGAAGCACACATTGAGCTTTCAGTAGAAAAGAGAGAAACCGGATGGCTGATAATGTCGGCCAGAGGAGACGAGATAGATCCCGTTCCCGCGAAGACCAGCGATTTGCCGTAGAATCATCTCTATAACATCGCGATCACCAGACGTAATCACTTCAGATAGAATAGACTATGCCGCCATGCGCTTTTGACAATGACAATCCTGCCATTTTCATCGGGCTTCCCGCGCCTTGCCATATCCTTTCTTTCCCTGCACCAATTCCGTGAAGAACGGTCAACCGGCCTAGCCGTAGGCCATGCTGTCAAGAAAATCCTTGTTGGACTCTGTACGACGCATGCGCTCGATCAGCAGTTCCATCGCCTCGACCATGTTCATGTCGTTGAGGACCTTTCGCAGTACCCAAATCCTCTCGAGCTTATCCGTAGGTACCAGCAGTTCTTCCTTTCGAGTACCTGAAAGGTTGACGTCGATGGATGGGAAAATGCGACGTTCGAACAGGCGACGATCCAGCTTCACTTCCATGTTGCCGGTGCCCTTGAACTCCTCGAAAATGACCTCATCCATTCTGCTGCCCGTTTCGATAAGAGCCGTTGCTAGGATAGTCAGTGAGCCGCCTCCTTCGATGTTTCGTGCGGCACCGAAGAATCGCTTTGGCTTCTGCAGGGCCGCGGCATCAACACCACCGGAGAGAATCCGGCCGCTATGCGGCTGTTCGTTGTTGTACGCTCGTGCCAGACGTGTGATCGAATCGAGCAGGATAACAACGTCTTTGCCATACTCGACTAGCCGCTTCGCCTTTTCGATGACGATCTCTGCTACCTGGATATGTCGACTCGCGGGCTCATCGAAGGTGGAAGACACAACCTCGCCTCGCACATGCCGCTCCATATCCGTCACTTCTTCCGGTCGTTCGTCGATGAGAAGCACTATCAATTCCACGTCAGGATGATTTCTTACAACACTGTTGGCGATTTTCTGAAGCAGAACCGTCTTGCCGGCCTTCGGAGGAGACACGATCAGACCGCGTTGTCCTTTTCCAATCGGGGCGATCAAATCCAAAACGCGTGTGGACATTTCTTTCGATTCCGATTCCAGCACAAACCGATCGGTCGGATGCAACGGCGTCAGGTCTTCGAAAACAACCTTGTTTGCGAGAACGTCAGGATCTTCATGATTGACCGCCTCGACGCGTAGCAACGCGAAATACCGCTCTCCCTCCTTCGGAGGGCGAATCTGGCCGGACACGTAGACACCGGTACGCATGCCGAAACGACGAATCTGTGATGGCGAAATGTAGATGTCGTCCGGACATGGAAGGTAATCGTAATCCGGAGAACGGAGGAAACCAAATCCGTCCGGCAATACTTCCAAGACACCTTCGCCAAACATCAGGCCGTTCTTACGCACACGATCTTCGAGAATCTTGAAAATCAGGTCCCTCTTTCGAAGGCCGCTGACTCCATCAATCTCCTCTTCTTTGCAGATTTGCTGGAGATCGGTGATCGTCATCCTCTTGAGCTCGGCGATATGAAGCTCTCCCTTTTTGATCTCCTCGTACATGCGGTGGGTATCCTCGTCGAAGTTCTTAGCGCCGCGTCGAGGTTTCTCTTTCGGTTCTTCTTCAATCGCCACAGCTTGCATGCCATTAGCAACCTGAGGCTCGGACTCCGCTTTCTGTGACTTGGTCGAGCGTGATCGCGAATTAGAGCGACTTGAGCGGGAACCGCCGCCATTTGATTTGCCTCGACCATTCTTGCCTGTCTTTGAAACAGCCATTCTATCAGACCTCCGTACCGGAAAATAAACTGCTGTTAGAATTGCGCATACAGCGCATTAGTTAATGATTTGAACGCAAGTGCGATGCCGACACTGATTGCTTATTAAGGTGACAAGTCAGATCATTGAAAAGCGTGCGGACTTGAGCTGCAAGACCCCTTCTTGAGCCTCTGTTATCAACTAGATAGTCGGCATGTTTCCGCTTGCAGTTCACTGATTCTTGGTAACGTTCCCTCCTTTCAACCTCCTTCACTGCCCAACCACGATCTCCTGATGCTCTCTCGATCCTTCGCTGTCGGTCGCACAAAACGAATACTGTTGCGTCGCACAACCCGCACAGCCCTGATTCGGTCAGAAGCGCAGCATCAAGCACAACAATCACCGGCTTTTTTCTGCCGCACAACTTCTTCACTTCAGCACGTATCCGCTTCAGAATCGGCGGATGCGTGACCTTCACCAGCTCCTGCTGATCTCGCTGACTGGAAAACGCCCGGTCAGCAAGTTTTTCGCGGTCCACAGCGCCTGAGCGCTTGAAAACCGCATCGCCCCATCTTCGGCGAATCTCTTCCTTAACAACCCTATCCCGCAAAACCAAATGTCCGAGACGGTCAGCATCAATGACCTTTGCTCCGAGGCTCTCCAACTCGGCCGCCACTGTCGATTTGCCACTCGCTACCCCTCCGAGCAGCCCAACAATCAGCGGTCGATCCATAAATCGGGAGTCACTCTTTCCACGTGACTTTGGGCTGCACCGAGCACGGTCACTTTTTTTCCGCCGCATCTAGCCAGTTCTCTCCAGCGCCTATGTCTACCTTGACAGCAACATCCAACGGCAAAGCGTTTGCCATCTCGGACCGAATCATTTCCTGCTCATCCTCAACTGCGTTTCGTGGAATCTCGAAAACCAATTCGTCATGTATCTGAAGAAGCAGTCGAGAAAGTCGCTTTTCCTTTTGGATGCGCCGGAATATCCTATTCATCGCCACTTTTATCATGTCAGCCGCCGTCCCCTGAACCACTGTGTTGACAGCAGTACGCTCCGCGAATCGGCGTTGATTCTCGTTTCTCGAACGAATATTGGGAATCTCGCGCCGCCGTCCCAAAAGCGTTGTGGCATAACCCGATTCCCGAGCAGTTTCAATGACTTCATCGGTATACTGCTTAACCTTCGAATACCGATCAAAGAATGAGTCGATGTGTTCCTTTGCTTTTGTCATGGGAATACCCAGTTGTTTTGACAACCCATACGGCGTAAGACCGTATATGATGCCAAAGTCGACGGCCTTCGCCACGCTCCGCTGCTCGGAAGTTACGTCAGCCAGCGGAATCTCGAAAACCTGTGAAGCAACGAAGGCGTGAATATCGAGATCTTCCCGGAATGCCTGCATGAGTGATGGATCTTGTGACAAGTGGGCAATCAGGCGCAATTCGACTTGTGAATAGTCCGCCGTAAGAAGCACACAGTCGGAGCTGCCGGGCACAAAGGCAGAGCGAATCTTGCGTCCAAGCTCGGTACGAATTGGAATGTTCTGCAGATTGGGATTGCTGCTACTCAGTCGACCAGTTGCTGTCACCGCCTGGTTGAAGGATGTATGTACACGACCAGTCTCTTTGTTGACAAGCTTGGGCAGGGTGTCGATGTATGTGTTTTTCAGCTTTGTGAGCTGACGGTAATGGATAATTTTGGCGGGACGCGGGTCTTCCAATGCAAGCTCTTCAAGAACGGCGGCGCCGGTGGAGTATCCTGTCTTTGTCGCACTCAGAGGCTTGAGCTTCCACTTTTCAAAAAGGATCTTCTGGAGTTGTTTCGGCGACGCAAGGTTGAACTCTTCGCCAGCATCCCTGTGAATCTCCGCAGCAAGCTCTTCAATCTCTCCGGAGATCTCATCGGACATGCTGCTGAGGACCTTTGGATCCACCCGTATGCCTGTGTACTCCATTTCGGCAAGAACGCTGACGAGAGGCATCTCAACGCTGCGGAAAAGCTCTTCGCCCTGGACCTCCTTGAGTTTGGGCTCGAACATGTTCACCAAGCGCACAACCGCGTCAGTATCTTCGCATGCGTACTGTGCAACCGTACCAACTTCGACAAGGTCCATCGTGATCTGATTTTTACCCTTACCGATCAGATCAGATGTCGGGATTTTACTCAACCCCAGATATGTCTCAGAAAGGCCGTCGAGGTTGTGCTGCCTTCGTAGCGGATCTATCACGTAGGACGCGACCATGGTGTCAAATGCAACACCACGCAGCTCGATGCCTGCTCGTCGCAACACCTGCATATCGTACTTGAGATTCTGTCCCCACTTCTTCTTGCCACTTCTCTCGAGTAGAGGCTTCAACGACTTCAACGTCGCGTCGTAGGGCATGGTGTTATTTCCGAGAGGTCCTCTCAGTGGAATGTACCAGCCTTCGCCTTCTTGCCAAGAAAATGATATACCCACAATGTCCGCAGTCTGTGGATTCTGACTCGTTGTCTCAAGGTCTACAGCAAAGGCATCGACACTCTTCAGGTGGCCAAGCAGTGTCTCAAGTTTTTCGGCCGAGTCCACGGCCACAGCTTTTGTATCGAACTTTTCTGCTGGATGAGGTACCTGTTGCTCTTCTGAGGCATCACCCTTCGTCGCCGATTCTTTCGCTCCCAGCACAGCCGCTTTGAACTTCTTCAAACCCAATTCGGTGAATACTTCGGCAAGTCTATAACGATCAGGCTCCTTGCGAACTAAATCATCAATACCCTCTTCAAGCGGAACGGCTGTATCAAGAGTAACCAGTTGTCTACTGAGGCGAGCTTCTTCCTCGTGCGTTCTCAGCTTTTCTTGAAGCTTTGAGCCCTTGACCTCGCTCAACCTATTGTATACTTCGTCGAGTGTGTGGAACTGCTTGATGAGTTGAAGCGCTGTCTTGGGACCCACGCCCCTGACACCCGGAACGTTGTCACTGGTGTCTCCGCTCAGAGCCATCATTTCCACAACCTCTTCTGGGGTAATGCCCTGCTCTCTTTCCAGGTCGGCGGCGGTGTAGGGTTCATAATCCTTTGTGAAAACAAAGGTATGTGCTCCCAGCAACTGCTTCACGTCTTTGTCGCTGGTCGCTATGAATACATCAACCCCCTTCTCAGACGCTTGTGTGGCGAGCGTCGCAATGACATCATCAGCCTCATATCTTGCCTTCGACACGATCTTAACACCCAATCCTTCAATGATCTGTCGAATCCACGAAATTTGCGACGACATTTCTTCCGGCATCGCTTGTCGCTGAGCCTTGTAGTCGGCATACTGCTCGTGCCGAAACGTCGGTTCACGTTCATCAAAGACTACCGCAATGTAGTCCGGATCTTCTTCACGCAGTATCCTGAGCAGAAACGCCGTAAACCCATACGCCGCATTCGTAGGCTGACCCTTTGGACCAGTAAGGTTGCGGATCGCGTAGAACGACCGATAAATATGAGAATGCGCGTCGATCAAGAACAGGCGTTTTGCCATCGGGAACGGGATTTCCACCTACGTGGTTCGAGTAACGTTGAAATGCTGCGAAGAATCCTTCGGACAGTGCTCCGCGTCAGAGGCTGGTACTTCGTGGACAAACAGTTACCTTAGAGCCCTTGGGGCAGCAGGACGCCGCCAACTATGCCAAGCAAACAAACTTGGTGATAAAAAACCGCACTCACCCAGCCAATAAGGATCCGAAACGAGATCTGCTCTAAGATAGGTACCAGCGGACATAAGAAAGGGAAAAGCAACCGCTGACTTCTAAAGCGCATTATAGGCATTGCAACATATCCTGTCAAGCGAAATTTCAGACTTCGGGCCAAAAGTTTTCATGCCAACTTTGGGCACTGTTCCCTCGCAGCATCTTCCCTGGTTGTGTTATGAGAAGAAGACTCACAACACTATGTGCGTAGAGCCAGAACATATTTGCCCTCAAACAGCACGCCAGCTTCCGCCCAAGCGGGATCCGAAAGCCCTGCAATTCTCCAGTCATTGGCCAGCCTACCGAGTCGATTCAAATATCTCGGGGTGACAAGGCTTTCCCGAAGGATTTCGGCTGTATGTTGGCAATTGGCGAGACGTATGATCTTGATATGGCCCGCATGTGATTTGGGATGAGTAATGTCTGCATGTCTCCAGTTTACCCCGTCGAGTCCGTCGCATGGTCGTGGCTAAATCCTTTCCGACATGCTTTCCATGTTGTTGAATCACGTTCATAAGATGAATAGCGTTCATTTGGCCGAGTGCTCTGACTCGCAGATTTGCGTATGCGGCATTCTGTACGAACTCAATCCTGATGCGCCGCAAATACCCCGAGATTAAGATATCGACTCGCGCCCATATTTCAATTTGACTTCTTGCGTTCTCACCATTATAATGCCCCCGTTCTTGACCGTGTGGTATACCCGCGTAGGAATTGTATCGTGTCAAGAATGTCGCCCTAAGCAGATTGCATGCTATGGTGAGAGTATGGCTGAGTCGAGAGGCCAGATGGTAACCGAGGGGTCCTGTGAGCGTTGCGTACAAATCTGTTGTACGCCGTGGCTCAGTTGAAAGCGAAGCCTTCACGCCCCCGCAGTGATACCAACTACGTCTGTACCAGCCGCTTGTATTGCCCTGTAGTGTAATCGGTAACACGCCAGATTTTGGATCTGGTTTTCCAGGTTCGAGTCCTGGCGGGGCAGTATTGTGAGTCATAAAACGGAACAATGGTCTTCCTGCTCGAACAACAGCGGGTGTAGACATTTGAATTCGCCGTCTCGGAGGCTTCTGGATGGAACAGTCTAATTTATCTGCGTCCTTGCGTTCTGAAAAGGGTTCGTCGGCATGCTATCGCCTTCGCCAGAAGGGATTCATCCCAGCCGTACTCTACGGAAAGAAACTGGAGAATTTAAACCTGTCTGTGAAGATCGACGATCTGAACCAGGCAATTCGATCGGGTGCTCGTATGTTGACCTTGGACATCGAGGGCAAGACCGAACGTGTTCTCCTAAAAGCTGCTCAGTTTGACTTCCTTGGTGACTATATCATCCATGTAGACTTTGCGCGCGTTGCAATGGACGAGATGCTGGAAATTGAAGTGCCTCTTGTCATTAAAGGAACGTCCAAGGGCACGGAGGATGGAGGAACCGTCGAACAGGTGCTCCACGAAGTGCAAGTGAGCTGCCTGCCAGATAACATTCCGGAGAACATTACAGTCACCATCACTGAACTAGATATTAACGACGCCATTCGGCTTCGCGACATCCAAGTGCCGGAAGGGGTGAGCGTCCTCGGTGAGGAAGATAGTGTTGTCGTCATAGTCCATCCGCCGGTCGTCACGGAAGAAGCGGACGAAGAGGCAGAACCACAAGCTGAGGAACCCGAGGTAATCAACAAGAAGCCTGAGGAAGGCTCTGCCGAACAGGAAGACGGACAATAGCAGTAATCAGCAGTTCGCTTTCAAGGGATGCTCATTGCATATGAAAGTTATTTTTGGATTGGGCAATCCCGAGCGCTGCTATAGAGATACCCGACACAATATCGGGATTATGGTCATTGAGGAATTGGCTCGACAACAGTCTATCCGGCTTAGATCGTCGCGTTTTGATGCTGCTGTCGGCAAAGTTGCAGGAGTTGGTGAGCCAGTCTGGATCGTTCGTTCCAGCGTGAACATGAATTGTTCCGGGCAACCGCTCCTGGGGATCACAAGGAAAACAGGGGTATCTCCCGCAGAGATACTGGTAATCTGTGATGACTTCAACATAGACCTAGGGCGCATGCGATTTCGACGTCGAGGTTCCAGTGGTGGTCATCGCGGCTTGGAATCTATCGCAAGTTGTCTGGGAACCGAGGATTTTCCGAGACTGAGAGTCGGCATAGGTCCTATGGACATGCATGACGCCGTGCCTTTCGTCCTGGGAAACTTCTTAGAGGACCAGTGGTCGATAGTCAAGCCAATAGTCATTGAGGCAGCACGAGGAGCTTGGCTGTGGGCCATTGAGGGCATAGAGCCCTGCATGAACCGACACAACTAGAGGAGACTAAAACACTTGAGAACGTACGAAGCGATGTTCCTCCTGGATGATGCGAAGTGCAATGAAGACTTCGACGCAGTGGTCGACCAGCTAAAGGAACTACTCACGAGAAACGCCGCCGAAGTGAAGTCAATCGAGAAGTGGGATCAGCGCAGGATGATGTACCCCATCAACCGTCGTCATCGTGCCACGTATGTTCTGTGCCACTTCGATGCAGAGCCAGGATCAATTGACCCCATCCAGGCAGCATGCCGCCTCGCTCCTGTAGTGATGCGCGTTCTCATCCTCGTGGACCAGGACGCTCTGGACCAGGAAATGGCTGCGAAAATGGAGGCGGCGATTTCATCAGCTCCCGCGGACAAGCCAGCGGAGCAGAAGCCCGAAGCTGTCGAGCCGAACGTGGAGACCAGTTCACAGGAGGAGAGTGTTTCGGAGACGCCCGCTGAGGAAGACGGGGCCGAAATCGAACCAGACCAGAACGCCTCGAAACTCGAGACAGCCGAAGACACCGAGTAAAGGAAGGGTCGGCAATGTCTTTAAACAAGGTAATCCTACTGGGAAATCTGACACGAGATCCCGAACTCAAGTATCTGCCGAGCGGAACGGCGGTGGCCGAGTTTGGCCTGGCCCTTAACCGACGTTTCCGAGGTCAGGACGGTCAGCAAAGAGAAGAGGTCTGCTTTGTAGACATCCAAGTCTTTGGCCGTCAGGCAGAGACGTCCGCCGAGTATCTGAGCAAGGGACGACAAGCTTTGATCGAGGGTCGGCTGAAGTTGGACCAGTGGGAAACACAAGATGGACAAAAGCGCAGCAAGATGCGGGTATGCGCTGACAGAGTTCAGTTCATCGGCGGGCGAGGCGGCAACCAGAGTTCACCAAATCAAGGGGCTTCATCCGCACCGCCTAGCCCGGATATGACGGACGACGACGTTCCGTTCTGATTGGCTTTAGCTGTATTTCTGTGTGTCGAGCGTAAAACTCAGCTATCGGTTGAGGAGAAAGAGTAGCACATGATTAGACGAAAGAAAGCGCGGGTAACTGAGAAGGGTCGGTGTCGTTTTTGCCGCGCGAGAATCCGACAGGTTGATTACAAGGATCTTCCTTCACTGCAGAAGCTGGTCACAAGTCAGGGGAAGATGTTGTCCAGAAAGAGATCTGGAAACTGCGCTCGTCATCAGCGCCAGGCGCGGAAGGCTGTCAGATATGCTCGTTTCCTAGCCTTGCTCCCCTTCAAAGGGGAATAGGCTAGTTGGTCCAAAATCTCACACGTGATATCGCTGGACACGGTCGTGTGTTGGACAAGGACCAGGGTGTCCCAGGGTCGGCGGCTGCAGGTGGTCATCAGCCGAGCTCGTCGACTGACAAAAGCAGTTGTCGAGCAGCAAAACATTGACGCAAGGAAAAAGATATGGAAGTACTTCTCAGAGAAGATGTGGCTAACTTGGGCAAGCGCGGCGAAGTGGTGAAAGTTGCCGACGGGCACGCTCGGAACTTTCTTTTGCCCCGCAAGATGGCAGTCATCCCATCAGAGCACGCCCTCAAAGCGATAGAAGCGGAAAAATGTCGCGCGGAAAAAGCCGCTCAACAGGAGGCAGAGAAGTATAGAGAGTTGGCCGCCAGTCTGGAAGGCACATCGTGCACGATCACGGCAAAAGCCGGTGAAGGCGGTCACTTGTTTGGCTCTGTGTCTGCTGCTCAAATCGCCCAAGCATTCCAAGAAGAGGGGCACAAGGTCGACGAACACATGGTATCACTGGAAGAACCAATCAAGGAGCTGGGAGTCTACACCGTCCAACTCAAGATCCACCCCGGTGTAGAAAGCGTAACGAGGGTATGGGTGGTTGGCGAGTGAATAGCGCCAACTGCAATCTTCCGGTCTCACGCGGGAATCGTATCGCCAAAAAGGCGAAACACTTCAAGATTCCTGAGAGATCGTTACTTAATCTTCCTGGGAAGGTCAATTCGTCATGGCTGAAGAATTGATCGCCCTCGTGCCTCCGCATAGCATAGAAGCGGAAGCATGTGTTTTGGGCTCAATGTTGCTTGATCGCGAAGCGATCACGCAGGTCGTGCAGTTGCTCGATAAGGAATCCTTCTATCGAGCCGATCACCAGCGTATCTTCGATGCCATCATCTCACTATATGACGCCAACCAGGCTGTCGATATTGTCCTCCTTCGTGAGGAATTGCAGAAAGACGGCTCGGCCGATATTGATGTCGACCTCCTCGCATCTCTCGTGGAATCGGTGCCTTCGGCAGCCAACGCCGAGTATTACAGTCGCATAGTCCAGCAGAAGGCCCTGGTTCGAAAACTCATTACATCATGCAACAGCACCGTTCGCCAGTGCTACGAGACCGGGGTAGACGCTGATGTCCTGCTGGATCACGCCGAGCAGAGTCTTTTTGAGGTAACCAAACGCAGGGGTGGGCGAGAGTCGGCCAAGCTGGGCGAAATACTCAAGTCGGTCTTCGACATGATCGACAATATGGAGGAAAACCGCCTTACCGGCCGCAGCACCAAGTACTCAGAATTGGACAACCTCACCAGTGGCCTTCATGATTCAGAACTCATAATCATCGCTGGGCGTCCCAGCATGGGGAAAACCACATTCGCCCTGAATTTGCTGCTCAACGTGAGTATCGAAGAGAAAGTCCCCGTTGCTCTCTTCAGCCTTGAAATGGCGGCCGAACAGATTGTTCAAAACATTCTATGCTCCTATTCTCGCGTCAGCATGCAGAAAATGAGGCGTGGCTTCCTAAATAAAGAAGAACGAACACGCCTCGTCCAGGGAGCGGCAAAACTCAACGACATTCCGATTTATGTTGATGATTCACCCGGACTTTCTATTCTTGAACTTCGAGCAAAAGCTCGGAGAATGAAATCCCAATTCGACATCCAGATGCTCGTCATCGACTATCTGCAGCTCATGGAAGGCAGACAATCTCGAAACTCCGAGAACCGACAGCAAGAAATTTCGGACATTTCACGCGGACTCAAGTCTCTCGCTCGTGAATTGGAGATTCCCGTTATTGCCCTTTCCCAACTCAGTCGGGCCGTCGAATCGCGAGAAGGAAACAAGCCTCGCATGAGTGACCTTCGAGAGTCCGGTTCAATCGAACAGGATGCAGATGTCATCATGCTCTTGTATCGTGAAGACTACTACAATCCAGACAGACGTGAAGGTGAAGCTGATATCATCATTGCAAAACAACGCAACGGCCCAACGGGTACCGTTACGTTTGCCTTCCTCGGAGAATATCTACGTTTCGAAACCTATGCAAGGGAGATGCCATGACCCAGCACAATCGTTGCCTGCTTGGAAGCAGTATCTCAGCGTTGGGCCAACCACACAAGTCGATAGAACACAAACGAGGAATCCTTTTGCCTTCCTTTTCGTCATTCGCAACACTTATTATTGTGCTAGCCTTGTCTCTGGTGCTAACGGCATTCTCCTACTCCGTGGCTGCTGAAACGAGCAAGAAAGCGACACTTGCTGCAGCCAGAGGCGATGAAGGTGTAACTGGTGGATTGCTCGTCACCGACATCGAGTTCCGCGGCAATTACACTGCCAGCCCCGACTTCCTGAGAAAGGGTCTTCGCACTCGCGTTGGTCGTCCTCTGAGCGCCAGGACCATTGACGAAGATGTCAAGCAACTCTTCAAGGAAGGCCGATTCACTGCCACCCGTGTCGGACAGGAGCCGCACAAAGGTGGTATCCGCGTTGTATTCTTCATCGAAGAAAACCCTATCTGTTGGCGCGTGGAATACGAAGGCAAAGGAGCCAACGCCTCGCGTCTGCGCGAATTGACGTCGCTGAGGCCCGGAAAAGCAGTGAGTCCGCACATTACCCGCGAAGACGAGAACAAGATCGAAGAACACTTCAAGAACCTGGGATACGCATTTGCCAAAGCATCAAATAGAGTGTCACTCGTAACGCAGCCGGGAGAACGGGGAGCCATAGTCACGTACATCATCGACCGCGGACCCAAGGTGCTGGTAGACAGGCTGGACATAACCGGCGCCAAAAGTATCAAGCTCAGAACACTCAAGGGCCAGATGAAAACAAAGCTGGATCATTGGTGGAACTCCTCACGTTTCGTAGAAAAGAACTTCCGCGGTGATATCACGCAAATCCGGGACTACTACCGTTTCAAAGGCTGGTTGGATGTCATCGTGACAGCCGACGAGCCAAGATTCGCGGAAGACAATACAGGCGTCGAACTCGCCGTTCATATAGAAGAAGGACCCCGATACATTGTCCAGTCAATAGCATTCGAGGGACTGACCGCCGTACAACAGGAAAAGTTTCTTCCAAAGCTGAAGATGCAGTCGGGAAGCTTCTTCTCCGAGGAAAACCTGAACAAGGATACTCAACGAATTGAGCACGGGCTTCAAGCTCTTGGCTACGCCAATGCTCGTGTTCGACCGGAGCGGAAATTTGCCGAAGAGGGTGATGCGATCGTTCTCAAATATGTCGTTTCGGAGGGTGAAGTCGTCAACATACGTCGGATTGATGTCTCAGGCAATACAAAGACAAAATCAGTAGTAATCCTACGAGAATTGACGATAGACCCTGGCGATCAATACAATGTGTCAAAAGTAAGAGAAAGTGAACAGCGACTGCGCGAGACCGGTTTCTTTGAGAAGGTCAGTTCTCGCCTCGTCGATACAGTACCGGCTTCCCCCCACGAGAAGAATCTGGTCATGGAAGTCGAGGAGAAGGACACTGGTCGCTTCTCTGGCGGAGCAGGGTTTTCCTCGATCAATAATTTCTTTGCAGTGATAAGCTTCGATCAAAGGAACTTCGACTATAGTGACCTGCCGCCTACCGGGCACGACTGGCTGACACCCTGGCGTTGGTTCCAAGGTGATGGGCAGCAGTTTAGGGTATCCTTGTCCCCAGGCTCTTTGCGCAATCGCTACGAGCTTTTCTTCCTGGAACCATGGCTGCTGGACAAGCCAATCAGCTTCTCGACAAATCTTTACCTCGTTGATAGCGAGTTCTTCTCTGACTATTCCGAGTCCCGCTTCGGTTTTCGTACGAGCATTGGAAAACGCTACGAAAACGGATTCTTCATGGACGGAGCATATAAGATTGATCGCATAAAGATAAACAACATGCCGGAAGATGCAACGACCGACTCCAAAGCCGTGGAGGGCGTCAACTGGATCAGCGGTGTTCAATATAGCCTTGGCCTAAGACGAACAGACAGCCGCCTCTTACCATCGCGTGGCTACAATATCCAGGCCGACTTCGAGGTCGACGGCAGCGTTTTCGGTGGAGATTTTGATATCTGGAAGGCTAAACTGACAGGCGATTGGCACTACACCTTGCTCCAACGGGGAGACGGCGGAAAGCACATTCTCAACCTAAGCGGTCTCGTCGGGTTTGCAGGAGCATATAGCAGTACGGACGAGATGCCAATCTACGAGCGTTATTTCGCTGGCAGCTCCATTGTCCGAGGTTTCGCCCCTCGGGAACTCGGTCCCCGTGGCGAGACAGCTATCGAACGAATTGGACCTGTGTACACGATTACCAGAACACTCTTTCCCTGGTTGCCAGAGCGCTACCGCGTTCAGGAGACTGAAGAACCAATCGGTGGTGATTTCCTTTTCGCAAGCACTATCGAATACGGCTTCCCGATCTTCCGGGACGAGGACCACCATATCGACATCTTGCGCGGAATCATATTCCTGGACGCAGGTACTCTCGAAGAAGGTATTTCAGGAGACGCACTCAATCGGCTTCGCTCCTCTGTCGGAATTGGGTGTCGATTCATTGTACCCACGCTTGGAAATGTACCAGTGAAGATCGACTTGGGCTTTCCAATATCAAAAGAAGATGAGGATGAAACGCAGGCAGTCACTTTCTCGATGGGCACATACTTCTGAGCCCTCTGGGCAAGGTGGTATGTATCATATCGGCTTTCGTGTCTGTGGAAGGGGCTTTCGATGTTGCTACGCCTTGAAAAGAGCTCTCCGAAGGAGTACATTCAAGTATTGTATTGCGACAACTGAGCAACTCTCCACCATAAAAGGGTGTTTTGCATGAAACTTGCTACGAAACCAAAGGCTATTGTTTTGTTTTTGTTCATCATCCCTGCTGCACTGTTCTCCCCTGAAGCGAGATCGGAAGCACTCAAGATTGCTGTGGTGAACCCAGAAACAATCTTGAACCAGTTGAAAGAGAAAGAAGATCTTGACGCCAAGCTACTCGTCGAACGTCAGGATGCCGAAGAGGACTTGAAAAGTCTTAAGGAAGAGATAGAGAAGCTCCAGTATGACGTAGCACTCCTCGCGAGCGGAAGTGAAGATCAGAAAAACAAAGAGGAAGAGCTGGCAAAGAAGAAGAAGGAGTTCGTCGCTATCGGCAAAGTCAGGCAGAAGTCTCTCGGCGAGAGTAATTTCAAATATACACTGATGATGTACAAGAGAATCATGGACAAAGTCAGCGAATATGCCAAAAAGAACGATTACAACTTCGTCTTCAGATCCAGTAAGGATGACTTTGCCAGCATAAGCGGACCGACAGAATTGAGTTACAGGGTTTTTGAGCGCACAGTCATATATGCAGATAAAAGCACCGACATCAGTCAGACTATTGCTGATCTCCTGAATGAAGACTATATCAATAAGAAGAAAGCTGCTACACAGTGACACTTCATCACTTGCAGTGGCAGGCAACGTGTAGGCTCTGACCGGTTGCTGGTTATTAACAGCAACATGCCAAAAAGACTATCGATGGTGGTGGACGGCAGTTTCTCGCCAGCACCCTTTGCGGAGGTTCACAAGTGGAAGTTCAACTTATTGAACTCGCCAAGCTCGTAGAAGGCACTATCTGCGGTGATGACCACACCGTGATCACCGGTGTCCGCGGTATTCGCGAAGCCGGCCCGGGTGACATCACTTTTGCTGCCAGCGCCCAATATCGCACTTTCGTCCAAGAGACGAAGGCATCTGCCATCGTTGTCAGCGAAGAGCTTGACTTCGACGTTCCTGACAAGCCGATTGTTCGGGTCATCAACCCCGATAGAGCCTTTTCCGCCATAGTCGATTACTTTGCACCAAATCATTACGAACCCAAGATAGGCGTCCACCCTACGGCCGTTGTCGGCAAGAACGTTTGTCTGGGCAAGAACGTTACCATAGGAGCTCTCTCGATCATCGAGGACTGCTGTAAGATCGGAGATGGCACGGTGATCCATCCACAGGTCTTCGTAGGACACCATTCTGTCATCGGTGCAGATTGCCTTGTCTATCCTGGCGTCAAGATCCGCGAACGTGTGACAATGGGTAATCGTGTGATTATCCATTCCAACGCCGTAATAGGATCCGACGGCTTCGGATTCTCCACCGTCAAAGGCGTTCACCACAAAATCCCTCAAATCGGCACGGTGGAAATCGAGGACGACGTGGAGATCGGCTCTGGTGCGACAATAGACAGAGCTCGCTTCGACAAGACACACATTGGCAAAGGGACCAAAATCGACAACCTGGTGCAAATCGCTCACAACGCATGGATCGGTGAACGCTGCCAGATTGTGGCTCAAACAGGCATTGCAGGATCCACGCATATTGGCAATCATGTCGTTATGGCTGGTCAGTCCGGCGTTGTCGGACATATCGAGATAGGTGACAACACGGTTGTCGCAGCTCGTGCCGGCATAACCAAGAACATACCATCCGACTCGTGTGTCGCTGGATTTCCTGCTATTCCAATAGAACGTGATCGCCGACAGCAGATTTCTCTCAGAAAGCTTCCGGAATTATGCAAAGAAATCAAATTCCTGCGGGAAAGGATTCAAGAGCTTGAGCAAAATGCAAAAGACGATCGCGAAACCAGCTGAGATTTCCGGTATCGGGGTAAACTCAGGTGAATTCGCTACGGTCGTCCTGAAGCCCGCGCTACCAAACACAGGTATCGTGTTTGTCCGAACGGATTTGCCCGGCACACCTTCGATCCCAGCCAACAGCGATTTCATGGGCAATCGTGCTCGCCGCACAGCTCTCGTCAACGAAGGTGTCGAAATCCAGATGGTCGAACACCTAATGGCCTCCTTCGCTGGTCTGCGCATAGACAATCTGATCGTGGAACTGGACGGCAACGAGCTTCCAGTCGGCGATGGCAGTGCCCTGCCCTTTGTCGAGGCAATACTCAACGCAGGAATGGAAGACCAAGACGAGCCGAAAAAGGAACTGAAACTTGCAGCGCCCATCGCAGTCAACGATGACACGGGATTCCTCGTTGCGGCTCCATCCGAAAACGGACTCAGCGTCTCATACACGTTGAACCTACCTCTGGAGAGTTTTGCCGTACAACACTGCGACATGGCAATTGATGAAGAGACGTTTATCAAGGAAATCGCACCGGCTCGCACGTTCGTCCTCGAATCAATGACTGAGCAACTGCGTGCACGCGGACTCGGCAAAGGTGCAAACCATCAGAACCTTCTTGTCGTAAATGAAAATGGCGTAGTCGATAATGAGCTGCGTTTCCCAGACGAGTTTGCCCGGCACAAGGTGCTTGACCTGCTTGGAGATTTGTATCTGGTAGGCTGCTCCGTACAGGCTCAATTAGTGGCTGTTCGATCTGGTCACCCTCTGAATACACAGCTAGTCCAGCACATCAGACGAACAATGCTTGAAAAAGAGACCGGCAAGACCGCCCTCTCTATGAGTATTCAACAGATCCAAGAAGTCCTTCCGCATCGATATCCTTTTCTGTTGATTGACCGTGTAATCGAGCTTATACCCGGCGAACGAGCCAGAGGCATCAAGAACCTGACGTTCAATGAACATTTCTTTCAAGGACACTGGCCGGGGCAACCCGTCATGCCCGGCGTGCTGCAGATCGAAGCGATGG
>Ga0180433_10001380_pt1 | contig 40600 bp, 33 predicted proteins | sample SS_ome_8_FD_132980 | JGI IMG/M metagenome (GOLD analysis project Ga0180433, IMG submission 132980) | Hypersaline lake sediment archaeal communities from the Salton Sea, California, USA - SS_1_D_1 metaG | ecosystem: Environmental > Aquatic > Non-marine Saline and Alkaline > Hypersaline >... | reverse complement strand
TCTCCGCTTCCACCGTATATTTATTAATTAACTCAACAATAGTACATATTTTATTTTTTGAGCTATTTGTAAGTCTTTGCATTTCATCAGAACCGAAAAATTCAGTAATATATGATTGTATGGGGCTAGAATCAGACCAGCAGCGCAGTATTCGTGAGCATGGTTTCCCTGATTCACTTTGTCTGCAATAGGAAAATTGTATCTGATGTCCCAGCAGAGGACAGCGTTTTTCAAAAGAATCGTACTGTTTCACTTAATCACTCCTGTTTTTTTAGCGGGATTGTCCATAAGTCCTAAAACATTGGAACCACAGATGACACAGAGAAGAAATTGATTTTATAAAATAAATATAAACAATATCTTATTCTATGTGCTCTTCTTTTTTTACTCTGGGGAATCTGTGGCTATTGTTATATTCGGACAATCCCGCTGTAAACAGAGTAAAACTGGTTTTCATTCTTCCGGAATTACTCAGGTTTGGGGAGGTTTTCCAATACTTTGGTTGATTGTTCTATCTCCTCCTGTGGTAACGGATAGTCTTCTAATTTACCGGCAAAATAGGCTTCATATCCTGTTAAATCCAGAAGACCATGACCGCTCCAGTTGAAAAGTATCACTTTCTCTTCCCCGGATTCCTTTGCCTTTAAAGCTTCATCAATGACTGCTGCAATGGCATGACTCGTTTCAGGGGCTGGGATAAAACCTTCAGTTCTGGCCCATTCTACAGCTGCACGATAGCATTTAAGCTGATCGAAGGCACGGGGGGTCATAATCCCTTCTCTGATTGCCTGGCTCACTATAGGCGCCATTCCGTGATATCTGAGTCCGCCGGCATGGATGGGAGGAGGAATAAAAGCATGACCCAGTGAATGCATTGGCATCAAAGGTGTCATCTGAGCAGTATCTCCGAAATCATAGGCAAAAGGTGCTTTAGTCATGGTGGGACATGCAGTTGGTTCTACTGGTATAATATCGATATCAGCACCATTAATTTTGTCGGCAGCAAAGGGGAGAGCTAATCCGGAAAAATTACTTCCTCCGCCTGCACATCCAATAATGGTATGTACGTTATCTATGCCTGCTTTTTTCAGCTGTTTTTTTGCTTCCAGTCCTATAATTGTCTGATGAAGCATAACATGATTCAAAACACTGCCGAGCGAATAGCGGGTTTTCCCGGATGTATCGCTTACTGCTAATTCAATTGCTTCACTGATGGCTATTCCCAGACTGCCTGGAGTGTCCGGGTCTTTTTCCAGTATAGCTCTGCCAGCTTTTGTTTCATTACTGGGACTGGGCACACAGTCAGCACCCCAGGTATTCATCATTAACCGCCGGTAAGGTTTTTGGTCATAAGAGATCCGTACCATGAATACTTTACATTCCAATCCAAACAGAGAACAGGCAAAACTCAGTGCACTTCCCCACTGTCCTGCTCCTGTTTCGGTAGTAAGCCTTTCTATTCCAAATTCCTTATTATAATAAGCCTGAGCTACAGCTGTATTGGGTTTATGGCTTCCGGGAGGACTGTATCCTTCATGTTTATAGTAAATTTTAGCAGGTGTCTGAAGCTTTTTTTCCAGACTGTTGGCCCTGAATAAAGGGCTTGGTCTCCATAACCGATACGCCTGCATGATCTCTTCCGGAATATCAATCCAGCGTTCTGTGCTTACTTCCTGTTCTATGAGGTTCATAGGAAATACTGGGGCAAGCTGGTCAGGTGTAATTGGTTTACCGTCCGGACCAAGCGGCGGTTTTGGCGGGGAGCTCATATCCGGTATTATATTATACCATTGAGCAGGCATCTCCTTTTCTGATAAGAGTATTTTGGTTGTTTTCATTTTACTTCTCCTTTCTTTAGGTGGTTAATATTGATTGGATTATAAATTTTTTTCAAATAAAAAAACCCGCTGCAAATAAAATTCACAGCGGGTTTTTAGTTTATTATATATTATTTAATAATAATTTATTTTATATACACCTCTTTCCCACTGTAATAAAAATACACCACCACCAGCACCAGTTGGTGTTATAATTATTATCTGCAGTTTTTTGGGACATAAGATGTATCATGAACTTCCTTTAAATAATTACGTAAATATAGAAAAATTTACTATATTTGTCAAGTAAAAAATATATACTTTCAATTATTGATATTCACTGGAAAAAATTTTTTTAGTTTTTTAATGTTATATCTTGATTTTAACCGTAAAATAATTATCTTTATTTACAAAGAATGCGTTAAAAATATTTAAATTTCATAATATGATAATCATTAAACTATCAATAAATATAAAGGAGTAAAAGATTATGGCACTTGGTTTATTTAATGTTCCTTTTCCAAAAAATGAACCGGTTTTATCCTATGGTCCAGGCAGCAAGGAAAAGAAAGAAGTAAAAGAAAAACTTGCTGAATTTAAAAAGAAAGAAATTGAAATACCGATTATCATTGCTGGTCAGGAAGTAAAAACCGGTGATATGGGAGAATGTGTATGTCCTCATGATCATGGTCATGTGCTTGCCAAATATCACAAGGCAGGTAAAAAAGAAGTGCACATGGCGATTGAATCAGCTTTGGAAGCAAGAAAGAAATGGGCCTCCATGCCCTGGGAAGCACGGGCCAGTGTTTTTCTTAAAGCAGCAGATCTTCTTGCAACCAGCTGGCGGGCTACGTTAAATGTAGTGAATATGCTCAACGCCAGTAAAACAGTTTTTCAGGCTGAGATTGATTCTGCCTGTGAACTTATTGATTTCTGGAGATTTAATTCCTATTACATGCAGCAGATTTACCAACGTCAGCCCTCTTCCTCCCGGGGATGCTGGAATTATCTGGAAGAACGTCCTCTGGAAGGATTTATTTTTGCAGTCACTCCTTTTAATTTCGCCTCCATTGCCGGTAATTTACCGACTGCGCCGGCACTGATGGGTAATGTGGCTCTGTGGAAACCAGCTTCCTCAACAGTCTATATAGCATATCATTTGATGCAGCTTTTTAAGGATGCAGGTCTTCCGGATGGTGTGATCAATATGGTTCCCGGACCAGGCAGTTCAATAGGTAATCCTGTTCTGGACAGTCCCCATCTTGCCGGAATCCATTTTACCGGATCAACTTCAACCTTGCAGACTATGTGGAAAACTGTGGGATCAAATATCAAGAAATATCACACCTATCCCAGGATTGTAGGTGAGACAGGAGGAAAAGATTTTATTGTTGCTCATAATTCTTCCGATATTCAGGAACTGACAGTGGCAATTGTCAGAGGTGCTTTTGAGTATCAGGGCCAGAAATGTTCCGCAGCTTCCAGAGCCTATATCCCGAAATCGATCTGGCCGAAACTGAAGGATAATCTGGTAAAAATGACCAAGGAAATTACAATGGGTGATCCTGAGGATTTTACCAATTTCATGTGTGCAGTGATTGACCGGGCAGCTTATGATTCTATCACCGAATATATTGATTTTGCTAAAGATTCCTCTGATGCTGAGTTTATCGTTGGCGGAAGTTATGATGATTCCAAAGGTTATTATATTGATCCGACTATTATTGTCACGAAGGACCCGAAATTCAAGACCATGCAGGAAGAGATATTCGGACCGGTAATCACTATTTATGTGTATCCTGATGATAAATATGAAGAAACACTGCATCTGTGTGATGAAACCTCACCTTATGCACTTACTGGAGCAATTTTCTCCAAGGACAGAGAAGCAGCGGTTCTGGCCACCAGAATACTGGAGAATGCTGCCGGTAACTTCTATATTAATGATAAGCCTACTGGTGCTGTGGTAGGACAGCAGCCGTTCGGCGGTGCACGTGCTTCCGGAACCAATGACAAGGCGGGAAGTATGATCAATCTGCTGAGATGGGTATCTCCCCGTACAATTAAGGAGAATTTTATTCCGCCTCATGATTTCAGATATCCTCATATGGATGAGAAGTAAGATTTGTAAGATAAGATATAAATAATTTTCTGAATTACATTGTAAAACCACCCCTGTTAGCATTTGAAAACCGGGGTGGTTTTATTTTTATTGCCGGAGTTGTCTAAAAAGTATGAAAATACTTTAAACGCAGAGATCGCTGAGATCATTGCAAAGAATGTAAATAATAATAATTAAAAGTTTATCAATTTGCGTTCTCAGCGATCTTTGCGTTAAATTTTGTTTTTAGTTATTGCTGCCGAAGTTGTTCTTCACCTTCGGCTTTTTATTTGAGATGAAGGACACCTCATTAAATAGTCTTTTTTGTAATATGTGGTAAAAATATTATGTTAGCCCATAATAAATAAAAATAGTTATTGGCTTTTTCATTCGATATTATTAACGTATTACAATAGATATATCGAAAGGTAATATGTTATGAAAGTAAACCTTTAAATAATAAAGAGGAACTGATTGTCTCTTCTATCAGCTATTTTTATAATGCAGTTATATGGAGACAAGATGCAGATTTTAAAAATTTCTCAGGTGTGAAATATTTTTCTAAAAAATGATTTTAGACTAACAATAAAAAATGTCACCCTTCGACAATGCTCAGGGTGACATTTTTATAATGTGGGGAGTACCTTCTGATATTATTTTATCTGAAGATTATTGTAATGCAAACTCAACCGGAATTAATATCCAGGCACCAAGTGATTTATCATACCTTGTTGCCGGTTCCCATTTGACCTTTTTAATTGCCACTATGGCAGCTTCCTCGCATCCACTGTCATTATTATTGTCGATACCTTCTTTTACTTTGGTTTTAGTGACTTTTCCGGTTTTATCCACAAAAGCCCAGATCAACACTTTTCCTTCAATTCCTGCTTTCTGGGCAATTGCCGGATAGTGTAAATTTTCCATGACTGCATTATACCCGCCTATGGGTTTGGGCGGTTCATCATAAGGAATGAATTCAGGATTATCCTCATTACCTGATTCAATTTTTTGATCATCAGATTCAAATTTTGAAGGAGGAGGTGGTGGAGGAGTTTGTTTATCAGGTTTATTGTTGTTGAGTTTAAACTCGATCGGAACCATTACCCAGACACCTACCGGGTCACCTTCCTCTGTTGCCGGCTCCCATTTTGTATTGCTAAGAGCTTTTAAGGCAGCTTCTTCACACCCACTGTCACCATTGCCGATACCTATTTTTACCTTGGCTTTGGTAACTTTTCCGGTTTTATCTACAAAGGCCCAGATCAACACTTTTCCTTCAATTCCTGCTTTTTGGGCAATTTCCGGATAGTGGAGTTGTTTTTGAATTGCCGCATATCCGCCTACAGGTTTGGGCGGTTCGTCATGCGGGATAAATTGTATGGTTGCATTTTCATCTAAAATGTCCACATTTTCAAGTGCTTCTATATTCTGATCCGGTGAAAGAGGCTGAGATGTATCTATATCTTCCTGACTGCAGTTCCAGGATAATGCAACTGCCATAATGATTAGAAGGGAAGCAATGAGTCCTGTACCTAATTTTTGTTTTTTAGTCATGATTTTCTCCTTTATTTGATATTTAATTCGTTTTAAAAGTTCATTTCTTCGTTTTAAGATTGCAGTGGCAGGATACATGTCTGCATTTTTAGACAGACCTTCGGCAATTTCAATCAGTATTTTGGAGTATACAATCCTGGAATCATATTCTCCCCCTGCACTCAGATCATCGCAGGCCATTTCCCGGTATTCATCTATTCTTTTGTTAAAAAGCCAGACCAGAGGATGAAAGAAGTACAGTGCCTGAATTAGAGTCTGAATAATTTGGATAACATGATCTTTTCTTTTAATATGAGCTGTTTCATGCCTGATAATGTATTTCATACTGCCTTTGTCAGTTTTATACAGGTTAGAGGGAAGATAAATTCTTTTGTTCCATAACCCTAAGCTGAAAGGTATTGGATGCCTGCTGAAATAAATAGGGATGTTGTTCTCAGTATCACATATATATTCAGCATTTTTTAAAGACAGATGGAGTCTGGAGGCGGCGATCAGTGAAAACATCAGATATCCTACTGCTATGAATAGCCAGATTAAAAACAGGATAGAGACAGCCTGTAAAGCAGGTACACTCTGCTGGCCGACAGTTTGAGGAGATGCTGACAGCGGGGCAATCCTGGTAAAAGTTGCGACCTGTGAAGTAACAGAGGCAGGGCTGAACAAAGTTATCGGGAATAGAGGTAAAAAAAGCAGTTTAATCAGTCCGATCATCATAATCATGTATTTGATCCTGGCAGTACTTTTTCTGATAATATGGAGAGCCAAAAAAAGCAGGCATAGAAAGAGTGTATTCTGAAGTACTGCAGTTAAAAACACAGATGCCCACTGAGGCGCTATGGAGTTTATTACATCAATCATTTTTATTCTCCTTTAATTCTTTTTCTTTCTTGGAAAGGAGTGCTTTCATATCTTTAATATCATCCAGATCCAGATCCTGCTTGCGTATCAGATAGGTTGCCAGGGCAGGAGCAGAATTATTGAAAGCTTTGGAGATGAGTTTTGATATTTCTGATTTAATGGAATCATCTTTGGTTTTAAGGGGAGAGTAGAAGTTTACCAAACCGATTTTTTTCTTATTCAGGTAACCTTTATTGACCAGATTGTTCATAATTGTTTGAACAGTAGTATACGCTTTTTCTTTATCAGGATAGAGATATTCCCATACATCCCTTACTGATGGTGTATCTTCCAGTTCCCACACTGCATTCAGTATTTTCCATTCAACTGAGCTGATTTTAGGTTCCGAATTTTTCATGGATCCTCCTAAGAAAATAATTCATTTACTATAACCATAGTAAATATACTAAAAAAATAGTTGTTTGTCAAGTTTTTTTTAAAAAAGTTATTTTTGGGGCTGATTAAAAACAAAATTTAACGCAGAGCAGGCAAAGATATCGCAGGGTTAGCAAAGTGATAAACAATTGAACCTTTAAAAAAAATTGAAACCACCGTTCATCTCTTAAGTTTTAAATACTCTTCGGCTGTCATGATCTGAATTTTATTTTTTAAAAAATCGGCTTTGTTTCTGGTTATTAAAAAGTCAATATTATTTTTAATAGCAGTTTGATAATGCAAGTCGTCTTCAAAATCTTTATATCTATTTTTGATTGCAGAAAGAGTTATCTCCTTTGTAATATCTACTATACTAAAAAGATTTAAAACATCGATCAAAAATTCATTTGCGATTTTTTTATTGGTTTGTTTACGTAGGATATAGTAAGTATTTGAGAGAGTTAATGGAGAAACTAAGCCTTTAACGATTTTATTTTCAATTAATACAAGTAATTTATTGGCATATATAGAAAAAGGTGGTCGATCAGTCAACCAGTCTATAAGAATATTACAGTCAATTAATAACTTTTCCATATCACGAATGTTTCTTAGTTAAAAAGTTAGTTAATTCATTAATTTCATCAATGTTATTATTATTCAGTATACCTTTATATTTTTTTACAATGGGAGATAGATTGTTTAAATTTTCTCCAGAAGCTTCTAAAATTTGTCTAAAGATGCTTTCTGTAAATTTCGAGAGAGAAATTTGTTTTTTATTCGTATAGTTTTTAATACGAATTATTACATTTTCATTTAATCGTAACGTTAATTTTTTATTCATCTATACCTCCTGACGTATTTAATATAAATATACGTCATTCTGCTATAAATGTAAAGTATTTTTTTGAGATAACCATCTATTATTCAGTAAAGCCAACCCTTTAAATTATTGATAAATATATTAATAAAGTTCCACGTTTATTAATTTACATTATTCTAAATAGGCACAAAAATAGTTTTTTTATTGGGGTTAGTAATTATTTCTATTAACTATCAAAATCTTTAACATTCTGAGGTTTGGGAAAATGGTATTTTTCAAATATCCCAATTATGAGTTTCATTACCGCAGAAAAATTACTTTACATGCTGCCGAAGGTGTTCTTTCGGATTTTTCGCACTGTGAGGTGAAGGACATTTTACAGAGCAGGAGCCCTGAGTAATACCAAAAGGGACACAGCCCCAGGACGATCAAAGAGCTTTTGCGGGTTTAAAGAACTTAAGAATTTATTATCTCATGAAATCTTTTATACGGTTTAATATCTAACCCATATTCTTTTTCTTTTCTTTCTGCTTGATAAAAACCAGGTCTGTATGCTTTATTTTTATACCATTTAATGATTTTAATTTTATTTTCTTCTAGCATTTTCATGCCAAAAATAATGCCTTTAATTAAATCGGAAGGTAATGTTTTTTCTCCATATCCTTGCAAATCTATTAATCTCCATTCTTCTTCATATTTCCACTGTACTGATTTTGTAAATAATATTTTTTTCCAAGTATTTTCAGGATCAACCGCGAAATTAAGCTTAGGATATTCTGTTGAATAAATAACTTTATCAGTTTTTTCATATATTTTAGATGCTTCTTTGTGGTCAAATTGTAAACATATCCCTGTGTGACCCTTTGAATAATGAGCCCACATTAATAAGTTATCCGGTTTTTTTGTTAGGCATAGAACACCAATATCCTTAATAGCATTTTTTATTATTGATTCAGTTCTTAATTCAGTGTGCTTATCGTTTACCCAACCATTATCCCTTAAACGATTTAATATATTTTTAATTTTACCTTCTGTAAGATCCTTTCTAGTTTTTTTTAGAACTTTATAAAAATAATTATATTTTTCATTGAATTGATACAATAAACTAAGATTAAAATCCCAATAGCCTTTTAAAAAATTTTCCTTTTTGGGGGGATTATTTTGTAATTTTTTTTGCCTAGTAATTTCCGGCCAAAAAATAATATGATCAGAACCTTCTGTTATTCTAGTAATTTTCCCAACATTCTCAAGATATTTAATAACTCTTGAAATTGTCCTACCATCATTTTCATTTATTAATTGCTTTATATTTTTTTTCCTTATTTCATCATTATCCTTTTCTAGTGCTGCTGTATTTCCAGTATTCTGAAGGGTGACCTAAACACATCACCTATACTTATTTTCGTGTGGCACGTGCCCCTTCGCCATGCTCAGGATAAGCTTTAGGCCATGCTTATAGGATGAATAAATAATTTTTTTACTCTGGGCTTATTATCATTTCTATTAACAAGCAAGGGTTTAACATCCTGAGCTTTGGAGAAGTATTATATATCCATTTTCCAATCATGGATTTCATTTTTACAGAAAAATTACTCTAAAATAAGAATTAAACATTAAAATCTAATAATTTATTTCAAAAATGTCAAGTAAAATAGAGAGAAATTGGTATAGGTAGAGATTTTTTTCAGCTTATTGTTCCGGGGTTTTATATTACGTCCCTGACGGGACTGAGGTTTTGATGGTTGGTAAATTGGCTATAAATATTCTGTCCCTGAAGGGACAGAAATTGAAGGAATATTATCTTTTTGATCACACCAGGGTGCTACCCTGTTGCGGTTATTATGCGGGGGCTGAGCCCCCGTTTTTTTTACGTCCAGGGGTACAGCCCCAGGACAATCAAATAATATCATTCAATCCCTGTCAATCCTTTTATATATTGTAACCGTTCGTAAAGCTCCGGTTGGTCACTCTGCATTTGATTCAACTTTCCTCTAAAATTATGGATGGAATCAAAATGCTTTGTTTTCATCCAATCTTTTATTTCCTCTAGAATTTTATCAATCTGCTCCAATCCGTTTTTATACAGTGTAGAACAAATTTGCACAACTGTTGCGCCTGCCAGTATTTGTTTAATAACACCCGATGCGTCATGAATACCAGTGGCAGCCGCCAGATCACACTTTATACGCCCTGAGAGCAAAGCTACCCACCGGAGAGATGTGTGTATTTCTTCGGGTGTGCTTAGACTGTGTCCAGGAGAGAGTTCCAATGTATCAATATTTATATCGAATTGATAAAAACGATTAAAAAGAACAAGCGCTGATGCGCCGTGTGCATAAAGTTGCTCAGCCATTTGTGCTGTTGAGGTAAAGTAAGGCCCTATCTTTACAGCAATGGGTTTTTTAATACGATTTCTAATTTTATCAATACTATGCAAATATTGTTGTTCGATGTCTTTTCCACTATGTTGAGGATTACTGGGCATAAAAGAAATATTAAGTTCAATGGCATCTGCTCCTGCAGCTTCTATTTGCTTTGCATAATCTGACCACCATACTGGTGATATGCAGTTCAGACTTGCTATAACAGGAATTGCCGCCGTTTTTTTCGTTTCTTCTATGAACTTCAGATAGTCATTTGGTCCCAATCGCATCCCCATTTGTTTTACATAATCAAACGCCTCTGCATGCCAGCTCGGGCCAATGTGTTGTTCGAGCTTATTTGTCTCAATCTGTATCTGTTCTTCAAAAAGAGACTTCAGCACAACAGCCCCTGCGCCTGCATCCTCGCAGCGGCGAACACCTTCCAGGCTGTCTGTGAGTCCACTACTGGCAACAATAAGGGGATTTCTTAATTTCATCCCCATATATTCTGTTGAAAGGTTGATCATAAGTCACCTCCTCAGTTTATAGTTAAGGCTTACTCCTAAACTTTGGGAAAAATGTTCTGTATCCTTAAAAGTAAGATACAATATTTTTTACAATATTTCATTGATCGAAATCAATTTTTTCAAATATAATTTATTGTTTCGCAGAGGCAGAATCACTGCGTAACAATTGCGATCGTAATGTGCACATTCTAAAGGACGTGTCAGACGTATTTGATTTTTTTAACTTGCTTTATTTAATGCAATCAGTTATTATAAACTAAGAAGAATTAAATATAATAAATTATAATGAAAAATAACATTTATACAATTTTACTTTTAATACTGATATTCAGCTGTAGTCATTCTGTATATTCTCAGGGTACTTTTCCTTCCTGGGAAGTAGGCGAGGAGTTGACCTATAAAGTAAAATGGACCTTTATTCGATTAGGCACCATAAAACTTCATATATGTGATACTGTGAGAATAAACAACCAGAAAGCATTTCATATAAAGTGTTATATTGATTCAAACCCTGCTCTGTTCTTTGTTAATTATCATACAGTGGCTGAAACTTTTTTCAGTAAAGATCTTGAGGTCCAGTATTTTACCTATATTGAAGAAGATGAAGGGATTACTTACAAAGCAGAATACAGACTTAATCATGTCAGGGGGTTGGTGTCTATTGAATTGACTGATACCAGCGATACTTCACATAAAATTACAAAAGAGATCCCCTTTACAGGCAATCTTCAGGACGGGACTTCACTCATATACTATGCCCGGGCCCATGCAGATAAATCAGAACAGCACAGAGTAACCTATTTAGCAGATGACGGTCAGGATGTGGTTTTGATCAATTTTAAGGGAAAAGACGGTTTGTTAAAGACAAAACCTTTTGAACAAAAAATACCTGCCTATTATCTGGAAGGTCATGTATACAACAGAGGAATGGCTGGTCTTTCCGGTAATTTTAAAGGATGGTTCTCAGCAGACAGCAAAAGACTGCCTTTAATGGCAAAAATGAAAGTTTTTATCGGGTCGGTATCTCTTAAGCTGGAAGAATATAAAATAAACAAAAAATAATTTTCTGCTTTTATTTTCCTCCCTTTTTTGTAAAATAATTATCATTTAAATTGTAAAATCACCCATTATTTTTAAATATTCAGTAAACCTTTTTTAAAAAAGGAAGTCTAACCTAATAGAGAGGGCGATAATACTTCGAAGTATGGTTGTAGAAATATAGTTCATGATTTTACATAGTTACTTTACTCAATAAATTTAAGGGGGTATATCATGAACCGTATAATCCTTTTAGTAAGTATTATTGCACTAACCTTCAGTTCAATCAGAGCAGATATTGAGAAAAAGATTTATGAAACCTATAAGATAAACTATCAGATAGTCATTGACGGACTGATGAATGAACAAGCGTGGGATTTGGTGGATTGGGGAGGACATTTTATTCAGACGCGCCCTTATAACGGGAAAGGTCCTTCTCAGAGAACAGCTTTTAAAATTTTATACGATGATAATAATCTCTATGTATTTATTCGTGCTTTTGATACGGAACCGGATAAAATTTCTACCATACTTTACCGTAGAGATTATTTTACCGGTGATATGGTAGAGATCAATATTGACAGTAATAATGATAAACAAACCGCTTTTTCTTTTACAGCCATGGCCTCGGAAGTAAAAGGTGAAGAGTCTATATCAGAAGATGGCCGCCGCTGGGACAGCAGCTGGGAACCGGTCTGGTATCTGAAAACCTCCCGGGATGATCAGGGATGGAATGCGGAAATACGGATACCATTTACCCAGCTCAGATTTAATAATAAGCATGAACATGTCTGGGGTATTCAGATCATGCGGCATCTGTTCAGAAAAGAAGAGAGATCTCACTGGCAGTTTATGCCCAAGGATGCACCGGGATATGTTCATTTATTCGGTGAACTTCACGGAGTAAAAAATATCAAACCACGGCGACAGATAGATCTTCTGCCTTATACAGTAGGGAAATCTCAAATTTTTGAAAAGAACCGGGTAATCCTTATGCAGACGGAAGTTTGAATACTATTACGGCTGGACTTGATGGGAAGATAGGGATTACCAGTGATCTTACACTTGATTTTACTCTGAATCCTGATTTTGGTCAGGTAGAAGCAGATCCTTCGGTAGTAAATCTTACTGCTTTTGAAACCTACTACAGTGAAAGAAGGCCTTTTTTTATTGAAGGAAAAAATATTTATGAATTCCGTCCTTCAGATGTTATTGTAATAAATAATTTTGGAAGTGATAATCTTTTTTATTCCAGGCGTATAGGAAGAGCTCCCCAATATTATCCTGATTTAAATGATGAGGAATATACTGATGTACCGGAAGCTACAACCATTTAAGGGGCCTTTAAGTTGACAGGAAAGACAAAAGATGGTCTATCCATAGGTGTTTTAGAAAGTATAACAGCTGAAGAAAAAGCTGAAATTGCTTATTTTGATCAGAGGGGACAGCAGACTGTAGAACCAATGACCAATTATTTTGTGGGTCGTGTTCAGAAAGGTTTTAATAAAGGTGAGACCATTTTAGGCGGGATGATCACTGCAGTCAATCGGAATATTTCCAATGAGCATTTGAACTTTTTACATAGAGCAGCTTACACAGGCGGATTTGATTTTTTATACACCTGGAAAGAAAGAACCTATTACCTGGGTGTAAAAGGAATTTTCAGTCATGTTAAGGGGGATGAGGCAGCAATCTATCGAACTCAAACCTCCTCAAGCCGATATTTTCAGCGTCCGGATGCAAATCATCTTTCTCTGGATTCTTCCCGGACTTCGTTATCAGGGTATGGTGGTACAGTGAGAATCGGTAAAAAGGGAAGCGGCCGTATCCGCTTTGAATCCAGCCTTACAGTACGATCCCCCGGGCTTGAATTGAATGATATCGGATATATGCGCTATGCAGATAAGATTCATCACGGCACCTGGATGGGGTATTATATCCGGGAACCTTTCAGTATTTTCCGTAATTTTCATCTTAATCTGAACTACTGGCTCCTCTGGAATTTTGACCGGAAACTTCTTTCCCAGCATGTGAATATGAATTTTAATACCCAGTTTAAAAATTACTGGTATTTCAATGGATCACTGACCCGTAATTTTGAATCTTTATCATCTACTTTACTCAGGGGTGGACCTAGTTTTCTCAATCCTGGTTACTGGAGCTTAAATTTTAATGTCAGCTCAGACAGAAGGAAAAAATTTTACTATAACTTTGGCAGATGGTTGGGAATATGGGATAACAACACCAGTATAAATACCAGTTACTGGGGTGGCTGTACTTTTCGGCCCAGTAATGCGATGAAACTTTCAATGTATCCGAATTATGGTCATAATATTGATAAGTTGCAGTATGTAACTCAGGTAGAAACAGAGGGCAGTACCAGATATATATTTGCTAAAATTAATCAGAAAACTATTGGTATTTCTCTGAGACTGAGTTATACACTTACACCTAATTTAAGTATTCAATTTTATGGTATGCCCTTTATCTCTGCAGCAAAGTATTCCAGTATGAAAAGAATCACCGATCCCCGGGCTGATCAATTTACAGAGAGATTTCATACTTTTACTTCAGAAGAGATTAAGGTCAATTCCGAAGATGAGAATTATTCCATTGATGAAGACGGGGATGGAGAAACCGATTACACCATCGATTTTCCGGATTTTAATTTTCGTCAGTTCCAGTCCAATCTTGTAATCCGCTGGGAATATCAACCTGGTTCAACTCTTTTTCTGGTCTGGAGTCAGGGCAGGACAGGGTGCATAACAGATGGGAATTTTGCGTACTACAATGATATGCGTGATTTGTTCAGTATCTATCCTCATAATGTATTTTTCCTTAAGTTCAACCGGCTTTTTTTTATAGTTCTTCTTTAAATTTAACCACAGAAAAACCAGCAAAGTAATATTAATACTTGACATTTAAAGGAAAAATTAATATACTAATAGTTACTTGAAATATAAGGTTAATATAATTTTAATAAAAGTTAAATGTAAATAAGATACATAGTATTAAATTTTGATTGTGGAGGGTAACAATGGCAGTAAAAATTGGTATTAATGGATTTGGCAGGATTGGCCGCCTGGTTTTCAGGATCGCTCATAAAAGAGATGATGTTGAAGTTTTGGCAGTTAACGATCTTACTGATGCAAAAACACTTGCATATTTACTTAAATATGATTCTGTACATGGCAAATTTGATGGATCTGTTAAAGCTGAGGGGAATAACTTAGTTGTTGACGGTAAAAAGATAAAAGTGTTATCAGAAAAGGATCCGGGAAAACTTCCCTGGAAGGATCTGGATGTAGAAGTAGCTGTAGAATCCACCGGAGTATTCAGAAAAAGAGAACAGATTGCAGCTCATCTGGACGCGGGAGCAAGGAAAGTACTGCTTTCTGTTCCATCCAAAGATAAAATTGACGCAACCATAGTACTGGGCGTAAATGATGATGATCTTAAACCGGAACATCAGATAGTATCCAATGCTTCCTGTACCACTAATTGTCTTGCCCCGGTCGCTAAAGTGCTCCATGAATCGTTTGGAATAAAAAAAGGATTAATGACTACAATACATGCTTATACAAATGATCAGACTGTTCTTGATACTCCTCATAAAAAACTCAGAAGAGCGCGGGCATCAGCTGTATCAATGATACCGACTACTACCGGAGCAGCAGTTGCAACCGGGAAAGTATATCCGGAATTGGATGGTAAACTGAACGGAATGGCAGTCCGGGTTCCTGTCTGTGACGGTTCTATGGTTGATCTGGTTGCAGAATTGGAAAAAGATGTTACCCTGGATCAGGTAAGGGATACGTTCAAAAAGTATGCTGACGGACCTATGAAAGGCATCCTTGAATACTGTACGGATCCTGTAGTATCAGTTGATATAATTGGGAATTCACATTCCAGCATTTTTGACAGTGAAGCTACTATGCTTTTAGATTCAAAAATGATCAAAGTGATTTCCTGGTATGATAATGAATGGGGATATTCCTGCAGAATGGTGGATCTTATTGTAAAGATGGCAGGTATGTAATAATGAAAAAATTGCTTATAAAAGACATAGATATTGTTTCTAAATATGTATTAATGCGGGTTGATTTCAACGTTCCCCTTGATGAAAACCAGAACGTTACTGATGATAAAAGAATTCGGGCCGCATTGCCCACAATTAACTATGCTGTTGAGCAGGGAGCACGGCTGGTTTTGATGTCTCATCTGGGCAGACCTAAAGGGACTATTATTCCAGAGATGAGTCTGAAACCCGTAGCAGAAAAATTGGAACAATTATTAGGAAAATCAGTTAATTTTGTGGAAGAATGTATTGGTCCTAAAGTAGAGAATATTGTCAAAGCAATGAAAGACGGTGATGTTTTAGTGTTAGAAAATTTGAGATTTCATAAAGAGGAAAAAGAAAATAACCCTGAATTTGCTAAGAAATTAGCTCAATTGGGAGATATTTATGTAAATGATGCTTTCGGCTCTGCTCACAGAGCACATGCTTCCACAGAAGGAGTTACTAAATATTTTGATAAGTGTGCTGCCGGATTTTTAATGGGAAAAGAGATCGATTATCTGAATAATACTATTTCCAGTCCGGAAAAACCCTTTACTGCAATATTGGGTGGTGCTAAGATTGCAGATAAAATTCCAGTGATTGAAAACATTATCGACAAAGTTGATAATATTGTTATCGGCGGCGGAATGATGTTTACTTTTTTAAAGGCAGAAGGAATGGAGATAGGTGATTCTCTGTTGGATGGGTCAAGTCTTGAATTTGTTGGAGAAATGCTGAGCAGTAATAAAGATAAGTTTGTTCTGCCGGAAGACTGTGTTGTTTCTGATTCTTTTGATCTTAAGAACCGTACTCTCGGCACTGTGAAAGTTGTTTCCATTGATAATATTCCTTCCGGATGGACTGGTTTGGATATAGGGCCCAGAACTATTGAGAAGTTTACCGGAATATGCAAAGAGTCTAAAACAGTGGTATGGAATGGTCCGATGGGTGTATTTGAGATAGAAGAAACTGCTAAAGGTACTTTAGAAATTGCTAAGGTGTTAGCTGAAGCAACCAGGAAAGGAACAGTTACCATAATCGGCGGAGGGGATTCTGCCTCTGCAGTTAAAAAGGCCGGTGTTGTGTCGGAAATGTCTCATGTATCAACAGGAGGAGGAGCTTCTCTGGAATTATTACAGGGTAAAGATCTTCCAGGAGTAGAAGCTTTGACTGACAGAATTTAAATTAATAGGGATTTGAAATGAGAACTTATTTTATAGCCGGAAACTGGAAAATGAATAAAACATTCGGGGAAGTAAATATCTTACTCTCCAATCTGAAAAAATCGTTGACAGATATAAGTGCAATTGATATAGCTGTATGTCCTCCGTATCCTTATTTATCTTTAGCAGTAGATATTCTTAAAGATGCAGAAATAGATGTAGGTGCCCAGAACATGGCCTGGGAAAAAAGTGGAGCGTTTACAGGAGAAGTTTCACCTGATATGTTAAAAGATGTAGGATGTAAATATGTTATTTTGGGTCATTCTGAGCGAAGAAAATATTTTAATGAAAAAGATGAGCTTATTAATAAAAAAATAAAATTAGCTATTTCCTCTGATCTTTATCCAATAGTATGTGTGGGGGAATCTTTACAGCAGAGAGACAATGATGAAACTGAACAAGTCGTAAAGACACAATTGTCTGGCTGCTTAAAAGGTTTACTGGTCAAAGAAATTGAAAAGGTTACCATTGCGTATGAACCAATATGGGCAATTGGTACAGGTAAAACAGCAACCCCTGATCAGGCTCAAGAGGTACATCAAATGATCAGGAACTGGATCAAGAATGAATATGATAGGGATATTGCTGAATCAATACGTATTCAATATGGGGGAAGTGTTAAACCTGACAATGCAGAAAAACTGCTTTCTAAAACAGATATTGATGGAGCGTTAGTAGGTGGAGCAAGTTTGGAGGCAGAAAGTTTTACTGCAATTATCAAATCAACTTAGTTAAGTACGAGGTATAATTAATGATAACAATTTTGACAATACTACATGTTTTAATATGTATATTTTTAGTTATAAGTATTTTATTACAGTCAAGTAAGGGTGGAGGATTAGCTGGAATGTTCGGGGGCGGGGGAATAGGCTCATTCGGAGGAAGAGGGACAGCGTCATTTTTGGCTAAAGTAACAATGTGGCTGGGAATTGGATTTGCTGCTACTGCTATCTTAATTGGACTTCTCAGGAAAGGAACAAACTATGATCAGAGAAGCATGGTTCAACAAGTAATGGAAGGAGAGCAGGAACAAGCTTCAACTCCAGCCGCAATATTACCGGAGGCTGCAGGCAGCAGGGAAAGTCAGAATACAGAAGAAAAACCTGAGGGAGAGGAACAGTAAATTTTAGCCGAAGTGGTGGAATTGGCAGACACGCTGTCTTGAGGGGGCAGTACTCGAAAGGGTGTGGGGGTTCGAATCCCCCCTTCGGCACGTTTGCATGGTGGGTATAATTTAATAAATTGGAGGGTATTAGAATGAAGTTTTTGGGAAAAAACAATCTGATTACAGCTCTTTTGGGTATGATTTTGGTTACTGGTTTTGTATTTGCTCAAACAACGGATGAACTACAAAAAGAATTGGAACAGTTGGTACAACAACGAAAAGAGTATTCTCAGCAGATGCAGGATGCCACAGATGCTGGTGATTTGGATGCTTATAATGCAGCAAAGGAAAAGTATGATACTATTTCTCAGAAGGTTGATGATTTAAAGAATAAAATATTATCTCTGGGCAATAAAGAACAAAAAGCCAAAAAAGCTATTAATGACGGTAATAAATTTTTACGATTGGGTCAATACAGCCAGGCTTTAGAGAAATTTAATGAGTCGCTGGCATTGGATTCTGAGAATCCTAAAGCGTATGTAGGCAAAGGAATAGCTTTGAAAAGATTAAGACAATATGAGGAGGCTGAAGTAGCTTTCAGTAAAGCTATAGACATTGATCCTGCAAATTCTTCTGCTTATTATAATTTGGCAAAATTATATTCTGATCTTGATCAGAACGATAAAGCATTAGAGAATTTTCAGAAAGTGATAGAATATGATTCCACCAATGTCAGAGCTTATTATCAGATCGGATATATACACGAAAAGAATAGAGATTACACTAAAGCTGCTCAGGCGTTTAATAAAGCTGTTCAGGTAAATCCAAATTATTTTTATCCTTATCTTGCCCTGGGTAAAATGTATATTGACCTGGGCAATAATAAAAAGGCAATAGAAAATTTAGAAAAAGCAGTTATGATCAAGCCGAATTATGCAACTGCTCATTATTATTTAGCATCAGCATATAATAATGTAGGCAGAAGTGCTGAAGCATTAAGTGCAGCCAATGACTGTTTAAAGTATAATAAATCATTTGCCAATGCGTACATGGAAATCGGTAAAGCCTATGAAAACATGGGTGATTTACAAAAAGCGATCGAAAATTTTCAAAAAGCGGGTAATATGGATGTCCGTCTGAAAAAATGGACAGACTGGAAGATTGATCAGATAAGAAACCGATAATATTGGTACATGTTATTTAATATATAAACCTATCTTATACTCTTGCGATGGATTTTATTTACGATAATGTATACATAATTTTGGAGTAATCTTATATGAGTTTTTCAATCATTTCTGCTTTGATTATATTAGGCGGATTAAGTCTGATCTTTGGTCTGGGGCTGGGATTGGCTTCTAAGATTTTTCATGTAGAAAAGGACCCCCGTATTAAAAAAATTGAAGAAGTTCTGCCTGGTGCAAACTGCGGAGCCTGCGGAGCACCCGGATGTTCCGGTTTTGCTGAAGGAGTTGTGGAAGGGAAATATGATGTAAGCGGATGTGTTCCCGGAGGAGAAGATGTTGCGAATGCCATTGCAGAAATTATGGGAATGGAAGCTGAATCAGTGGAACCCAAAATAGCAGTAATACAGTGCAGAGGCGGAAATAAAAACAGCAAAAAAAGTGCACATTATCAGGGAATTGAAGATTGTACAGCAGCAACATTAATTAATAATGGTGATAAAGGTTGTGTTTATGGATGCCTGGGGTACGGCACGTGTGTTGCCGCCTGTCCTTTTGATGCATTATCTATGGGTGAGGATGGTCTTCCTGTGGTTGATGAAGACAAATGTACCGGCTGCGGGGAATGTGTTAAAGCCTGTCCCCGTAATATCATTACATTGATTCCTGTAAGCCAGGAAGTATACCTTGGTTGTGTGTCCAAAGATTTTGGCAAAGCTGTGAAATCAGTGTGTGAGGTAGGCTGCATAGGATGCGGATTATGTGCCAGACCTAAGATTGTGGAAAATGAAATAATTACCATGGATGGGAAATTACCGATTATTCATACAGAGAAAAGTAAAGATCTTCTCAAGGATTTAGAAAAGGCAATAGATAAATGCCCTAATAATTGTTTTGTAGTAAGAGGGAAAGAACACAAAGAGGAAGAGAAAGAACCTGAAGCTGAGAAAGAAACAGTAACGTGAAAAAGAACTGCCCCCGCTTTTAACATTCAAAATCAAGTATCCTGTTAAAAAAATTAAAACCATAATTCATTACTGTGTTTTCGTAAAGATATTTTCAGAAGAATAAACCCGGATAAATTCAGGAAAGCAAGAATTATAAGTGTTTTATTAATTCCCAATATCGGGATAAAAAATGCACTGGTTAGCAGAGCACCGCCTGCTGATCCTAAAAGATCCATACAATAGAGGAATCCAGCAGTTTTAGAAACCGATTTTTTGAATTTAAAAAACATGTGATTTCCAAGTGCAAACTGAAATCCTCCCAGAAACCCGCATATTATTAAAATGAAAATAAATGGAAATGCTAACATAGCTGTATTTGTGGAAAATATTTTTACATTATGAAAAATATAGAGAATGATTCCTATAAATACTGGAAGAATAAACATAAAAAATTGAATATTCTGAAAAAGCAGAGGAATATTTTTATCCTTCATACGGGGCAATAAGGAAGACCACCCGCCAAAAGCAAGACCAACCATATATCCGGCAATCAAAACAGCCAGCATTTGATATACATACCCGTGAAGAATCTGAAATGCAAGAATTAGAATAAATTCAATTGAGATTTCACTAAATCCCACTCCGATAATCGAAAATCCTACACTCCACATTGATAAACGTTGAGGTTTATTTTTTTTCAGAAAATAGATCAGTACAATGATAATAATTAAAAATGCAATTATCTGCCACATTGTAATCTGTGAAAAAAAGTGGAATATTTTTTTAAATCCACTCATATATGCAGTAGACCAGAGAACTGTGTGATAATAGTAACCCAGAGGATGTAAATCACGGTTTACTGATATCTTGCTCACTGGTTTGATCTTACTGTTAAGATAATTTCTTCGTTCTTCAGAAAGCTGATAAGGAAGATAGTATTCTCGTATGTACTCTGTATGTATATTTTTATTATTAAGCCGTTTAACTAAAATATCCGGATTGGTTGTAAGAAATTTTTTATTTTGAGATGAAAATATGCGTATTGTTTCACCAGGCAGTAAAACTGTTTCTGAAAATACTCTTTTCAGGGTGGCATGGATCATATTTAAATAATCAGATAGTTCAGGAGATATGACATTTTCCGCTCCTTCTACTGTAATTGAAATTATACCATTTTTTTTCAAAATGCTGTTTACTTCATGAAAAAACTCAACAGTATAAAATCGGTTTAATTGAGCTGTATAGGGATGGGGCAGATTAAGTATTACAAGATCAAATTTTTTTTTGGTTTGCTTTATGAACAGACGGGCATCAATAGTTTTAACTGTTACCCTGGGATCTGATATAATTTCTGATACTCCGGAATCTCCGTACGCAAGGGCACATTCTACTATGGCAGGGTCAAGTTCTACATAATATAATGATTTAACAGAAGGGTGTTTAAGCACTTCTGCTATAGAAGCCTGTACATTACCGCTCACTAAAAGAACATCCTCAGGATTTTTATGCTGAAGCAGAGAGTAATGAACGGATTTTTCGGCAGTCAGTTGATCCGGCAGGGTGAAAAGATGCAGACCATTGTGATAAACAGAAATTTGATCCCTTTGTTGAGTAACAGCTACATTACCATAAGGAGTATTTGTGGTTGTAATCAGATTGTATCCCTTCCAGAGAATCTGGTTGCAGTATGACTGCATTTTAGTTGAGGAGAAAAGTCCGAGTAAAAGAAACAGCAAAGGAAGTATAAAGATCCATATTATTCTCAGAGGTTTTGTCTTAAAAGGATTGATTCCGCCGTTATATACAGCAGCAATAAAATTAAGTGATGCTAAAATGATCAGAATCTGAAAAGGAGATAAAAATCTGATAAGGAAAAGACTGGCCAGTACTCCGCCTATAGAAGCACCCACAGCGTCCCATATATATACCCTGGCAATTGACCGAGGACCTTTTGATTGTCTAGTTTCCACCCATTGACAGGAAATTGAGTACAGGAATCCGGATAGAAGACAAAAAGGAGCCAGCACCATTAATGAAATAATGAACATGGGGATATACCCGATTATTTCCCCGGGGGTTAAAGATATGGTATGTTTTGCTGATCGAATAAACAGCAGATACAAAGGCAGTAATACAGTTAATACTATCTGGACTATTGAAATTTTTTTTAACGGGTAGTTTTTTAAAAAAAATATTTTGGGCAGAAGCAGACTGCCGATCCCGGTCCAGAAAAGCCAGACCCCAAGCATAGTCCCCAGAGAGAGTTCATTCCCCTGAAAAATAGTAGTCATTTCTCTTATAATAAGTATTTGAGTGGTCACAGAAGTGAGTCCGATAATAATTATAGTCAAAGGAATTGTGAAGTTTAAAGAAAGAAGTTGATATTTTACGGATTTCATTATAAATTTAAGATAATTTAAAATCAGCAATAAGTCAACAATAAATACGGAAGGAAACAATGCTTAAAATTTATAATACACTTACAAAAAACAAAGAAAAATTTGTCCCTTTGAATCCGCCTTTTGTCGGTATATATGTATGCGGTCCCACTGTATACGATGAACCTCACCTTGGACATGCTAAAAGTTATGTGTCATTTGATGTGGTGATACGTTTTTTAAGAGCATCCGGTTATAAAGTACGATATGTGCAGAATATTACAGATGTGGGGCATCTTTTAGGTGAAGATGAAGGTGAAGACAGAGTACAGAAAAAAGCCCGTTTGGAAAAACTGGAACCGGTTGAGATTGCTCAGAAATATGAAAGAATATATTTTAAATATATGGATTTACTGAACTGTTTGAGACCTGATATATCCTGCCGTGCAACAGGACATATTCCGGAGATGATAGAATTAGTGAAAACTCTTCTGGATAAAGGATATGCCTATCAGACAGATGGAAATGTATACTATGACATATCAAAATTTGAAGAGTATGGGAAGTTGGCCGGCAGGAAAGTGGAAAATCTGATTCACGGAACCAGAGTTAAAACAGCTGAGGATAAAAAACATTCTGCAGATTTTGCTCTCTGGAAAAAAGCTGATGATCTGCATATTATGAAGTGGGATTCTCCCTGGGGAGAAGGATATCCGGGCTGGCATCTGGAGTGTTCGGTGATGTCCATGAAATATATTGGTCCTACCCTGGATATTCACGGAGGCGGGCTGGATAATCAGTTTCCGCATCATGAATGTGAAATTGCCCAGAGTGAAGCAGCTACAGGGAAACAGTTTGTGCGGTACTGGATGCATAATAACATGGTAAGGGTAGAGGATGAAAAAATGAGTAAATCACTAGGCAATTTTATTACTATTAAAGATTTAATTGAAAAATATGATCCTATGACAGTAAGATTTTTTGTTCTGCAGGGCCATTACCGATCACCACAGGTTTTTTCTGAGGAGGCTTTAAATGCAGTTCAGAAAGGATACCAGAAATTACTGCGCAGTATTGAGAAAGTACGCAGTTTACTGAGTAGAGAAAGCATACAAGAGGTAGAACTGAAAGGAAAATGGAAGGAATTTAAAGATCAGTTTTTCGGAGCTATGGAAAATGACTTTAATACTGCTGAGGCAATTTCTGTCCTCTTTGAGCTGAATAAATATGTGAATGATAAAATTGCAGATTCTTCCATCACTGACAGTGAATTAGCTAATGCTGATCATCTTTACTCTCTTCTCAGTGAGGATATTTTAGGCTTAACATTCAGAAATGATCAGCAAAAGAGCGGACAGGAAGCAGAATTAATGGATTTAATTATAGGTCTGAGAGAAAAATTCCGCACCCAGAAAAACTGGGAAGCTGCCGATCAGATAAGGGATGGATTGCAGAAAATTGGGATTACGCTGGAAGATACTAAAGACGGGACCGTGTGGAGAAAGGAGTAGGGTGAAAAGTGTAGGTTGTGTTTAAATTTGACACCCTCCCTTTTATCCCTCCCTCAAGGGAGGGAAATAGTTCTGTTGAGGGTAATTAGTTGCATGTATTAATATAGTTATAGTATGAATATTTCAAATGCCATAGTAAGAAAACCGGGGGAAAATTTTTGTGAAGGAATAACTACTGCCGGAATGGGGATACCTGGTTATAAGAAAGCATTACAGCAGCATGCCCAATATGTCAACACCCTCGAAAAATGTAATGTAGCAGTAACGGTGCTGCCGTCTCTTCCCCAATTTCCGGACGGTGTATTTGTGGAAGATACAGCCGTTGTCACTGAAAAGTGTGCTGTAGTCTGCAGACCGGGGGCACAGACCAGGCAGGGAGAGGAAAAATCCATTGAGAAAGTTTTACGTAACTATTATAATACCATCGAATATATAACACCTCCCAACACTCTGGAAGGAGGGGATGTGCTTAGAGCAGGAGATCATTTTTATATCGGTCTTTCTTCCAGGACCAATAAAGAAGGCGCCGAGCAGCTGATCGATATACTGAAAAAGTATGGATATTCAGGTTCTGCCGTCAGCCTGAAAGATATGCTTCATCTTAAGACCGGAATCGCCTATATTAGCAGAGGTGTTTTTCTTACAGCCGGGGAGCTTATCCATCATCCTGAGTTTACAAATCAGGAAAACATTTCAGTGGAAGATAGGGAAGCCTATGCAGCGAATGCAATTGCTGTAAACGGCAGCGTACTAATGCCTTCAGGATTTCCAGTAACCCGAAAGAAGATTGAATCCGCAGGATTTACGGTTATTGAACTTGATGTCTCTGAATTTCAGAAAATGGATGGAGGCCTGAGCTGTCTTTCTTTGAGATTTTGATTAATAGTTTTGGACTGGATTAACAGGATTATTGGATAGGTAGGGATGTATTACTAAAGTCATTGGTAAGATTAATAATGATTATATATAAAATGGGCTCCACTTAAAAGTGAAGCCCATTTGCTTTGTATTAATTACATAAAGAATCTAATACCGGCTACAATTGAAATAAAACTTATCGACCCTGAATCTTCTTCCATAGGTCCTTCTTCTTTTTCAAACATATAGTGATATCTTCCTTCAGCAAAAATATTAAGTGACCCGCCTGCGTTGAATTCTACTCCTGCACCGGCGTTAATGCCGAACTTATCATCAATTTCTTCGTCCATTTCCATTGTTTCATCGAATTGTTGCCCCATATATTGTCCGCTGATTTCTATGTCACTCATGCTAAGTTGATAATAGGAAGCACCACCTGTAACATAGAACCCTGCGGCAGCGTCGGGTGGGGTTAGATAAGCGAGAAGATTAGCTGTTATTATATTAGTGTTAATATCCATTCCTTCAAGTTTATCCACTGTTACTCCTTGGTAAACAAGCATTTGTTTTATCATGTCTAATATTTCTGAATCTTCATCAAGGGGGAAAGGAAGTCTGTGAAATCGTACTCCTAAAGCAATTTTTTCTGAAAAATTATAAACAAGTTCACCTCCAAAACCAATACCACCTGATGTCCAGTAATCCTTGAAAAAGTCAGGAGACAACGGCATACCTGTTCCTACAAAACCCCCAATACCAAATGAACCGGGTGTTCGCTGAGCAAAAAGTGAAGTCATGGGAATTAAGGTGATTAACATAAGTACAATTAATAATTTTTTTGTTTTCATGGTGAATACTCCTTTACATTGTTGTTTGTTAGTTTAACTAATATCAAAAAACAGTTTTTTCTATCACCTCCTATTTCTGTTAATTTATTTAAAATAAATTTGTAAGTCAAGGTTTTTTATTTAAAATTTGTATCCGGCTGAAAGATAAAACCGGTCCTTTCCTCTGTCCATACTGCCGTAACCAACTTGTACTGGTCCTACAGGTGTATTGAGTGAGATAACGGCTCCGATACCCTGAATAAAATCTTCTACATTAAGGTTTGTATATTTGTTCCATATTCCGCCCAGATCATATCGCAGAGAAATATACCATTCCAGATAATCAGGCCAGGGCGGCTGTATTCTGAATTCAGTATTCAAACAGATATACTGTTTTCCTATCAATGCTTCATCCGGGAGTCCCATGAAACTATGGAGTCCTCCAAGCCGAAATCTCTTTATAAAAGGGGCAGTCAGATCTGCAAATCCCCAGCTGATTCTGGGATGGAAATTGCATATTGAAAAAAGAGGATAGTAGATTTCCGTAGATGAAAAAAGCTTGACAAATGCAATATCACTTGCAATAAAATCTCCTGCAAAAATATATTGAAGAATATGGTATTCACCTGTATTGGGAAAGGGCATTTTATCACGCTTATCTACTTCTGATTGCAGCGTTATGGTGCTGAGTGCGTATTTATCCTGAGGTGTATTCATTCCCTTTAGGGAACTAATGTTTGATTTTTGAGTGGTGAAATTCAGGGATACAGTTCCCAGTCTGCCCATCTGCCTTCCGATTTCAAGAGAAAGTCCGGTATTATTGATTTTATATTCACCGGTTCTTCTCAGATTTTCATAATAATAGTATCTTCTGCTCTCTGAAAAGAGTTTAACATCATAGGTGAACAAGGAATTCATCAGCCGGCTGGACCACAATCTTGTCTGGATCATTTGATCACGAAACCCTATTAACCCAGTAATTGCACCTTTACCACCCAGTCCGAATATATTTTCTTCCACTATTTGCAGAAAAGTCTGCGATTTTCTGATCAGGTCAAAACGAAACCCAAATCGTAGTAATCTGTTAGTCCTTTCCTTCAGATTGATGATCAGATGATTATTTTTCTGGAATTGATTATCTTTGATACGGACATATTTAAAATATCCTGTACTGTAAATATTATCTATTCCCTGTTTGATTTTTGAAATATCAAAAAGATCTCCTTTTTTAAAAGGGAGCTCTCTTGTAATGACATAATTTCGTGTATGCTTATTTCCGGAAATAGTTATTTTTTTTATTTCACCTTCATCAATAAAAATATTTAAAATGCCTTGTTTGATTTCAATCGAATCAATCTTTGCTGCAGAAAGGTTCTTTTTATGATACATGGACAAGATTTTTCTGATGCCGTTACGATAATCCTGATTATTTAACACCTGAGGTAAGCTCAGATTCAGACTGTCCCGCAGTTGTAATTGAGTAAAGACTGTGTTGTTATGAAATGAAATTTTTTCTATATATGGATTTTCCTGAATCACATACGTTAGTGTAGAATCAAAAGTATCAACCCTGGCCTCAATCATTTCCAGATTACCTGACTGATACAGAGATTGACCTGCCCAGATGATATCTGATTTTTTTAATCTGGTATTTAAAGGAAGATTGATATTTTTTATCATTTTTTGCGGGGATAGTTTTTGGCAGCCATGGAGTGAAATATTTTTTAAGAAATATGAGGTATCCTGATATGCCGGCTGAATTTTTTTATTAAGCATTTCTTCGAGCTCAATTACAGCTTTTTGGGCAGCGGTTTCACCGGCTTTAATAATTTCATCAATTAAATTATAATCTGTATTAGAAATAAATTCCATTTCCGGCTGAATCTTTATATCTGCCTGCTGAAGCTGTTTATTGACTTTGTTGTTCTGCATGATAGTGGTTACCTGATCTGCAACTTCCCAGGGAGTTTTCAGGGATGATGCATCGCGAAGTTTTGAGCAGGTATTTACAGCAATGACCAGATCATGATTGAATGCCCGAGCTTCATCAACCGGAAGGTTTTGTAAAAGACCGCCGTCAACAAGAACATGATCTTCTATGGTTACAGGAGTAAAGAGCAGAGGAACAGCCATGGATGCTCTTACCGCATCAATGAGTGAACCGTTTTCCAGTACAATTTTTTCTCCTTTTACAAGATCGGTGGTCACTATTTTCAGAGGAATATATAAATTGTTAAAATTATTTACCGGGGGATAAGGAGCATGAAATAACAGGTCAGTCAACATGGTTGAAAATTTTTGGCCGCTGGTTACCGCATTAGGAATATCAATAGTAAAATCTTTTAAACGAAGCTGAATAATATACCGGCCTCTCTCTTCTTTCTGTCCCAGGAACAGTTGATTTCTTTCAGGATTATCATAGATAATATCATCCCAGTCGGTCTGTAAAGCAAATGTTTCAATCTCAGAAGAAGTATATCCTGTACTGTATAATGCACCTATAACAGCACCAATACTTGTTCCTGCAATACCATCTATGGGAATTCCATATTTTTCGAAAACCTTCAATACCCCAATCTGAGCCAGACCTCTTGCTCCTCCTCCGCTGAGAGCCAGAGCTATTTTAGGTCTTTTAACTTCATATTGTTTGTCGTATTTGAATGCTGTGGCGGATTTTTTTCTGAGTCCAAGAGGAATAGCAATTTTTTTAGTCTGAGCGTTTAAAGAATCTGGATGATATAACGGAAATATCAGTAACAATGATAGTACTGCACAAAAACCAGGAAATTTTTTAAATTGTGGTTTCATGTTTCAATATTTTTTAAGAAGTTATAGGTGCTTATTGTAATATCTTTACTGTATCCGCCCTCCATTACTATAAAAACCGGTTTTTTCAGCAGAGCTATCTGGGCTGCAATTTTTGTATAGGAGTCCGTGGTCAGATTGAATATACTGATGGGATCATTATACAGAGTATCAAATCCCATAGAGATTCCTACAATATCAGGATTGAACTTTGAAATAAAAGTGCATGATTTTTCCAGAGCATAGAGATATGGTTTTTCTCCTGTTCCTGGCGGCAGAGGAAAGTTTATAAAATTTTTTCCTGTTTGCCTGCCTGTTCCGGGAAAGAGAGAATGCTGATGTATGGAAATATAGAGTACTTTTGAATTATTTCTGAATATTTCTTCAGTACCGTTGCCGTGATGAACATCAAGATCCAGAATAGCAATTTTTTTATCCGGATTATTTTTTAGATAAGAGGCTGTGGCAATTGCAATATTGTTAAAATAACAGAATCCCATTACTCTGTCGGGCGTTGCATGGTGGCCGGGAGGAAGCATTAATGAGAAAGAGATCTCACCATTCAAAGAATGGTTGAGAGCATTAACAGCTGCACCAGCAGACAGAATTGCATAGTCATAAATATGTGGAAGAGAGGGAGTATCAGGATCAATAAAAGCGCCTGCTTTTACAGCTTCAATATGCCTGTATGTATGTACCCGCAGTAAGTCTTTTTCTGTACAGGCAGTTGGTTCTGTAAAAGAATAATTTTTTTTCTCCAGATATTCTTTTATACTTTTAATTCTTTCAGATGATTCAGGATGACCCGGAAAGTCATATTCCAGAGATCGTGGGGAAAAATATATTTTCATATATAATACCCTCTTTTTTGAGAATATAGCAGGGTTATTGTTAAATGTCAATGCTAAAATTATTTTTTTGCTTTTTTTGGAATATTATTGTAATTTAGTAGATTAAAGATGTTATTATTTAATGAATTATTGTAAAAAAAGAGAAAGAAACAGTGCAGGAATATATATATCAAAATAATCCTGATCCCGGGGTTTTATTTTTAAAAATTTTATCATTAACTATTTTACTCTCAATAGCCTGTGCAAAGCAGGGTATGCCCCCGGGCGGCCCGGTGGATGAAACTCCTCCTCAGATAATCAATTCAATTCCGGCTCCCAAATCCACTTTTGTTGACCGTAATATTAAGGTTGAAGTAGTTTTCAATGAATGGATTAATACCAGGAATATTGAGGAGGCAGTGTTCATTTCTCCTTATGTTGGTGAAGATGTAAAAATAAAAATAGGGGGAAGAAAGATCAGCATCATTTTCCCTGAGCCTCTTAGACAAAAATGTACGTATGTTATTACTTTTGGAACAGAAATTAAGGATTTACGTAATAATACTTTGGAGAAATCTTTTACTCTTGCTTTTTCTACTGGCGGTGTGCTGGATAAGGGAGAAATGAAGGGCAGGGTGTATGAAGAAAATGTACAGGGGACGGATGTATGGGCATATTTATTGAACAATAATAGTGTAATAAATCCTGCAGTTATTGAGCCTGATTATATCATACAGTGTGAAGATGATGGTGACTTTCATTTTACTCATATTGCTACAGGTAAATACAGATTATTCGCAGTAAAGGACAGAATAGCAGACCGATTGTATACAAGAGGAGAAGACCGGGTAGGAGTAACATTTGGGGATGTGATAATTCCGGAGGGAAAAACTCAAAGTGCAGACAGTCTTTTTTTCAGAATGTTTATTGAGGATACTTTAAAACCCGCTCTGGTTAGGGCAGTTCCTGTTAATAATCATTCTGTTCAGCTTTTGTTTGATCAGCCTGTTTGCTTTGACAGAAAAATGTTACAGGAGAAAATCAGAATTTATTCATACCTGGATACTATGGATGTACTGAAAATAAAAGAAGCATATATTGATCCGAATGATAATAAAACCTTAAAAGTTTTAACCGAACCTCAGAAAGAAGGACAATATTTTCTGAGCATTGAAGGAATCACTGATGAATCAGGTAATCCTGTTGATCCTGATTTTAATGCATCTGAATTTACTGCAAGTACTGGAAGTGACACAATAAAACCTGAACTCACCAGTGTTTTGCCTGCTCCGGATCAGAATGATGTTCATCTTAACCAAAATATTCATCTTTTTTTTAGTGAATCAATGGATACGGGAACATTTAACCGGGGATTTTCACTGGCTGATACTCTGGAAGAACGGATGTCAGGAAGTTTGAAATGGTATAATCCCGCAGAAGTTTCATTTATTCCGGAAAATAGTTTTAAAAGCCAGGCAGTATACAGAGTTGATTTATCTGGTGAATGGATAAGGGATCTATCTGGGAACAGTTTAGATGATACGCTCTATCAGTTTAAAACCTTAAATAAAGATACTCTCTCCGGAATTTCAGGCAGTATACTGGATCCTGATACAGTGGAAAAAGGTGATATTTATGTGACCTTACATCAAATAGAAAATAATCAAATTTCTTATCAGCAAAAGGCTGATTCATCAAATAATTTTGAGTTTAAACAAATTCTTCCCGGAAATTATGTGATCAGCTGTTTTAGAGACAGAGATAACAACAGACAATACAGTTACGGCAACCCGTTTCCTTTTTTATCAGCAGAGAGATTTATTGTGTATAGTGATACAGTATTAGCAAAACCACGCTGGCCAAATACTGAAAATAATATTACATTACCATCTTATCCATATACCCGGGATTAGTATGACGGGCATTACATATTATTTAGAAAATTTTTTATTGTATATAATATTATACTGATTACAATGTCTATGCATTATATAAGTAAAAATAAGGATTAATTTATGAATGTAGGATTTAAAAAAAGTGATTTTGTGATAATAATTTTATCAATTATTGGGCTTTTTCTGTTTTTCTATTTATTTCCAAAATTATATCCCGGATCAAATTTAAATTTTACCTTTAGTAAGCAGGAAATTATAAACAGAGGAATTTCGGTTTTAAAAGATTTTGGATATACGGTTAATAAAGAAGAAGCTAAGATAAATATTTATCATGATAATGATCAGATCAGATATCTGAACAGAGTATTTGGTTCTGAAAGAACCAATCGTATAATAAATGATTCAATTCCCGTTTATTACTGGGATTTATCGTGGCCCCTTAGAAGTGATACCACTGAAGAGGTTCGGGTTGTGATTGAATCCGGATCAGACAGAGAAATTGTACGGTCAAGTAATAGTGTGGTATTACATATGGACTTACAGGGCAGACCACTCAGTTTAGAATCCGATATAGAATTTGATGCTGATAAGCAAAGCAGTTTAGAGAATAATTTCACTATTGCTCAGAAGTATGCTAATAAATTTTTCAAATATCATCCTGGCAGATGGATTTATGATAAACCTCTTGATAACACAGGCGGTTATACCAGAAATAATATTTTTAAATGGCATCTGGGAAAAAGAGTTGCAGGTGAATATGTAACAATGGTGGTGAATTTTAAGGAAGGGGGATACAGAAGTATAAATATTAAATATAATATTCCCAAGAATTATTCAACTGCTTCAAAAGATAATGAATGGGTCGGTATCATCTCTGTTGTAATAATTCTGTTTTTTATTGTTCTTGTTGTCATTCATTTTATTCGAAGATTACGTTCAGATATGATTGATCTAAAAAGAGGTATTATTCTCGGTATAATAGTAGCTCTTGGATATGCAATATTTTTAGCGCATGTTATAACTGTTATTTCTCATCAATCGATATTGGAGGCTTTAATAGCGATACTTGTAGTCACACCATTTATCGGGGCAGGGTTATGGATCCTTTATTCTATCGGATTGGCAATCTCAAGAGATGTCTGGTCTGATAAATTATTTATACTGGATACAATAAAGAAAAAGAAGCTGTTCCCGAGTTTGGGACGTTCGATCTTAAGAGGCTTATTACTCATTTTTATTATTCTGGGTGCAGTTTCAGTTATTGAATATGCAGGAGTAAACTATTTATCAGGATATTTTCGAATTGGTGGAATTGAAAGTAATATCTGGAGTTCCACCTTTCCCAGTGTATTGCCGTTAATCGGGGAATGTATTTCTTCTTTCTATATAGTAACAGCCTTATTTTTATTTTTTGCACCCATTATTAAGCAGCGTTTCAGTCACCATAAATGGGTTGTCATTATTTTAGCCTTAACTTCTATGTTCTTAAGCTTGTCTTTCCCTCATATTTATCCTATCGGCTTAAGTCTGATGGTGAATTTAATTATAGGATTAATCCTGGTATTATTTTTTATTAAATATGATTATCCAAGTCTGGTTGTCGGGAGTATCGGGATACCTGTTTTTTATTACGGCACTGTACTGATGAGTTCAGAAGTAAGCTTTTATATATTTCACGGTATTATCCTTTATGCATTTATCGGATTACTGATTTTATATGCGATTTTGTCTTTTTTTACTGAGCCGCCGTCGGAAGAAGAAACAGCTTATGTTCCTCCTTATCTGAAAAGAGTATATGAAAGAGAAAGAATTCAAAGAGAGCTTGAAATTGCCAGAGATGTGCAGGCTTCCTTTCTTCCCAAAGAGAAACCGAAGATAAAGGGAATTGATGTTGCTTCTTTATGTCTACCGGCTAAAGAAGTTGGTGGAGACTATTTTGATTTTGTCGAAATGGGAAAGAACAAACTCGGAGTTGCTATAGGTGATGTGTCAGGAAAAGGAACCTCGGCTGCTTTTTATATGACTCTTACTAAGGGATTCTTTAAATCTCAGGCAAAATATGTAGATTCTCCTATGCAGGTTCTTATTAATATGAATGAATTATTTTATGATAATGTTGAACGCGGTGTGTTTATAAGCATGATATATTCTATATTTGATTTAGAGAAAAAGAAGATGACATTTTCCAGAGCAGGACATAACCCCATGATACTCCGCCGTTCAGGCAAAGGAATGGCAGAAGAGATAAGTCCCCCCGGAATAGCGCTGGGACTGGAAAAAGGCGAAATATTTTCAAGAACAATTGAGCAAAAAACTATTCCTATACATTCAGGGGATGTCTTTTTATTTTATACTGACGGACTTAATGAAGCAATAAATGCATCCAATGAAGAATATGGTGAAACACGGCTGCGTTTAGCTGTAGAGAAAAACAGTCATCTTCCTATTGAAGTACTGCTGGATAATATTGAAGAGGATATATATTATTTTACCGGCAGAGCTCCTCAATATGATGATATGACAGCAGTTGTCATTAAGATAAAATAACGGTAATTATGAAAACTGTAAGAATTAAAATAATCATTTCCATAATTTTATTTATTACCGCTTTTTCCCTTGGTTCAGGGTCATTTTCCTCTTATGGAGTAGATTTTTTCCTCGGTATAGCACGAATACGGGAATTCATTCTCTTTATATCTTTATTATTGCTGTATCAGGTTATTTCACATATAAAATGGTTCGAAAAACTGAATCTTATACGCAGATTGCAGTATTTTGGATTAGGATCTATTTTAATTTTTCTGTGGGTAATGCTGTCAAAATCCAGGGAATTCTTCCCATCTCTTGACAGAGAGATTACCTTTATAACTATCAGATCTTTTCCGGATTTATTGAATATTATTTCAGTTTATATTTTTCTTGCCATAATTTTTGCTATGTTAATTTTAATTAAAGAATCAATTTTTATTCAACAGCGTAAATACACTACCAGAAATTATAAAATTTTAATGTTTCTTCTGTTCTTGTTTATATTTCTTTCAATCTGGTTGCATGGTTCAGCAATCAGATCCGATGCTTCTTATGATTTGGGTTCATTTGGAATTTTCAAGACAATTGTATACAGCATCCTTTTTTTATATTTCTTTATCAATGGATTACGGTGTAAATGGATACATTATCTGAATAAGCATCAGAAACTGATTATACTTTTTATAGGATCATTAATTACTCCATTACTGTTTATTATTATTTTTAATGTGAATCCTTTGGTACAAAAGTATGGAATCGTGATCGGGAACAGTGTTAAAACATTATTTTTATTTTATGGAACATATTCTGTCATGTCTCTGTTAGGCATTCTGTTTCAGCTTCCTTCTGCCGGAATTATGGACCGGAGAATGAAGGATTTAAATTTGTTGAAAAACATGAGTGCGTCAATAGGTTCTGTTCTTGATATTAACGAATTGATGTCCAAATCTACAAGTTTGACAAAGGATATTGTTAATGCAGATTTTACCTTAATGGAATTAAAAAAAGATGACAATTATGTACTTCAGGGCTGGAACGGGATTTCCAGAACGCAGGCTGAGACGATACCATCAAAATTTTTCTCCCGTATGAGAGAAGTATTAGAAAATAATAAAAATTCTATTTTTATAAATGATTATTCTCAAGATCAAAGAGTAAAAGCAATCAGATACAAAGAGATCCATATCGGTTCAATGCTCGCTACTTTTATAACAATTAAGAATGAGAAACTGGGTGTTTTGTATGCTGTCAGCAGAAATAAATTTGCTTTTATGGAAGACAGCATTGGAATTTTTTGTTCTGTTGCGGATCAGGTAGCAGTTGCCCTGAAAAACCTTGAATTATTTAATATAACCTTAGAACAGCAGGTTTATAAAGAAGAACTCCGGGTTGCACATGAAGCACAGATGCGTCTTTTACCACAGAAGCTTCTGCCGGTAAAAGAAGTTGAAATAGAAGGTATGACATTGACTGCCAATGAAGTTGGAGGAGATTTATATGATTATTATCTTGTAGGAGAAAACAGACTTGATATAGTAATCGGAGATGTTTCCGGAAAAGGGGCATTCGCAGCTTTTAATATGGCAGAACTGAAGGGAGTGTTACAGGCTTTGGCTCCACATTTTAAATCCCCTAAAGAAATTTTAACTGAGACGAATGAATTTATCCGGAACAACTTTAAACGTGATATGTTTACGACTATGATATATGCAGTTTATTTTTTTAAAGAAAAGCAGCTTCGTTTTGTACGGGCTGGACATACACCGTTATATTATCTTACAAAAAATAAGCTCAACTGGTTAGAACCAAATGGATTAGGCCTGGGTTTAGCTGAGAAGAAAAAATTTAATAGTTCTTTAGAAGAAAAGCGGATTACATTGAAGGCTGATGATACTGTATTCTTCCATACGGATGGAATCGAGGAAGCCAGGAACAATAAAGGTGAAGAGTTCGGAGAACAGATGCTAACTGATACGTTATCAGAACTTGTTGTACTGAATGTAAAGGCCGGAGAAATTATTGATCATGTATTTAAGAGGGTCAATGACTTCACTACCGGTACTTCTGTACATGATGATATGTCAATGGTTGTATTAAAAATAAAAAATTGATTCATTATTGATGTAACAAATTGTAACGAAATACATATAATAAATGAGGAGTATTTTATGAGTGAGTTCGAAGTTAAAAGAAAAGATATTGATGATATCTCAGTTTTAAATCTAAAAGGCTATCTGGATGCACATACTGCTAGTGAATTTGAAAGTGCTTTGGAAGATTTAGTATGTGAAGACAGAGTAAAGATTATTGTAAATCTTTCGGATCTGGTATATATCAGCAGTGCCGGTCTTGGCGTTTTTATGGGATTTATTGAGGATATCCGTAAAAAAAATGGTGATATTAAAATGGCAGAACCCAGCAAGAAAGTGATGCGGGTATTTGAGCTTTTGGGATTTCAGGTTTTGTATCAGATTTTTGACAGTGAACAGGAAGCAATTGAAAAATATGATACTTCTAATAATTAATTTATGTGTAAATGACAGGTGATTTGATGATAGATAAAGTAAAAAATTATCAGCTTAAAATACCCAGCAATACTGAAAATTTAGAAATTATACGTAATTTTGTTTCAGAAATTGCTCGGAAAGTAGGCTTTAAAAATGATGATATACACAAAATAGAATTAGCTGTAGATGAAGCATGTACTAATGTTATTCAGCATGCTTATAAAGAAAAAGGTGATTTGCCCATAGATATTGCAGTAAAGCTTGATTATAAAAAGTTTTCAGTTATCATTACAGACAGAGGTGAAGGATTTAAGTTTGAGGACATTAATATTCCAGATATGGAGGAATATCTGGCTGAATTAAAGGTCGGGGGATTGGGAATATATCTTATGAAGACGTTAATGGATGAAGTAGATTACAAAAAATCTGATGGGAAAAACCAGGTGAAAATGGTAAAATATTTTCTGGACAAGAAGAAAAAGAATAAAAAATAGACAATGCCGTCCAGGAAAAATAAAAATGAAAAGACTGATCAGGCCCTTGATCAGAGATTACTTACCCTATCTGCTCTTTTTGAGATAAGTCAGACATTAAGTTCTTCTTTGAATATCAGATCAATAGTAGAGAATGTTCTCAGAATTCCTATGGGAAATCTGTTGATTAATAAAGGTATTGTTCTGCTGAGAGATAAAGATGAGCACGAATTTAAGGTTGAAGAACTTAAAGGACTGCCAAGAGAAATTTTAGGGAAAATTCTTACTATAGATACTTATATTGATCGTCCAACGTTTGTTAAAGAAATTGAAAAAAATATTGACTGGTCTATTTTTTTTCAAAAATTTAATATTGAAATTTTGTTACCTTTGACAGTTAGCGAGGGCATGATCGGATTAGTTGGTTTTGGTGGGAAGATCAGTGGTAACCCTTATGAACACAATGAAATTGAGTTTTTAAATTCAGTCGCTAACATTGCAGCAACAGCTGTGTATAATGGGTTGAATGTCGCTAAAATTAAAAAAGTTAATATCAATCTTGATAAAAAAATCCAGCAGCTTCATACTATTTTTGATATCAGCCGGGAATTAAATATAACTCTTGATCAGAAAAAAATTGCCAGTCTCATGGGTTTTGCAGTAATGGGAGAGCTGCTTGTTAATAAATATGCAGTATTTCTCAAAGAAAAAAATACAATGAAACCGCTGGTTACCAAGGGATTAAGCCCTTTGTTGAATCCTGATCAGGAATTAACAGAAATTGAGAAACCGGTAAATCTGAATGAAACAGAGAGATTTCAGCAATACGCAAAGCAGGGATTCGTCCTGATTATTCCTTTAAGACTAAAAGATGAAACAAGGGGGGTAATGATGCTGGGGGAGAAAATAGGGGAAGCTGAATTTACTTCCGGTGATATTGAATTTCTCACAACTCTTGGGAATCAGGCAATGACTACTCTGGAAAATGCCCGTTTATTTAAGGAAACGCTGGAAAAGCAGCGTATGGAAGAAGACCTGCGGATTGCAAAAGATATGCAGCAGAGATTGCTCCCCTCAACCATTGAGCAGCCGGAAGGGTATGAAATTGCGGGTATCAATATTCCCAGCCGTGAAGTTGGCGGTGATTATTATGATGTAATTCATATAGATGAGCATACATATGGAATTGTCATTGCTGATGTGTCCGGAAAGGGTGCGGGCGCTGCTCTTTTAATGTCTAATTTACAGGCAGGATTACGTGCACTTTCTGTTGGGGATTTAGGGCTGGCTGATATTATTCCCCGTCTTAACAAACTGATATATGATAACACCAATCTTGAAAAATATATTACATTTTTTTACGGTATCCTGGATACAAAAACCAATAGATTCACCTTTTGCAATGCAGGACATAATCCCCCTTATTTAATCAATAAAAAAGGTGTTATGCAGGAGCTCACAACAGGCGGAATAGTTTTGGGGATGATGCAGGGGACACCATTTGAGACTGAAACAATAGAGTTTAAAAGCGAGGATACAGTTGTTATGTTTACTGATGGCATTACGGAGGCAATGGATAATAACGAAGATGAATACGGAGAAATGAGGCTGCAGAATATCGTCAAAAAAAACCGGGATAAATCAGCACAGGATATTATTAAAGCCGTCAGTTCGGATGTAAAAGATTTTACTCATGAAACACCTCAGAGTGATGATATCACTATGGTTGTGGTTCAGGCAAAAAAAATTCAAAAAAGCCGATGACTGTAAAATAAGTCAATTTATATCCTTCATACATATCAAATAAAAATATCAAAATAATTCTTCAGCTGCACTCTGTTTTTTTTAAAATTATATGCTGTTTGATTTTTCTTCCTTTTGCTAATACAGTAAAAAATTTTTAAAAAATGCTTGCTTCTTTTAACCTTTAGTTGTAAATTGTATTCAAAAATACGTAACTTTTTACGAAATTAATCTATGTTTTCTAAAGTAATAAGCGGAGCAGTTTTAGGAATAGACGGCTATTTAGTTGAGCTGGAATCTCATCTTGAAGGCGGTTTACCTGCTTTCTCTACTGTGGGACTTCCTGAGGGAGCGGTGAAAGAATCAAAAAACAGAGTGAATGCTGCTATTAAAAATTCTGACTTCTGGTTCCCCAGAAAAAGAATAACAGTTAACCTGGCACCGGCAGATGTTAAAAAGGAAGGATCAGCATTTGATCTGCCTATGGCAATAGGGATCATGACTGCCAGTGGTCAGATAGATCAAAAGAATCTGGACGATACAGCTATATTGGGTGAACTTGCGCTTGACGGACAGGTCAGAGAGATCCGGGGAGGCCTTCCGATTTGTCTGGCTTTACGGGATAATAATATTAATAGAATAATAGTACCTGAAAAAAACGCCAAAGAAGCCGCCATGGTACAGGAAATGGATGTGTATCCGGTCAATACTCTTAAGGAAGCTGTTTCCATAGTAGAAAACAGTGTAGAGAAAGAACCCTATACTATTGATATCAAGGATGTGTTATGGAGAGACGGAGAATATCTTGTGGATTTCAGAGATGTCAAAGGACAGCATCATGTAAAGAAAGCACTGGAAGTTGCAGCAGCAGGCGGACATAATGTCATTATGATCGGCCCTCCGGGTTCTGGCAAAACCATGCTGGCAAAGAGATTTCCGACTATTCTGCCTGAACTTTCATTTGAAGAAGCACTGGAAACAACAAAAATTCATTCGGTTGCGGGCATTCTGCCCGCAGACAGAGCTTTAATTGTCACTCGCCCTTTTCGGTCGCCTCATCATACAATTTCCGATGCCGGACTGATCGGCGGGGGCCGTATCCCAAAACCGGGTGAGGTAAGCCTTGCTCATCACGGAGTCCTTTTTCTTGATGAGCTCCCTGAATTCAAAAAGAATGTGCTTGAGGTAATGCGGCAGCCAATGGAAGACGGGACAGTGACCATAGCCAGAGCAGCGTTATCTCTTTCCTATCCGGCCAATTTTATGCTGGTTGCAGCTATGAATCCCTGTCCCTGCGGTTATTTCACTGATCCTGTGCATGAGTGTAACTGCACTATTCCTCAGATTCAGCGTTATCGATCTAAAATATCGGGACCCCTTTTTGACCGGATTGATATTCATATTGAGGTGCCTGCAGTTAAATATAAAGAACTTTCCAGTGAATCCAAGGGTGAGTATTCAGAGCAGATACGGAGCAGGGTTAACCAAGCCCGGAAAATTCAGTCGGAAAGATTCAAGGCTGTAAAAAATATTTACTGTAATGCTCATATGGGATCTAAAGAAATCCGGAAATTCTGTAACATCGATGATGCAGGTCATAACTTGATGAAGAAAGCCATTACCCGCTTCGGATTATCTGCCCGTGCCTACGACAGGATACTGAAGGTGGCGCGCACTATTGCAGATCTGGAAGGTTCATCAGACATTCAGGCCCGGTTCATCAGCGAGGCGATCCAGTACCGGAGTCTGGACAGGGATTTTACTACTATGATGTGAGCAGGATTGACCATGATAACCAAGATTACCATGATAAAATATCATAGTCATCATGTTCCATCATGGCTATCAGTGGTCCTGTGGATGGGATTTTCAGTCAATAAGTATTTTCCTGATTCCCAGTCATTGACTAGGAATCGATTGTAAGAGGCATTGCCTCTTGAACGATTCAGCGTGAAGCATTTGGGTAAGGGTGAAATATATATTTTTTTACTTGACATTTTATAATAAAATTATAAATTATAATTATTATTATTCATTATCCAGGCTGTTTTATATATTGTGAAGATATAATGTATCCATGGTTAGTCAAATGATTTACCTATTACTAGTTAACACCTTTTTTTTGGATGTGTTTGGATATTATTTGTATCATATAAAACAATTTTTTTCCGTCCTGCAGAGTGCTCATTATTATGAAGAAGGTTCAGACTGGCATCAGTTGAGAATTATGAAC
>Ga0180433_10001377_pt1 | contig 40659 bp, 28 predicted proteins | sample SS_ome_8_FD_132980 | JGI IMG/M metagenome (GOLD analysis project Ga0180433, IMG submission 132980) | Hypersaline lake sediment archaeal communities from the Salton Sea, California, USA - SS_1_D_1 metaG | ecosystem: Environmental > Aquatic > Non-marine Saline and Alkaline > Hypersaline >... | reverse complement strand
CGTGACTGAAGCTCGCGGATTTCCCCGCGCCTGCGCGCCAGGTCCTCCATCACTTCACCCAGGTACTCGTTCGGAGTGATGACCTCGCCCTCCATAATGGGCTCGAGCAGGCCAAACGCGCCCTCCGAGTACGCCTTCCGCAACGCCGAAGACGCGGCCGCACGAAACGCTAGCTCGGACGAGTCTACCGGGTGAAAGGACCCACCGATCAAGGTGACTCCGATATCGGCGAGAGGATACCCGGCCACCGGGCCGTTTGTCAACGTTCCTCGAACCGCGCTCTCAACGCCACTTCGGTACTCTTTGGGGACCTCGTCGTCTCGCACGTCGTGATCGAAGCGGATCCCGCTTCCCCTCGGCAAAGGCTCCATTCGGAGGACGACGTGGGCGAACTGCCCCCGTCCTCCAACCTGGCGAGTGAATCGATCCTCGACCGTCAACGGTGAAGAGAGCGTTTCCCGGTAGGCAACCTGCGGTTGTCCGACGTGCGCGAACGTACCGAACTCTTCACGAAGACGGCGGACGACGATCTCGAGGTGGAGCTCTCCCATCCCTCCGAGGATCGTCTGGTTTAACGTCTCGTCCGTCTGGATGCGGATCGTCGGATCTTCCTGCGCCAGTCGCTCCAGCCCTTCCATCAGCTCTCCCGATTCGGCCTCGGTACGCGGTTCGACGGCGACGAAGACGACCGGCTCGGGAAAATCGATCTTCTCGAGAAGAATCGGCGCGTTCTTGTCACAGAGGGTGTCCCCGGTCGAGACATCCTGCGATCCGACGATGGCCACGATGTCCCCCGCCGCCATCCGCTTGGCGGCGTCCCGGCGATTGGCGTGCATCCGGAAGATCTTCGTAACCCTCAGCCCTTTCCCGGTCGATGCGTCGAATGCGTGGCCGCCGGCGTCGACCGAGCCGGAGTAAACGCGAACGAAGACCAGCCGTCCCGCGTATCGGTCCGAAGCAACCTTGAATGCGAGCGCCGCGAACGGTCCGTCCGGATCGGGTGTGCGCTCCTCCGTCCCGTCGGCGCTCTGAACCGGCGGCACGTCGAGCGGAGACGGGAGATACCGAACGACCGCATCGAGCAACGGCTGAATCCCGGTGTTCTGGAACGCAGTTCCGCCGAGAACCGGGACGAGCTCCCCGGCCAGGCATCCTCGGCGCAACCCCTCGTGGAACTGCTCGGCCTCGACCTCGTGCCCTTCGACGAACCGCTCCATGACCCGATCGTCGACCTCAGCGACTCGCTCGATCGCCATCTCGCGGTACGCCTCGACGCGGTCGACCATCTCGTTCGGAACCGGACCCCGCTCGAAGGTTGCGCCACGCGCCTCGGAGTCCCAGACCAAGTACTCACGAGTGACCAGGTCGACCAACCCGAGCAGACGTCGATCGGGATCTCTGTGCGGAAGGCAGAGCGGGACCGCGCGCGCGCCGAGCCGATCCTCAATCATCGATACGGTTCCCTCGAAGCTCGACTCAACTCGGTCGAGCTTGTTGACAAACGCGACCCGCGGAATCCGGTAGCGGTCCGCCTGTCGCCAGACTGTCTCCGACTGGGACTCGACCATCTCCACCCCGGAGAAGATGACGACTCCGCCGTCGAGAACCCGCAAGCAGCGCTCCACTTCCGCCGTGAAGTCGACGTGCCCCGGCGTATCGATGATGTTGATCGTGTGCTCGCCCCACGTGCACGTCGTCGCCGCCGACGTGATCGTGATCCCCCGTTCACGCTCCTGGGACATCCAGTCCATCTCAGTGTCCCCGTCGTGGACTTCGCCCATCTTGTGGATCTGCCCAGTGTAGAAGAGGATGCGCTCGGTCGTCGTCGTCTTGCCGGCATCGATGTGAGCCATGATGCCGATGTTGCGCACGCAGCTGAGGTTCAGCGGACGCGGTGTCGACATGGGCACCTCACTCCGTCGAGCCGGGGGGACCGCAAGCGAGCGGAGGGGTCGAAGTGGCGGCTACCAGCGGTAGTGGGCGAACGCCTTGTTCGCCTCAGCCATACGGTGCGAGTCGAGCCTCTTGCCGTAGGCCTTGCCTTCCTTTCGAGCCGCATCCAGGATCTCACCCGCCAGCCGCTCGGACATGGTGTGCTCGCCCCGCGCGCGCGCCGCGGCGACGATCCATCGGAGACCGAGAGCGATCTGCCGGTCAGGCGGAACCTCGTAGGGAACCTGGTAGTTCGCTCCGCCAACGCGGCGGGTTCGAACTTCGAGCCTCGGCGAGCAATTGCCGATCGCCTCGTTGAAGACGTCGAGCGCGGGTGCATCGCCTCGCTGCTCGATCACGTCGAGCGCGCCGTAGACGATTCGCTCCGCGATCGCCTTCTTCCCGTCGTACATGACATAGTTGATGAGCTTCGCCAGCAGTTGGCTATTGTGGCGGATGTCCGGCATCACGGCCCGGCCTGGGATCTTCATCGGTCTCCTTGCCTACTTCTTCGCTCCGTACTTCGAGCGTCCCTGACGACGACCGTCAACGCCCTCCGCGTCCAGCTTCCCGCGTACGATGTGGTAGCGAACGCCGGGGAGATCCTTGACGCGTCCTCCCCTCACCAGCACCATCGAGTGCTCCTGGAGGGTGTGGCCTTCGCCGCCGATGTAGGCAGTGACTTCCTTCCCATTGCTCAGGCGAACGCGCGCGACCTTCCGAAGCGCCGAGTTCGGCTTCTTCGGCGTCCGTGTGTAGACGCGCGTGCAGACGCCGCGCCGTTGTGGGCACGCGTCGAGCTGAGGCGCACGCTTCTTCTTCGACTTCTGCTTCCGTCCGTTTCGGATCAGCTGATTGATTGTGGGCATTCCATCTCCTGAGAAACTGCGCCGATTATAGGTACGTCCCGACGAGCCTTCAACTCGCCTCGATCGGCTCCCCGATCGCGGATTCGTCCTCCACCACTTCTTCCTCGTTCGGCCCCTCGCCCAGATTGACGATCGTTCCGAACCCCGTCCCCGCCGGCACTCTCTTCCCAACAATGATGCTCGGCTTCAGCCCGTCCAGCTCGTCCGTCTCCCCACGAAGCGCCGCTTCGGCGAGGACCTTGGTCGTGCGCTGGAACGACGCCGCCGAGAGCCAACCCTTGGTCTGCAGCGCTGCCTTCGAGATGCGCAGGAGCTCCCGCTCTCCGTCTGGAAGGCGCTTCTCGGCCAACGGAAGCTCCTGTGTTTCGTCGTTCCGCCGGATGTGAGCCACGGAGACCCCCATCTTGCGGGCCGCGACAATCATCTCCTGCGTGAGGGCCTCGCCGGAGGATGCGAGGAGGTGCCCGCCCGCGACGAGATCCTCGGCCAGCTTCTCGCCGATCGCCTCTCGGCGTACGCGCTCCGCCTCCTCGTTATCGCCCGCGAGTCGCTGCACTTCGTGGCGGAACTCCTCCAACGGCACCAGGTCACCGAGCAGGAACTTGGAGTCTCCTCGATCGACGACGCGCACGTTGTTCAAGATCTGCCGAATGATGACCTCAAGATGCTTATCGTTGATGTCGACGCCCTGCTGCTTGTAGACCTTATGGATCTCGTTCAGCAGATACTCCCGCGTCTTCCGCACGCCGGCTTCGTCGAGAAGCGTCAGCGGCGCAATCGCGCCCTTGGTGAGTGCATCGCCCTTCTCCACCTTCTCGCCGACCCGGACGGTGACTGCCTTGTCGATCTTGACGATGCTCTTCGGGCGGAGACGTACGGTCGCGACGCCGTCCTTCGCCTCGGCGGACTCGACCACGACCGACCCGACGTGCGGCGTCTCCAGCTCGACGAGCCGCTCTCCCGCCTTGACGACGTCGCCGTGCTCTCGCAGGAAGCGTAGGTCCGACGTCAGCGGAATCCTTGCTCCGCCTGCATCCGGGTTGTAGACGAGGATGTAATCGTCGAGAACCTCCACCGTTCCTTCGTTCTCCGCGGCGACGAAGATCGGCTTCGACCTAGAGGTGAGCTGCTCTCCCTCTGACACCTTGGCCCCCGCCTCCACCATCAGGCGTGCTCCGAACGGGATTCGATGCTCAACCACACTCCCGTCGTCGGAGACGAGTTCGAAGACGCGGTCGTCTTCCTCCGAGACGCGGACCACGCCGCGTCGACCGGCAACGATCGGCTCGATGTTGAATCGGCTCGTGAGCGCATCCCCCTCGGAGACCCGCTGCCCATTCTTCACCTTGGCCGTCGCGTTCGAGGGGAGAGCGTACGAACGGTCACCCGACCCGACGTCGAGCAACAGGAGGCTCTCTCTCTCGCCCGATCGGACGACGTATACCTCACCCGCGCACGGGGCACTCGGATCGATCAGTGCCTCGGCGTCGACCTCTCCGCCCGGCTCCGCCCTCAGCAGGATCTCCGGCAGCGAGACCGCTCTTGACTCTCCCGTGACCTCGACGCGATCCCCGCCCGTCGCCGTCGACGAGATGTCCGTCACCGACCCATCGAGCGGCGAGATCCCTGCCTCGCCGCCCTTGGTCGTCTTTCGCGCCTCGAACAGCTCCTCGGCGCGGGGTAGCCCCTGGGTGATGTCCTCTCCCGCGACCCCACCCGTGTGGAACGTTCGCATCGTCAGCTGGGTCCCCGGCTCGCCGACCGACTGAGCGGCGATCACGCCGACGGCCGTCCCGAGTTCGACCGGCCGGTGGTTGCTCATGTCGAATCCGTAGCAGAGCTGACAGACACCGCCAACCGTCTCGCACGTCATCGGCGAACGAATCACAATCCGAGGGCGCACGCGGACCGTCTTGATCTTCGCCTCCCGCAACGTCTCAAGCAGGTGCGGCGTGATCGTCTCGTCAGGCTTCACCAGGACATGGCCCGACTTCGGATCGGTCACTTCCACCACCGATTTCGTCCCGATCAGTCGCTCGCGCTGTGCCGGACCTCGCAGAGAGAGCTCGCACTCGACCTGCTCAAGGTGTGCAGCGATGTCGTGCGTGATCCACTGATCCGCTTCGACCAGAACCTCGCCGCTCGCCGGGTCGACGATCGGTTGGGCGGCGACGCGTCCGTACGTCCGATCCTCGATCGACTCCATGACCTCCGTCCTGCTGAATCGAAGCGGCGAAATCTCAACACCCTGAGTCGTACCGCAGTCGATCTCCCGGACGAGTGTGTCCGACGATGCGTCGACGAGCCTCCGCGTCAAGTAGCCGGAGTCGGCGGTCTTCAGTGCCGTGTCCGCGGCACCCTTCCGTCCTCCGTGGGTGGAGATGAAGTACTCCATCATGTCGAGACCCTCGCGGAAGTTGGAGATCACCGGACGCTCGATGATCTCTCCCGAAGGACCGGCCATCGGGCCGCGCATCCCGCAAAGCTGCTTCACCTGATCCGGTCCTCCACGAGCACCCGACGTCACCATGCCGTAGACGGAGTTGAACTTGTGGCTCCTCAAGTTCTCCATCGTGACGTCTTCCACTTCGTCGACGGTCCGACGCCAGATGCGGATGACCGCGTTCTGCCTCTCCTGTTCCGTCGCAAGCCCCATGCGGAACATCGTCTCGGTCCGCTGGACGGCTGCCTGAGACTCCAAGACGATGGTTCCCTTCTCCTCCGGGATCAGGCAGTCGGTGATGGAAATCGTGAGCCCCGCCTGGGTAGCGTACTTGAATCCGAGATCCTTGAGATTGTCGAGCACCTCGGCCGCCTTGGCCCACCCATGCTGGTGATAGCACTTCATCACCATCCGCTTGATCGCGCGACGATCGAGGACCGCATCGTAGTCGCGAACATCTTCCGGGAAAGCCAGGTTGAGCTCGGCTCTCCCGAGTGTCGTCTCCACCAGCTTCCCGTCGATTCGCATCCGCACCGGGCTGTGAAGGCCGAGCACGCCCTCTTCGCAAGCTCGACGCCCTTCGTCGATGTCACGAAGCGCCTTGCCTGCCCCCGGTCCCTCGGGATCCTCCAGCGTGAGGTAGTAGTACGCGTAGACCGGATCCTGTGTCGGGAGACTGAGCGGCTCGCCACTCGCTGGCGACAGGATGTTGCGGGGTGCGGCCATCAGCTCTCGGGCTTCGCGAATCGCCTCGGGCGAAAGCGGGAGGTGGACGGCCATCTGGTCCCCATCGAAATCTGCGTTGTACGGAGGACAGACCAGCGGATGGATGTGGATCGCCTCTCCGTCAACCAGGATCGGCTCGAACGCCTGCATCGAGAGGCGATGCAGCGTCGGCGCTCGATTGAGCAAGACGGGGTGATCCTTGATCAACCGGTCCAGGATGTCCCACACCTCGGGCATCTCGCCCATCAGAGCTCGGTTCTTGATCTCGTCGAAGTCGGAGAACGTCGTCGTCTCCAGGTAGTGCAGGATGAACGGCTTGAACAACTCGAGCGCCATCTTCTTCGGCAGTCCGCACTGGTGAAGCCGAAGCTTCGGATCGACAACGATCACCGCTCGTCCCGAGTAGTCGACGCGGCGTCCGAGGAGGTTCCGCCGCAGTCGACCGTGCTTCCCGTGGATCCGTTCCGACAGCGACTTCAGCGGCCGGTTGTCGCGCCCGCGAATCGGGCTCTCCTTCTTCTCGTTGTGAATCAGCGCATCGACCGCTTCCTGAAGCATGCGGCGCTCGTTGCGCAGGATGACCTCGGGCGCTCCCATGTCGATGAGCTTCTTCAGGCGGTTGTTTCGGTTGATGATCCTCCGGTACAGATCGTTCAGGTCTGTGGTGGCGAACTTGCCGCCCTCGAGCTGGATCATCGGACGCAGATCAGGAGGGAGAACGGGGATGACCTCGAGAATCATGTCCTGGGCGTTGTTGCCTGAAGAGCGCAGTTGGTCAACGACCTCGAGGCGACGGATGAGCCGGCGACGATTCCCGGCGGCCGTCTCGCGCCGAAGCTGGTCGCTCAGTTCGTCGTGAACCTCGTCGAAGTCGAGGACCTCAAGCAGTCCCTTGATTCCGGCCGCCCCGGTCTCGGCGATGAACCCGTCAGGATAAATCCGATCGTAGGCGCGCATCTCGAGGTTGGTCAGTCGATCGCCGATCTGGAGCGGAAGATCTGGATCCTTGATGCGAATGACAACGAAGACCAGGCTGTCGAGGATCTCCCGATCGAGGACCTCGCCCTTCACCGCCGGGCCGTAGCGATCGACGAGCATGTCGAACGCTGTCTTCGAGCAGAGTTCATCGACCGGCCGCTCGACGAGGACCGCGTCGGCCGCAACATCGTCTCCGTCCTCAACGAGGAGATCCATTTCCCCGACGATCGGGTACTCCTGCGATCCGACGACCAGCGAGCGGAATCTCTCTCCGTTGGTGAGCTGCCGATCCTCGATTGTCACACGCCCGGCCTCTTCGGCGAGAACGCGCGGTGCCCCCTCGACGAAGTATGCCGGTTCGACCTCGAACGGGAACGCTTCCCGCAGGATGTCGACTTCCGACGAGTAGAGCGTCTCGCCCGGGCGCACCTCTTTGCAGTCCGACGACGTCACCATGTGCAGCGCCTGCTCCATCGGCTCCGTCTCGTAGTAAGCGATGCGCTGGAGCTCCCGCTTCTTGAGCCCCAGAAGACGGCTAAGCAGGCTGGAGACGCCCTTCAGGAACCAGAAGTGCACCACCGGGCTCGCCAACTGAATGTGCGCCATGTTGACACGTCGAACCGACGAGTCCGTCACCAACACATGACACTTCTCGCACGTGATCCCCTCGTACTTCTTGCCCTTGTACTTCCCGCATGCGCACTCGTAGTCGTTCGCCGGGCCGAAGATCTCCTCCGCGTACAGGCCGCCTCGCTCGGCCCGGTGCGTCCGGTAGTTGATCGTCTCCGACTCGGTCACTTCCCCGTGCGACCACCCGAGAATCGCCGATGGGGGCGCGAGCTGCAGCTTCACCCGCTTGATGTCGTCGCCAGAAATCACTCTCTCACCTCGCACATGTGGAAAGGACTCGAATCACGCGCCGGCCAGTCCCGGCCAGCATCCAGGCGGAAGCATCCGCTTCCCGGCTGTCCCGCATCTTGTGGCTGGCACACGAGTCGATCGACCTTGTTCGTGGCCACCGTTCCGTCGAACCCGTTCCCTGTTCCCGAATCCCAAAGGTCGCGCGAGCGCGCTAGACACGCTGCCACGGCACGTCCGCACGTTCCGGATCCCACTTCCGATCTCGTCACTTCCGGGCGTCTCCCCGCGCGATCCTGACAGCCGACAAGAAACGACATAGGAACCCCAATCTGGGGTTGCCGTTGTCTTCTCCAACTCTGAGTGGAACTCGGTCGGATCCCTACGTCCTTCCGCTTCCCGAAGCGCAATCCTGCCAAGTGCCAGAGTATACCCTCGATCTGGACCGCTTCAACCGACGGAAAGCGACACGCGTTCCAGCGGCACCACCTCGACGTTGTCGAGCACGGCGATCTCGTGACACGAGGCAAACGGCGACACGTTGACGAGCATCCTCTCGTTGTCGCTCTCAAATCGGTAATAGATCGGGATTATCGCCCCGCCGTTCTCTCCCACGTGCGTCGCCGTGATCCGTGCCGCAAGGCGAATTACCGCCTCCTTCGCCTCGTCGTCCTTCCCCTCCCAACGCGTCCGCACCAACGTCATTGGGCCGTGCGGCGCCGCAGTGTAGACGCGCAGGTCCTGGGGTAGGAAGAGTGTCTGGAGGTCGCGCTTCTCCTGCTCGTCCAGCGCCACGACGATCTTCGCGCTCGGCCGGACCTCGTAGAAGAGTGGGAAGTCGAGCAATCGCAGTTCGTTCAGCGTGAAGCCGGCGTCGTGCAACAGGTGCGCCGCACGATCGCCGAATCCGGGAGACGTCAGCTTGCAGCGATGCCGCGACGACATCGGATCTCGGGGGTCGAGTCCGAGATCGCCCGCCCATCTCGGGAGAGCCTCTTCGAGATCCCTCCGGCCGATCCGGCGATTCGGTACACGGCTCCACTCTTCCAACGTGTCGGGAAGACGCCCCGGCTCGTCCGCGCACAGAGGGCGAAGGACACGCCCCGTGAGTCCGAGTTGCGCCGCCATCTCGTTCATCGCTCGACCGCCCACCCCGTGCTGCCCGAGCATCTCGCCGGTCACCACGTAGTCGGAGCCGCTCCTCTCCATGTAGCGAATGGCGCGTGAGACGAGGGTCCTCCTGCAGCTGAGGCAACTACGATCGAGGCGAAACGACTTCCCAAGCGCCGTGTCGATGATTCGCCGATACTCGCGCTTCAACGATTGGGTCCGGAGCGTAGCGTCCGGCCACTCCTCCTTGACCAGGCGCCTGAGCTCCTCGGACTCCCGCGCGAGCGGCGATCGGAAGTGCAGTAGGCAAATGCTCTCTACGGCCGGGTGCCTTTCCGCAAGGCGCGTGGCCACACGACTCGCCAGGCTTCCGGAGAACAACGACAGAACTCGTGCCACGCCCTAACCCCGATTCCCCCGACTCACTTATCTACGCGGTTCGATCAGCCCATAGTTCCCGTCACGTCGGTGATAGATGATCGCCACCTCGTCTGTTTCCACGTCGATGAACACGAGGAACTCCTTCTCGATCGCGTCGAGCTGCAGTGCGGCCTCGTCGGCGGACATCGGCTTGTGGAAGAACGTCTCCGTCCTCACGATCTGTCGATCGCCACTCCCCGAAAGGTCGTCGACCTCTCCCACCGATGTGCTGCCACGCTCCTTGACCTCGTGCAACTGGTCCTTGAACTTCAGGAGCTGCCTCTTCAGCCGATCGACCGCCCGATCGATCGACGCGTACATGTCCGTCGACTCCTCGCGAGCGCTGATCAGCTTGCGGTTGGTGAGGTGAGCGTGGAAGTCCGCGATCTGTCTCTGCTTCTCCACAGACAGGACGACGTCGACGCTGACGATTCGATCGAAGAATCGCTCAAGGGCCTCCGTCTTCTCGACGACGTAGGATCGCAACGGCTCACTCGTGTCTGTGTGCCGTTCGGAGATCTTGATCTTCATCCCCGTCCCCTTCCAACGAGATTATAGCAGAAACGCAGAAACCGGTCAATCGTTCCCCCGGTTCCTCGCAGGACGAAGACTCTGCAGCTACTCGGGGGCGGCCGCGGCCAGGCGCTGTTGGAGCCGTCGTGTGACGGCGTGCAATCCGCGCTCGCCGATGTCGGGTTGATAGACGCTGAATTCCCGTTGCACGAAGTGCCGCAGACTACTCTGATATCGCAGCCCGTCGCTCCGGCGCTCCCGTGCGATCAGCCCCTCGTCGAGAAACTCACGCGGCGGCTCCTCTTCGATCAGCCCCTTGGCGCACTGGGTCCATGCCGCCAGTTGGTCGACCGTGTAGGACCCCGGGGCGTGGTCGACCAGGAACGCGAGGAGCCGGCGATGCAGAAGATCCTTCCTCCCCACGCGGGAGATCAACCGCTCGATGTGACGCTGGACGGCACGAGGGAGAGCGTCTTCCTCGCTCACGCCGCCCTCGATGTCTATCACACGCAGATCCCGATCGGCTCCGTCGCGTCGCGGAATCGCCACCTCTCGTTGCGGCTCAACCGCGTGAGCGATCGGAACCATCCTCGCGAGATCCGCTGGCTCGGTTCGATCCTGCGTCCGCTCGTCAGCGACGCTCGGCGCTTGAACGCGGATGTAGCCCAGGGTCTTGGCGATCTTCTCCAGCTCCGCGATCTGATGATTGCGGCCGTCGATTTCCTCCTCCAGCCGCGCCACCATCGCCTCCAATTCCTCGACGCGCGACTTTTTCCTCTTGCCGCTGCGCGCCCGCTCGATCGCCTCGATGATCGACGCACTGACCTGCTTCAGCTCGGGAGCCGACACCGCCTCCAACGACGGGGTGAATCCGCCGTGGAACGTCGTACGCTCGCGCACGTAGATTGGCCGAATCGAGTCTCCGTTGATGTAGATACAATCACCGGTTCCAAGCGCCCCGACGATCTCCTTGACCTCGCTCTTCCTCCACGGAAGGAGCTCTCCGTAGACGCGCATGTCCACCTCGTGGACCACGCGATGAAGGAACAGGATCCCCGCCTGGCTGAGGACGTCCTTGTCGACCTTGGCGCTCCGCTGCGAGACGACGATCCCTCCGAGACCCCGCTTGCGGCCGCGCAACGCAATCCGCGCGATCAGCTCTTTCAGCTTCGTCTTCACACCCTGAGGGATGAACTCGTGCGCTTCTTCAATCCCGATGACGTACGGCCGACGCAGCCGGCCCGCCACCTCCCACAGACTCGTCAGGTAGCTCATCAGGATCTCGGTCCGCTCGTCGGAGAGGAACCCGCTCAGGTCGAGGACGACGGGGACGTTGTGCTCCATGCTCACTTGGGCAATCTCGCTCGCCGAGTCAGCGTCGATCTCGATCTCGACGCTCTCCCCCGTCCCGACGACGAGCACCTCGTGCTTCTCTTTGAGGCCGAAGTATTCGCCTTCGATGTCGACGATCGACATCGGGTAGTTGTGGCGCAGGAGTTCTTCGAAGATCACGCCCGCCGTGTTCGACTTGCCTGAGCCGCGGATCCCGAGGATCGCGATGCACTGACCGATGATCCCCTCGAGGTCGAGCTCGAGGTCGCGGCTGATGTCGAGCGACGTTCCCATACCGTGGAGGGTTCCCGTCGGCCCTCGCCCCTTCCGTCGTGATGCCTGAGGCTATCGCGCCGGACAGCGGTCGGGCGAGGGCGCATGTCCCTTCGCTCGCCGTCGTTCTTCCCCCTCGCATCGCGGTCGATCGGGAGGCACCGACCGCCGACAGCGATTGCTCATCACATCACGTTCGACCGGGGCGCCCTGCGTCCCGAGCGATCGCCGCACGCGCCGCGTCGATCGCCTGTTCGCGCGTGATGATCTCGCCCGCAAGCACCCTGTCGTGGAGGTCCGTCAGCAAGGCACCAAGCTGAGGTCCGGGAGGGACGCCGAGCTCGATCAACACGTTCCCGTCGATCACCTCGCGCGCCCGCTGCACCCCACAGACCCGGTCGATGTGCTCGGCCACGCGCAACGTCTCCCGCAACACGGGGCTCCATCCCGACGCGTGATGCGCGCTCGCCTCGCAGTCGGCAACCAGCACCTGAAGAAGGTCGAAGAAGAGCGGATACCGCCCTCGCAGCGTTGGCGCCTCCTCCACTTCCCCGTGGCTGACGAAGCGAACCTGTTTTCCCCGCCCCATCTCCGGCAGGGCGGCAATCCGCATGTGGTTCTTGATCAGGAACCGTAGACGCGCTGCGGGCGCCCGGCCCAAGCGGAGCCGGTCCGCGACGCGGCGGGCCATCCCCGCGCCGATGGCGCAGTGTCCGCCCATGTTGGCTCCCGCGTTTCGCTCCAGCGCATCGGGCTTGCCGATGTCGTGCAGAGCCACAGCAAGCTTGACGATCGGGTCGGTGACGAACCGATCCGCCATGCGAACGGCCTCGATCGTGTGAACGAAGACGTCGCCTTCGGGATGGTAGATCTCCGGCTGCGGAACGCCGTGCGTCTCGGTGAGTTCGGGCAACACGTGTTCGAGCAGGCCGAGCTCGTCGAGCAGCGTGAGTCCCTTCGCCGCCCGCGGCGTCGCCAGCGTGCGCAGGAGTTCATCGCGGATTCGCTCCTGCGAGATCGACGCGATCGTCGGCGCGCTCCTGCGGATCGCGTCGGCGGTGCCCCCGTCGAGCGATCCGTCGATCTGACAGACGAAGCGAACTGCCCGCAGGAGACGGAGGGAGTCCTCGTGGAAACGACGCGCCGGATCTCCGATCGCGCGGACCCGGCGAGCAGCGAGATCGTCGACGCCGCCGACGGAGTCGATGACGGCACCGTCCCCGGTCGCCGCCAGCCCGTTGATTGTCAGATCGCGTCGCGCGACGTCACTCTCGAGGTCCCGGACCAGGTCGACGCGAGCCGGCCACCGACCATCGTACTCCCCTTCGACCCGAAACGTGGCGACCTCGTACGTTCTCCCGCACGGTCCGACGACGACGAGAACGCCGAACTCCTCTCCCACGCCAACGATCGGTCGACCGGAGAAGATCTCGCGAACCTCCTCCGGAAGCGCCGAGGTCGCGATGTCGACATCGTCCGGAGGGAACCGAACGCTCCGGCCCATCCCAGCCTGAAGCCCATCACGGACGACCCCGCCGATCAGGTAGGCCTCGTGCCCCCCACGACGAAGTCGACTCAGGATCGTCCTGGCAAACGGGTGAGCCCGATACAAGGTTTCGACATCGATTCGATCCGCAACCATCCTGCCAATGACTATACCGGCGCATCCCGAGATGCCACAAGCAGATTCACACCTTGGCCGATGCCGCCTCACGGCCTATGATGGAACACAGACTCTCGGGTCGTCGGAAGGAAGGAGAGAACATGAAGAGAGGTTTCGTCGTCGCCGGGCTCGGCCTCACGGCGCTCGCCCTGCTCACGGCCTGCGCGATCAACTTCACCAATATCCACCCGATCGCAAGTTTCGTCGCCAATCCGACCACCGGAACGTCCCCGTTGGACGTCGACTTCGATGCGTCCGCATCGCACGATCCGGACGGCACCATCGACGGGTACCTGTGGGCGTTCGGCGACGGGCAAACCGCGTCCAACGTGGTGGCTCCGACGCACCAGTACACAGTGCAGACCAATCCGGACACGTTCACAGTTGTACTCACCGTGACCGACAACCGCGGCGCGACGGACACGGCCGTCCGCACGATCACGGTCAACCCGTAGGCCTTGCCGAGGACGATACGTCCACCGAGCCGGTGCCTCGACATCCCCGTTGGCGACGGCTACGCGCTTGGCGCGTCGCCGTCCGCGGTTGGTGGTGACTCCGGCTCGTCACGCAGGATCGCCTCGAGCCGCATCGCGCGCTCGACGGTCTCGTCGATCGAGAAGTGGATCTCGGGGGTGTGGCGCACGTCGAGCCGCTCGGCCAACAGGCTCCGGTAGAATCCCCGATCGTGCTCCAGCGCACGGAGCAGCTCTGCCGCGTCGCTTGCCGCCCCCGCCGCGACGAACACCTTCGCGTATCTCGCGTCGGCCGACAACTGAACGTCCATCACGGTCGGGAAGGCCGCTCGAACGATCGGGTCTCGGCTCTCGAACTCCACGATCGCCGCGATCTCCTGCTGCAGATCCTCCCGAAGACGTGCTCGCTTGCGTTGGCTCATAGGATCTCGATTCCCGACTCGACGACCTCGCAGCCTCCGTTCCGCGCCAGGCGCTCTTCGAGACGGCGCAGCGCCGAATCGGTGAACCGACCGTCGGTAGACAGATGAGCGACGCGAATCGTGAGGTCTCGAAGATCACCGTCCGTCGGCACCTCACAGACGGCGAACGCGGGGCCTGCGTTGTGTGCGTCGGTCACGATCCGCCGAACGACCGATCGACGCTCCTTGAGCGTGTCCACCGGAGGGAGCCGGAACGAGACGGTCAACAGTCCGACTCTCATCGGAGAATCCGTCAGGACTCGACCTCTTCGAGCTGGAAGACGACGAGACGGTCGCCGACTTGGACGTCGTCGAAGCCCTTGATGCGAATCCCGCACTCGCGTCCCGACTGCACCTCGCGGACGTCATCCTCGAACCGCCGAAGCGACGAGATCTCTCCGACGAAAACCTCGTCGTCTCTTCGCAGGACGCGAACCTGTCCGCTGCGCGTCACCTTGCCTTCAACCACAGCGCAACCGGCGACAACGCCGCTCGGAATCTTGAACGTGTCGCGTACTTCGGCGACGCCGAGAGAAACCTCGACGTACTCGGGACCGACCGCACGCTTCAGCGCCTTGGCCAGCTCGTCGACCACGTCGTAGATCACTTCGTAGGTGAGAACGCCGACACCTTCGCGCTCAGCGACGCTCATCGCTTTGGCACCGGCCTTGACGCCGAATCCGATCACGAGGCACTCGTCGGACACAGACGACGCGAGAATCACGTCGCTCTCGGAGACCGCCCCGACGCCAGCGAGGAGGACGTCGATCTCGATCGCGTCCGTCGCCAGCAACTCGATCTCCCTCCGGGCAGCTTCGAGGGCTCCCGTCGTCGCCGCTTTCAGGATCAGCTTGAGGGTCTGCTTCTCCTCCGGCGCTTCGAAGAAATCCTCGAGCGTCATCGGGCGACGCGCCTGCCGCACCGACGTCTCTTCCTTCGCCGCCCCGGCGGATCGGCGTGCGTCCGACCGATCCCGCGCAACGAGGACCGTCGCCCCGACCGCTGGCACCTCGTCGAATCCCAGGATCTCGACCGCCTCGCCCGGCTTCGCCTCGCGAATCCGATTCCCTCCGCCGTCCATCAGCGCCTTGACGCGACCGTGGGCGGATCCGGCAACGATCCAGTCTTTCTCGCGAAGCGCACCATCCTTGACGATGACCGTCGCCACCGGCCCGCGACCGACCGACAGATGGCTCTCGATCACGACCGCGTTCAGATCCGCTTTAGGGTCGCCACGAAGGTCCTCCATCTCGGCAACGAGAAGGATCATTTCCAGGAGTTCCTCGATGTTTCGGTTCTCGAGCGCGGAGACCTCGACGGTGATCGTGTCGCCTCCCCACGCCTCGGGGGTCATGCCCCGTTGCGCGAGGTCGTTCATGACCTTGGTGACGTCAGCGTTCGCCTTGTCGACCTTGTTGACCGCCACGATCATCGGGACGCCCGCGGCCTTGATGTGATCGATCGCTTCGACCGTCTGAGCCATCACGCCGTCGTCGGCGGCGACGACGAGGATCGCGATGTCCGTCACTTGAGCACCGCGCGCCCGCATCCCGGTGAATGCCTTGTGCCCCGGTGTATCGATGAATGTGATCCTTCGTCCGCCGAGATCGGCCTGATACGCGGCGATCCCCTGGGTAATCCCGCCCGCCTCGCGGTCGGCGAGATGCGATTCGCGAATTGCGTCGAGCAGGGTCGTCTTCCCGTGGTCGATGTGACCGAGAACGGACACGACGGGAGGTCTCGGCGCACCCTCGGCGGATCGGGGCTTCTTCGGCGCCTCTTCTGCCGCCGCCTTCGGCGGCGCCGGCTCAGCTTCCGTCTCCGGAGCCGCTTCGTCCGTCACCGGCGTCGCCTCGTCCCGATACAGGTGCACGATGAGGGCGTGCTCCTCCTCGTCGACCGAGTTGGCCGCCTTCATCCCCGGCATCCCCATCTCGTCCAGCTTGGCAACCAGGTCCTTGCTGGTGACGCCGAGCTCCTTCGCGATCTCGTAGATCCGCTTTCTCGCCAAACGTTCGCTCCCTTTCGTTACCCGAAACTCCCAACCCGTGCGGAGATCAGACTATACGTGATCGCCGAAGACCGGTCAAACCCGGACGAAGACTGCCGTTGCCGCCGCCGCGTAGGCACTCGAATCCCGTCACCGCGTGAGCATCCAGACGACGAAGACGAGGATCGCAATCCCGATCGCAATCCCGAGGGTCCGGGCCCGAGGGCGTCGCCCGCCCGCCGTCGACCCGTCGCTCGATCGAACCCGGCGATCGGCGAGGCGCCGTGCCCGCTTGTACGTCCTCACGAACTCCCCGATGCGCCCCTGCCGCTTGCAGACGACGGCGAGATTGTGCGTCGCGTTGACGTGGTTCGGGTCGAGAGAGAGGGCCATCCTGTAGGAGGCTTCCGCCGCAGCCAGATCCCCTGCGTCGACCCGCACGTTGCCGAGGTGGTAGTGGATCTCGGCAGCCGCCGCTCCCTTCACAAGAGCGCCGAGAAGCGTCTCCGCCGCCGCGTCGAAGTCGCCCGCACGGCGGAGCGCGTCTGCCCGGCCGATCGCCTCACGGACGGCGAAGCTGTCAGGATGGACTCTGTCGTCGCTCATCGAGCCACGCCTTCACGCGTTGGATGTCCTGCCACGTCAGGTACTTCGGACTCCCTTTCTCGCGCGACGGATAGCGAAGGAGGTAACTCGGATGGAACATCGGGAGGACCTGAATCCCCCCTCGCCACGTGAGAAGCGTTCCTCGCGATCGCGTGATCCCCGGCGCGTCGGGGAGGAGCCACTGCGTCGACGTGTTTCCGAGGGTCACAATCAGAGACGGTTGGATCAGCGCGATCTGCGCCTCCAAGTACGGAAAGCAGGTCTCCATCTCCGTCCTGGCCGGAACGCGGTTTCGCGGGGGTCGGCACTTGACGATATTGGTGATGAAGATCTCATCCCGTCCGATCCCGACAGAGGCCAGAACCTCGTCGAGCTTCTGCCCGGCGGGACCGACGAACGGTCGACCGGTGTCGTCCTCGACCTCGCCCGGCCCCTCGCCGACGAACACGACGGACGCGTCGCACGCCCCCTCGCCGAACACCACGTGATTCCGTGTTTCGTGAAGCGGACACAGGGTGCAGGCCAGCACGCGTGCCTCGAGCGCGCCGAACGTGAGCGAGCTGGAAGATGTCTCCTGATCCATCGGTGCCCCCAACGGACGACAGACGGTGGATCCGCGCGACGTCCAAGGCAAAAGCGGGCAACGGGACTCGAACCCGCGACCCTCAGCTTGGGAAGCTGATGCTCTACCACTGAGCTATGCCCGCACGATGAGAAGCCAGGCGAGTATAGCACGCGCGCTCCGCCGCCAGCAAGACTACCGGCGGAGCGCTTCCAAGGCGGGGAGCTGCTTTCCGCGCAGGACGGCGAGGCACGCGCCGCCTCCGGTCGAGACGTACGAGACCTCGTCGGCCAACCCGAACCGAGCGATCGCCTCGCCCGTCTCGCCCCCGCCGATGACGCTGAACGCGGCGGATGCCGCGACCGCGCGGGCGACGGCGAGCGTCCCCTCGTCGAACGGAGCGACTTCGAACGCGCCCATCGGTCCGGTCCAGACGAGCGTCTTCGCCGCGGCGATCCGCTCCGCGAACGCGCCGATCGTCGCCGGGCCGATGTCGAATCCGGCCAAGCCTTCCGGAATCGCCCGGGCATCTGCTGTCTTCGTCTTCGCGTCGGGGCTCAAGTCGGACGCGACGATCGCGTCGACCGGGAGGAGGATCTCGACGCCCGCCTCCTCCGCGAGGCGCGCGATCTCGACGGCCTCGTCGAGCGCGTCGGCCTGCACCACCGAGTCTCCGATCGACGCTCCCATCGCACGGAGGAACGTGAACGCGACCCCGCCGCCGATCAGAATCGCGTCGACCCGAGGGATCAGATCGCGCAGAGGGCCGAGCTTGCTCGACGCTTTCTTCCCTCCGACGATCGCCACGTACGGCCGTTCCGGGCGTTCGACGAGCCGCGACAGCGTCTCCAACTCACGTTGGACGAGAAGCCCGGCGAACGACGGCAAATGCTCGGTCACCCCGAGCGTCGACGCGTGGGCCCGGTGGATCGTGGCGAACGCGTCGTTGACGAACAGGTCTGCCGATGCCGCGAGCGCCTCGGAAAAGTGGGGGTCGTTCGCCTCCTCGCCCGCGTGGAACCGAACGTTCTCGAGCAGGAACACGTCCCCCGGATCCCCGTCGCGGATCCTCGAGGAGACCGATTCCCCGACGCAGTCGGGAAGCTTCTCGACCGGACGGCCGAGGAGTTCGGCGAGTCGTGACGAAACCGGATCGAGCCGCAGTGCCTCGACGGTTCTTCCGTCCGGTCGACCGAGGTGCGTCGCCAACACGAGCGTGGCGCCCGAGTCGAGGAGCCGGCGCAGGGTCGGAAGCGATGACCGAATTCTCGCATCATCCTGAATCGTGTTCCCGTCCAGGGGCACGTTGTAGTCGACACGCACGAGAACGATCTTCCCGGTTGGGTCCACATCCTGCAGGGTGCGCACGGGCCTCGAACTCCCCAAGATCTCTCCCTTCGAAGTCGGACGATGTCGATTGAATGCCGTTTGGAACAGGATTATAATCCTGCCGAATGAGCAGTCAAAGCTTCATGCTCCTCGCAATCGGTCTCTTCGTCTCGTTGCTCGTCGCCGTCGCGGCGATCGATCAGTACCTCGTCGATGAGCACCCACCGTCCGAGGTCGACGGATTGATCTGGCAGGTCCAGAACGCGTTCGCTCGCGTGAAGGATCTCGAGGCCGTCGTCGAGGTGGCGGAAAGCGGAAGCTCGCTCGGGACCGTCAGGATGCTCGTGCGCCTCTTGAACCGTCCGCTGCCCGCGCTCTCCGTTCGCTACCTCGATCCCTCCAGCCTGGAAGGGCAAGTGTTCACCGTCGAGAACGACCTCCTGTCGCACTACGTGCCGGAGGAGGCGCTGATCGTCGTCAAGCGATGGGTCGGACTCCCCCTCGCCGCGGTCGGACTCGCCGGTCTCGACCTGGCCCAGCTGAAGACCGCGTGGGGTGCCGGAAGACTCGATCTGCAAGTGCTGCAGAACGTCCCCGGCTTCTCCGCTGATTCGCTGTCGTCTCCCGTCTCGCTCGACCGAACGCTGACCGACCTCGCTCCGTCCTCGTCAATGTCCCTCTGCCCGGGGTTCTGCGACCCCGCAACGCCGGATCTGAGCCTCGCCCTGGCCACGGAATCGTCGCTCGGGAACGCGATCCGCGGCGAGTACATCCTTGAGGTTCGCGCGGCGGAGACAGGTGAACTCACGCGGATGATCTGGATCAGCCGGGACACGTACTACATCCAGAAGATCGTCTTCTACTCCGAGGGTCGCCGCAGCAAGACGATCCAACTCCAACGGATCACGGTCGACCAGGGACTGACGGAGGAGGACATCCTCACGCTCCCACGTGGTCTGGAGACCCTTCGGGGCTAGCCGCTCGACGGCGCCTGTTCTTGGCCGGCGCTCTGATCAGCTGGGATTGTCATCGCCGGGTTGGCTGCGACGACGGAACTCACCGAGATCCAACTCGTATTCGACGAAGTCGCCAAACTCATCTTCCTCAGCGAATGGAGACTCGATCGACCCGCTCTCGAACACGTCCTCGGAGATGAACACCGGGCACTGGGCACGCAAGGAGAGCGCGAGGGAGTCCGACGGCCGCGCGTCGAACTCGAGCTCCTCGCCGCGTCCGTCCCGTACGTAGATCGAGGCGTAGTAGGTCCCATCCTTGACGCTCTTGATGACGACCCGGTCGATGCTCGCCTGCAGCTCGTCGATCACAGACTTCATTAGGGCGTGCGTCAGGGGGCGAGGGAAGTCCTCCGTTTGCAGACCGAACGCGATCGAGATCGCTTCCGCATCACCGATCCAGATCGGCAGCGCTTTCTTCGAGTCCCGATCCTTGAGCAGAACGACAGGCGAATTGCTGGACGGATCAACTAAGAGTGCTTTGATGACGACTTCCCTCATTCCCGTCCTCCCTTGACGGCGGATTATACCATTCGAACGCACAGAGAACAAAGACAGGCTGGACATTCTCGGGCTTGTCGATACACTCCGTCCGGAGGGCGGGTGATACGGATGTGCGGGATCATCGGCTACATCGGAGACGACCGGGCCGTTCCCTTTCTGCTCGACGGTCTGAAGCGTCTGGAGTATCGCGGGTACGACTCGGCGGGGATCGCCGTCCTCGAGGACGGTCAGATCGCGTGTTTCCGCCGCGCGGGGAAGGTGAAGGATCTCGAGGCCAAGCTTCGAGACGAGCCGCACGCCGCCACGCTCGGAATCGGACACACGCGTTGGGCGACCCACGGTCCCCCGACGGAGCAGAACGCGCACCCTCACCTCGACTGCACCGGGAGAATTGCGGTGATCCACAACGGGATCATCGAGAACTACCTCCCGCTGCGCGAGCGGTTGATCGCGGAAGGACATCGGTTCGCGTCCGAGACCGACACCGAGGTCCTCGCGCACCTGATCGAATCCGAGAACACTGGGGATCTGCTGAAAGCGACGATCGCCGCGGTCAAGCAGGCCGACGGCGCGTTCGCTGTTGCCGTCATCTGCGCCGACGCGCCGGATCGAATCTTCGTCGCGCGCCGCGGAAGCCCTCTCGTCGTCGGGACGGGCCCGACCGGCACGTTCGCCAGCTCCGACATCCCCGCACTTCTCGGCCACGCTGCCGAAGTCCGCTTCCTCGGCGACAACGAGGTCGCCGAACTGAGCCGGGGTGGAGTTCGTGTCCGCGACCTCGACGGAAACGAGGTCGACCTCCCGGCACACAAGGTCTCGGCCGACCCGGTCTCCATCCAGAAGGGCGGCTACAAGCACTTCATGCTCAAGGAGATCCACGAGCAGGCGCGCGCCGTCGGGGAATCGATCCGCGAGAAGATCGATCACGATTGCCTCACGGTCGATCTCGGTCGACTCACCGATGCGGTCCGCGATGTCGATCACATCTACCTGATCGCGTGCGGAACCGCGTACCACGCATCGCTCACCGCCGAGTACCTGTGGGAGGAGACGGTCCCCGTGCCGATCCAGGCGGTCATCGCCTCGGAGTTTCGCGTCCGCCGGCCCCACATCACCGAGAAGACGCTCGCCATCGCCGTCTCCCAGTCGGGGGAGACGATCGACACGCTGATGGCCGTCCGTCGAGCGAAGGAGCACGGAGCGCGGATCGTCGCCGTCGTCAACAACGAACACTCGGCGATCGACCGGGAGGCGGATGCGAGCGTCTACACCCGCGCGGGGATCGAGATCGGCGTCGCCGCAACGAAGACGTTCACCGCTCAGATCGCCGTCCTCGGCCTTCTCGGCCTCGCGCTCGGGCGTGATCGGGATTCGGCGATCACCGATCGCATCGACGCCGAGCTCCCTCGTCTCGCGCTCTTGCCGGGGAAGATCACGGATGTCCTCCGCCAGGAGGCGGAGATCCGCCGGCTCGCCGAGCGGATCCACAAGGCGACGGACATGCTGTTCTTGGCGCGTGGATCGCTCTTCCCGATCGCACTCGAGGGCGCCCTCAAGCTGAAAGAGATCTCCTACATCCACGCCGAGGCGTACCCGGCCGGCGAGATGAAGCACGGACCGATCGCTCTGATCGACGAAGGGACGCCAGTGGCCGTCCTCGTCTCCCGAGGGATCGCCTTCGAGAAGGTGCTGGCGAACATGGAAGAGGTCAAAGCGCGGAACGGCTACGTGATCGCGGTGACCGACGCACCGGAGGAACCGGGGCTCCGCCGCGTCGCCGATGCCGTTGTTCCGGTCCCCGAGATCGACGGGGTCGCGCGGCCGATCCTGTTCACGATCCCGCTTCAGCTCCTCGCCTATCACACCGCCGTCTGGCGAGGAACGGACGTCGACCAACCGCGGAACCTCGCCAAGACGGTGACGGTCGAGTAGATCCCGCTAGTGCGCGACGACGCGCGCGAGCCGGAGGAGAGAGAGGTCGACGTTGTCGCACGCCTCCTCGATGCACGGAAACGGCACAGCTGCGATCTCTCGCCCGCGCAGACCGGCGTAGACGCCGCGGTCCCCGTCGACGAGCCAGCCGACGGCCCCCTCCGCAAACCGGCAAGCGAGGATTCGATCGGACGCCGACGGAGAGCCGCCGCGCTGAAGATGGCCGAGGATCGTCAGCCGCGTCTCGACGGTGCCGTCCTGCTCGAGGGCTTCGGCAACGACTCTCCCGGGAGACGGCTTCGCGTCCGGTCGATCGATCGGCGCGAATCCCTCGGCGACGACGATGATCGAGTGCGTCTTCCCCCGCGCCACCCCGTCGCAGACCTGGGCGACGACGTCGGCGATCTCCGTCGGGGTCTCGGGAAGGAGGATCACCTCCGCCCCGCCGGCGAGTCCCCCCATCAGCGCGATGTACCCCGACGACCGCCCCATCACCTCGATGACAAACGCACGCTCGTGCGCGACGGCGGTGTCGCGGAGCCGGTTGAGCGCGGCGACGACGGTGTTCACCGCGGTGTCGACGCCGACGGCCATCTCGGTTCCCGGCACGTCGTTGTCGATCGACGCCGGGATCCCGACCGTCGGGACGACGTTCTCGTCGAGCCACCGCGCCCCGCGAAGCGACCCGTTCCCACCGATGACGACGAGCCCGTCGAGGCCGTGTTCCCGAATCCGCCCGCTCGCGCACTCGCGCCCCTCGTCGGAGAGAAACCGCGTCGAGCGCGCGCTGCGGAGGATCGTGCCGCCCCGCTCGATGATCCCCCCCACCGCGCGGTTGTCGAGCGGCACGACGTCGCCTTGGATGAGTCCCGCGTAGCCGCGGTGAATCCCGACCATCTCCGCGCCGCGATCGGTTCCGCAGCGAACGGCGGCGCGAATCGCGGCGTTCATCCCCGGCGCGTCCCCGCCGCTCGTCAGAACGCCGATCTTCATCGCGTCGTTCGTCTGCCCGTCCGCGCCCACCGGCGGATCCGGAGTCGCGGCCGTCGGGCGACCGCGCACGCCTCGTAGACCGCGAGCAACCGCCGGGTCGACGCCTGGACGGAGACGTCCTCCGCCGTCCGACGGGCTCCGCCGGTGAGTCGCTCAAACAGCGTCCGATCCGAGACCGCCTCGAGCGCGCGCCGCGCGAACGTCTCCTCGTCCTCGGGGACGAGGAACCCGTTCTCGCCGTCGACAACCACGTCGCAGACGCCGCGCGCGTCGACGGCGACTGCCGGCGTCCCGCCGGCCATCGCCTCGACCAGGACCAATCCCTGCGTCTCGCTCTTCGACGCGAACAGGAACAGGTCGGCGGCCTTGTACAGGTCGACGAGGCGCGTCTGATCGAGGAAGCCGGGAAACCGCACCGCATCACGCAAGCCCCGCGACGCCGCTTCGGTCTCGAGGCCCGACCGGGACGGACCGTCTCCGGCGAAGACGAGCACCGCGCGCGGATCGGCGGCGTGCACGCGGGCGAACGCCCGCAGTAGGAACCGGAGGTTCTTCTCCTCGGCGACCCGCCCCGCGTAGAGGAAGACGGTTGCATCCTCGGAAACGCCGAGATCCCGGCGAGGATCCCACGCCGGCGGCGCTTCGTACAGACGGAGGTCGGGGCCGAACGGGAGGACGTGAATCGGTCGGCGAACCCCGAATCGCTGCAGCTCCCTTGCGATCGACGCCGTCGGGACCGTGACCACCGTGCACCGGTTGCACAGCACGGCGGAGTACGACTCGGCGGCACGCACGGACGGGCGCAGGGGACGCGGGACGTAGTGCCGATACTCGCTCAGATACGTGTGATACGTCTGCACGTGCGGAATCCGGTGTCGGTACGCCGCCGTCAGCGCGGCGTAGGCGAGGGAGAATGGCGTGTGGCTGTGAACGATGTCGAGATTGCGGTAGCTCCGCATCGCGTCTCGGCTGTACGGGACGGCCATCCGCGCCGTCTTGTACGCGAAGACGGGACCGGCGCGGAAGCGGAACGTCCGTTCCTCGTCGTCCGACGGTCGGTCGTAGCGCGGTGCGTAGACCCAGACCTCGTGTCCGAGGCGCTGGAGTTCGTCGCGTAGACGTCGCACCAACACCGTGACGCCGCTGATCTCCGGGAGATATGCATCCGTGAACAGCCCAATCCGCACGCTAGCCCTCCTCCGCCTTGTAGACGAGTTCTCCGCCGACGTAGACCGCCTCGATCCGTCGCTCACGGACGGCCTCCGGGTCTCGACGCGGATCCTCGTCGAGCACGACCAGATCGGCGTACCGGCCGACCTCCAGCCGCCCCTTGAGATCCTCCTCGAACGACAGTCGGGGACCGCCCGCCGTGTAGGCACTGAGTGCCTCCTCGACCGAGATCCGTTGCGCGGGGTAGGGACCGTTGGCGGCCGAGTGGATTCCGTAGAGCGGCGAGACCGGCATCCCGTCCGACCCGAACGCGAGCGGTGCGCCGCCGTCGAGGACGTGCCGCAGCGGATTCGACCGCTCGTCGCGGTCCCGCCCGAGACGCCGCTCGTTCATCGATCCAGGTCCCGACCAGTTCCCGATGAAGTTCGGCTGCATCGACAGCATGAGCCCGGCGTCCCGCGCCCGTTCGATCTGCTCGTCCGAGACCAGCTCGCCGTGCTCGATCCGGTGACGCCGCTCGGACGACGACCCGGCGTCCTCATGGGCCCGCAGGACCTGCTCGATGGCTCGATCTCCGATCGCGTGGATCGCCGTCTGCCAGCCCGCCCGCTCGCTCCGTCGGACGATCTCGGTCAGCTCGTCGTCGCTGTGGTTCAGCGCACCCGTCCCCCCCCGCTCGTACGGCTCGGAGAGCGCCGCGTTCCCCGCGCCGAGCGATCCGTCGGCGAACGCCTTGATCCCACCGAAGCGCAGCCAGACGCCGTCGAACCCCGTCGCGCCGTCGATCGCGTCGATCTCGCCGGCACACGCAACCTTGTGGTAGACGTTGACCCGCAGGCGATCGCGCCCCCTCGCCCGGACGAACACCGGAATCCTCGTACCCGGCGTCATCGCGTGGACCGACGTGATCCCGCACCGATGACAGAGGCGGGCCCCGGCCGCGAGCGCGTCGGAGAGGGTCGCCCGATCGGGCTCGATCGATTCGAGTAGGCGCCACGCCGACTCCTCGCGCACCTCACCGCGCTCGGTGTCGATTAGCGCCAAATCGATCCCCGCCGGCGGGCGATCGCGCAACACACGCAGCGCTTCCGAGTTGACCACGATCAGGTGCCCATCCATCCTGACCGCTCCGATCGGTGACGAAGCCGAGATCCGGTCGAGTTCGCGCCGGCTGAGGTAGGTGCGATCGTCCCAGCCGCTTTCGTCCCAGCCGGACCCGATCACCCACTCCCCGCTCCCACGTTCCGCCGTCGCGGCCGACAGCCGCTCCAGCGTCTCGCCCCGCGAGGCGCCGGAGAGCGCGACGCGCCATCCGAGCTCGGTCAAGCCGGTGTTGAACAGGTGAACGTGCGCGTCGACGAATCCCGGGAGAATCGTCCGTCCGCCGAGATCGACCCGCTCTCGATCCGATCGGAATCGCTCCGGGATCGCCTCGTTGCGACCGACCGCCGCGATCCGGTCGCCCTCGACAATGAGCGTGTCCGCATCGTCACGGCAGACGAACGTCGCGTTGTGGAGTATCAACGAGTCCCCTCCCCCATCGGCCGATTCTAGACGGATTGGAGCACCCCAGCAACCGGCCGTCAGCCGCCCGCAGCCGCTCGGCGCAATCGCGCCTCGTTCCAAGTTCGAGATCCATCTCGTCTCTCGGCGGACGCGCCAGCGGAGGCACAGGAGCCCCAACGCAGGCGGATCATACACCGCCCTCTTCCATCATTCTTCCATGCTGCGTTCGACAAGCTTCCATGGATCTCTCGCTATCTCTGACTACTCTAGCATCGTTCATCGATTCGCAGACAAGCGAAGACAACGTCTGCAATGAACGGGATACCCGAGGAGGGGGGTGAGTTGCGTGGCGAAGAAAGAAATCCTCGACAAGCTGTCGATCTACATCCCACAGAAGAAGATGGAAGAGAGGCCCGTTGAGCGCCTGATCCGCCTCGGCGAGAAGCGCGATCGTTCGATCAACTACCTCGTGGTTGACGCAATCCTCCAGTACTTGGAGCGCGAAGAGAAGAAGTCCTAGGTTTCGTCGCGTCCCCGCGATGAACCACCCGTCTCCTCAAGAGGCGTGAGCGAAGGAACGAACGAGGGAAGCCGCACGGCTTCCCTCGCTTCATGTTGCGTCCTGAGACTCGACTACACGAGGCTCAGAATCCCCTCCAGATCGACGTTCTCGGCAAACAGGTCCGAGACTCGGTCGATTCGGCGGTCGTCGTCCGCGGTGAGGAGCGGTGCGATCCGCTCCACCTGGAGCGCGACCGCGTACGTGTCCCCGGGAACCAGGAGAAGAGGGATTCCCGCACCGGCCGCCCGGGAGACAACGTTCGGCGGAGGGACGATGTTGTTCGTCAGGACGATCCCCGCCGTCCCACCGGCGTCGATCGCGGCGAGGATCATGTCGCTTCGATCGCCGCTGGTGATCACCAGCTTGTCCGACGCCGCGATCTGCGCATTGGCCATCGCCGCGTCGACCGACATCGCGCCGATCGCGACCGTGCGGACCGTCCGGCCGAGCCCCGCCTCCCCGGCGAGGACACGGGCGAACAGCCGATCGGCGATCACGGAGACGGAAGACCTCGCCAGTTCCTCCTGATGCGGGACGACGCCGAACACCTCGATCCCGAGTTTCTCGATCTCCGGGAGGTGCGTCTCACGGAAGTCGTCGACGTGAACGATCTTGTTGATCACGACCCCGGCGACGTTCGCCTCGTCCGTTCCCACGAACCGGCGCACGAACGCGAGATCGTCGGCGATCGCGTCCTCCGTACCTCCGGCGACGATGACGACCGGAGCTCCCGTCTCCTGCGAGATCGTCAGCGGATCGAGGAAGACGGAGGCGCCGTACGACAGTGTCCGCCCACATTCGACGAGGACGGCGTCGCGCCCCTGTCCGGTATTCTCGACCTTCTCGTTCAGCGCCGCGAACGTGGACGCACGGTCGTACATGTACCGCAGCTTCGAGTGATCGAACCCGAGGCTGGCCGTCTCCGGCTCGTTCTCCAGCCCGAGCAGCTTGGAGAAGAGCGAAGCGTCGTAGTCCCAGAGACGCTTCTTCCGATAGAGCGGGCGGTCACCAAGCGGCTTGACGTATCCGAATCTCACCTTCGCCGTCCTCGCCAGCGCGATCTCGAGGCACGTCTTCCCCGCCCCTTCGCGCGTCGACGCGACGATCAACGATTTCACCGTCTCCTCACCCCCTTCGAGGATCGAACAGGATCCTCACATCGACCGCTCGCACACCCTCGCCCTGATCGTAGACGACGAGCGGATTGATCTCGATATCGGTGATCCGAGGGCAGCGAGCGATCAGATGACTCAGTCTCACGATGACCTCGGACACGGCATCCGTATCCTTGCGGCTCTCCCCGCGAACGCCGAGGAGGAGCGGATACGACCGAATGCTGGCCACCAGCTCCTCCGCCGTCTCCGCCCCAATCGGGGCCGCGCGGAACGACACGTCCTTCATCACCTCAACGTAGATCCCTCCGAGCCCGAACATCACCACTGGACCGAACGAAGGATCCCGTCGCGCGCCGACGATCGTCTCCACCCCCGGGCGGATCATCTCGGCGATCTCGACCCCCTCGATGACGGCGTCCGGCTTGTACGCCCGCGCCCGACGAAGGACCGCCTGGTACGCGTCAACAACCTCCGCCTCGTTCTCGAGGTCGAGGGCCACGCCCCCGGCGTCGCTCTTGTGGACGATGTCTTTCGAGACGATCTTCATCACGACCGGATACCCGATCTTGTCCGCCGCCTCGACCGCTCGATCGAGCGACCGCGCGACGCGCGAGGCGGGCATCGGCAAGCCGAGAAGCTCCGCCACCCGACTCGCCTCGTGGGCGAGCAGGAATCCGCGATCCTCTTCCGCGGCTCCGTCGAGAATCGTGGAGATCCCGTCGAGGTCGATTGTCGGGCCCTCCGACGCTCCGCCCCAGACGCCCGCCGCAGCGCGCGTGCCGCGCCAGGCGCGATAGAGGGCGCCGAGCGGCGAAACGGCTTCGTAGACGTCGCCGAAGACGGGGACCCCCTCGGCGCGAAGCGTTCGGATCACGCGGTCGATCGACTCCCCGCCGAACAACGAGAAGACGATCGGCTTCGTGTCGCGGAACCGGGCGTGTACCTCGCGGATGAGGCATTCGAACTGCGCCGAGTCGGCGGTCGCCGTCTCGCAGTAGAGGGCGAGCGCGGCGTGCATCCGGTCCTCGTCGAGAACGGCCTCGAGCGCCTTGGCGTAGTCGTCGACCGTCGCCTGGCCGGTCAAGTCCACCGGGTTCTTCGACGACCCGAACGCGGGCATCGCATCTCGGAACGCGTCGGCCAGGATCTCCTGATCGTCGTAGAGGTTGACGCCGTACACCTCGCACGCGTCGGTCGCAAGAACACCGATCCCGCCCCCGTTGGTGACGATGACCGCGTCCGACCCACTCGGCAGTGGCGCCGACGCCAGGTAGCGGACCCAGTCGAACGCCTCCTGCACGCTCTCCGCACGAAGGACGCCGCACTGACGCATCAAGTCGTCGAACACGGCGTCGGCTCCCGCGAGGGATCCGGTGTGCGACGCGGCCGCCATCGCCCCACGCTTCGACCGTCCCGACTTGATCACGACGACCGGCTTGCGTCGGGTGACCGCGGAGAGCGTGCGGACGAGCCGCTCGCCCCCCTTCACCCCTTCGATGTAGAGGAGGATGACGCTCGTCTGGTCGTCGTCGACGAGATACTCGAGCAGATCCGACTCGTCGACATCCGACTTGTTCCCCACCGAGACGAGCGCCGACAGCCCGAGCGATTCACTCGCCGTCTTCCCGATCATGGCAATCCCGAGGGCTCCGCTCTGGGTGATGATGGCGACGTGCCCGGGGACGATGCCCCCCGGCCCGAACGTCGCATCGAGCGCGCTCGCCGCGGAGTAGATCCCGAACACGTTCGGCCCGAGAATCCGCACCCCGTGCGCTTCCGCTGCCTCGACGATCCGCTTCTCCGCCTCGATCTCGCCGACTTCGGAGAACCCGGACGTCAGCACGACGAGGTGTCCGACGCCCTTCCGGCCGCACGCCTCCACGGCGGAGACGACCCCGCCCGCGGGGATCGAGACAATCGCCAGATCGATCGGGCCGTCAACCTCCTCGACCGACGTCCAGACTCGAAGCCCCAGAATCTCTCCGCCCTTCGGGTTGATCGGGTAGACATCCCCGTCGAACCCGCCGGACACGATGTTCTCGACGACGCGGTACCCGATCTTCGCCGGGTCCGTCGACGCGCCGATCACGGCGACCGCGCGCGGTTGAAACAGCCTCTCCATGTCCCCACTCATCTTCCTATCCAAAGGCGCACCCTATCCGAACAGCATCTTCACCTGGTAGACGCCGGCATCGCGCCGCGTCTCGATGGAGAATCCCGCCTGCTCGAACAGGTGCATCATAGCTTGGTTCTCGATCAGGACCTCGGCCGTGAACCCGAGCAACCCCTCGCGCTTGGCGAGGAGGGTCAGGTACGACAGGAGCTCGGTCCCGATCCCCTGATTCTGGCGGTCGTCGCGAACGACGAGCGCCACTTCGGCCGTGTGCGTCTCCGCGTCAATCCCGTACTGCCCGACGCCGATCACCGTCTCCGTTGTCTCGTCGACGAGAATGGCAAGAATGACCATCTCCGCCGTGTAGTCGATCACCACGAATTCCTGCAGCCGCTCGTGCGGCATGTCCTTCCGGGCCGAGATGAACCGTCGATACGTCGACTGATCCGACAGGGAGTAGAAGAAGTCCTTGAGGAGCGGCTCGTCGCTGATCCGCACCGGTCGCAGGAGGAGCTCCAGCCCGGAGTCGATCGTCCGATACGTCTCCAGGTGCTCCGGGTACTCCCCGCGCCGCCCGGGGACGTACGCCTGATCGCCGTAGATGAGTCCCGCCGCCTTCGCCGCCGCGAGCAACTCGGGGCGGAACTTCGGGTCGGCGATCCGAATCAGCTCCATCGCTCGTTCGCGGACGTTCTTCCCGTGTAGGTACGCGATCCCGTGTTCGGTGACGACGTAGTGCACGTCGCCGCGGGTCAGCGTGACCCCCGCGCCTTCGGTCAGGCGAGGGACGATCCGTGAGACCTCGCCACCGCGCGCCGTCGCCGGCAGAACGAGGATCGACTTCCCCTCCGGCGCGAGGACCGCCCCGCGCATGAAATCCGCCTGGCCGCCGATCCCGCTGTACAGCTCGGTCCCGAGCGACTCCGCCGTCGCCTGGCCGGTCAGGTCGATCTGCAGCGCCGTGTTGATCGCCGTCATCTTCCGGATCTGAGCGATCACCGCCGGGCTGTTCGTGTAGTCGACCGATCGGAACGAGACGGCCGGGTTGTCGGCGAGGTACTCGTACGTCTCGCGGCGCCCCATCGAGAACGCGGCGACCGTCTTGTGGCGATCGATCGTCTTTTCGAGGTTGTCGACCACGCCCGCCCGCATCAGTCCTGCGATCCCGTCGCCGAGAAGCTCGGTGTGCACGCCCAGGTGGCGTCGATCCTCGAGGTGCCCGAGGATCGCGTCCGGGATCCGCCCGTACCCCACTTGAATCGTCGCGCCGTCCTCCACCAGCCGCGCGACGTAGGTGCCGATCCGCTCGCAAACCTCGTCCGACGCCTCGGGCAGGTACTCGAGGAGGGGTTCGTCGTGGGGGATCACGTAGTCGATTTCGTCCAGGTGAACGAACGTGTCCCCGTGCGTCCGCGGCATGAACCGATTGATCTGGCAGACGACCGTCTTCGCGCAGTCGACCGCCGCGCGAACGATGTCGACGCTGATCCCGAGGCTGACGAACCCGTGTTCGTCGGGAAGGGACGCCTGGACGAGCGCGACGTCTATCGGCACCACGCCGCGGTAGAAGAGCGCGGGGACCTGCGACAGGAAGATCGCCGTGTAATCCGCCGCGCCGCAGTTGACCGCGTCGCGCGTCACGTCACTGATGAAGAACGAATCGAGCCGGAAGTTGCGCCGAAGCTCCTCCTGGAGGTACGGCGCGACGCCGAGCGTCCAGACGCTCAGAACCTCGGCGTCGAAGAATGCCTTCGGATGCGCCTGGGTGTAGGCGACGAGTTCGTTGACCAGATGCTGCGGCTGACCGCAGCCGGTACCGATGAAGATCCGCTGCCCGCGGTGAACGCACGAGAACGCTTCTTCGGACGAGACAAACTGCTTCGGGCGGCTCTCCCTGAGCCGCTGCAGCCCCCGCTCACCCGCCAGTGCATCCCCGCTCATGCGTCTCCCTCGGTCTCTCGGACGAAGCGCAGAGTCCCTTCACTTCGCCACTTCCCATCGCATCTCAGGTCTTCGGTCCGCGAAGCCCAACATTCTGCGGAACGGATCGAGGAAACGCAAGGCAGGCAAACGGAGGATCGAAGGGGCCGTCGGATGTGAAACGCAGCGGAAGGGATCCGTCGGCCGAACCGACGCTTTGCCCCCCTCATGGACGATCGGCACACGGACGGCCTGCGGCCGGATCGCACTCCCGCTGCGTTGTCAAGGAGGTGGTTGATCCTCGATCCACGCTCGTTCTTCGGCGCCCACCCGGAGGCACGTCGAAGAACGTAACGTGGATCACCAACGCTATCGAACCGGATGCCCCCACCCGAGGGCGAGGCCGGCCGTCTCCCGTTCGACGGCCACCCGACACCACGCGAGCGAACGTCTGTCCGCTCGCCCTTGGGATCCTGTTTCGAGCGCCGGAGGGCCTCGTCGCCCGTCGCCCCGTATAATCCGCCATCGTGAACGGGCGAGGCGAAGTCGAGCGCATCCTGTCATCGAGGCCGATCCCCGACGGATTCCCAACGTCGGTGGTTCTCCCCGACCACGGCGGATACTCGATCTCCGCCGTTCCGTCGCTCATCTGCCGTGCCCTCGGAATCGAAAGCGTCGCGCCCCCTCGCCTCGCGGATGTCGAGGTCCCACACGTTGAGCGGATCGTGTTCTTAATCGTCGATGGATTCGGTTATCGAAGCCTCGAACGTCTCCGCGGCCAAGGGTGCCTGCCGACGATCGACGCGCTGATCGAGCGCGGACAGTACGTCCCGCTAACGTCCGTCTTCCCGTCGACGACGGTCGCCGCTCTGGCCACCCTCGCCACCGGCCTCTCTCCCCTCGAACACGGGATGATTGGGTACCGCCTCTACCTCCGTGAGGCCGCCGGAATCACCAACATGATCCGCTTCTCACTCGTCGGTGCGAACCACAACGCGTCAGCGATCGACGCCGGACTCGACGTAGACAAGCTCCTCCCCCGCCCGACGTTCTACGAGCGGCTCCGCGAGCGAAACGTCGCGACCCACGTCCTTCTCCCGCGAGCCATCGCGGGGAGTGGCCTTTCCGAGATCCTGTACCGGGGATGCACCCGCGTTCACCCCACCTCGAGCATCGCCGACATGTGCGTCGCCGCACGGGAGATCCTCAACGACGCGCACGGGAAGACCCTCCTCACGCTCTACTGGCCCGGCCTCGACAGTGTCGCCCACGTCCGGGGCCCTCGATCCGACGCCTACGTCGCCGAGGCTCGCGCGGTCGACGGCGCGATCGACCGCGAGCTTCGCGGTCGCCTCGACCGGACGCTTCTCCTCGTCACAGCGGATCACGGATTCGTGCCGATGTCGCCCGCCGACTACGTCTCGCTCCGCGACCTCGACCGCCTCGACGAGCAAGCGCTTCTCCCCCCGGTCGGGGAGCCGAGGGCGTCCTACCTCTACCTACGCCACGGGACCGCACCGATGGAAGCCGAGCCGACGCTGTTGCACGGCGGGATCCTCCGCATGACCGCAGCGCAAGCGGTCGCATCGCGCCTTCTCGGCGAGGGGCGACCCCACCCCGAGATCGATCGGCGCCTCGGCGATCTCGTCCTCGCCTCGACGGGCGCCGCCGGCGTTGTCCACCCGTATCCGGACGCGGCTCTGTTGCGGGGAATGCACGGCGGCCTAACTGAAGACGAGATGTTGGTCCCGCTGGTCGCGGCCGCGCTGTAGGTCGGCCTCACCCGGGTCCACGGCTGCGAGAGAAGGAGCACGCGATGATCACTGTCGGAAGAAGCCTCGACGTCGACGCGACGACCTACGACGACGGCGACACGGTTCGCCAGGCGGCGAAGCGCATCCTCATCGGACCCGATCAGGGTGCGCCGAACTTCGTCGTCCGCCGATTCACCATCGGGGTCGGCGGACACAGTCCGTACCACACCCATCCGTGGGAGCACGGCGTCTACGTCCTCGCGGGGACGGGCGAGGTCCGGCACGCAGACGGCGCAACGCCCGTCGCACCGGGGGATTTCGCGTACGTGCCTCCGATGGACGAGCACCAGTTCGCCAACACCGGCGAGGGGCCGTTCGAGTTCCTGTGCGTCGTCCCCCCGGAGGGCGAAGGCTAGCGTGCCTCGGCGCGTCGTCGTCTGCCTGAGCGGCGGCGTCGACAGCACCGTCGCGGCTCTCCTCCTGCGGGAGAGGGGACACGACGTGGCGGGACTCACCTTCTGGTTCTGGTCGTTCGCCGGCGCGTCCGACGACGCCGGACGGACGAGGTGCTGTTCGCTTGACGCAGCGACGCGCGCGGCCGCGGAGCTCGGCATCCCCCACGAGACGATCGATCTGAGCGGGCCGTTCCGCAGGCTCGTTCTCGACGACTACGTCGCCCGCTACCGCGCCGGCGAGACGCCGAATCCGTGCGCGCGCTGCAATCGGCTCCTTCGATTCGGCCGCGCCCTCGCCTACGCGCGCGAGAACGGGTTCGACGCCATCGCCACCGGACACCACGTCCGTCGAGTCGCGGAGGACGGGCGATTCGCCCTCCTGCGCGGCGCCGACCCGGCCAAGGATCAGTCCTACTTCCTCTACGCGCTCGGCCAACGCGAACTCGAGCGACTCGTGTTCCCGGTCGGCGATCGGACGAAAGCGGAGGTCTTCGAACTCGCTCGTGCGCACGGCCTGTCCTGCGCCAAGCTGCGCGAGAGCCAGGATCTCTGCTTCGCCGTCCGCGGCGAGACGCGGTTCCTGTTCGAGGAGCGCGACTTCGAGTCGGGACCGATCTTCGACCTTGCCGGACGCGAACTGGGGACGCACACCGGACTGCCGAACTACACGATCGGACAGCGTCGCGGCCTCGGGATCCCGTCCGACCGCCCGCTCTACGTCGTCGACATCGATCGGGAGCGAAACGCACTCATCGTCGGCGCGGCAGACGCCCTCCTCCGCTCGGACCTCGTCGCCGTCGACGCCAGCTACGTCTCGGGCGCCCCACCGGAGGCCGGGCGACAAGTCGACGCCAAGATCCGCTACCGCTCGCCGCCCGTGACGGCAACGGTGCCCATCACGTCGGAAGATCGGTTCGCACTGCGGTTCGCGGCGCCTCAGCGCGCGGTCACCCCGGGACAGATCGCCGCGATCTACGACGGGGAACGGCTCCTCGGCGGCGGGACGATCGCGCGATCCGTACCGAACGCGTGACGTCGCCAACCTTCCTCGAGCCCGTACAATGCACCCTCGGAGGGGTGGGTGAGCGGACGAAACCACCGGTCTTGAAAACCGGCAGGCCGCGAGGCCTCGCGGGTTCGAATCCCGCCCCCTCCGCAGCCGATTCAGCGCGCTGTTCCGACTCGTTGCGGGTTCCCTCTGCAAACACCGGAGTGGACCCAGAGCGACTGGATCCGTCAGACGAGCGGCGGACGACCCCGTCCTTGGCGAATCGGCTTCTCCCTCTGTAGAATCGCCCCTTGGAGAGGTAGTCAAGCGGTCCAAGACACCGGTTTGCTAAACCGGCGAGGGGTTCACGCTCCTCCGCGGGTTCGAATCCCGCCCTCTCCGCAGGAGTGTCTCGGCTTCGCCGAGCCATTGCGTTTCCCTGCGCTTCCGGCGCAGGCCTGCGCCGGAAGCACAGGGAAGCCGGGCCGGATCAGCTACTCATCTCGGCCCGGAACGAGAGGAAGTCAGGAGTTCGCCAGGGGCGAACGGATCAGGAGTCTGCAAAGCAGACTCCCTCTGTGCTCAGCGGCTATCAGGGCCGCTGAGTACACATGCGCCCGTAGCTCAGTGGATCAGAGCGTTGGCCTCCGGCGCCAAAGGTCACAGGTTCGAATCCTGTCGGGCGTAAGAGCGGGACGGGTCTTGCACCCGTCCCGTTCTTGTGCTTGGCGGTGGGAGCCTGTGTCGGAGCGCGAAGCGCTCTCGACAAGCCGTTCGGCAATCGGCCGAACGGCCCAGGTTCCGAATCCTGTCGGGCGCAAGCCGAGCGGACGCCCGGTTCCTCCTGTTTGTGCTTCCGGACGCGTCGATCCTGCCGAGTTCGCAAACCCACCACGAATCTCACTTGTGAGACTCGCAACGAACGCGAAGCGTTCGCACTCACAAGACGTCCATCGACGATCCTGCCCGGCCAGGAGTTCGCAGCCATCGAATCGAGCGAACTCCGAGCAACGGGAGAACCGCCGAACCGCTCCCGTTGCCCCTGTCGGGGAACCCCACCGGCTACGGCTCGAGATCGCGCACGCAGCGGAAGCCGAAGAACCGGGTCGCCGTGTCAGGGCGGGAGCAGAACCGATCGTTCGCCCGGACCGGATCGACCCAGTTCGGGTGGTACCACGCCCAGCCGCGCATTGCGCGCGGGCTTGAGGGGTCGACACTCCCTTCGACCTCTCGGCCGTCGTCGGCGTCGTACGGATACGGCCGGTAGAGGCTGCTCGTCCACTCGCAGACGTTCCCGATCATGTCGAGCGCACCGACCCACGATGCCCCCGCCGGCTTCGTGCCAATCGTGAGCGGAACACCCGTTCCCTCGGTGATCGGCATCCCTCCGCCGAATCTCGCGATGTTCTCGGTCACCAGCTCGTTCCCCCACGGATAGACCAGGCTGTCCGGGCCGCGCGCAGCGTACGCCCACTCCGCCTCCGTCGCCAGACGTGCGCTGCGGCAGGCGCAGTAGGCGCTCGCTTCCTCCCACGTGATGCCGAAGACGGCACTTCGCTCGTACCCTTCGACCGCGGCCCAGCGGTCGCCGACCCGGATGAACTGCTCCCGAGCGGAGTTGTGTCCCGTGATCCAGTCGATCCCGTGGTAGTCGCTGATCGCCGCGGCGTTCATGAACGCCGCGTACTCCGCCGTCGTCACCTCGTAGACGTCGATCCAGAACGGTTCGTCGATGCAGATGCGGTGGATCGGCAGCTCGTCACGGAACTCGTCTCCCCCCATCATGAAGCACCCAGCCGGAACGAGCGCCATCGGAACGCCGTCGATCCTTTCGTAGTAGGGATGCCAATCGGCGTTTCGGGCAACCCCCGTCGCCGCGGCTTCGAGCGGAGACGGATCGTGTTCGGACGTCCAACCGAGGGCAGTCACTGTACCGGCGACGGCCATGACGACAACGGCCAGCCTCTTCGAGCCCGGTGAACGCAAGCTCCTCACCTCTCCTGGGGACGCGCGATCGACCGTCTCCCGCACGCCAGCCTACAGGGGCGCGTCTCAACGCCGTCACAGACAAGAACCCGGCCTGCGAATCACAGAAGTACCCGTTCCGAGCTGTCTCGGCTTCCCCGTGCTGAGGGACAGGATCCTGCTGAAGAGAAGAGCGGCCGAATGCCGAAACGTCCGCTTGGGCCCCGGATGCTCTCGATCGCGCAACATCACCCTCAACGAAAGGTCACGTCCGCTTCACAGACTGCTCACCCATCGAGCCTACCGTTCGGGCATACGAGAGCGAACGCAACAACCACACCAACCCAACCCACCCGGGCCCGGGACTCGTCCCGGGCCCGTCTCTCACCAACCGCTCGGCGGGAAGCATCGCGGAGGGGGGACGTCGGCCGCAGGATCCGCCAGCCCGTCGTCGTTCAGCCCTTCCAAGACCCACCGTTGTCGCGCGAACTCGTAGCGAACGGCGTACCGCGTCCCTCCGTCGCTCAGCCAGTACGTCAGACTCCGTCGGCTCCGATCGACCTGCCCGACCCCGGCGAAGTCGATCCGCCGGTGATCCCAGCGGATCGCCGTCACCACCGGGTGGGTCAGGCTACGATGAAACCGGACAAGTGCATCCACTTCCTGTTCGATCGGTCGCCACATGGTGTTCATTGTTATCGATGAATATGGCGTCCGTCAACGCCCCCTCATCCCGAGCTGCGCTGAGTCGATTCCCACGGCGCGCACCTGCGCACTCCCTTCGGGATACGCTGACGCTCTCGTCTTCACGCGCGTCGCCGCATGGGGAGGCGCCGAGGCCGCTGGTGGCGGCCTCGGCGCTGTCACTCCGGACCCATGTCTGCACAGTCCCGCGGATTCCTGTCCCAAGGAGACAAGTGACGAGATGGCTGTTAGCCCCGATGTTCCGTTGAGTCCTAGGATACATGCGGGGGACCCCATCCAATGCTGGTCTGGAACCGGCGATCCGTGGTAGAGTACTCGATCGGTGGAAGACGAGTCGTTTGGTCCGCACGGTGCGGCGGTGCACCGCGGCGGATGTGCATGGTGGGGCACGCTCGAGGAGGCTGGTGTGGCGATGCGGCAGGATGCTGGAGGGCGCGGGTCAGATTCCACGCGAAGGATCACGGGCGGTTTCGTCGCGGCGCTTCTTGCCGGGTTGGTCTCGATCGGCGCTGCCGGCGTGGATCACATCGCGACGTTCGACACGGATCCCTATCCCGGGGTTCAGACGTTCACGAGTGTCGTCAGCGGGACGGTCGACACCGGGCTGTTGGTCGAGTGCACGTCCGCCGGGGACGGGTGCGACTTCGACTGGAGAAACGACTACGGGGAGGGCAACGGCCCGTGCCTTGACACGCTGTCGTGGCAGTACGTCATTCCGGGGACAACCGAAAAGATCGTGATCACCTCGCGCGACGGGAGGGCGTTCGTCTTCGACTCGATCTACTTCGACATCCAAGGCGACGGGATCACGATCGCCGGCAAGGGCCCCGAGGCGTTCACCGTCTTCGCCCCCAGCGGAACCGTCGGCACGATCACGCCAACCGGCGGGAGCAAGCTCGTCACCGAAGTCGAGCTCTCGTCGACCGACTACTACAACGACATGATCGACTCGATCAACGTCGAGCTCGACGTGCCCGGCGCCGCCGTCTACGGGGCCGGCAACCTGATCCAGAACGGCGATGCCTCCCCGTCGACGAGCGACGACACCGACTTCGGCTCGACCTCCGTCGGCGCGCCCGTCTCCAAGACGTTCACCATCTCGAGCATCGGCGACCTGCCGCTCGACCTGACCGGCGGACTGTACGTCGACTTCTCCTTCAATCTGTCCGGCGACTTCACCGTCACCGCCCAACCGACGACCGACCCGATCGGCGTCGGCGGCTCGGATACGTTCACGATCCAGTTCAACCCGTCGAGTTCCGGCGTCAAGGAGGCGATCGTCTCGATTGACAACGACTCCGAAGCGCACCCGTACACGTTCACGATCAAGGGCACGGGCGCCGGCACCCCGGAGATCGCGGTGGAGCGCTCGGGTACGCCCATCGGCGACGGCGGAACGGACGCCCAAGGGTCGAAGAGCGCCGGGACGCAGGTCACCCTCACCTACACCGTGGAGAACACCGGGGACGCGACCCTGTCCGTCAGCAACATCACCGGCACCGGAGCGAGCAACGTCACCGTCGACGACATCGACCCGACGACCCTGTCCGTCGGCGCTTCGTCGTCGAGCACGTTCACCGTGAAGTACACGCCGATCGACCACGGAGCGTTCAGTTTCGAGCTCGACATCGCCAACAATGACAACCCCAGCGACAGCGACAGCGAGGAGAACTACGACATCAGAGTCTCCGGCACGGCGACCGCGCCGGAGATCAACGTCGAACGACCGGAGTCGACCACCATCTCCGACGGTGATCCGGACGCGCAAGGGTGGAAGAAGGCGGGCGAGCAGGTGACGCTGACCTACACCGTTCGGAACACGGGGACCGGAGAGGCGCTGAACGTCACGAGCATCTCGGCGACAGGGACGAGCAACGTCTCAGTCGGCACGATCGTCCCGTCGAGTCTGATGATCACCAGCGGCGCGATGGACACGTTCCAGGTCCCGTACACCCCGACCTCCGATGGCGCGTTTTCTTTCGAACTCGACATCGTGAGCAACGACGTCACCGAGGCGAACTACGACATCGCCGTCTCCGGTACCGGCGACGGGACGCCGCCCGTGACCACGGCGGGCGCCGGTCCGTCCGATCCGTCGAACGACGATGATCCGACGTTCGCGTTCACCGCGACCGACACCGGCGGATCCGGCGTCGCCTCGTCGAGCGCCACACTGTCGGGGACGCTCTCCGCGGGACCGGTCGGCGTCACGAGCGGCTTCGCCCTGTCGGCCGTGCTGGGGCGCGCCCTGGCGACGAACGGGACCGAGGACGGCGCCTACACGATGACCGTCGTCTCGACCGACAACGTAGGGAACGTCGAATCGAGCGCCATCTGGACCTGGACCTACGACTCCCAAGCCCCAGGGAAGCCGGCGACGCCGGATCTCGATGCCGGAAGCGACGCCGGGTCATCGAGCACCGACAACGTGACGAACGACGACACCCCGACGTTCACCGGCGCCGCCGGGAGCATCGAGGGGAGTGCAACCGTCACCGTGACGAGTTCGATCGACGGGGACGTCGGCACGACGCCGGCGAACGCCGACGGGAGCTGGACGTTCACCGTCCCCGGCGGCTCCGCGCTGACCGACGGGACGCACGCAATCACCGTGACTGCGACCGACGCCGCCGGGAACGAGAGCGCAAGCTCCGATCCGTTGAGCGTCCTGATCGATACTCAGCTTCCTCCCGCGCCCGGCGACACCGGGAGGAGCCCGGCGAACGGGGCAGTAACGAACGACAACACGCCGCTGTTCGAGTGGGACGCACCGGCCGACCCCGGGGGAAGCGGCGTCCGCGACTACCGGGTCAAGGTGTACGACTCGGGTCCGACGCTGGTGAAGGACCCGTACGTCAGCGACACCGACTACGAGCCTGGGACCTCCCTGGGCAGCGACGGCGTCTACACCTGGGTGATGTACACACGCGACGTCGCCGGAAACACGGGATCCGACGGGGCCTCGTGGTCGCTCACCGTCGACACGACGGGGCCGACCGTCGCCATCACGCGCGATGATCCGAGCCCGACCCACGCGACCAGCGTCGTGTTCAGCGTCGATTTCAGTGAAGACGTCGTGAACGTCGACGCGGCGGACTTCGACCTCGACCTGTCCGGGGTCACCGCCAATGCGACGGTGACCGTCGGGGACGCCGGGGACGCCGACGACTCGACCTACGCCGTCACCGTCGACACGATCGCCGGGGACGGAACGCTCGGGCTCGACATCGACCCGCTGAGCGACATCCAGGATGTCGCGACCAACCCGCTCAACCAGACGCCGACGACCGACGAGGTCTACACGATCGACAACGTCGAGCCGACGGTCGCCATCACGCGCGATGATCCGAACCCGACCCACGCGACCAGCGTCGTGTTCAGCGTCGATTTCAGTGAAGACGTCGTGAACGTCGACGCGGCGGACTT
>Ga0180433_10001376_pt1 | contig 40678 bp, 46 predicted proteins | sample SS_ome_8_FD_132980 | JGI IMG/M metagenome (GOLD analysis project Ga0180433, IMG submission 132980) | Hypersaline lake sediment archaeal communities from the Salton Sea, California, USA - SS_1_D_1 metaG | ecosystem: Environmental > Aquatic > Non-marine Saline and Alkaline > Hypersaline >... | reverse complement strand
GTAAAGGCGAGTTACAAAGTTTAACTTTGGGATTTTAGCCAGTGGTTTCAAGGTTTAGAATTAATAAGGAAAAAAAAGCATATTTCAGAAATTCCATGCCAGTATTGCGAATTTTGAGAGAAATATGTTAAATTATTTATAGGAGCGAAACGATGAACAAGACCGGAATTGAATGGTGCGACATTTATAGGTTCTTCCGCCGAAAAACCCGACAGAGGACCCCAGCGAATTGGGGAAGGAATTCACACTCTGTTTACTTACCTCGGAGTGACAATTGTTGATTCTATCCCTCTTCCCCGGCATCGACCTTTTCGGGCGTCCATTTGAAGCGCGCGGATGGTGCGTTGTACGCGGTCCGGAAAAATGCCTGGGACAAGATATTGTCGGCTGGCCTTCTCCGCCGGCGGGACGGTTCGACGGAATAATCGGCGGTCCGCCTTGTCAGAAATACTCATCTGCTCGACGTGGACAGGGGAATCCCTGGGACGGTATTCCGGAATTTCTCCGAGTGGTCAAGGCTGCTCAACCGCGCTGGTGGATTATGGAGAATGTCCGTTCCGCGTGGAAAAGTGATATTAAATTTACTGATGCGATTTCTATAAAAATACGCGACTGGGACTGCGGAGGTAAAACAAAACGTGTTCGTTTATTCTGGTTCTGGCCGTTCAGTTTGGCGATGCTTGCAAAATCAATGCTTCCATCGAACCGCCCAGGGCAGCCGGAATATTCTGTAATTTCATCGAGTGGAAATCGAATATCGAAAAGGTCATTTGATCATATTTTGAAATCAAAAGAAGCCGCAGACCTTCAGGGTTTTCCTGAACTCGCTAAAATTACTTATCGGTCTCATGAACGATATTCAAATCAATTACGTGTCCATTGGCTCGGAAACGGTGTACCTCGTGCGATGGGTGAATGGTGCGCGTCTGTAGTCGATCAGTGGGATAAGACATATAAATCAGAAAACGGAGAAAAATCATGAACAAAACAGGAATCGAATGGTGCGACTACACATGGAACCCGATCACCGGATGTCAGCCGATCAGTCGCGGATGTGACAACTGCTACGCCAGGCGCCTGGCAAATCGGATGCGCGGACGGTTCGGATATCCGGCCGATAACCCGATGGAAGTCACGTTTCACAGAAAGAGAATTGATGAACCGAGCGAAGTCAAACGTCCATCGCGGATATTCGTATGCAGTATGGGGGACGCCTTCCATTACAATGTCGGCAAGGAATGGATGGAAGAGATTGTCGATGTGACTCAAATCTATAGGGATCATACCTATATTTTTCTGACGAAACGACCGAATAACATCGATGACATTTTCCCGAATATACCGACTCCGGACAATATCTGGTTCGGATTTACGGCAGAGGATACAGGGACATTCCATAATCGTCTTGGCGCATTTCATGACCAGAGGCGTGTCCAGGAAGCGCCGGTTAGGTTTATTAGTTTTGAACCACTACTGGAGTCGATTTTATATTTCCGTGATATAGAAGCATACATAAAGAGGTGGCATAGCACTATATGGATGACATTTATAAACTGGATCATTGTCGGCGGCGAGACCGGCCCCGGCGCGCGCCCGATGGACGCATCCTGGGCGAGAGACATCCGGGATTACTGCGGCGATAACGAGATTCCATTCTTCTTCAAACAGATGGGCGGCCGAGAACCGACGCCCCTGGATTTGGAAATCCGGGAATGGCCTACACCGGAACAATAAACGAAACAGGAGAATAACCATTGAAAATCGAAACTAAAAGCCTGGACGAGATCGCGCCCTACGAGAATAACCCCAGGTTCAACCAGAAAGCAGTCGAAAAAGTTGCGAAAAGTATCCAGGAATTCGGATTCAGGCAGCCGATTGTTGTTGATAAAACCGGAATAATCATCGTCGGTCATACTCGATACCTGGCAGCGAAGGAACTCGGTCTTGAGACTGTTCCGGTTCATATCGCCGATTTGAGTGATGAAAAGGCGAAAGCCTACCGGATCGCGGACAATAAGACCGGCGAAATCGCCGAATGGGATTTCGAGAAACTCGAAATCGAGATCAATGCTCTTGAGAATGAAGGACTCGATTTAGAGATAACCGGATTCACAGTCGAGGAATTCGAACGCGGCCGAAAAGAACAGATTCGGAACGGGAGAATCCCACCTGATGTCCAGCCGGAGCCGATTGATCCGCCGACAACCAAGCGCGGACAATTGTTTAAATTAGGGAACCATAGATTGTTGTGCGGAGATAGCAGCGACATGGATCAGATATACGCCTTGTTCGACGGAGCGGATGCGGATATGGTGAACACCGATCCGCCGTATGGAGTCGCCGTCAAGAGCCGGAGCGCGCTGGCTATAGCATCAGGCAATTCGTATTCAAAAACGCTTGATGGCGCCGGCGTTCACCGGACGAAGATGATCGCGAAAGATATGGCGCTGCACGGCGACGATATCAAAGGCGAAGCGTATGACGAGATTGTTGATGTATGGTTTAGGAATATCGCATCGATCCTTCGGTCCGGAGCAGCCTTCTATATTTGGGGGGGATACACGAACCTGCATCGCTATCCGATGTATCTCAAAAAAAATAAATTGAGATTTCAGAGTATAATCACATGGAGAAAATTATTCCCTGTGTTGACCAGGCGGGATTTTATGAGCGACTGCGAGTTTGCATTCTACGGATGGAAGGAAGGCGCAGCCCATAAATTCTTCGGCGCATTTAATATCATCGACTGTTTTGAAACGGCCGAAGAGGATAAACCTGATGTCGAAGTCATCGAATTAGGGCCGGAAAAGCATATAGCGGTTTTTGATTTCGACCCCAGGGACAAAATACCGAGCGACTACTGGATCGTCAAAAAAGTCGCGCAGTCGAAGATGATCCATCTTACCGAAAAGCCTGTGGAACTCGCCGTCCGAGCGATCCAATACAGCAGCCGGCCCGGATGGGTAGTCTTCGATCCGTTCGCGGGAAGCGGATCAACGCTGATTGGATGCGAACAGACCGGAAGATGCTGTTATTGTATCGAATATGAACCCGCTTATTGCGACTTAATCATCAAAAGATGGGAAGAATTCACCGGCGAAACTGCCGAAATGGTCGCTGAATTCGAGCCTTTGCGGGACCAGGACCAGGACCAAAATGAGGAATAATGTGTAAAAATGAGGAATAATGTGTAAAAATGAGCGATAATGTGAGCAAGAAGACCATTAATCCATCGCAATTGACCCCTGAAGAGGTAAGCGATCTGCTGACTTCGACGCAAGTTGCGAAAGTTCTCCCGGACGATGTGCGGATATGGATAGAGGAAGGACTGCCGGTCGACATCGAAGGGAAGATAAATATCCTGAATCTTATGGCCTGGTTGAATCTGAAACTCGTGGAGTTTGATGCATGATACAGCTAGAAAAAGGACGATACCTGAAACCTGGCTACCTGATTCGGTTGATAAATTCGACTGAAATCGGAAGTTCAATGACGCGCGCCAGGTTACGAGAACAGCAGGACCGAGCCGGATTCAGAATCGGAGACGAAAATAAAATTGATGTATGGGCATATTCGGCATGGCTGGCAGGAGAATTGGAAAACAAAGCGAAGGCTGCAGGTCAAGCGTCGATAGGTGCCGAATCGGACTTGGTGATTGAGAGCAGAGACCAGGCGCTGGAAAAATGTTATGACTGGATACTTGAAGGACGTTCGACGAAGGTGATTGTCGAGACGTTGAATGAGAAATGGAAAACCGATGATAACGCGGAAATTCTCGGTGAAGCCTGGGAACGTATCAGGAATAATAAAAATATTCCGGACCGCGAAACACTGACCGGTTGGAGTTTTGAGGTCTACAGGAAAATCTATAATGAAATGATGAAGAATAAAAATTATTCCGGCGCGCTACGCGTCGTCGACGCGATGAATAATTATGCATTGAAACTCGGAATATTAATTCCGAAGGAGATCGGTGACGGCGAATTGGATATCAACGATTTACTCGCATAAACGGAGATACGTGTGGCGCCGAAAAAAAAGGTAAAGAAAAAGCCGAATATAAATTTTGAACCTGACCAGTTATTCGAGATTCTTAATAATACCAAGAATCTCGATGTCACTCGTGAGGAATTCGAGGGATATATATTCGAGGATGACTTCCCGATCCGCGACGACGGAACCGTGAACCTCGTATGTTTTCTGGCATGGCTGATCGAAAAAACAAAACTCGAACGCGGAGAGAAAATCAAATGGTCGGTCTGAAATTCAACGCGTCCGAAGTCGTGAAACTTATAAACTCGACTGATCGCGGACCGGTTCTGAAACGCCGAATATTACGAGACCACCTGGACGCGTCCGGATACCATGTCGCGCGAAATAACAAGGTCGATTTGATTAAATATGCAGCCTGGTTGACAACCAGGCTAAAAATTATCAGACATAATCGACAAGTTCATGAGCAGCGCGGACGGAATTATCTGGAACACCGCGACATGGTCGCAGAACGCCGGCGCGCGGAATCAATATCACAACGGAATATCGGGGAAATACCGGAGATAAAAGACTCGAAACGTCGAGAGACAGCAATGAACGATTTTAGATATTTCTGCCAGACTTACTTCCCGGACGTGTTTTATCTGCCGTTTAGCAGCGATCACGAGATCGTGATCAACAAAATGATCCGCGTCGCGGAGAAAGGCGGTCAATTTGCAATCGCAATGCCACGCGGATCGGGGAAGACGGCATTATGCCAGCGAATAATTATGTGGATGATATTTCGAGGCAAGAAAAAATATATCATCGCATACGCATCGACGCTCCCGATGGCTGAACAATTCCTGGACGAGATCAAAGAGGAAATCGAGACGAATGAATTGCTCTTTGAAGACTTCCCGGAGATATGTATGCCGGTTCGATCACTTGGCGGAGTTACACAGCGAGCGCATACTCAACTTTATCACGGTGAACGGACTAAATTAGAGTGGGCGACAAACCAGGTTACGTTTGCCAGGATACCAGGAAGCCTTGCTGGCGGCGGAATGATAGACGTAATCGGCCTGGACGGAAGCAAGCGCGGCGCGCGCCGGAAGGGGCGCCGGCCGGACCTGCTGGTCTTTGATGATCCACAGACGGACCAAAGCGCACGGTCCTGGGAGCAGTGCGAGAAACGCCGAAAGATAATTCTCGCGGCGACGAAAGGAATGAGCGCGCCAGGAGTTAAAATATCAGCCTATATGCCATGCACAGTGATCGAGCGAGGTGATCTCTCGGAGATGATGCTCGACCGGGAACAGTATCCGGAATGGCAAGGCGAACGGATGAAGACGTTATATGAGTTTCCGACGAATACCGATTTGTGGAATGAATACGAGAAGGTCCGTGTCCAGAGTCTGGAGAACTATGGAGACATTCGTGAGGCGACAGAATTTTATCGAGAGAATATGGCGGCGATGGATGAAGGCGCTGTTGTAGCCTGGAAGGAGCGATGGAACGACGGCGAAATCTCGGCGATCCAATCAGCGATGGAAGTGAAATTCGAGGATATCGAAATATTCCAGAGCGAGTTTCAGAACGAACCGATCAACATGTCGGAAGACGGAGACCAGTTGACCGTCAGAGCGATCCTGAACCGGTATAATAATTTGAAGCGCGGAATCGCACCAGCGACCGCGACGAAACTGACTGCATTCGTCGATATTCAACACCGGATTTTATACTGGATGGTTGTCGCCTGGGAAGAAAATTTCACTGGCTATATTATCGATTATGGGACGACGCCGAAGCAGAAAGTCAGTTATTTTTCTAATCGAACCGCGAATATAACGATGTCGGTTCTGACGAAAGCGACATCGAACGAGGCAAAATGGATGGCAGGCCTTGAAAAGGTTTGCCATGATCTGATTTATAAGGATTGGAAACGCGAAGACGGACAGAGGATGGATATTAGCAGACTGTTCCTGGACGCCGCAGACGGACTTGTGAACCCGACAGTGAGGACGTTCTGCAGACGCACGCATACACCAGGAATCGTTATGCCGTACATAGGAACAGGCATAGACGCGAAGAAGCGGCCGATGTCGGAATATAGGAAGCAACGCGGGGATCGGATCGGACTGAACTGGCGCATCGCGGCCGTCAGGAAGCAGCGGACAATCCCGCATGTATTATCGGATGTGAATTTCTGGAAATCATTCACGAAAGCCAGGCTGTTGACGCCGGCCGGCGATCCAGGCGGAGTCACAATTTTCGGAAGCGATCCGCGACAGCACAGATTACTTGCGGAACACCTTGTCAGTGAGTACGCGACGAAAACAGAAGGTTATGGACGCGTCGTTTATTCCTGGGCAAAACTTCCGCATCGAGACAATCATTGGTGGGACTGTCTCGTCGGGAACGCCGTTGCCGCGTCGGAACAGGGGATCGTTCTTCCGGAATATGACGACGATAAAAAGAACCGCCGATATAAACGCCGGATGACGAACGAACGCAAGAAGAGACTGGAAGAACGCAGACGTGAACGACAAGAACGAAGACGCGCGCGAAGCGCATGGTTGTAGGAGATAGATATGGAATGTCCGGATTGTGGTTGCAGACGATACCATGTCATCAAGACGCGGAAATATAAAGCGCGGACTTATCGACGCCTGGAATGTTGGTATTGTGGAAGGCGTTTTACGAGTATTGAGATCGCAGTCGAAGATAAAGAGCATCCGGTGAAGAAGCGTTTTTTCAAGAGGGAATAATCAAATGCTATTATACATTCATAAGGTACCCGTATCGAAAAGCCGTCGTTATACGCGACGGTTTTTTTTGCTTAAATCTCAACTTTTTTCGTCAAGGTGGTCCATATATAGACCACAAAGATAAAAATCGCCGATATTTCTAAATTTCTACTTGTGATACTATTCTTCATAGATCAATAATATACATGCGTTTCGTTCATTGTTGCATTGGGGCGGGACATGGCATGGCGTCCCGCCCCTCGCACGGACAAAACAAGGAAGCCCGATGACAGACATTCCTGACCGAATCAAAGAGATGGCGAACCAGCCGAGAGAAGCGAGCGATGATAGTGGTTCAATGAAGCAATTCGGAATGAATGAAATGATCGCGGCCGACAAGCATATCAAGAACGATGACGAAGAAGTGAAGACAAGCCGGTTCGCCGGCATCAAGTTCAGAAAAATTTCACCCCCTGGAACAGTATGAGCATACTCGGACGAATCGCAGATTCCGTTTCTCTCCTGACCGGTTCATCGCGGATGAAGCGGAAGCACAATAAAATGGTGCGCGCGTTTTTCGACGCGGCGAAACGATCCGCAAACAACCAGCGTCGATGGGCACAGGCTGATCAGCAGGGTGTTAAAAATCCGTACAACGATAATGGCGAGCGGAAAATCCTGATGAATCGCGCGCGATACGTCGCCGCTAATAATCCGTATGCGAAAGGAATGGTTCTATCGATGGCGAACGATGTCATCGGGACCGGTCCGAAATTGCAGATTATAAATGAGGATCAGACACGCGCAACCCGGATCGAAAAAGCCTGGCGCATCTGGTCGAAGAAAGTGAAATTGGCTCGGAAACTCAGAGCAATGCGCGCCGGCGAAACCGTTGACGGCGAAGCATTCGGAGTTATCAGCAAGAACCCGAAAATCGACTTTCCAATTCAACTCGATCTTTTATTGATCAATCCTGCGCTGGTCCAGAGTCCGGATTTTACATACGACGGAAATGACCTGAACACAGTCGATGGAATCAAGTATGACGAGTGGGGAAACCCGACAAGTTACTCGATCTTGACAAACAGTCTCGGCATCAGCCCGTCGAATTATAAAAATATCAACGCGAACGATATGGTCCATGTGTATCGATTGGATACCTGCGGACAGAAGCGGGGCGTATCGGAACTCACGCCGAGTCTCGAAATTTTCAATATTCTCCGACTGTATATTCTTTCGGTTTTAGATGCGTCGCAGACGGCAGCCGCATTATCCGGTGTCGCATATACGAGCGGGACGCCTGAAGAGTATGACGAGATGAGTCAATTCTTCGAATGGGAACTGGAACGTAATCAGATAATGTTCCTGCCCGAAGGATGGGACTTCAAACAACTCATCGCGGAGCATCCGAGCGCGAATTTTTCGGAATTCGTGAACACGATAGTCAATCTCGCGGCGCGCGCGATATTGCTGCCATACAATGTCGCCGCAGGTAATTCCTCTGAATACAATTTCGCTTCCGGTCGGCTCGATTTCCAGGCGTATCATACGATGATAAAAATCGTCCGGAGAGAATACGAGGAACTGATCCTGGACCGGTTGTTCTCGGAATGGTATAACGTTTATCTCGCGCGCGAAGCCAGACAATACAACCTTGATAGCATCATTGAATATCAATGGTTTTGGGATGGTTTCGCCGAAATCGATCCGCTCAAGTCAGCGCGCGCCGAAAGCGAGAAACTCGAAAACGGAACGACGACACTGGCACAACTCTGCGCCGAGAACGGCGAAGACTATCAGGAAGTTATCGCGCAGCGCGTCAAAGAACGAGCGCTGAAATACGAACTCGAAACGAAAGCCGGTCTCCCGCACGAGACTTCGAAAACGACTGAGCAGAAAGAATCGGAAGAAACCGAAGAGAAACAAGAAGAAAACGAAACCGCAAAGCAGGAAGCATAATGAGACCAGAATATATTAAATTCAATCTGTCGACGTTGATCGATGTCAATAACCCGGACAATATCACAGCCGAAGAAATCATCGAGGCAAAAGAGAATGGCGAAAAGCCGAAACTCCCGACATTCAAAATGACAGCCTATACAGGCGGGATTATCTCGCAGTGGTATGGAGATATCATTATCGATTTGGATGGTGTCAAAGCCGAAGTGCCGTTCGCGATCCTGTACGGACACGATATCAATGACCCGATTGCCCACGCGGAAACTGCCGAACGGCAGAAAAACTCGATTATTCTGAATGGTGTATTTTCTGGTTATGGTTATGCGCCGAACGCGGACCGCGTCGTCGGAATGTCAAAAAACCAATTCCCCTGGCAGGCGTCTGTCGGCGGGAAAATCCTTCGTCTTGAGGAGGGTCACGAAGGAAAAACTGTCGTGAACGGTATCAGTGTTCCGAAGGGAACCTATATCGCGCGCGAATTTTTAGTGAGAGAAACATCAGTAACCGCCGTTGGGGCGGATAAGGATACACGGACAAAAATCGCAGCCAGTCATCAACACCAGGGAAAGGAATTCATTATGGGATTCGAAGCATGGCTCAAAGAAAAAGGTTTTGTGCAGGCAGACCTGAGCGACGAACAACTCGCAACGCTCAAAGCGGCCTGGCAGTCGGAAACAGCGACACCGGAGCCGACGCCGGTGCCTGACGTTCGCGCGAATGGTGAATCGACTCAGACCCCGGAACCGGCCCTTGTAGCCGCGTCCGTTGACCTGGGCGATATTCGCGCGGCGCATGTCAGCGAGATGCGTCGAATCCAGCAGATCAACAAAATCTGTGGGACGGAATTCGCTGATATCGCGGCGAACGCGATTGAGAACGGGAGCGAACCCGTTGTCGTGGAGAATCTGGTTCTCAAGGCGAAACTGAAAAATCGGCCCGAATCGTTCAACGTGATTGCGCACCAGACGCCGGATCGCGAAAGCCGGATCAAACAGATCGCAGCCGCAGCCTGTATGACGGCCGGCATCGAGGAAAAGACGATCCTGAAGGATTACGGCGAACAGACTGTTGAAGCCGCGTACACGATGAGCGGGATCTCGATCCGCGAAATTATCGCCGAGGCGATGATCGCGGATGGCCAGCGTCCGCCGAGGACGTTCGGAAACGGGAAGGCGTTCATCGAGGCGGCCGTTACCGTCGTATCGCTGCCCGGCATCTTCGAGGATGCGATCAACAAGACGATGCTGCAGGCGTATGGAAGTGTCGATAAATACGCCGATATTCTCGGGAGCGCCAGCCAGACGAAAGACTTCAAGCAGGCGACGAGACACCGTCTGCTCGGAACCGGCGCATGGAATCCCGTTACGGATGGCGGCGAACTGAAACACGGGAAACTCGGAGAGCAGAAATATACAAACCAGGCAGAGATGTATGGCCAGATTATCGTCTTGACCCGGAAGGATATCATTAATGACGATCTGAATGCTTTCCTGAGTCTCCCCAGGGACATGGGGCTCGGCGCCGCGACGCTCGTCGATGAAAAATTCTTCGAGGCGGTTCTCGGTTCGTCCGATTACACCACCGGCAATGGTAACTATAAGGCCGGCGCGGACACAGCCTTCGGTTTCAGCAGCCTGTCGGATATCATGACCTATTTCCGGAAGATGAAGGTCGGTCCGACAACGAAGGCGAAGGACAAACGGCTGATCAATATCAAGCCGAAGTACCTGGTCGTCCCGGTCGAACTCGAAACCTCTGCGAATAAATTCGCACGCGATGCGATGCTCATCACCGGCGAAGACGCGACGATTGGCGCCGAGAACCCGTTCAGGGGCAAATTCACGGTCGTTTCTCCGCCGCATATCAGCGACGCGGATTACACCGGATATTCGGCGAAAGCCTGGTATCTGTGGGCGGACCCGAAGATGGTTTCCGCCTTCGATGTGGTGTATCTCAATGGCGTCAAGACGCCGACCATTTATCGCGTTCAGACGCCGGCGAATATTCTCGGCGCCGGTTGGGCGGGGTACATCGACTTCGGCGTCGCGGCGCAGGATTACCACGGCAGCGTCAAGTTCAAAGGCGAAGCGTAAACCCGGTTTTTCGGAGACGAAAAAAACACATACGAATTTCTGAATTTCAGGAAAGGAATCAGTTATGACACAAGCAGAAGGAACGGTTCAGGAAGCCGGCACTATTGATCGTGAGGTATCGGCGGATCGGACAGCGAACTACCTTAAGACGTTCGGGAAGGGCATCAGCCTGCTGCTGCGCGATACCGAATCCGGCGATGAAGGTGCGTTCTCGATCCAGAATGCTTACGAGTTTCCTCGTGAGCAGGACACCGCGTTTACAGTCGGTCAGGACGCCTGGCTCGATACAAGCGCGACGCCGGAAGGCGGAGCGGCGACAGGCGCAGCGGTCGATAATGACGGCGGCGGTCATTTCCCGTATCTCGGTCGCGTCATCGAGGCGGCTGCGGACGATGCGGCGACGACAACCGTCAAAATCAAAATCGAGAAACCCGCCGAACAGTCGAAAGCGGTTCTTGGTGGCGCCGGAAATCTTCTGGTCATCCAGCAGGATTTCACTGACGCGGACGGGGACGTCAGTGTGTTCGGGACAAGCGGCGCGCCGAGAGCGCTTCGCGTCATCGACTTCATCTGCGAAAACCAGGCGGCGAACGGCGCGAACGCGAACACCGTCCAGTTGTGTGCGGCGGCGGCCGGCGCATCAGCGATCAGTGACGCTCTGGCCCTGAACGGCAAGGTCGACACCGATATTGTCCGAGCGGCAAATATCGACGACGCGAACGCGTCCGTCGCGGCTGGCGGAGCGCTTTACATCGACGTCACGAAAGTCGGTGGTACGATGGGCGGACGCTGCACCATATATGCCGTTCCCGCATAGGGAGAGGCATAATGCCGTCTGACGTAATGGAATGGGCAAATAACTGGCATGCCGAATTCCGAAAAGAACAGGCATCCAGGATGGTCACCTATAGGCGCGGATCAGACACAGTAGATGTCGCCGCGTCTATAGGCCGGACCGAACACCAATTCATTGACGAACACGGCATCGTTCGCATCTGGCAATCCCGCGACTATCTTATTCTCACTGAAGACCTGATTATCGGCGGAATCCAGGTCGAACCTGCAGCGGGGGATGTGATCGAAGATACAGACATAAATGGAGACCCGATCAACTACAAGGTAATGCCGATGGACGAGGAAGCATCTCGTTATTCGGATAAGTACGGGAAGCGACTTCGAGTTTATACGAAACGGATTGACTGATGGCGGATTCGATTACGATAACACTTGCTGATGATTTGCAGACGACGCTTACTGCACAGTTTTCGTCTGAATTTTCGTCAGAAGTCGTTCTCGAACGTGAAATTTCCGAAGACGATATCGGATCAAGTCTCCAAGCGAAAATTATTCCGATAGCCCTGGAGAACAATGAACGAATATCACGCGGAAAACATAAACAGATTTATAATTTCAAAATATTTTTCGGGAAGGTGATCGAGAAAACGAAGGCAGCCCTGGATGATAATATTAAAATCATTGAGGATGTAATTGAGTATCTCGGCGGGATCGCTTTTGTCATCAATGGCCAGAAGGCGACACCGATATCAATTCAGGCCAGCCCGATATATATGCATGATGGATTTCGGAAACAGGGACATTTTGAAAGTATTATTGATATTCAATATATCTATTTCAGAACGTAAGGAAACAACCAATGACGAATAACACGATAATGCGGGAAGTCAGCGTCGCGGCGGCCTATGCAGCCCTGAATTCTGATTCGCTTCATGGGACTGTGGATATTTCTTGTCCGCCGACGAACGCGGCGGTCGTGTATTTTTTGGGCGACGATGGAAACGACGTTCCATGGCAGCCCGGCGAATGGCATACGTTCAAAAACGTCGATTTGTCGGAAATTCAAATGAAGGGAACTGTCGGCGATACGATTACGATTGTCGGTTATGCTGGCGGATTTGAGCAGTAATTAAATCAAAAAAAAGTATCGGAGATAATTATGCCATACGCAGTGATGTCGGACCCGAATAAACTCGGTTGGTACGTTGACGGAGCAGCACTCGCAGCCGCACATCCGACAGCGGACGACGGAGATTGGGCGATTGTCGGTGATACCGACAGTGTATGGATTTGGGACAGCGACACGGGAACGTGGAAAGATTCCGGACATAAGCCCGGCGTCGATTCTTTCAATACACGGACCGGAGCGGTCGTCCCGCAGGCCGGCGATTATACAGCGGCCGACGTCGGCGCAGACCCGGCAGGGACAGCAGCGGCAGCCGTCAGCGCGCACGATGTAGCATACGCGCACGCAGACATAGCGTCGAACTCTTCACACAGAACCGGAGACGGATCGGATCACGCAGACGTTGCGGCGAATACTGCGGCGATATTAGCGAATACGATCAATATTGCTAATCACGTGTGGGTTGACAAAAATGGTTCCGATGTCACGGGAGCGATGGGTTCTCCTCAAACACCATTCGCAACTCCCGTTGCCGCTTGGGTAGCGATTAAAGCGGCGTCCATAGCGAATGGTCGGTCATTCGTAATGCATCTGGGACAGGCGGATATAAATAATAAATGGAATTGGGATTTTACGCTTGATGCTAATGATCGAGGGTTGCATATAGTCACCGACGATATAGCGGTCGGTGGACCGGATGCGGTGATCGTAAGAGGTTCACTGATTAATAATCAAACCACTCCGACGCTCCCACAAGGGTATTTGGAGATTACTGGTGTAAGATGGGAAATTCCATCGGGGAAAACATTGTCGCTGTCAGGTGATTCGGATAGTTACACACGTATATCGAACTCAATTATTGTAGCATATTCAGGATCGACGGTCACCGATATTGCTGGAAGAATTGCGTCTTGGTTCGGGCAGATATTCTTTTCCGCAGATGTCACGTTGCTATCCTCTGCAACAATATATGTTGGATCAGGAACCTTCTATGCGAGTGCATCGGTTACTGAGAATAGTGGGTATTCTATTACTTGTGATAATTTACCGTCAGTTGTAGGTTTCACGCCTACGAGTGGAAATTATCAAGACGGTTCTGGAACAGGTGAAATTCGTGGAGTAATAACTCCGACACAAATTGATTCAGCAGTCAGAAAAGATTATGCAGACGGATTGATAACGACACACGAGTCGGCGTATGCTCACGCAGACATAGCATCGAACTCTTCACACAGGACCGGCGACGGTAGCGACCACGCGGACGTTGCCAGTAATAATAATCATCGAGCCGATACGTCAAGCAATCCTCATTCTGTTGATTATACACAGACGGGCGCAGACCCGGCCGGATCAGCATCGGCGGCGGTTGGTTCTCACGAGTCATCGTATAATCACGATAATTTCGATGATGCTTATGCTCACGCAACGGGAGACGGTAGCGACCACGCAGACGTCGCCAGTAATAATAGCCACAGGACCGGCGACGGTAGCGACCACGCGGACGTCGCAACAAATACAGCGGCGATAGCCGATTTGAATGATTTGATTCAGACGGCATATTATTCCGTCGCTGACGAAGACGAGTTGAAAGCAGCACTCGATGATTTACAGGCTCGGTCTGGTTTTCGTGGCGATATTACAATCACGGCTAATATTTCTGCGAATGGTGATTACGATCCATCTGGCGCACTTGATAAAGATTTAATAATTCGTAGTCCTGAAAATTCAAGATACGAATTAGAACTCGGAAACGGATTTCTTCTTTATACCGAAGAAGATGGGCACACTTTTAAGTTCTTTAATCTCGATCTTGCAATCGCCGGAACAGCAAGTCCTGTACTCGAATGTCGTGGTGGAAACACCGGCGAACCAGAAAATGTTCTGAACATTATTTTTCAGAATTGCGATATTACGAACACAGCAAGTTCTTCGACACGTTCACTATGTTATCTTGGTTACACCGGAACTCTGAATGTAAAACTTATCCAGAGTTCTTACGATGGTTCGGGAGTAACAAATTCGTTGTTTGCCCTGACTGGAGGTAACGATGGTCATACGGCATTACAAGGGATCAACATTGAGGTTATCAATTCAGACGTAGATGGTCCATTTGTCCATCGGCAGTCTAACTATCCTTCGGTATTCGTCAGGGTTATAAACTCCGCGTTCGCAGATACCGCCGGGAATGGGATATGGCGTTCAGATACGTATCCCGGAACTCCGGTAAGACCCGGTGGATCATTTACGGTCTTGTATGACCGGAATAGCCGAATGAATAAATCCTTACTCTCTGGATCAACAGAGGAAATCGTTTTCCGAACTCTGGGAACGAACGATACCGGTGAAGAAGATTTCGATGATGTGTTTACAGTCACGTCGAATTCCGAATTGGAAACCGCACTTACAGCGATCCGCGATACGGCATACATTAACAAGGCAAAGGTCATCGTCGATACCGGAACTGGCTCCGCAATCGACATTGATGAATACTGGGATTTTGTCGGAAAAGAAATTTTGTTCTGCGGTGTTGATGACCCTGATTGGGTAACGCCAGCCGGGAGTTACGATCAACGTTTCGATAAGGTTCCTGGTTGTCAATTACAGTTGACAGATTCAACAGGGGCCTACGGTATTTCTCTTGAAGGCGGAAAACTTCGGTTCGGCAAGAACTTATATGTATATCTCTCAACTACGTCAGACGACGGAATCGTTACAAAAACAACTTCAACTGCTGACTGTGAAATTGTTTTTGAAGACGGCTGCTACGCCTGCAAATATTACGGCGGCGGGGAATTTATACGGCATCAGGGTTCCGGAAAAATGTATGGCGTCGTTGAAAAGGGCGCAATGCTCCTTGACATTGTTGCAGGAGATAGCGCATTCTTTACAACGAACGAGGCAACGAATGGTTCGGTAATATTCCTCGATCATTTCGGTTGGTGCAGTGGGACGCTTGCAAAAGTTTCTCACGGAACAAATGCCGCGTATGTTACCTGCTATCCGGGTTCCGTTGTTCAGCCGAATGAAAATGCGCTCTACTGCTGGAGTGATTATTCAGATACCGGCGAATTATACGTTAGTATTTTCTCGGATAACGTATCCTTGAAATCTGATACAACTCTTGCAGAGACACCGAACTTTTATAATTATGTGAAGACGGTCCCGAATCCTGTCGGTGAACTTGCAGCGTCTTCATCGGTCGACTGGGACATTGCGGCTGATGGTGAGATAATGACAATCGAACTTGACCTTGCAATGACTTATCTGAACATACCAACGAATATTCCGATAGGGAAACGGCTGCTTCTCATTCTTGAGCAAGACGCAACCGGAGGTCGTGAAATTACTTTTGGTAATTATAACGGAACACTCGGTGGCTTTGGAGTCGCCTGGCAATCTGGAACTACAAGCAGACTGACGTTTTCAAGTTCCGAGGACCTGTCTGCCTATGCAGTCGGAGACCGCTTAACAATCGCTGGCGCAACAAATGAAATTTGGAATTGCGGAAATCTTGAAATTACCGCAATCAATGATAGCAGTGATTACATTGATTTTATTCACCCACTTGTTACCGATGCGACATACGATGAGACAGGTGGCGGCTCTGATATTTATGCAATCCGTCCAGGGTACACATTTGAACGCGGAGCGCTTGGATGGATTAATTTTGAGCCGAATTCTAAAACAATGATTGAAATGATTTCAATCGACGGTGAAACATTGCTTTGTCGCCAACTCGCAGAATTCGATGACGCTGACGAATTGCATTATCCAGATATCGCGTATAAAGGGTGCCTGGAGGAAGACTTCGGCGGAATGTATGCAACTGAAACAAACGGATGGTCCAAAAATGGATGGCGTCTTTATTGCACTGGAACCGGTTCCGAATGTGACCCGGACGATACCGAACAGGACGACACACATTTCGGAATTGTGAAACTTCTCGTTGATAACAACGAAGCAGCCGGTCGCGCATATGTCCGATACGCTCATTACGATACGGCATTCAATGATTTTATAACGCTCGGAAATTCCAGACTCGCAATGGCGACCGAAGTGATGGTAAAAGGATTCGATTCTGCGCGAAGTCAAATTTATCTTGGTTTTATGGACGATGCAGACCCATCCAGCATAGCAAACGGAATCTATCTTCGCGCCGATCAGGAATCAACGTGGCACGCGGTAGTCGAAATCGGTGGAGTGACGACGGGAGCCGTGGTGGATACCGGAATTCCTGTAACTGACGATGAATGGATACTCGCAAAGTTTGTAATAAATCCGTTGAGTAATTCAGTGAAATTCATCATCGGTGATTTGGTGGTTGCCAAAATTACTATAAGTAGTCTCACAGCGAATTTATTCCCGGCATATATCATCCGGAATAATTCGACTGGTGGCTCTGGTGACGGTGAATTGCATGTCGATTTTATCTGTCTCCGATACAAATTCTTAACAAGACGGGATGCATAAATGACCGATTCAGTACGCAATACAATCACGGCGAAAACTCGCGTCCCGATAGGAACCATCCTTACAATCGGCGGGATACTCGTCGCGGCCGTTATTTCATTTGCGGCTGTCAAGAGCCGGACCGAAGTCAATGAGGAAAAAATAAACGCGACAAACCAGCGCGTTGACAGACTGGAGAACCAATTCGACAGCATCGATTCGAAGTTGGACAACATACTACAATCAGTTAAGAACTGAAATCATTCCATAACGAAAGGACACCAGAATGACAACCACAGTTAAACTCGGTATGAATGCATGTCTCTACCTCAATGAAGGGACTGCTGGCACCCCGTCCTGGACAAAGATGGGGAACGTCAAAGACCTGACGATCAACCTGGAGAAGGGCGAAGCGGATGTTACGACACGGGACAATAACGGCTGGCGCGCGACAGCCGGAACGCTGAAAGACGGAACCGTCGAATTCGAGAGCCTGTGGATCTCGGAAGACGCAGCGTTTGCGCTGATCAAAAACATTTATTTCAAGGACGAAAGCATCGAAATCGCGGCGATGGATGGTCCGATTGACGAGGCCGGAAGCGAGGGACTGCGCGCGACGGTCGTCTGTACGAACCTGTCCCGTGGCGAACCCCTGGAAGAGGGTATCGCGGCGAATATCACGCTGAAGCCGACACAGTCGGATACTGCGCCGTACTGGTATGAAGTCGAAGCAATCGACGCCGCAGAGCCGACAACGGCAGCGCCGGCAAATTTGTATTATGACGCAGTCGCGGAAGAAGCGACTTTTACGGCTGGCGGAAATACATTCATCGGCCGGACCGTCGAAGACTACACGCTCGGCGGAACACTCGTTTATTTCGATTCGACGGCGGACGAGGTATAGAAATATACCCCCTTCTAAGTAGGGAACGTCCCCCATGCTATAAGACGTTCCAACGAAACGTACCCGTTCGCAGGGGGACGCACGTGAAGCGTCCCCCTTTTTTTACGAAACGCATGAACAAGGAGAAGCACCATGCAATCGTTCATAGACAACAAGGGCAGAAATTGGGAACTCGAAATCAATATCGCGGCGATAAAACGTGTCCGTGATATTTTGGATTACGATCTCCTGGGAACAATGAGCGTTGACGACAGCAGCGTCAAGCAATTGACAAATCTGCTTATCGATCCGGTACTCGCTTGTGATATCATATTCGTGTTGATAAAACCACAGGCGGAAAAACATAGTCCACCGGTTACGGATGAAGATTTCGGTGAAGCGATGCTTGGAGAGGCATTGCATAGCGCACAGCAGGCGCTGATCCAGGAGATTATAAATTTTATCCCGTCCCCGGATCAGCGGAAAGCGACCGGGGAAGAAATCAAAAACCTTCTGAAAGTTCAGAAGAAGGCGATGCAGGCTATAGTGAAACGGATGACCGATCCGGTTCTAGAACAGTTCATGACGGAAACGATGGAGCGACTGACAAGCATCGATCCGAAATTTCTGGACGAAGCCAGGGAAGCGGTCGAAGCATCTATGAATTCTGTTGGAGACTCGCAGGCATAATCGGAATTGATCCGAGACCGTTTACATTGAGAGAGATTTTATACATGTGGGACGGTAAGAACGAATTCGAATGGTCGCAGACATCCAGCATAATGTGTTTGATGGCAAATATTAATCGCGATACGAAGAAACGAAGCAAGCCGTTCACGCCTGACGATTTCAAACCAAGTAAAACGACGAAACAACGGACAGTCTATCCGATAGAAACTTTCCGAGACGTGTTCGTCGCCGGAAACGTCGCACCAGGAAACGCGCTACGAGCGAGCAAGAAAAGAAAAATCGCCAAGCGCAGAGAACAAGAGAAAGGATTACGGAAATGAAGTCAAGACGATTTTACTGGTTGCTGCTCGCAATGCTGGCAGTCACTACCGAAGGATGTTGGCTGGTCGGACCTGGAAAAGAACAGATCGAAACGCTCGAAAAGAATCTCGAAGTCACTAAATCAATGAGCAGGGAACTCGAACTCCTGCGCCGCGAAGCGGAACAGAAAGCGAAGGCACTGAATGACCAGGCGCAGAAACTCGCCGATAAAGGACTAATCGAAGAAGCAGCGAAGAAGGATCAAGAAGCGGCCGAAATTCAACTTGTCGCGGACGGATACACATCGAAAATCGATGAACTCGCCAAAGCCGAACGACGGATAAACGATGAACTCGAAAAAACGAAAATCGAAGCAGAGAAATCAGATACAGTTAATGGATGGCTTACCAGCCTGCTCGGATTGGGCGGCCTGGGATCAGCAGCAGTAATCTGGAATCGCATACGCGGATTTTTGCAGAATGTCCGGAAAAAAGATGATTTCAGCCTGGCAACAATACGCGCCATCGATCAGTTCCGAGAAGAACTGCCACCGGAACAAAAGGAAAAGTTCAAACTGCTTCTACAGAATGCACACAAGAGTCATGGAGTTTCGGATTTCGCAAAACAATTGGTGAATGCAACGAGATCATGATATATTGGATTATAAAAGACCGACAGACCGGTCGACCGTTGTCGGGGATTAAGAAGGGGACGCATAATCTGTTTTACGATAGCCAGCGTCCCCTTCTGTTCCCAGGCAGAGCAGCCGCAATTGCATATCAATGGAGTTTAGAGAGCCGAGATCGCCAGGAGACGAAAGTGGAACGGTACGATGGCAATTAATATCAAGGGCATCCAGGTCGGATCGAAAGTCGACTTCTTGTTTTTCAATGACAAGAAGGTGATCGCGCGAATGAATAGCGCTGCCCGGAAGGTGCTTTCTAAAATCGGATCGCACGGCCGTCAATATATTCGGCGGTCAATGAAATATTCAGCGTCCGAGGAAGACAAGAAACGCCGACTGCAGAAACGACTGGACGATGGAAAAATAAAGCCTGAAGCCTATAAGCGTCGTCTCGAAAATATATCCGAAAAGGCATCCCCCGAAGGAACACCTCCATATTACCATACACGCGGTTTCAATATCCGGAACCGTATATTCTTCGGTGTTGACCGACATGACCTGAACGTCGTTATCGGGTTTTTGAGACGAGACTCGCAGACAGCCAGAATACACGAAGAAGGCGGAAAGAAAAAAGTATATGTCAGACAGCCAAACTGGAAACTGAAGGTTGGCGGACATGGCCCGGTCCAGGTCATATCAGGTGGCCTGAAGATAACGAAACTGAAGACAGACAAACAGGTCTCACGCGCGAAACGGATCGCGCGTCAATATAAGGTGAAACCAGGAGCGTCCACGAAGAAGACTGCGTCGTATCCGAAGCGGCCGTTCCTGGACCCGGCACTGAAGCGCAACCGAAATGAATGGTTGAAAATGTTTCGCGGATCAATCTAAAGGAATAAATGAATGGTCGCTGGAAATTCAATCAGAGCAGGCGGAGCATATATAGAACTGTTTCTCAAGAAGAATCGGTTCACGACAGGACTGAAGCAGGCATCTATGCAAATGCGCCGGTTTGCTACCGGCGTCTCGCAGATCGGCCGAAGCATGCTGAAATTATCAGCAGCGATGAGCGTCCCGTTTATCGCCGGCGTCAAGGCATACAGCGAATTCGAAAAACAAATGGCGCAGGTATCGACGATGCTGGATGAGCCATCGAAGTATATGGACGAATTCAATTCCAGAATCCGACAAATGTCTGTCGAGTTCGGCGAATCAACTGAAACGCTGGCAAAAGGATTATATGATATTCTGTCCGCATCGATAGAGCCGGCGAAGGCACTGGACGTTCTCGCAGTATCGACACGCGCCGCGAAAGCCGGTCTGACGGACACAGGCGTCGCTGCTGACGCGATCACGACGATCCTGAATTCATACGGCATCAATGCCGAGAACGCCGCAGACGTATCAGACTGGCTCTTCCAGGTAGTCAGGGCAGGAAAGACGACGTTCGCTGAACTCGCACCGAGTATCGGCAAGGTTTCATCTATCGCGGCGAATGCAGGATTGTCGATGGATGAACTCGGCGCATCTATCTCGACTATGACACGAAACGGCGTCCAGACCGAGAACGCGATGACTGCTGTTGCGTCGGTAATCAAATCATTCATCAATCCATCGAAAGAAGCAGAAAAAGAAGCCGCGAAACTCGGTATAAATCTTTCGGCAGTCACGCTTGAGACGCGCGGACTACGTGGCGTTTTCGAGGATATCGCCGGACTGCCTCCGGATGCTATCGCTAAATTGTTCCCGAGTATAAGAGCGCTGCGAGGTGTTCTTCCTGCCCTGGGGGATTTGGAAGGTTTCACGAAAGACCTGAATGATCAAGCGACGCGGACCGGGAAAGCCGGCGAGGCATACGACAAAATGGCTGCGACGATTGCGTTTGCGTTCGGGAAGATCAAACAGGCCGGCGTTGAGGCATTACGTGTTATCGGCGAAGCACTGGCTCCTGACGTTTCACAATACGCGGAGCGTCTCCAAATGATCGTCAAGACAACGATCAAATGGATGAAGGAAAATAAAGACCTTATCAAGCAGATTGCGAAAGGCGTCGTTGTCATTGGGACGCTTGGATCGGCGCTTGTTGGCGTCGCATTTTCAATCGGAGTTTTTGGTGTTGCCCTTGGCGGCCTGGCTTCGATTGTAGGGATCGTCGGAACGCTTGTCGGCGGTCTGGCTGGTCTTATGAGCGGTCTTATCCTGCCCGTAGGGGGCGCGACAGCAGCGTTCACGCTGATGGGCGGGACTATCGGGCAGATATCGAAAGTCGCCGGAGACGCAATCGGGTGGCTTACCAGGAAATTTGATATACTGAAGGAAGACGCACTCGTCGCGTTCCAGGCGATAAAAGACGCAATGGCTGCCGAAGACATCGGTCTCGCTGCGAGAATACTCTGGCTGACGCTGAAAAAGGAATTCAGTCGTGGCGTAAATTTCCTGCGCGGTTATTGGATTGATTTTAAATCATGGTTTATCGACATTTGGACGAAAGCGATTTATGGCGTCTTGAAAATCGGATCAAGTGTCTGGACGAAACTACAGCAATCCTGGAATTCGTTGATCGCAGGTATGGCGATGGCGCTTAATGAGTTCACTGCTGATTTTAGACAATCCTGGAATAAACTTAACGCCTGGGTGGAATCACTCTTCACGCGCATCTTGATGTGGGCGAACGATGCCGATAAGGAAGCGCGCGACGCGGCCGTCCGACAAATCGAGACTCGAGTCGAAAAAGAAAACAAAGCGATCCGCAAAGCGGCCGATCAGGAAAATATCCTTATAGACCGGCAGCGCGACCAGAAGAACAAGCAACTGGAGAACGAACTTCAGACAGATATCGAATCGTATAAATCAGCGTCCCAGGCGGAACGCGACGTGAACAAAAAGCGCTATGAGCAGGAGAAGAAAGATTCAGAAGATGCCCTGATCGAAACCAAGCGTCGATGGGAGGCCGTTATCAAAGAGGCGCAGGAAGCCAGAACAGAGGCGGACCGACGCAGAGAGGAAGAACGCCAGGCGGACGAAAAGCGCGCAGACCGGCCGGACCTGAAATCCGTCGAGCAGGCCGCAGAGGAAACCCGCAGTAAATTTAATGATATAATGAAGACAATGAAAATAAAAGCGGACGAATTGAAAATGACCGCACTCGGAACGTTCAATATATCAGCGATCCAGTCTCTCGCAGGCGGACCGACAGAGCAGCGTATCGCGGTCGCGACAGAACAGACTGCCGAGAATACGAACGAAATCATCCGGCAGGTCAAGAAGAACAACAGGACAAACAACGGAGCAACATTCTCATGAGCACCATTATTATAACAGTCGCGGAAAAATATTCGAAGCGCGAATTCCAGGCAAGCGATAGTGGTGATTCGATTTATACGACCGAATATCTTATTGAAGGTACCGATCTCGAAACGGATGCCCTGCAGGCGCTTGAAGACAATACATCCAGCCAGATCAGCGTCAATAATATCCAACTCTATAAACAGTCACCGTCGATCCGTCAGACTGATAACTATCGCTGGATCGGCGAAGTCGAATATAAAGAACTCGGATTGAGTTCTTCGTCTTCTGATGCGAATTCGTTCGCGTTTCAGATCGGGACCGAGACCAGACATATTACACAGAGCCTGGAAACGGTCGGATCATACGGCGCCGGCGACAATGATGCGCCTGATTTCAAGGGCGCAATCGGGATTACGCCGGACGGCATACAGGGTGTTGATATCATCGTCCCGACATTTAGATTTTCAGAACAGAAAATCATCTCTGCCGGTAGCGTTTCGATGCAAACGCTTCGAGAATGGGCGCAGATATGCGGGACCGTCAACAACGGAACCTTCAAGACGTTCAGCAAGGGAGAGGTGTTATTCCTCGGCTGTAGCGGATCGCGCCGCGATGGGGAAGCGTACGATATTACGTTCCATTATGCAGCGTCTTTCAGTAAGGCAAATTTCCAGGTCGGTGACGTCGATGTTGCAAACAAGGAAGGTTGGCATTACCTGTGGGTTTTGTACGAAGACGCAATCGACGACGCGAAGGAATTTATTGTCAAGCGGCCGAAAGCCGCCTATGTTGAACGCGTCTATGAGTACGGCGATTTCGGAATTCTCGAAGTCGGCGGAGTTTCGCAATATACGCCTGGCGGAAGTTGGCTTCCAGGCGATTGATTTTCGGAGAATAACATGGCAATCAAATATTACACCGGACAGGCGCCATACATCGCGCAGTACGCGCAGAGCGGAGCACTGAGCCTGTATGCTGACGGCGGGGACCAGGTATGCGCAGTCAGGCTGACGATCAATGGGATCACCATTGAAGTCGAAGGACGTGATCCGACAGCAACCATCGCGCGCGACGAAGCGGTGCGCGAATTGATAAGCGCCGTGAATCAGTCGGCCTATGATTACTTCAAGGCGATTTATATTACAGGCGTCGATATCGGTGGCGATGACCTATATGATGTTTTCCAGGTCCATGCCAGAATCGCCGGCGTCCCGTTCGAGGCGACCGGACAGACGGAGATATCATCCGGATCGTGGTTGTCGCTTGCGATCAATGATGTCGTTGAGAACAGCAGCCCCCAGGACGTTCGGTGCGCGGCGAATTGGAGCGGCGGGACGCTTCCGACAGGGGGTGATACAATCATCTTCGCGGACAGCGACGTCGATATTGCCTGGGGACTGGATGAGTTTGCAACGACGATATTCGCCGGCGTTGAAAAATCAGCAACGTTCACGGGAAGGATCGGTCTTGACTATCTGAATTTTGCGAAGACGCCAGACGCGCGCCAGGTCTACGCGAATACGAGCGAATACCGACAGAATTACTTCCAGTGTCAATGTAATGGAAGCGTCCGGATCGGTACCAGGCAGGGAGTCGGAAACGCGGATAGTGCGCGCGTTATGTTCGATTTCAATGGATCGTCGCCGGAAGTTTATGTCAACGGTACTGCCGCGAGGTCATGCGACGTCGGCCGACCAGCAGTCCGTATAATGCCCGACGCGTTCAATATTTTCATCCAGGACTGCCCTGGTGGTGTCGGTCTTGGCGATGAGGTACCCGACGAGAGCGGGACGATTACGAAACTGACATTTCTGCCGACAGGTCGGAACTCCTGGATCGTGACAGGATCAAATACGAAGATCGTGACATACGTCCACCGCGAAGGACGAGCGCTGATCAAAGAGACGACCGATATGACATCGGCGACCGTTGATGGTGGTATATGTGAATTCAGAGGCGATGGAGATATCGATGACTTATACACTAACGGCGGGGACATATATATCCATAATTATTACAGCGGGGGCAATGACGTCGATAACCTGCACTTCAACGGCGGCCGGATAGATTTATCATATCGGTCGCAGCCATTGACGGTCGATGAAATTCATGTCGGCGATATGCTCAATCGCGGAGAGATTATCGCGCCGGACGATATGCTGGTGATTACAACCGGAATCAATTGGGATGGAAAAATCAGTCTGATAAATCGAAAGGCATCATAATGTCGAAAACCTGGAAACCCATCGCGGAAAAAATAACGCAGGAATACACGACGACAGGTCTGGACAAGACCGGGACGACGTACACGGAAATCAGAGCGATCATCGGTGGGATAACTATCGACGGTGGCGCCGGCACGACGTTCGAGGATGCCGTTAACAATTTCATCACGCGCGTCGGCGGGAGCATCCATCCGTATTTTTCCGCGATAGACTGGTCGTCGAACGAATACTCAAGCGGCGGGACCGACTACATCCAATTCATCGCGACCGGAAAAGTATCAGGCGTCCCGTTCGATTGTGATATTTATTATTACAACTCCGGGACACTGGCATGGGACTCGATAGTTTGGTGGACGGCTATCGACGCCGATGGCCCGAATTTTTATGACAATACTCTGAATTGGGCGGAAGGCAGCCTGCCGACGACCGGGGACCAGATATTTATCGGGAATACGAACGAAGGCATCTGTTGGGGGATGGATGGAAGTATCGCGCTCGTCGACGAGATATTCATCTATAAATCCTTTACCGGGAACTTCGGGATCAATCCGTACTGGTTCACGACGGCGGCCGATGGATCAGCCGGCGATACATCTATCGCGGATTACAGGGAGCATCTCCCTCCGATCAAGACGGACGACGAATGGTATATCGGTCAGGGAGCCGGCAACGGGAGTCCGCTCCTGAACCTCCGTTGTTCGGGGAGCAGCGCCGACGTCTATGTGTATGGGACCGCACCCAGGAGCCGGTCGGACCGGTGGCGCGCCGTCAATATCGACACCATGACCGGAATTCTCCAGGTCACCGATTGTCCAGGCGGGATCACCGTGATCGACGGAACACTTTCAAACGTTAATTGTACGTCAGCGAACGGTCGAGGCGAAATCTACCTGGACGCGGGGACGACGCTGACGGCCGGAGACGTCGAGAACTATGGCTGTAAACTGACGGTCGAGGAAGCCACGAATTATGATTTCGTAAATTATGGCGGAACGTTAACGATCCTCGGCACAGGAGAGGTCAGCAGTCTGATAATGTGGGGCGGGAGAGCATACGTTGACAATGACAGCCCGACGCAGGAGATAAGCGGACTGTTGATCCACGGTGGTATCCTGGACCTGTCGCACCGTGTTGACGACTGCGACATTGATGATGCGTACTTTTATGCGGCGACCGAAGACTACTCAATTGTTACACCATATCGCGGATGTTTCAATCCGACGACGACGCACATCAAAGGACCGCTCGAATGGGTTTTTAATTAATGCCAGTACAACCAGGTGATTCACTCAGTAAAATCAAAGCCACCGAATGGAACGCCGTCCGAGACCTGGCTGCCGATATAAAGAGGCGACAGTTATCCGGATTTAATATTCCAGACATTTCAAGCGATCATACAGTCGTCCATGTATCAAACACCGGTGACAGTGATATTCCTGCGTATAGTACGATTCTGATCACTGATATTATAGCGCCGAGATCGGACGCCGGTCTGTTGATGAATCCAGCCGATCTAAACCGGAATATGCAATTCTCCGGAGAAAAATTCTATACAGATTATGACGTTCAGATGAAAACAAGCAAGACCGGGACGGACCCGAATTATACGATTACGAAAGAGCCTGAATTTTCATATAAAAAATACAGATACTTCCGCTTCGGAATTACGGTCGATCCGATCCCGGCCGGCGCGGCCGGAAGAGTATCAATCTACGGATTGTTTTATGCATGGGCGCAGAAAGATAAATTCTTCGGTGTGCAGAACGGAAAGAATTATCCGACATCCTATAGCGAGGAATGGACGATAACCGGCGCCGGCAGAGTCACTCATCGATACCGGCGCTGGCAGAAAACAGAATATACAAGATTCTATGGTGCGATCCATAATAAGTTCTATCTCCAAAAAGTCGAGTTTGGACAATGGTGGCAGTGGATCGAGGATCAGTATAACGCGACGTATGGTCACGCGAACCATAAATTGACCTATTACTACTATAGCCTGACACAGCCGCTTATCGAGATAGTCAGTTATACTGACATCGAGACGACGATTGAAGGCGAACGATGTGTTTTGATAATCGGTCGATGGCGCACAGGAATGGATTACAGCGAGATGACACTGAATCGGATAGCAACCTACTCATCTGAAATTTGAGGCACAATGAAACACGCGATCAAAGGCAATCCAATTAACCTGCAGGACAACGAAGTCGTCGAGATCACCGACGTCGCGGACATAACAAACCGGAACGGGATCTCGCCGGCGATCCGGCGAATAAATGCGAATAGTATGTTGTTCGCCAGCAGTACATTTGATCGAGTTATAAAGCAATATTCCATCGTCGGAATTGAGACTGCGGACACAATACCGTTTGAATATAGATCATTAGGTTATAGGCCGGCATACGATAGCAGCCCGAACGATAGCCATATCGAATTCGCGTTTGACGATAAACCATTCAGCGTCCAGGGGCTCCGGGCCGTCAAGCCGGAATACTGGCATCATAACGGGATGATCGGAGTTCTGCAGTCCGATCTGGAACCTGATGGCGGAGCCTGGGCGCGGATATATGGCCAGACGCTCGCACTGGTTGATGTAAAATCGAAATTCTATATAGATGTCGGGATGCCAGACAAGGATTATTTTCCATTAGTACCGAAAGATTCATATCTGAATACCGATACAGAATTCGCCCTGGAATTAGATGTTAATCGCGCGACGTTGAATGATTACGGCGCGATCCGACTACTACACCCAGGGGCGGCCGTTATGGATTATGACGAGAGCGATCCGGCTGACACGCCGGAATACTATATTCCTGCGGGACCGCAGCATGCAGTCGTGTTCCTAGGGACTGTTCCGTCGATATTTTGGGACGAAAAATGGAGTAACTATTTGTTATGACAGATCTTCGCGCCGAAATATGGAACCGAGCGGTCGAAGCGACACGCCATCCGGCCGTCAGACAGCCAGAAATGCCGTTTCCTGCGCCCTACGGAATCGTGAGAGCGTATAACCAACACATCCCGAACGACGACGAGGGCGATACAGGAGAGCCAGAGTTCATTGTCAAGCCATTCCAGGCAGTATGGATATACCTGACATACGATCAACTGGAGAGCGAGAGCATCGATCTCCGCAGCGATCTGGATCGGATACCATACCGGATCGGTCGCGATCCGGTATATAGTACAATTTGGAATGTTGTCTCGAAACCGTTTTTCTACCAGTTAGGGATCGCGCAGGAACGGATCGAGCCAGGCGCCGTCGGTCGGATACGCGTCGAGGGGATAACGCTGGCTCGGACGTACAGGTACATCATCTCGGACCATACATTCCATTCGGGGCAGACGGCAGACAGTTATGAGGATTTCCCGTGGGCAGGCGTCCGGACTGATGGAATTATGTCGCCATATTCGACATCGCCGCAGATGGTCCGATTGATCAAACGGAACACGAGCGCCGTGATTACACAGGCAGAGGCAACCGATCTCGATAACCAGGTCGCGGACGCGATAGCAAAGGGGATCGAACCGCCGATTATTTACGATTACGGAATAATTACACTTCCGATATTCCCGACGTTTTAAAAAAAGTTTTTCTACACCAATTTTTAAAGTCGCAAAATTTGCAGCCGTTCAGCAGATTGAAGACGGTCTGTGCAAGCGAAAAAATAAATTGAAAAAAATACAATAAAATTGTAGTATTCTGCTTGCAATTATACAATCATAGTGTATATTACATATAGATCGGCCGAAAGAGGCGCGATAAAACAACCCAAAACCGGGGCAAAAAAGGGAGAAAAAAATGAACGCACTGAACGAAACAATCTACAACTGGTTTGGAATCCAATCAGAGGTTACATCTATGGATGATGTCACGCAGAGTGACTGCGAAATGTTCGCGGACGAATGGAACAACGGCGAACATGCGGATCAGATAGACGCGGACGATGTATATAATATCGTTCGCGGGATGATCGAGGACGATCAGTTCTAACAACCGCCCCACGGGGCAGAAAAAAGGAGAAGAAAGATGAAGAAAATCACAATCAACTTGACACAGCACAGTCTGACATCTGTCCAGCGCGCGGACGGTGTCCGCGACTGGCCGACGCCGGTCGAGGATGCGGAGGGTGGTCTTGACCACCTCCCGCAAAGCGCAATCAAAGAGATGCTGGTATTTGATGCCAGCATCATAGACCAACTCGCCGGCGACGGCAATCTGGAGGGGCACCTGGAGCGGAGAGCCGCAACGGTCGCCAGGGAGACCCGCGTCGCTGCCGACAAGATCGGTGCGGAGCGCGCCATGGTGGGTGGGGCGCCCTGGTTCCAGCCTTACCTCCTGGCGGCCCTCCGCCAGCATGGGCTCAAGCCCTGCTGGGCACTATCTGATCGACGGTCCGTCGAGCAGACCGTCGATGGGAAGACTGTAAAGAAAATGGTTTTCCAGCACGTCCGCCTGATATAGGCGGGCGTGTTTTTCCAGGTCGCCGATTGGTTCGACGCCTACGGCGATCTGATCGAGGATTAAGCCGCCCCCCACGGGGCAAAAAAGGAGAGCAACATGGACATTTACGCGCAAATGGCAAGAGAAACTGGACTTTCAAGAGATCGGCTTGTAATGATTACAAGTAATTTTATGAATGAAATTGATCTTCAGAATATCTGGGGAACCGACGAGTCTCTTCATGTTCGGGCGGCTACGATGCTCTACTATTTGGAGCATGAGAAAAGCAGAGACTCGGAGATTCTTTATAACATCATGGCGGACATCACATGCAACGCTGTTGGATTCAAATTCTAATCCTCCCGGTGTTCGGGAGGCCCCGTCGGGGGCGGAAAGGAAAAACAATGCTTGACTATCTCAAGAAAAAAACCAAAGAAAAAGGAAGTCTTCTAAAGGCTTCCAAAGAGATCGGAATTTCGCCGAATTATTTGTCAAACATTCTTAACGGCAATGTTTCAGTTATGGCGGAGACAATCGGAAAAATCGCGCACTACTGCGATTTGGATTGTTTTATGATTATCCAAAAAAATGGAAAAACATTAAGGAAACGGAAAATCCTGACCGATGAATGAACCAGGCGCAAAGGGCGAAACGCACCGCGACACGCGCAATCGCGCACCTACCGAGCGCATCCCGCCGCATATCTCATCAGCCTGGCCATCTGGCGGAGAGACCGATCTCCGCCAGATTTTTTTTGATAATTTCAGAAAATACACTGGATTTTATAAAAGTTTTCCTGGATAGTAATATTCGGATAGCAATGGGAACCGCGATCCACAGACAATTAGAACGACTACTCCCGCAGAGCCGGTTGTCTCCACCTACGCGGATTCCCATAGCCGGATTCCTGCGGGAGATTTTTATGAACGGAAACGCACCATGCCAAACAAAGAACTCCTGACAAACAGCCGAGCGTCAGCATTCAGGGAATGTCCACGGAAACATTTCTATCTCTACGAGGCGGGAATCCGTACAATCAAAACAACGGCGCCCCTTCGGTTCGGGAGCCAGTTTCACGAAGGCAAATACATATACAATATGACACGTGACTTGGAGGAAGCCATCCGAGTCGCAATAGAACCTTATATGTTCTATCCGCCCTGGATTCAGAGCAATGAAGACAAACGCGCATTCAACGATGAGCGCGTTATTCTCGCAGAACTACTCGCAGCGAATATCCTATATTGGGAAGACCGCGATCCGATAAGCATCCTGCATGCCGAGGAAAAATTCGAGGTGCCGATCTTCAATCCGACGACCGGCCGGAAGTCAAGAATCTTCGTCGCGGCCGGCAAGCGAGATTCAATCGGCGTCTGGCGCAACCTGAAAGTCTTGGTTGAATACAAGACAACATCGAGCGAGATCGGACCAGACAGTCCTTACTGGCAGCGTCTGATGATCGACAGTCAGGTCTCACATTACTTCCTCTCGGCCGAGATCGAGAAACTCGGACTGGATACAGTTCTCTATGATGTTACAATGAAGCCGAAATCCAACTTGGCTCACAGTCTCGATATTCCGGAATTGGATTACAAAGGACGGAAAATCCTTGTCTGGAAGGGGACCGAGGATCGCGTTTACAATCAAGACGGTGAAACCCCGGCACAGCGCGCGCCGAGAGGAAAAGCGGACCAGGTAGAACTCGTCACCAGGCCGGAGAAGGCCGTCGAGTTTGCACAGCGACTGCGCGACGATATCGATGAGCGGCCGGAATATTACTTTCAGCGCCGAGAGATCGCGCGAACCGAGTTCGATATCCGCGAATATCAGCAGGAACTCTGGCAGATCGCGCGCGCGATCCGTTCAGCACAGAAAGAGGGCGCCTGGTATAAGAACGGAAATATCTGTTTCCGATGGCACAAGACGCGCCCGTGTCCGTACTGGGACGCCTGCACGACAGGAATGAAACTCGAAGAAATGAGCGACTCGGAACTCGCAAGTTTCGGATTCGAACGAATCCAGAATGTACACCCGGAACTCGCCGAATAGGCGATCCATATAAACCATTTTCAAGGAAAGGAAATTGCTATGAGCGAAACGCCGAAAAAACCCACGCGCGACAGATCGAGACCAGTCACGGCCGATCTGCCGAAGCCGCGAAAACCGAAGGGAGAAAAGCGGCCGAAGAAAATGCTCTCAATGGGAGAGCCGGAGTTCATCACTCCGTCGATCATCATCCAAGCGGTCGAAGGATGGGGAAAGACAACCCTGGCAGCGAACGCGCCCACGCCCCTGGTTCTGCAGTGTGGCGGGGAAACAGGATATCAGACACTACTCAACGCCGGTAGTGTCCCGAAATGCTACACGGACCAGGTGGACGACTGGAAGGAACTTTTGAACTGGCTTGACGACATCGCGGACCCGGAAACGGACTACGATATCCAAACGCTGGTTATCGACAGTCTGTCCGGAGCATCGGAAATGTGCAGGGAGTATGTCTGCAATGAGAATTTCAAGGGGGATTGGGGGCACGGTACACAAACCGGATACGCCGCGTTCAACAAGGGCGACGGGAAAGTCGCGCCGGCCGAATGGAAAATATTCGATCAGAAACTCGGCAAGATCAATCGTCTCGGTATTATCGTGATCCAACTCGCCCACACCGCAATCGAGCGGTTCGAGAATCCCCTGGGCGAAGAAGAGGCGCGATACACCTCGTCCATCCCGTCCAAGTTTTGGGAACTCTCGAAGCGAAATGCGGATATTATCCTCTTCGGGAACTACGATCCGACGCGCGACGAAGACGGAAAGGAGAGTATGAACACATCGATCAAGAGAATTCTGCATAGCCAGTACCGGGACGCCTGGCAGGCAAAGAACAGATTCAACATGGTCCCGCATTTTGAAATCCCGAACGATCCTTCGGAGTCTTGGGAGACTCTGTGGGGCGAAATTCACAGGAACATTCGGCAGCCTGAATAATTAACAGGCGCCACAAACAGAACGAAACGAAAGGAACAAAAAATGAAACCAGGCAAGTACCACGGATTCCCGATGAGGAAATCAGAAGACGAAGAGGCAATTGTACCTCTCGCATTGAAGGACAGTCAAGGGACGAGGCTCGAATTCAAATTCACGGTTACGGACCGGTTCGAGAACGGCGATTACATCCAACTGGATGAACCGGTCGTCATTAAGGTCAGCGCCTTCCTTGACCCGTCGAATGAGAAATTCGAATCCAGTATCAAGCGCCTGAAAGGTTACGGATGGAACGGAAAAGTTACGCGCGAAGGAATCGAATTCTCGGACAAATTTTACGACGAAGGTCTCGCATTGGAATGTGTTCATAATGGTGACTTCGAAAACTGGTATTTCGCAAGCAGCCGGAACGAGATCTCCGGGCGGACAGCGAAGGCCATCGAGGAACAAATCGCAGCGATCCTGGCAAAAGCAGGAGACCTGCCGAAGGTGAAAGCGCCACCGCCCCCGAAGCCGTCCAAGACACCCAGGAAAGGCCCGAAGCGCAAACCACCGGAAGCACCCAAGAAGCCTACATCCAAATCCGAACCGAAAGTCGCGGCGACGACATACGATGAATGCTGGCAATTCTGGTGCGACACATTCGCCGGCGAACCACCCATCGATGTCTGGAATATGTATGTCGGACAGTACGAAGAGGACAACAACGTCGAGATGAACGACTTCGCGGAATCGGACTGGCAGGCAGTCGCAGAACTTGCAGAGATCGCCAAAAAATCCGGCGCAGACGCAGCGTTTTAGCCATTAGGCATAAACGACATTGCCCTGGGCGACTACAGTCGCCTGGGGCATACAATGAACGACAGAACCATGCTCAGACCATATCAGCAATCAGCGAAACTCGAAACGATTCGGAAACTACCGAGAAACCCGCTCCTGGTCAGCCCGACCGGGACCGGGAAAACACACATGGCAGTCGCTATCGCACGATCTCTTGGCGGCCGTATGCTGTGGATCGCGCATCGACGCGAATTGATATTCCAGGCCAGGGACCACTTGGCTCGGCATTATAGATCAAACGAGATCGATATTATAATGGCCAGCGAAGAACGCCGGCGAAATGCGATAGTTCACGTTGCGTCGATCCAGACTTTACGCAATCGAGAATTTCCAGACGTCGACGTAATATTCGTCGACGAGGCACACCATTCAGCATCAAGCAGTTACCGAAAAATATTCAACCAGCGCGCGCCCGTTATAGGATTGACCGCGACGCCATACAGACTCGATGGCAAGCCGCTTGCGATGTTCGGCGCAATAGTCAACGCTATCACGCCGGCGCAAGCAGTCGCGGAAGGGTACCTCATGCCGTCCCAGGTATTCGCATGCGAACAGCCGAACTTGGCTGAGGTTCGGAACCAGAGCGGCGACTTCCACCAGGGAGACCTGGGACGCGCTATGAATAAGCCACGGATTGTCGGCAATATAATCCGCGAATGGTCGAAACGATGTCTGACCAGGCAGACGCTCGTCTTCGCGTCCAGTATAAAGCACAGTGAATCGATTACAGGTGCTTTCATAATGCATGGCATAAGCGCAGCGCATCTCGATGCAAATACACCAAGCGACGAAAGAACGCGAATACTACGCAACCTCGCGGACGGGACCGTCCAGGTAGTGAGCAACGTCGGAATTTTGACGGAAGGCTACGATCTTCCGAAACTCGGCGCGATAATTATTGCGCGCCCGACGCAATCTCTATGTCTGCATCAACAAATGATCGGTCGTGTTTTACGTCCGGACGAGAGCGAGCGACGCGCGATTATACACGACCACGCAGGCAACCATCATAGACATGGACCGTTCACGCGGCCCCTGGAATTTAGCCTGACAGGGAAGGTTAAGACGGCGATAACGACCGAACCTCAATCGTTCCGGACCTGCGACAACTGTCTCGCCGTCTATCCGTCCGGTAAGGCGTTCTGTCCGGTCTGTATGACAGGGACCGTCAGCAGTCGGCGCGACGATCTGCGAAAAGCAAAAGGCGATTTGATAGAGTTTGATGATAATACATTCGATTACAAGCAGGCTGTCTGGAATACGATCAAGAATCAGGAAGACGCTGTCGACGTCTATGAGCGCCGGTTCAAAGAGCGCCCGACGGTTCTCGCCGGCGAACTAATCGATCCTGAAAATATATCGAAAAAAGAAAAGAAAAAATATTACAGTCAACTTATCAGCCAGGGATACGATCATAAACGCGCGAAAGCGATCTATAAAAACATATTCGGAAAGAAGCCATTCTGGCAGACGCGCGGTTTCAAAAGTTGGGAAAAAAAGAAAGGAATTTATTAATGTCAGACATATTTATCGATGGAGAAATAAATGATCCAGAGACATGCCCATCATCAATAGATGGAAAGTGTCCAGATTGCAATATCGAGGTATTACCGCATTACGGATTCGCCGGCGGATATGGACTTGGGATATCTTCATATTGTCCGAATTGCTATAAAATTTATGATTTCATACCGGAGAGATAATAATGGCAGGTAAACTCGAACACGAAATCCAGGACGCGATCCTGACCAAATATGGCGCGCGTCCGGACATGAAACTGTGGCGCATGAATGTTGGAACAGCCGTATTTTCTGACGACGATAAATTCATCTATGTGCTATATGATAGGCTCCCGGACGGACGCGCACTTTACATCCGCGTCGAGAATAAATCCAGAAACAAAAAAAGGTTCGTAAAATTCGCCGTAAAAGGTTTCTCGGACCTGCATGGAATATTACCAGGCGGACGCGCGCTATACATAGAATGTAAACGCGAAAAAGGCGGACGGCAGAGAAAAGAGCAGAAAACGTTCCAGCGTGTTGTCGAGAGTCTCGGCGCGCTATACATATTGGCGCCGTCGGTTGCGGATGTTGACAAAGTACTAATCCCGATATTAGAACGCGCACCCGGAACTCCTGAAAATAAAATGTATATAGACAGAATAGTAATGAAAGATATTAAGGAAGATGTGCGAAAAGAGATCGAAAAGTTCCGAATAAAAGTTCCAAAAGGTTTTGTTGAAGCCTGTATCGAAAAAACAAAAAAAGTATTAGATAAAGTATATCAAGAAGTACTAACCGGGAAATAATAGTTGTTTCCCATAATCATTTTTTCCAATACGGAAGGAGACTGCAGCAATGGCGAAAAAGAAAAAGGCCCCAAAAACGAGACTGGAAATAATAGGGGAAGTTTCCGGAATTGTGGAACACCGACCGCTCCCCGAAGACATCGCACCCCAGGTCCGAAATGACTTCATGCTTTTGGAGAAGTATGAACAAATGACAGGAACGCCTGGCTGGCTGGACTTTATTAAATACTTCGAGACTGACATCGAGGAAGTTCGGTCGATAATCGATCAGCGCGATCCGCATCTGGACGACGAAAGAAAGGAACACATCAAAGCCTGCAAGGATCTCGACAAGAAGCAGAACTTCATCGAGAAACTTATGAAACCGCTCATGGACGCATACAACAACTTCAAAACAGAACTTGCGAATAATGAACTGCTGTATGCTCAGTTTCCTTACGACATCAGTATTCGCAGTATCACGGGACGCGGGAAACTGATCCAAATCGAAACGCGGAAATAGTTCCCGTCCACCCAGGGGGCGCCGTAAAAATTTGTCTTCAACACGCGGCGCCCCCATTACACAGGAATAAAGCAATGGACAACAAAACACGCGATAGACAAATCTATTCACCGCTCAGGCTCGCCGTCAGACCGACACAGACGACGAAAATTAAATGGATGACCGCGATCAGTATCAAACAGCCCTGGGCGTTCTTCATCGCACAGGGAGCAAAGACAATCGAGACACGGATCTGGACATCGGACTATCGCGGACCTATCCTGATCTGCGCATCGAAAAGCCCGGACCGCGAAGCGATGGAATTCTTCGACGAGCAGATCACGCCTGAAGCCAAAAAAATGATGAAGGCGACACTCGGAAAAGCGGTCGCTACGGCCGAGATAGTGAACTGGCGCAAGATGATATTCGCGGATGAAGAAAAAGCGCTATGCGGATGGAACCCGAAGTTATACGCAATCCAACTCGTCAACACACTGGAGATCAGGAACCCGTTTCCGGTTCGCGGAAAACTGAAATTGTTCCAAGTGAAAATCCCGAATGGCGTCCAATTCCGGAAACCGAAAAAAGCGAAAGGATAATATCGAATGGATATGAAAAGAAACAAACTGACAATCATTCCGGCCGGTGTTGAATTGAAAATGTTTCCAATACTGGACTATGAAATATATCTCGACATCGATGGAGTTATCGCTGACTTTTTCCGAGCCGTATGCAGACTTTATAATATCGACCCGATTAGAGCATATTCGGAATACAGCCCGGTCGGCGAATGGAACCTCGGACGTGTTAATGCATTTGCGGATAAAGTATTGTCAAACTACGATATAATTTATCGCATCGATACAGCAGGAAAACAATTTTGGGAATGCGATATTAAACCATATCAATTCAGTATCGAATATTGGAAACGGATAATGTCGAAATATAAAGTGATTTTCATTACCAGCCCTATGGATGTAAATGGATATTATCAAGGCCGTCTGAATTTTTTGAGACGACACTTCGGAAATAAGTCAATTACAAATCTTGAAATCACAATTGATAAATCACGACACGTGCGCCCGAACCGAATATTAATTGACGACAAAACAGAAAACGTGCATGAATGGCGTAAAGCAGGCGGCCCGGCGATACTTTACCCGCGACCGTGGAACGAGGCAAATTGGAGAATAGAACCGAAACAGCGCGCAGATTATACCCAGGAATATTTTATTCCAAACCTTGAAATAGATGAGATAGTAAATCAGACTGAAACGGAAAACCTCAATATCTGCGCAAGCAACGCGATAAAAGAAATAAATAATCAGTTATCAATAGTAGAGACATATATAACCGCTATTGATAAAGATATTCTCGAAGACCAGAAACATTTCTAGCAAGGACAGAACGATGGAAAAAAAGAAAACGTATGAGAAGCCAAAGATGACTCGTATCCGCATATTTTGTAAACTGTGCAATGGTACGGGACAAATGAAGGCAGACGGCATCGAGGGACCGTGTCCCAGGTGCAAGGGGACCGGCGAAATACAAGCCAGTCAGATACTCAAGGAGATCAAGAAGCGCGCAAAGGATATTCATAACGCGCCGAATAACTGACCACGAAAGGAACGAAACGCAATGAAATCATCGTCAAAAAATAAACTCATGATCGAACTCGCGAGGGAAACAGACCCTGACAAGATCAGGAATATCCTTTTTGACAATATGTCGGAAATAAAATTTCTTGTCACCGGTCAAAGATATTCGTCTATCGGTTTGGCACTTTCTGACTTATATAAGAAAGGTCATTTGACTGAAGTGCCGCATGAGTTCATGACTCATGTATATGTTTGCATCGGATCATTGAAAATAAATGCCGGCATAAAATATCATCACACAGCCGAATTTTATAACTGTATAAAAGAAGATATAGAAGAACAGAGACTAAGGGAAATCGAAGAACAAAAAGCATTATCAAGATGGAAAGCCTTGAAACAAAAAAAACTCGACGACTTGACGCCGGACATTAAAGACGCGATGAAAAAACATAGCGACGAATGGACTGGACCAGTGGACGCGGAGAATGAAAATACAAGGAACTGACGAAGAAAGGCTGAAAATGGAAGACTATTACGACATCACGGATTTTTATCCCGAAAGAATAGTTCAGAACAGAAAAGACCGCCGTCGGGATCCGGCGCTCGCGTCGGAATTTTTGAACAGGGGCGGCGATTACGACGACACGTTGACGCCGATGGGCGGCGAATGGTCGAAAGAAGACAAGACATTTATCCTCACCGGCGAACTGGACGGCGTTGAAAAGGCGGCCGCTATTGCGCTCGGTGAGGAACCAACGGAAGGAGGTGAGGGATAAAACCAGTCAAATTCGATGAATCAAATAGCACATATATTGCACCGGACTGCAATGATCTTCCAGCGTTCAAGGACGGAAAACATATCATCTCCTGTTGGGAATTATCAGACGAAGACCTATTGACAATAATGGGAACAAAACGTGTATGGTTGTGGATACACGGAACAATACAACCGCCGGTATTTGTGTCGGCAGAATATCCGTTTGAAGCAAATAACAAAAAGGAAACCAAGTAATGTCAAATAAATACACCACAAAATCAGGGAACAGGTATCATATCGGAAAAGATAATATATTATTAAACATACCGCGAGGCGAATCGCATTACATCGGATCGCGCGCTGATATTTTACATCTCGCGGAAATAATAAAACAGATAGCCAAAGACGAATTGAATAACTGGATACCGGTATCTAAATCGCCACAAGAAAACGGGGAATATCTATTAGTCGTCTCGGATATCGACGAGAACGACCAGACAAGATATTTCGAAATAATCGGTTCTTTCAATAATAATGAATGGTATTACGATGAATACGCATTCAACGGAAAGCCGATATACTGGCAGGAATTACCGGCATTACCCCAAAACATGAAATCAGAAAACTTTCGGCAGTTAAAATATATTACAATTCCAGACACCGAAGAAAACAAACTACTGGTCGCATTAGTAAACCCGACTGAAGATAATCTTCAGGCGGTCGGACTGATGAAACCAGACAAAACTCCACCGATCCCGAACGGAACAAAAGTTATTATTGACGACGAATGAAACCGATACATCGGAATAATACACGATAGTGAATGGATCGACAATGATCGATACATAGGCTGACGTTATAAAATCCAGTATATGAACGGACAAATAACGATCTACGATAATCATCAGATCGTTGACATCCTTGAGAACGGAGAATAACAATGGACGACAACAAAAACCTCAATCTCATCCAGACTGTAGCGATAGTGTTCGCCATCACTATGGCAGCCCTGACGCTGTGCATGTTCGGACACGACATTGACAACCTCGAAACACGCGTCCGCAGATTAGAAAAGGAAATACAGAAACACAATGAAACACAACAAATCGCGGAATAATAAACGGACGCTCAAGAAGCGACTCGACAAAAAAACACCGAAGCCTGGCAGTCCGGCAGCAGGCGGGACAATCGAACGGATCGCGGCCGGAAAGTTCTGCCCGGTCTGCTACGGGATCAACTGGCATAAATCCTATTGCCCCGATCCCCAGGAAGACGACATCGTCAAAGGTGGAACGATCAACAGGAATTACAATCCGGATTTAATCTAATATGCTCATACAAGACTTGCTGGCCATGCTACAGCAGGTGAAGAAAGAAGGAAAATGGTGGCGCGCACAATGCCCGGCGCATAACGATCCGAGAGGATCACTGACGGTCAAAATCGGCGATACCGGAAAAATCCTTCTTCACTGCCATGCAGGCTGCGACAAACAAGACATTATGGATGCCCTGGGCATCGGACCGAAGGATCTTCACAACGACATCCCACAACCACCAGGTAAACGGTCAGGCCCGTCCAAGCGCCCTGACGCCGCGAAAATAAAACAGGCGGCCGAGAAACAAGACAAGCGGCGCGAAGACGATATCGTCGCTAAATACGATTACTGCAAGCCGGACGGGACGCTGTATTACCAGGTGATCCGATTCCCGGACAAACAGTTCAGTCAGCGCCGGCGCGACAAGAACGATCCTGAAAAATGGATATGGAATCTGCAGGGTATAACGCCAATCCTGTATAACCTCCCGGCGCTGCAGGACATCGAGCCGGACCCGAACGATATAATCGCAATCTGCGAAGGCGAAAAGGACGTCCACACACTCCAGGCGCTGGACATCCACGCGACGACAAGCAACGGCGGAGCGGACAACGCGCCGAACGTCAAAGACATCTCGATCTTGAAAAATCAACACATTGCAATCTTCCCGGACAACGATGAGCCAGGTAATCGGTTCGCCGAGGCGTTCGCGGAGCGGTTGCACGGTTATGCAGCCACAGTCCGGATCGTCAGGCTACCACACAAGCAGACGCACGATGACGTTACGGATTACG